>Ga0255347_1005854_pt1 | contig 13717 bp, 7 predicted proteins | sample wastewater_treat_2_FD_192479 | JGI IMG/M metagenome (GOLD analysis project Ga0255347, IMG submission 192479) | Wastewater microbial communities from Lulu Island WWTP, Vancouver, Canada - plant24 | ecosystem: Engineered > WWTP > Wastewater > Unclassified | place: Canada: Vancouver, British...
GCGTTGCACCCTTGGCAGGCACCGACGACCGGCAACTCCGGTGGATAGGGTTCATCCAACAGGACCTTCGAGGGAACGTGGTCGCGCGTATCAGGATAGGTGCCGCAATAAACGCACATGCCCGTGTGACGTTGATCGATAAACAGATGCCGTGGGTCCATCATTGCGCCGCTTGTGCAACCTGATTATCCTGAGTCTTCTGCGCGAGAAGATACGAGAACTTATCTCTAATCAACTTCTTGCGCTCTTCAATGAAGTCTTCGAAGCGGTCGATCTTCCAGAGGTCCTTATCCTTCGGTACCAAGTGCATGTCGAGGTAGCTTTCCGGCTTGCCGGAGAACCAGGCTTCGGGCAAGGTGTCCGATTTACCGCCCGCACCGTTCTCCGCCTGGGTCAGCAACATGCAGTTGGCCAACTGGTCCCGCGCATCCTGTTTGTATTTCACGATGCTGAGCCGACCGGTTTCCGGGCTGACGGTCTTGATCTTTCTCAAGGCACTCTGTGGAAAGATGTGATCGACCTGCGGGAGGTTGTTATCGTAAGCAGGCGTGTAGTTGAACTCCCGGTACCACAGATTGAAAAGCAGATGGATCGAATCGGAACCGTAACCCATCTGCCAGAAACGATCCTCGGTAAGCTCGAGACTTCGTCCTCTCGAACGAACGGCATCGAAAAGATGGTTCAAGTCGAAGCCGTTCCGTTCCTTGATTTTTCCGACGCAGTCGTCGATGAGTTGGTCCGGAGTCCCGCTGAAAGCACCGCTGATCAAGGCGCGCAATAGGTAGTTGTCTATCCCCTGCGCAGCCTTCCAGTTATCTGGAAAATGATAGCGGGAATAGACCAACGGAATCAGGACAAGATAGGACGGCAAGGCCTTGTCACATCGGATGAAGGTTTTCCCGCGGACGAAGTCCAGAAACATTCACGTCCGGCGACATCGAAGGCCGTGGAAATGCCCCGGCGAATCTCAAGGTTCGGGGCGATCACCAGTACCCGACCCTGGGCCGTCTCAAAAGGCAGCAAGGCCATCAGGCCCGTCTTGCCGCATCCCACAGGAATCTGAAGGATGGCGTGCTCAGCGCTGTTCCGGAAATGCTGACGCGTGCGAAACCATCCCTCGACCTGGGGATCGCGCAGGTTCGGGTTGCCCTGAATATGGGGCCTCGCGTTATTGAAGAATCTGGCTATTTCCTCGTTCGTCATAATCTTCCTGCTTTATTCCTCCGCAGTCCGCTCGATATCTGCTTCATCGAGCGGTTCGTCCACGGCATTGCGCAGCCAGGATGGATCGAAGCCGACAGCCGACGAACCCTCGATGCGGATTCGAACCCTGGCTCCGTCAGATTTGTCGGCCAGATTCGCAATGGCCGGGAACGCCTTGAAGACCTGTTCTCTGGTGGCTTCGAATGTCAGTGCGACCCGTTTCTTCCGACCGGCGGCATCCGTGCCCGTCGTGACTGGTCCAGTACCGTTTCCCACATCAATTCCGGCCGGACCCTCATGGACACTCGGTGGGGGAACTGTGCCTGTATCGACAGGGAAAACGCCTGCGGGTTGGACCGCCGGGGCTTCTGGGATCGCTGCCGGCATCATGAGGAAGCCGGAATCGAAATCAATTTCATCATCAGCAATGTTACGGCCGAGAATCACCTTGTCGCGATTTACCTGGTATCTTCCGTCAGGACCAAGAACAGGGCTGCCTCCACTCGCATAGGCGAAGATGCTTTCCGATACACCGCGAGCGATGCCTTTGCGCAGAACAGATGCGGATTCCAACCGAGGCGGCGCAATATCTCGGAAGAACGACTCAAGCACATCGGATGCCTTGATGCCCATGAGCGGGGGCTCTCCCTCGCTTAAGGATTCGCCGAGCCGCACCCGCTCTGCAATTTTCCTTGGTGTCACCGATCCGTGAATGCGCGGAGTCCCCACGCTGGTGAGAAGCTCCATGATCCGCTCGTGGACGCCCGTCGCCTGAAGCGGGCGTCCGCCCCGTTCCACCTTTTCGATCTCCAGTTCGCCATCCTGGACCCGAGGCAACCAGGCGGCCGTGTAAAGCTCCCGGAAGCATGACTCGGCCGCGGCCTGCTCGGTGCGTTTCCTCTCGCGGAGCTGATCAAGCTGGTCCTTGGTGAGCCGGAGTTGCTGCTTCTTGGCTTCCACGCGGTCGATGGCCAACAGGTATCGGACGGCACGCCGCAAGGCCTCGATTTGTTTCTTTTCCGGGATCGCGAGTCCCAGACCGTTGCGGAAACGCCGGGGACGATCCCCGTACTTGGTCAGACACTCCTTGGCCTGGCGTTCCTGTTCCGGCTTGCCCTCGGCAGCGAACTCAAGGGGCAGGTAGGCGACGAGGAAACGCGGGTCCTCATCGGGAATGTCCTGGCTCTTCGCTGGCCACACGATGGCCGTGTGGTGACCGGCCAACCGGGCATCCAGCATCTCCTTGATCATGCTGCGGACCGGGCCGTGACCACGAGCCTGAGAATCCTCGCGAGCAACGGTCTGCTCCGCGTCCTCGATCAGCTTGGTGACATTCGGGTCCTTTTTGAAGCAGTAGCGGACGCCGTCGTAATGCAGGTACAGGCATGTGTTGCGGAGCTCGGACAAGACGGCCGTGGCCGTAATGTTATCCAAGTCAGGACCTACGCAGGCCGCCAGCAGTTCGTTCTCCGTCACGCCGGGGGGCAGCGTTTCGTCGCTTCCTGAGCCTTCGCGCCTCAAACCGCCGAACGAGAACAGAAGGATGGCCGTGGCGATGCGCGTGGCCGGCTTCACGCTGGCAAGCGCAGGGGTTTCTCGGGCCATCCGCTCGTCGATGCGTTTTGCCCGGGCGTTCGGACCGTCGATGTCCGCCGTGATGACCGGGTCGTAGTCGTTCTGGACACCCAGCTCTTTGAGCATCTTCACCCGAACATCCACGTCCTTTACCGGAACGTCTCCGGGCCCGAGAAGCGCCTTGGCCCCGCCGTTCTTCTTGAGGGAATGCATACAGGAGGCAAGAAAACGCAGAGCGCCGCGCGTCCGCTGAAAGGCATCCACCGCCGTCCAGCGTTCCCTCATGATGTCGATGAGCGCGGGATGGAACGGATATGCCACCCGCATCCGATCATGCAGCAGCCGACCTTCCTCCTCGGCCTGCTGGCGTTCCGACGGTGTTTCGGCATGAGCACGTTGCATGCCGGTTACGACGTCCTGATATGCCGTGGACACCTCGGTGGCTGAGGAAGCGTCGGGAGCGCCTCCCAGAAGACGCCGCTGCAAGATGGGCAGGACCTCGTCCCCCGAGACAGGTTCCCTGAGTTGGTCCACCCGCGAGGCGAGCTTGTCGATCTCGGCGAGCAGTCCGACATTGCCCAAAGCTTCCCTGGCGCTCCAGGTGAGGGAATAAACGAGTGCCGCCTTCTCGCTGCCTGCCACCTCGACGGTCAGGTTCTGGAAGAAATCCTTGGCCTGTCGCTGGAGCGTCGAATCAAGGACACTGACCGCAGCGGACCGCTCCATGTACTTGAGCACCTCATCCAGAAGGATTAGGACCGGCCGTCCGCTTGCCCCCCTGGTAAGCATCTCGCGGATCACATCTCCGCCCGGAGACACGCGGTCCTTATCGTGCTCGGCGACGAGGGGGAATGCCTTCTCGGGATCGATCTGCCAGGCGATCCAACCCCACATAGTCTGGATCGTCCGGCCGCCTGCCTGCGCCGTGCTATGCGCGGCAGGCAGGTTATCCAGTGTCTTGCCGTTACGGGCATCAAATTTCTCGCCGTCGAAAACGGCCACGGCCACATTGCCGGGTCGGGCGAATTCCTTAGCCTCCGGGATGCCGTCCAGCGCCTCTCGCTTTCGCGCGGCATGGAACAGCGAGGCCAGGGTGTGTGACTTCCCGCCGCCGAAGGGCACCCTGAGCTTCAACACCCGGTTGTAACCGGACTTGCCGGAAAGGGATGCCAGCACTTCCTCCAGCAGCTTTCGCAGATCGGCCGTGAGGTAGGTGGCCCGAAAGAAAGCTTCCGGGTCCCGATTAACTACCGGAACGTTTGGGTCACCTGCGGCGATGGCTCCGAGATCGATGGCGAACACCGCCTCGGTCAGCGCACCCGCTTCCACGTCGGGATGGAGCTTGACCAGGTCGGTCCAGGGACGAAGTGCATGTGTGCTCACTTTTTGGCCTCCGAATTTCGAATGAGTTCAAATAGGGTTCCTTCCCTGGCGGCCAGCCGTTGGTCGATGAGCGCCCGCCAGTTGGCGATGAGTTTCTTGAGCGCGGCCCCTTCCGCCGGCGTGGTCGCCAGTGTGTGTTCCAGGCCGTCGTCTTTTCTACCCTCCAACGCGGTTCCGGCCAGGGCTTGAGCCACCAAGCGCAACCGTTCGCGGTCCGGCCTTGCCTCGTCGAGGAAATCATTGAGCTTGCGGGGATCGTTTTCCACCAGCCAGAGGATGCGGTGCAGGATGTCGATCAGGGGAGGGAGGACAGGCGTCCCGCCTGTCGTAGTGGGAAGACCCAGCTTTTCGTCATCACCCCGTTCGGCGAAATCGCGCAGCCGGTACTTGCCTTTCTTCTTCTCGACTAGAGGATTCCGCCCCGTAGCGAGAGACTGACGGCCACCTGCCTGCGCCGCGGAGCCCCGCGACGTGGCAGGCAGGTCCAGCTCTACATTCTGGCCGTAGGTGAAGACGATGGCCTCGCCCGCGTCCATCTCCGCCGCCTTGTAGGTGTAGCGCCAGAGCACATAGAAGCGGCTCGGTCCGTCCACCGCAGCAACGCCGCTTCCGGTCACACCAAAGATTTTTTCCAGGAGTGTCTCCAGCACGACCCCTTCCACTTCGGCCAGAAACTTCTCGGCTGGGACATCCTCCCCGTTTGCATACTCGACACGGGAGTACTTGGTGAAGGCGCGAAGACCCGCGCCCACGGAGGCGATGACCAGGTCCGCACCGGTGATGCCCATCTTCCAGAGCGAATCCACGCGCTCGCGGACGATCCTGTCGAGTTCAGGGCGGACTTCGTCCTCGTAGTAACCGGTCAATGCCCCTTCCCTTGCCTGCGCCGCGCTGCCACGCCGCTCGGCAGGCAGGCGTTTGCGGGCAACCAAAAAGATGCTGGAGGCCAGGGCGGCGGATTCCATCGCTACCAGCCGAGACTTCATCTCGGTGTTAAGTGGCCATGCCTCTGTTACCGTAAAACCGGCACGCCTCAGTGCATCCACCAGCGTGGACCATCCCAGGGTCGTCTTGTGGGCGTAAACGACAATCATCTGCCCGCCCGGTTTCAGCACGCGGTTCGCCTCGGCAAGGGCTTGGGCCATCATGTGTTCGTAAGCCTTTTTCGCCTCGCTTTTGTTCTTGTGGCGCCAAGGAGATGCAACCGCCTCGCTTTTTTTGGGTGATACTTCTGCGCTGAAGTGTTCAGGGTAAAGGTAACCCACAGTGCGTTTTAACCAAATATAAAAGAAATCAGACAATGCCGCATACTGAATATTATCGTAATAGGGCGGATCGGTGATGACTGCATCGAAGGTTCCGTCGGGCCAGGGGAGCGCCGTGGCCGAGCCTCGGGTGACGGTGGCGGGAAGGCCGCCAAATTGTGTTGCACCTTCCACGGTATTAACCTGCAAATCGATTAGCGATGACCAGTCCCCGACCGAATCACCAAACGGATTTATTTCGCAGAAATCCCAAACCATCGGCAGGGCCTGTCGGCCGAAGGTGCCTTGCATCTTCTCGGCGGTAGGATTCCAGCGACAAAGAGTGGAGGAATCTTCAGTCTCTCTGTTAGTTGCGGTAGCCAAATACGTCGCCACCGTCTTTGCCCGGTCTTCATCCAGCGACAGGCTGGAAGCCTGTCCTACGAACTCCCGCACCGCAGCGGCGAAGGTGAGCAGGCAGAGCATCTGGCGAGGCGTAAAGAGGTCGCACATTGTATTCATGCCGTAGTTGGGTAGCTGGTCAGTCAGTTTTTCAACAAGCGGCTCGCTTGGAACCGTAAGGTTCGTGCGTTTGCAGAGGGTATCAATCCGCTGCCGGATTGCCTCATCATCGGGCGCGAATTGAGGATAATCGTCAGCGGAAAGATAGGTCTTCCCCTGTTTTCCCGGACGGGTGCAGACAATAGCCATCATCTGCCGCCCTATCCGCTTGGCGCTGCCCTCTGCCTTCACATAATCGCTATCCGCCACTGTCCCGCAGAACGGACAGGTAGCGTTGCCGCCCTTGGAAAAGCCGGCGGGGTCGAAGCCGAGGCCTTGCTCGGTCGTGCTCTCCACCACCTCAAATCGCACCTGCTTTTCGCCTTTCGGTGCAATCATCTTGAGCGCTGCGTAACGGTCTTTTTTCTTACACAGCCATGTCTGCCTGACGAGCGGCACCGTGGCCCCGCACGAAGGGTTCTTGCAGCGAACGGTCCTTGTCCAGAGATAGGCGACGGGGGTCAGGAAGCGCCCTGGCACCTTGATTTGCTGCTGACCCTTCTCGTCATTGAAAAGTCGGCCCTGCACTTCAGGTACCAGTTCTTTGTCTGGAATCGCCGGATCTGGAACAGGCGGGTACAAGTCGCCGATCCCTGCCTGCGCCGCGGTTTCGCTTGGCGCGGCAGACAGGTCCGCCTTGACCTTCTTGAGCACCCATTCGCCCCAGAAGCGAACCTCTTTAGCAAGACCTCCCCAGGTGGTTTCGCCCTTCACGTTCTTGGGGCCGGTCATACCCCGGGCGTTGGGATCGGGCTTGCCGTATTTCTGCGGATAGACCAAGGTGCAGAGCTCGATGATGTGCGCCACCGGGTTGAGGTCAAGCGCATAGGCTTCGCAGCCGAGGCGCAGGGCCTCCAGAGGGATTGCCCCGCCGCCGGCGAACATGTCCAGCACCTTCGGGCGCGGCGCATTTCCTGCCTCGATATCTTCGACCGTAACAGTCTTGCCCGTCTCGCTCGTTAAACGCTCGGCGTGGGCTTCAAGAATGTGCCTCTGGGCTTCCCTGATGACGGTTGGGTTGCCCGGATACTTGCAGAGCCGCTCGATGAACTTGGCAGCATTGGCCCTGCCCAGGGACTTGGCTTTGCTTGCAAGGCCGTTCTCCCTGCCTGCGCCGCCTTCGTCGTCGCGGCAGGCAGGCGGAACGAACCGCGCCGCCGGGACAAGCGCGCCATAAACGGCAGCCCGGCACGCCACCAGGGGCCGTCTTGCCCACCAGAGGTGAAGGGTCGAAATGTGCCCCTTGCGGACCGATTTCTCTCGCGACGCCTCGGCGCTGATGGCCTGTATCGGCAGGAAGTCTTCTATGAGTCTTCGGTCGTCCGTCATGGTTCCCCTCGGTTGGATGTTACCGCTTCCATTCGTTGGAGCAGTTTTTCAGCAAGGTGTTTGAAATCGTTGTATGCCTCATGAACCGCCTGCGCGTGGCTGCCGATGGCGCCGTCGGCGAATGTAAGATGAAAGATGGGCTTACGCGCTTCCTGCCCTATCGGTATCAAGCTGCGATAGTGTTTCAAGGTGGCGAGACATTCCCCATCCTCCGATGGCATCGCGGCGGTAGTGGAATCCAGAAGCACGGCCTCGTGATAAACAGCAGGCATGCGATTGACCCATTTGTCGTAAGCCTTGACCGGCCGGCTGAGTCGAACGCTGTGCTGCTGAACGATGTAGCCCAATGGTTTCATTCGTCCTTCAGGAATTTCAAATTGGGGTGATTGCCAATTATCTACGCGCTTTTTCCAACCCTCTCGCCATGCGCGAAGTGTCGGGCCTAGATTCTTCAAGCCCTGAAGAGAAAAAAGATCAGCGCCCAATGGAATAGCAACAAAATCGGAACCAATAAGGGCCGAACGATTGATTGCACCAAGATTGGGGCCGACGTCCACAAGGATAATATCTGCGCTCACTTGTTGGGCTGCCATTTGCGCAACTTGCCAAAACGCTGTCAGAATTCGAAAGTAGCGATACAAATTGGGGTCGCCCATACTCTTCGGCCAAGATTCGGATAACAGATCTTCAAATGATGCCAAAGCCACATCTCCGGGGATTAAATACAGTCCTTGTGTTATTTTTTCTATACGTGGACTGATGATATCCCCTACCTGGGTAAGTGGTTTGATGGCCTGATAAATCGTTGAGGGCTCTTTTTCTTTCTCCTCCCATATGCTTTCGAGTTCATCTTCATCGAGAAAAGCCGCGGTCAAATTGGCCTGAGCGTCCAGGTCAACGGCGACAACCGTATGGCCGAGTTCGGAAAACATCCAGGCCAGGTGATACACGAGGGATGTTTTTCCTACCCCCCCCTTGTTGTTGAAAAACGTGAGGACAGGAACACTCATGGTCGCCTCCTGACCGTGGCCAGCACGGTCATTGGTTCGACTTGGAATTCAAGTTCCGGGTTGCCGTTCTTTTTCAATTCCGCTCTTGCTGTTTGGATACCGATGCCGAAACGCTGGACGAAACCCATGACCCTCATAGCATCTGCAAGATTCGGGTTGCGGTAATCCGTAATGCCGGGGCGGCCGAAGTTTTCCCGGGTGACGGCGCCGAACGGTCCGCCCGGATTGATGATTTCGATTCGGTCATCGAACCAGTGGACACGAACCGGCGCGTTGGTGTTTTCGTAGGTGCGATGCATGACCGCATTGCGAATCAACTGCTGAAGCGCCACCCGCGGATAGGGCTGGGTGCGTAGTTCTCGATCGGTTGTCGTGATGTCGACTGCATTGCGGTTATGGGCATTGATTTTTTCGTCGATACGACGCAAAACCTGCCCGAGCGCACCATCTATAGTCGCTTCATCCTGGATCGGATCGGTCATCTCCGTGCCGGCGAAACGAAGGAATTGGATGTAACCGCCAGGAATCCAGTCTCGCGGCGACACACCCAGAACCAGTACGCCCAGAATCGTTGGCGTGGGATCGTCCACCGAGGCGATCATCCTGCAAGAGGCCAGCTTTTCTTCGTAGGATCGGTCATTGGCAGCCAGAATATCGGGGGCTACGGCATTGGGGAGATACTCCTGTTCGAACAGCACCCGACTCAAAGCCGATAGATCGCAAGAAGGCAGCGGCTGCACGTCGAATGGGATATCTCGATATCGACGCCTTTCGTTCAGAATCCGCTCCTCTTGAGCAGTGGCCACAGACCTGCGAGGTCCGATACGAATCCATATTCTCCCTTTATATCTGACCGGTGGGGCATCTGAAGGCTGGACGATGACCACTGCCATTTCGGCGCCTCTGAGGATGCGTTTTTCGACGACGATAGAAGGCGGAGGCAGGGTGTTGCCGTCAGTCCTGATGTCTGAAAGGGTGCGCAAGAGTTCATCCGTGATCCTTAAACCGGAGGGTGTCCCGTCATCTTTGGCCCCCACAAAAAGAACCCCGGGCTTACGATGATCGGGGAAATCGTTGGAAAAGGCACAAACCGCCTGCCGTCCTTTCTCCGGTGCATCACCTTTCCATGATTCCTTACGCTCGGCAAGGTCTGATTCAATATTTTCAAGAAAAGCTTCAAGCTCTTGATCTGGATAAGTCATTGTGTCCTCCACTGGATTTCACATGTTCGATTGCCTCCGCCGGAATCTCGTAGAATCGCGCCGCCACGATTTCCCTCTTGGCATGGTCGAGCTTGGCAACGGGATTATGGATGCGCACAAGCTCAGGCGAATCGCCCAAGGGGTCCCAGACCACATAGAGCCAATAGGTCTCGGCCAGTTGCTGGGCCTTATACCACTCGTTGGTGGTCAACCTCACCGGCTGCCCCCGCAGGCGTCCTTTGACCTCGACTCTCTTGACGAAGACTTCACCGGTGGCTTCATCGGCGATCTTGTGAGCGCGGATGTCGAAACCCAACTTCAGGTGGCCGACCCGTTCGATCCGGTCTTTGGGGAAGCCCTCGGCGACCAGCGCTTCAATAACCTTGTCTTCTGCGGCAATCTCGCTCTGCCGGCGGATATTCGGATCGAGTTCGTCGGAAAGATCCGCGAGCTGGGCCTGTGTGTCGGCATCGGGGGCAAGGACAATGGCCGTCCCCACATGCTTGACCGGCCCGGTCCTGGCAATCTCAAGCCGTTTTAAACCGTCGAGGCGTTCCTGGCGTGCGCGCTGAAGCTCATCTACATATTTCCTGGCCTCGTCCGCAGGTAGCTTGTATTCCGGTTTCGAGAAGACCTCCGCGGCAAGCAGCATGGCCCGCTCCTGGGCGCGGTCGATCCGGGCCTTGAACGACTTTTCCAGATATTCCCGGCAAACCCGCGCGAAATGCTGCCGTTCACTCTGACAGCGGGCGCGGCATTGGAGCTGATATGTCGCTTTTAGAAAATCTGTAGCTGCCTGAGTCAGAGTCGGTTCGATCTTTTGCGGCGGATGCGGATGCGCCGCCAGATTGAGCAGGATATCGCTCGGAATGACTTCGCAATGTCCGCGCTCCTCCCGCACGGCCACGAGCTCGCCATAGAGCGGCACATCGTTTCCTTTCGTGTCTTTACCGCGAATCGATATCTCAAAGAAATGGATACGGTAGGGCTCTCTGCACAATGGATCGACGAAGAAACCGACGCCGCCGATCAACCCCGCCAGCCGCTCGTTGAGCTTCTCATCCACCGCCGCATAGAGCGGATGCCCCGGCCCTATCAGGACGGCGTCAACGTGAGCGTCCTGTTCAAGGTGGTGTTTGTGGAAGGTGATCTTTCGATAGTACGATTCCGCTTTTCCGACCTTCTGGACGGAGCGAAGCCGTTCAGAGCGAAGATCCGCAAGGACGTGCTCGACGCGCCACAAGCCGTCGGCCCTTGGTTCGACGCGAAGGCCGACTTCCCGTGCGGCGGCAATGAATTGCGCCTCCACATATCGAGGCATGAGCCGACGCTCTTCGACCTCGAGGTTCCGGCGCTGGAATGCTGAAAAATCCACGTGGCTGCGCGCAAGCGCAATGCCCGTGGCTTCCTCGTATTCTTTGAGCTTGTCCGGATTGATGCGGTCAATCTGATCGAGATACTCATCGAGCCGTCTGGGGTCATAGGCCGCGTCACGGAGCATATCCGGGAGGTTTACGTCGTTCAGTGACAGCACTTCGCCGATTACATCAAACACGCGGCCTTCGAGGGCCTCGTTCATCTGGTCGAGCTTTTCCAGAAGGCGGTGGAGAATCCGGCCCTCAACGATGGGCTGGCCGTCCTCGGAATCCGTTGCAACGAAGTTGAAGGCGTAGCAATCTCGGTCCTGACCGATGCGGTGGATACGGCCCAGCCGCTGTTCCAGCCGGGTTGGGTTCCAGGGCATGTCGTAGTTGATCATCAGGTGGCAAAACTGGAGGTTTATCCCTTCGCCGGCGGCCTCCGTCGCTACGCAGACCTGCGCACCGGTTCTGAAAACCTCCTGTGCCCGCTTTCGCTCATGGGGATTCATGCCGCCGTGAATTTCGCAGGTGCTGAAACCCCAGCGTTCAAGATGATCGCGCACGTAGCCGAGGGTATCCCGGTGCTCCGTGAAAATCAGGAGCTTTCCCCGGCCATCCTTCAGGTCCATGAACTGCGACTCGCCGAGGCACTTCTTCAATGCGGCCAGCTTGGAATCGTTTGCGTTTTCCCGAACCCTTCGCGCCTGCTCGACAAGCTCTTTAAGGGCGGAGATTTCCGCGCGCAACTGCTCAATTTCCAGCGCAGATGTGTACTCATCGACCAATTGATCACGTACAGCATCGTCGAGATCGTCTTCGTCCTGCTCGGCATCAGGCAGACGACCCTGCAAAGCGGCCAGCCGTTTGGCGCGCTGGGCCGGAGTGAGACCCTCAAGCTCTTCCAGGAGATCTTCCTGCTTTTTCAACCGTCGCTTGAGCGACTCATGAATGGCGCAGGTGGAGCTCACCAATCTGCGTTGCAGGACCGTTCGGGTCAGCGCTGCGGAGGAACGTCTTTGCCCTGTTTGCTGCGGAATAAACTCGTTGATGTAAGCGGTAACACTCTTGTAAAGGGTGTACTCGTCGTTGTTCAGACAGAACGTGACGGTGTTGGTATGCCGGTCCGGGAAGAGCCGTTTTCCATTCGCGTCCCTGAGATCTTCTTTCAGCCTCCGGAGAGACCACGGCGAATCCTTACCGAGGCGGAAAACTTCTTTGCGGATTGCGGTGGCCTGTTTTCCGAGGCGGTGTGGTTCCGGAAACAGGTCTGGATCAATGAGCCGAAGGAAATGAGCGAACTTGTCTTCATCACCATGGTGGGGTGTGGCAGTCAGGAGGATGACATGGTCTGCTTGGGATGTAAGACGCGACGCCAGATCATAACGTTTCGTTGTCGCAACCTTGGATTCTCGATTCTGTCCGCCTGAGGCTGTCCTGGCCGAACACTTGTGGGCCTCGTCGATGATGACGAGGTCCCACCGCTGTTGCCAGACACGCTCGCGAACGTCTTCCTGCTTGGCATAGTCAATAGAAGCGATAATCTGTGAAGACCTCTGCCATGGATTCGTCAATTGCTGCTGATCGACGGCGGAAAAAATGATATCGAAAGGCTCACCGAACCAGCGGAGCATCTCGTCCTGCCACTGGATAGTGAGCGGCGCGGGACACAGGATAAGAATGCGCTCAATCGCCTCGCGAAGCTTCAGCTCCTTTACCAGGAGCCCGGCCATGATCGTCTTGCCGGCTCCAGGATCATCCGCCAGTAAGAAACGCAACCTGGGCTGCGGAAGCATCGCTTGGTACACCGCTTCAATCTGATGTGGCAGGGTGCGGATGCCCGAAAGGCTAACGGCGAACTGTTGGTCATGCGCATAAGCCAGACGCACCCGAGCCGACTCGATCAGGAGTCGAAGTTTCTCGGCGTCCACTGGAGTCTCTGCTTTGACTTCGTCAGTCCCCTTTCCAAGGACAGCCGTGACCTCTTCCGAGGAGATGACGGCCTCTTCCAATGAGCCGTCGGGAAGACGAACGCGACACTCATAGCCTGCCGAATCATCAGAACCGAGCGGTCGCGCATCTTCCAGAACCACGGGCACATCGAAGTGCCCGGGGAGTAATATCCGCTGCCCGATCTGAGATGTGAGCAGACTGCTACTCATTCCCGCCCCTCTTCTGTGAACGTGTATTTGGTGTTGATCGATTCGTCTGGGCTTTCGCAAAGGGTCGGCTTTGGACGGAACTTGTAGTCTTCTCTCGCTCTTTGTCTTGGCGCACCCACTCGTCTATTTCGGATAGCTTGAAACGAAAGAGCCGCCCCACACGGTGAGCAGGGAGCCCCCGTTCATCGATCCATCTATAAACCGAATCCTTGGCCACCCCAAGGTGGGCTGCCACATCGTCGACGCCAACCCAGCGTTCGGAAGCTACCATTTCAATCCTCTCGTCAGTTGTCAGAATCACTGCCTATGTATGCCAACCAAACCGGACATAAGTATACGCAACCGGTCCATTCCAGTCAAGGACAAACTGCTGGAATACCGGGAATCTGCTGCGTACATGGCTCCAGATGGTGACCAGCTACCGGGGTTTCAGCGCCAGATTCCGGCGGTTAGCTCTTTGCAGGCCCCAGTCCAGCGATCCCCCACCACATAGAGCCAGGCCGGGAGCTCGACTCCGTTTGTGCGGACCGGGATAAGAACGCGGCGGTAGAGGCAGGGACCGCCGGGGTGAAACCCCTCCAGCCGGTCGATGGCCGGAAGGCGGTTTTCGGGATCGTCGAAGGTCAGAAGCTCCCCGTACACGTGGCCCCAGGGCGCGCCTGTGCCCTTCTTCGGGAGCCGGTCGGGGGT
>Ga0255347_1005855_pt1 | contig 13717 bp, 15 predicted proteins | sample wastewater_treat_2_FD_192479 | JGI IMG/M metagenome (GOLD analysis project Ga0255347, IMG submission 192479) | Wastewater microbial communities from Lulu Island WWTP, Vancouver, Canada - plant24 | ecosystem: Engineered > WWTP > Wastewater > Unclassified | place: Canada: Vancouver, British...
AACATTACAAAACCCATTGAAAGACCCTTCCGCAGTATTGGATTATGTGTTTGACTGGACGGAATGGCTGGCCGCAGCCGAAACGATCACCTCGCACACGGTTACGGTCCCGACAGGCCTGACGCTGGAAAGCTCAACGGCGGCGAGCGGGATTGTTACCGCGTGGATATCCGGCGGAACTGTGGGAACGACCTACCGCGTGGAGTGCCTTATCACTACCAGCGCGGGCAGGAAAGACGAACGCTCGCTGTGGATCACGGTTCAGGAACGCTAATTGGTGAGCGGATCAATACTGGTCATCATATCCGATACACAAATTGGCAGTAGCACTGCTCTTGCTACGCCGGAGTTTACTGTTCACAACCGCTATGACCTCGAAGCGCAAACGACACAAGCAAACCGCTTGCAGCGCTGGCTGTGGGAATGCTGTGGCAAGATTAATGGTTAAATCTTATTTTAACAATTTTCTTTCCACCTGAATCTTCAGTTTCTTGAAATTCAGCACCATATAGTTTTTTCAATGGATCTTTCAAAGCCATAATATGTCTTTCAAGAGCTTTGGCATCTACCCAGCGCCACTCCAGCTTCCTAGCTCGTGCTAAGGTGCTTGTGATCGTGAAAAATTGCTGAAAAGTGTGAAATTTTCCAATCTCTGAATCTTCACTTGCAAGCCACTCATCCAGAACCGATATGAGTGGACTTGATTCCATGAGAACGATTCTTTGTCGATCTACCAAAGATCTTAATCCATGCAAAAGCAAGTTTTCATCCAGGACACCGCTCTTTGATATGCGCTTGCAAAACACGGTGAAATCCGCTAAGCGATTGGCAATTGGAGGAATATGTGTTTTATTTTCCAGCAAAGCAGCAACTATTTTGTTTAACTTTAAAAGAAGATCTCCCCACAAATTGTTTATATTCTCCAAAATTTTTCTTTGCAGAAAATATTCTGGTAACGGTGAAGAAAGCTGTTGCATCTCCAATGGCAAGATTCTGCTGAAAAGAGTTTCATCTGAGAATGGCATGTTAACAGCAGTCATCGCAACAAAACAAGTTGGCTTCAGCACATAAGTTTCATTTGTTTTGTAGAGCTGTCGCAACTCTATATTAGCACCTGTTGCCAATCTGTTCAAAGTATCTACAAGCCAATTTGCTTTTGTCTTTTCCAAATTGTCCAGTACCAGTAACCGATGAGCTGCAATCGATGCACGCAAACTGTCTGGTTTATCATTTGCAACTTCCAAAACTTCAGCATCTGGTGTTTCCAGGACTTTTAAAATTCTTCTCATTGCTGTTGTTTTTCCACTTCCAGGGACTCCCAACGCAAGCAGCAAAGGTTTGGTCGGTAATAGTTCTTGGAAGAAGAATGCCAGAATCCATGCCTTCAAAAGTTCTTGCTGCTCTTCAGGAGTTGCTGGTGCATCGGTTGAGGATAAAAAATTTATATCTCGCACAAGAAAATCCCAAATATCTACAGAGCTTGAAAGATTTGGTTCGATTGGAGTTTGTAGCATACTGTCTGTTTTAAACAAATAGCCACATTCCCCATTGTAGGCTATTTTTATCTCTTTTCCATCGAGCATGTAAACAATCGAATCACCGAGATTCACATAAAGCACATTTTCTGTCCATAAGGAACGAGTTTGAATGGTCACAATTTTTGCTTCCGAGATTGCTCGAAGATAAATTGATTCGGTGACCTGGTTGCCAAAACTTTCAGCGGGATTTATCCCATAGTCCGAATATAGAATAGCTTGCCACTTAACTGAGTGGAGATCTGTTAACAGATGATCGGTAGAATTGTACCAATAGCATGTTCCATCAACAGTTTTTACCATTTCTCCTCGTTCACACATGTCTGTCCAAATTAAATTGGCAACTGTGCGAATCTTTTCGAATACTGCACCTTTTTGCAATCGAATACTGTCTATCTGTCGGATCAAAGTTGGAGTCACTATTTTTGTTGCATGTTCTGTCAATGCTCGGAGAACAGCTCCTGGCAAAAGCTCATTTAGACCAGAATATCCTTTTACTGATTTGCCATCCGAAATTGCTCTGAAGGTGTCTCGGACAGCATTTATTCGGTTAAGTGGTTCTGGATCACCTGCTGCTATTGCAATATTCTGAACAAGCTCTTCAGCAGATTGCATTCCCCATCCCAGATGTGCTAAATATCCTGTCAGGTAAAATGAAAGATTGTGTCTTTCTCCATCACACCAGTATGGTACGATTAAGTCCACAATTGATTTGATGGGATCTTCCTCTTCCTGAGACAACAATTTATCCAATTCACTTGGATGGACTTTATGCTGCAGCAGAACAATTGGATCTAAGGGATCGCCTGCTTCCCAGCCATTCTCAGGATCTACAAACTTCGACCAATTGTGAGTTTTCGGATGCAAGCCCAGAGGAATTTTTAGCAAATTTCCATAGGGAACAGATTTTTTGAGTTCAGATTGCTTTGGAAAAACTTCAACGTGTGAAGTGCCAACTTTTGGAATGCCTGCTGAATCTCGGATATGTTCAGCAATTTTCTTAGCACGCTGTGCCTTCATCGGTTCAGAGAGAAAGAGAATAACGTGATATCCTTTTCCTCCAGATTCTTCAACAACATATGGGAGATCTTTGAGTTGTTGAATTATCTGTTCAACATATTTTCTTGCAACGGTTCGATCCTTGCTGTCCACATCCCATGCAATAAAATTCACCTCATTACTTGCGTTCAGCTGGTATGCTCCCAGCATGATCTTTCCATCGAGATGCTGCTGAATAATTTCCTCGGTTAATGGTTGTTTGACAGGTGCATAAGTTATTTCACCAGCTACTGTTCGTGCTTGGGCATAGTACGGATTGGTACCAAAAATTTCCAGGAGCAACTGGGCGATTGATTTTACTTCAGGAGTATAGGTTCGTTCTAATGAAATTTCCTTCATTTTTCCTCGGATTTCAATTCCAATTCGACCAAACTTCCATACGTAGAACCGACTTTACAAGAAGTGGTGAAAGGCAAATTGAACAAATCTTCAACTTCCATAATTTTTGAGATGTTTCTTGCAGCAAATTCTACTTGCTCTGTTTCAATTTCCATGAGAAACTCATCGTGAATAATGTTCACGATTCTTCCAACAGGATGTTCTTTAAGCCAACGACTTACTCTCATTTCAGAAATAGCTAACATATCTGCCATACCACCCTGAATTAAAGCATTCACACCTTTATACATGAACTGTGGATTATCTTCTCTCCAGATTCTTCCAGACCAATATGTTACATAGCTAAAAGTTGCACATTCTTTTTGCACCTCTTCCATCCACGGTTTGACTCTGGGAAAAGCTTGCCAATATTTTTCAGCAACATCCAAAGATTCTTCTCTGCTTATTCCCAGCCTGAATTGCAAACTACCTGTGCTTGCACCGTAAATTAATCCGAAAGTCACTCCCTTTGCAATTTGTCGTTTCTGCCTATCGGCTACACCCCACATTCTTTCAGCGATTGTTGCATGTAGATCTCCCCCATGCTCCAGAACAGTTAACATGTTTGGATCCTGGCTAAGCCATCCGAAAAATCGAATCTCCATTTGCGAGTAGTCAATTGATACAAGAGTGTACCCAGGTCGAGCAATGAACGCTTTTCGTAAGCCATACTCATCAGTTCGCAGAGCTTCACGCTGCACAAAAATATTTCGAACAATGTTTGGAATATTTTGCAAGTTTGGCTTGCTGCAGGAAAGTCTTCCAGTCCTGGTTCCAGTCAGATTAAAGTTTGCATGTAGCACATCATTTTCATCTCTTAACTCTTCCCACTGTTCTATGTTTTTGATGAACTTTGCGGTTTCACGCATTGAAGAAATCAATTCTCCCAGCGGATGTTTTGCTTTTTGCAGGAGAATAAAGCTGCTGGTGCAGGTTTTGTTGTATTTTCCACTGTCTGCAAATTTTGAATTTGCACTGAATGGCAGTGTCGGACGTTCATGTCCCATTTCATCGTAAAGAATTCTGGACAATTGAGTGGCAGAGCGCCAGTTAAATTCATGTCCGACAGCATCATAAAGTTGCTGCTCCATTTCATCCAAGTCTTTTTGAAGCTCTCCCTTGCACTCTTCCAGGAATTTCATGTCCAGTTTTATTCCAGTATGCTCGATGGTATAAAGATCTCGAAGATAGAGCATTTGCATAGAAAATAATTTACTCAGTCCGAGATCACAGATCATCGGATAGAGTTTCTCTGCCAATTGATAAGTCACACGACAATCGTTAATGCAGTACAATTGTCTTTTCATCGGATGCCAGTCCCATACCATCGGTTTTCCTCGTTTCTTTTTACCATTTTCATCGTAAAGCACTGGCTGCAAAAAAGTGCTATCATCTATAGCTTCTCTTTTACTGTTGCTGCCGAGAAAGTACTTCTCGGCAGCTTCTAAGTTTTTAGGCAATCGACTGTCATATAGATGCACCAAAACAGTTGTGTCAAGAATTTTCCAGTTTACATAGTTCGGATCAGCATCCAAAAATGATAAATCAAATTTGGCATTGTGCATTATCACAGTTGTTCCTGGTGCAAGTGATTCACGGATAGCTGCTCTAACTTCTTCCTGTGGCTGAGAATCAATTGCTCCTTCAATTCCTGCTTCAGGACAATAAAATCCAACAGTAATCAGCTTGTCACGAAAATACAAAAGTCCAGTTGTTTCAGTGTCGAGAGCTATTTTCTTCTGTGAACAACTTGTCAACAGCTTTCTGAACTCTTCTGTGGAAATATTTGTAAAGGTTTTCATTTGAATCTTTGCCATCATTATCATCTCCATCTCCCACAAGTAAAAATTCTAATTCATAAAATTCTTTTTCAGCATTGCACCGCTCACAGAACAATCGATTGTTTTCATTCGGTTTAAGATTTGTGTTGTGACACTTTGTGCACATGAGTATGATCATCGGTCTTCCTCCTTAACATTGCGCCACTTGCATGGTTGATCTAACACTTTGCTGTTAAAGCCACAGGATTCTCCACGATCAATGGGTGCTGTTAACATTCCACCGATAACAGGACCACACATTTCTGTGATTGCTCGCTTAACCTGTCGCATCACTGGTAGCCAGGTGGATGGCTCTGCGCAACAACACCACCTTTGGTTGTATACCAGTCTCAAAGCCTTTAAGTTAATGCTCCAGAATACATGTGTCAAAAGAGCATGAGGGAAAAGCTGCCGAGCATCTTCACTTTTTATTCCATTCTTTTCCACAGCATTCGCATATGCCTGAATGGAATAAACAATTCCAGTGTGATAGTCTTCATCTACTTTGCCAGCAACAAGACAGCTTTCAGGGACTAAAACTTTGTAATTTTCCAGTGCTCCGATGAATCGAGTAGATTGTTGCACATATGAAGCACCTATTCTGGTGCGCACAAGTTGGTGCGTGAAACTACGTGGAACATCTCGCACTAAGAAAACAAAATTCAGCATTTCAATTGGAGTTGCCAGTGGTGTTTTCTGAATCTCTCTGGCAAGCAATTCCAATTCACCTTCCTTAAATGGTTCCATTGTATAGTTTCCCAGATATCCTCTGGTTGCTCTTGCAAGTGTTTCCAAAGCATTCGTTGGGTAGTCGAGCAAATGAACTTCAGCCACTTCACCTGCCCAGAACTGGACAGTATATCTTTTTCCAGCCTGGCTCCAAAATTCTTCTTCCAAAACTAAAGTTTTCTCTCTCATCAAAATTTCCCTTCAAAGTTTTCTTCTCGCATCATTTGAAGTGCAATATTTGCATAGTTCATGATGTCAAGAAAAATATCGTAAAGTTTTTCTGTGTTGCTTCTACCGTGATCGGCTGCGAAAAATACCAATGTCGGAAGACGCATTGCAGCTCCAACGATTTCATAACTTGCAGCAAGCATTCCACCGAAGCGGATGCTGTCACCATACTCGGTGTTCTTTCTTTCAAAAATTTCTCTTGCAGCAGCTACATTGCTGTCATAACTTTCCAATCGTTCCTTAACAACTTTATTCAGCTCATTCATTTGAACAACTCCTTTAAAATTTTATCAACTTGAGAATATGCATCTTGTGCAAGCACACTTTTTGACCAACGTGCCCAACGTCCGAGTAAAGTAACATTTGAAAAAGGTGATCGGTACTCTGGGACATTGGGTGCAATGTCAAATATTTGTTTTGGTTCTGCCCAAATACTTGGACGAGGTGGTAAATTTGGAAATTCCAAATGACTGAATTCCCACATGTATGAATTCCAATAATGTGAAAACCGTGTCCAGGAAAAGTCTTTCACACCGTTGTAGATCACCATATTGGGCAAAGACAAACTGTTTTGATTCTTCAGCAAGTAAATCCAATAGGACACCAATCTGTCCTCGGACTTGCTCTGCTGCAACGGAAAAGTCACAAATGTGTGCAAATACTCGTGTGACAACTTTTCTATTTCACCATCCGTGAACCTTCCTAGAACAATTTTTGCATTCACTGGTTGCATGAGATCCGACACTTCTGAGGGATTATATGCAAGTGTTTCCTCTCTTCCATTTTCTGGAAAAGTTGTGTGACCTGAATTCCTCCCCATTCGAGTCAAATAATCTGCCTTATTTCCGAGACTGAATAGCCACACAGGATACAAGGTTGCTTTGATTCTGGGAGGAATCCAGCTTAACTTCACAGGACCAAAAAACTCTGGTTTTGCTTCAAATGGTTTGTCTGAAAAAAATTCAGCCTCTACACCATTGTCCACACAGGCTGCATAGGCATATAGTGCTGACAGACCTGATCCGAAAATTGCCACTTTATTTTTCATCCAAAATATCCTTCACACGATCATAAACCTGATGATACTCTCTGTAAGGATTCCATTCAGCATATTTTCCAACAAAATACAAATTACTTGGTGTGAATGCCAATGGTTGATATTCTCTGGTAAACTGGTTCAGCGCTCTTAAGTGCTTAAACTCCATTTGTGAGTAAAGATCTGCTGGTAGCACTCGCTTAATCTCTGAGAAAGGAACATTCATAGGGAATTCAAAGTACGAATTTCCCCACAAATTTGAATGTGCTACTACATGACCCATGTCTTCACCATTGTACCAAATTCTGTTTTCATTCGGATCGCTTTTACCATGGACTATTGCCAACACAAAAGGCAGCATTGGATTTTGAAATTCAAAGCTTTCCTCCGCTGGAAAAGTTTGGAATACAGCATCATACTCCCTGGTTAGTTGATAGATCTCTTCGGTGCTCGGACAGTGTGTCAGCTTTTTCACATTTTTAGGAAGCATCGCTTTATAAACTTTTTCTGGGTTAAAACCGTGAACAAATCTTCTTTCCATCGGAAAATCTGATCGAAACGATTTTGAAATCGCTGGGATCCTGCCCCACTTCAACTTAAGATAACTTGCTTCATTTCCAATTGGAATTAGTTCAATGCTGGTAGCTGGTACTTCCAATGCAATGTCTGCTGGAACCCAACTCAGCCAATGAGCTGCTGAATCAACCGATGGTTCTTCAAACTTATATGCAATCACATCGTATCCCAAATCATCAGCTGCTCGGACAGCAAAAATTCCGGAGAAATCTAATCCTACGACAGCAACTTTTCCCTTAGACATATTTCACTTCCTGTTTTAAAATAGTTCTGAGAGCATACCACATAATGCCCATGGCATCCTTTTCATGCTGTGTTTTTGGATTCCATGCTGAAAGATCGGGTTGAAGAGTTTGAACTATCGGTTTCCAGATTCCTGGGGAATATCGTGCAATTCCCTTTTTTGCCAAAAAAGTCTTTGACAGAAAAGACTCTTCATATCCCTCGCTTTTCAAAGCTTCCAGAATAGTGTAAAATGAATTCGCTGATCCACCCAGTGTTGAGTATGGTGGATCTTCCAATACGACAAAATTGCATTTTTCATCAATTATTTTCGCAGCAACTTCCTCATCAGCATCGTAGTGTGTGCCCAGATGGACACATTTCAATTCACCATTGCTGAATTCAGCTATTGCCAATCCGATGTTTAATCCGTAATCCACCGCTGCAATTTTCATGATTTGTGAGAGAGGCAGTTTTGGCTGCCTCTCTTCTCCATTAGTTAACTATTTTCGTCCGAATCATCGGTGTCTTCGAATTTAAATTCATCTTGCTCACCGATCACATCAGTTGGAAGAGGACGTTGAGCACTGGCTTTGACAATCTTCATTGGTTGCACAACCTGTGTCGTTTTTGGTGCTTCAGAAATTGCTGGGAAGAGATCGGTTAACCGTGCTTGGACACGTCCTTCGAATTCTTCATGAACAACCTTTGCACGGAAAGTTCTTCCAATAAACTTGTCAATAGTTGCTGTTCCCTTTTTCGGAGCACGAACTGCATCTAAGAAAAGTTCCAGACGCCAACGTGATTGTGGCGACAGAGAAACAATAAAGGATGCACTCTTGTTTTCTTCACCAGGAGTTTTGCATGCCAATGTGAAACGCCAGTATGCACCTTTGGCACCTTCTCCCTCTTCACCACCGATGATTTCAAAGGTATGAATGCCTTCAGTCACTGGTGAATTTGCGACACGATCGAGATCGATTTGGTATATATTTGCCATTTTAGTTTCCTTTCTATTTCCAATATGAATTTAGTTTTTCAAATGTTGGATCGGTCAAGACCGCAGGAAGTCTGAACGATCGATCCTTGACCACATAGCCTGCTACATCAAATGCAATTTCAGATAGTTTTTTACCATTTTCATCCTCCTTCTCGGATTTATAGATATAGCCAATGATATCCATTTTTCGACAGATATCACGTGCTGTGTTTTTACCGATCAATTGTGGTTGAAGAACATCTGTGTCGAACTGTCTCGAAATGACTTGTGATAGGAACACAACTCGCATCGGCAAATGTGCAAAGTTAATGGTTAATTCCATCATGTCGTGCAGCATCTTGCCATAGTCGGATTGACTGGGAAGATCGTCATAGGATCTCCTAATAGATGGAAATTCTTCAACGGTTGCATGCATTGCAATTCGCTGCATTTCATTAAGTGTGTCGATCACGACAGATTCGTATGAATGGTTACCATATCGCAAAAATTCATACAGTTCTTCCAGTTGTTCAAATGTGTCTATTTCAGCCACATCAATTTCAGTATCAACCGATGCAAGTCCCTTGTCAATGTCTGCAAAAATTACATTTGGAAATGTTGCTGCAAATCTGGTTTTTCCTGTTCCAGATTCACCATACACAAGCATCTTAAATCGCTTGCTATCAAATTTTCCAGAATGTCTCTGAATGGTCAATACTTTTTCAGCAGACGTTGTTTCTTCCACTGTTTCAGCAGCATCCCATTCAATGCCCCATGAATCTTCATTTGCCATTTTAAACTCCTTTAGTGCAAATATTTTCAAGAACGGATGTTGGCTTTCTGCCATCATCTTGCATGCTTAGGCACGCAACATAAAACGGACAATCCCAGCTGCAATCACTTGTTGGATTTCTATATGGAACACCTCCTTCTTGTTCATATTTTACCATTGCCTTTGATTGGTTAAAAAGTTCATAATTAACAAGCTCCAGCCCATCTTTACTGTGGTAAATCCTTGAACGGATTGCTGGCTCCACTTGCGCAATTTTTGTGTTTCCCATTCGGACAATGTTGTAAATAACTCCTTCGATTTTCGGATAGTAAAGTGAAGCTGCAAGTAGATACAAGGAGACTTGTGGATCCATGTCCAAATTCTTAACAGATGCTTGCTTGTAGAATTTGTTTTCGAGAAGCCAGATCCGATCATCCTCTTCCACAACACCATCGATGAACCCATTAACAGCGATGCGAGTATTTTCACTTTCAAGAACAAAGTTGAATTCAAATTCTGATTCGAGAATTTTAAATGAATCGTGCTCCTTGCTCCAGGCAAAATATCTAAGAAGAGTCTCCTGAAGCTGCTGCCAGTCTTCATCATCCGAGTATCCTTCACCAGACCATTTCAGCCAGGCAGCTTTCAGTGCTGCTTCAGGATCAAATTTTCTATGCCATTCAGCAAGAGCAGCATGTCCAGCCAATCCACGCATTTGACCAACCGATGAAGGTGGAAAGTAGTGTTCGACATATTTCCAATGAAACTGCTGCAAGCACCGTCTGAAGGTTGCAAGCTTTGTATAGCTCACATGATATGCTGGACTAATCTGTTCCATCGGTTTCTCCTTGAAGTCCTATAATTTTATAGATTTCAATTAATGGGCGCATAATAAAGGTACGACATTCAATGCACATACAAGATTTAGCAGGCATGTGAACAGATTTTCCATCGATCAAAATCATTTCATCAATTGGAACAAAAACTTGTTTTGTAATCGTTCCACAGTTACAGCAGCGATCCTCAAAAATTATTGGCATGTCATTCCTCTTCCAGTTCCATTTCAATAGAATAGATCGTGTATTTTTTCTCGTGGTAGATTGCAACATTCACAAATTTGTAATCATTTTGCTTCATCAATTTTTGCACAAACAATCCCAGCAAAAAATTAACCGATACACTTCCAACTGGAACAATTACATCGAATTCAGGATCAAAGTTTTTCATTGAAGCATCGAAGATTTTCTCCAATTCCTTTTCTTCTTCATAACCTGTGGTTATGAACTTTACACCCGTGCAGTAGTCGAGGATCGGTGAAAAGCTATGACCAGTTGGCTGAGTAACATAGGCAGTTCCATATTGTTTCATTCAAACTCCTTGCGTCCGCAAATCGGACAATTCCAATAGATTTTTGGTTTGTTCCTTCCAGGCACATAACTCTGCAATTCGACTCGTTGCATATCTACATTGCATTTTATGCAGACAACTCTTCTAATATTTTTCTCATTTCCAATTGCAAAAATTTTCTTTTCCACGACACTCCTCTTTGAAAATATTTTTTAGCTCTCCCTGGGTGAGCTTTAACACATTGTCTCGTCTGTCCTTCAAAATTCGGTTGATCACACCGTCCACAGTTGCAGCGCCGTTCATTCGATCGGAGATCAGATGAATCACGTGCGGACTCTTAGCTGTGCCAATTCTCCTGATCCGATGCAGACTTTGATAGTAATCATCTCCATTGTAAGTTCTCTCCAGATAAACAGCAGTCCTGGCAGCGGTGAGTGTAAAGCCAAATTTCCCAACACCTGGATGAGCAATGAGCACATCCAAATCACCTCTCTGAAACTTGTCCACAATTTCCTGGCGAGCTTGGCTGCTGGTTTCTCCAGTGAGCATCTCGACACGAAATTGCTTTTCCAATCGCTTCTTCAGAAGCTCTGCAGTTTTAATGAAGCTTGTCCAGACAATTGCAGGCAATTCTTCAAACTCCAGAATTTCTTCAACAGCATTCCACTTTGCACTTTCATCCTTTCCACCGATCAACACAGGATTGGAAGAAAGCTGTATCAGTCGGATAAGTTGTGAAAGCACATTTGGTGCGAGCAATTTCGATCCATCTTCCAGCTCTGCAACAAACTTCTCTTCCATATCAGCATAGATTTTGTCTTGTTCCTCTTCCATCCGAACATGGTAATCTTCAAAGATCCAATCTGGAAGATCCAAGACCTGATCCTGCGTCCTGGCGAAGAAAATATCTACCAAATCTTTTTGGAGACGTTCAGCTGCATCAGATCGATTTGCAACAATCTGCCATCCCCATTGGTTCTCTTCGACATAACAATATTCCTTTGCAAAACGCCAATATGAACTAAATCGTGCTGGAGACAGGCAGTTGAGTTGCGACCACAGATCATCATACAGTCTGCTGGTTGGTGCACCAGAAAGAAGCCAGACATACTCAGGTTTGCAACTCGTGACGAGATGCTTAATTTTTTGTGTGCGCTGTGCTTTTCTGTTCTTAATTAAAATGGATTCATCCACGATCACACAGTCCCACTTTTTGTTCAGAAAACTCGGCAAATGCATCCTGATAGTATCATAGTTAACAACCGTCCACTTATGGGACAGAGTCACTGGGCAATTCTGCTGGTAAACAATTTTCACATCTTCATTGATCCATTTCAGCACCTCGTTCTTCCAGGTATACATTAAAGACAGTGGTGAAATCACTAGAATTCTCTGTGCCTTCGCTTCCTTTGCTGCAAAAATTGCACAAGCAGTTTTACCGAGACCTGGTGCAAGTGCCAGCATCACCTTTTTATGCTCCACCATGAATTGGATTGCTTCCTTCTGGAATGGAAAAAGTGTCGGATGCTCCAGCACTTCTGTTGATAGTTCTGTTTGCTTTTGCACCAAAGCACTTCTTACTCCATCCGTTACCACTGTGTGGGGAAACATGGTGCAAATCTGATTAACTAAGGAAGTATCGACTCTTGGATGTGGTTGTTTCCACATCTTCCCTGTCCAAAAGAACGGTGAAAGCAATCGGATCTGCTTGCTGGGATAAGTTGCAGGAATGAAAATCAAAGTGCCATCCGATGGATCAATGTCCAGGACATCTATCAGCACATCGGTCTTTGCTTCCTTCATGGTTGGCTGCGCTGTCTCGGGGACAAATTCATTCTGCCATTCACCATTTTCCAACTGGTGCTTGTATTTCGGCAGGATCTTTTCCACAGCAGCTTTTTGTTTCAGAGTCATTGGTTTGCCTGACAGGATCCACTCAGCTACACTGGAACAGAATCCAGCATCCACACCATTGAACCCACGATTGTTCTTCTCGACTGTTTGTGCATACAATCTCTCGCTCTCTGTTTGCTGTCTGTAAAGATAAAGCAATTGTTTTTCTGTTTCCATTTCGGCTCCTTTTAATCGATGCTTTAATTATACTCCAGATTTTTAATTTCGCTAGTCCAAATTCACGATCAATTTCACTATTCATGCTTCAACCTTGCTTCCTCCAGATGCTCCAGCGCTGATCGGTGAACATATCTTCGGTTTCCAAAGTAACGGATCTGAAAGCTCGGATGCAATGGTTTTCGCAAAGCACGATCACCACCTGCTGCGTTCATTAACCGACAAGGTGTAATTCCAATAGCTTTACCAGCAGCTAAATATTCCTTCAGCGGGATCCACTCATCGGTTAAACTTTCCAGCACCAAAGACTTTCTGTGTTCTTGTGGTGAGACATTTCCCAAAATCTTAGAGTGGTTTGCACAGATATTTCCCATTCCCTGCTGAATGCTGGATGGAAGTGTTAGTGGTTTGCCACAGATTGAGCAGACTGAAGAAGCAGGCATGGCTTGCTCCTCTGGTGATGCTTTCTTTGGTGTTTCCTTAATCTTCTCCAGCGGGACTTCTTCGATCATAGCCAATGTGTAGCCTGCTTCAATTAATGCTTCAAATATCTTGGGTGCAGCATTGTTTGGAATTTCTAAAGCATCACTATCAGCACCATCAAACTGCGACACTTCAAATTGCTGTGCTTCCTCCCCCAGGACTTGCGACACCTGCTGTGCATCTGCTTTGAAAAAGATGCAACTCTTTTTGGTCAGAAACGCCAGCAGTGTGTTGGATGGATAATCTGAGCGAATGCGCTCGTAAGTTTCAATAAAATTTTTCATCGGTTCTCCTTAATTAAGTCTATCACACTTAACACGTAAAATGCAGTAGCACTGTCTCGGACGATCACTTGTGCAATGCCTGCATTAATAATTAAACGTTTGCACATATCACATGGTTCACCCTGCGAAACATAGGACTTTCCATCACCCACTTCTTTTCCTACCAGATAAAGAGTGCTTTCGAGCATGCGCTCCCTGG
>Ga0255347_1005871_pt1 | contig 13690 bp, 12 predicted proteins | sample wastewater_treat_2_FD_192479 | JGI IMG/M metagenome (GOLD analysis project Ga0255347, IMG submission 192479) | Wastewater microbial communities from Lulu Island WWTP, Vancouver, Canada - plant24 | ecosystem: Engineered > WWTP > Wastewater > Unclassified | place: Canada: Vancouver, British...
CTGCTCGATATAGGGCCGCCAGAAGCCGTACAGCCGTGAAAAATACTCCTCATAGGCCCGGACGAAGGTCTCGAAATAGTCCTCCACGCACCGGTAATAATCGGATATTATTCCCCTAAAAAAATTTAATTTTCCCTCCCCCAGAATCGTATACCATATAGAGGCCCACATAGTCAGCCTCCGCTTTTTTCAGTCACCGGGAAAAAATTTTGTCCCTCAAAGGCCCCGCTGGACATTTCTCTTATAGAGGAATGGGGTTAATGTGCCATAAAAAAAGTAATTGATTAATTTTTAACCTGTTCTACACTTCATCCGGCCGGTTTAGGCCCATTTTTTGCAGTTATGGTGGATTATATGACGTAGCGGATTGTGTAACGCGAGCCTATAAAATAACAAAGCCTGAAGGGTCCAGCTTCAGGCCTAGTTCGGGGTGGTGCCCCTGAAATCATTTCCGTCTCGTTGGTTGGAATATACCAATGCAGTGAGACTTTTGTCAACAGGAAAACACCCCGTTTTTTAAATTCAATGTTTAAAAGGGGTGTTTTTATGAAAAAAAATCAATTCTCTCCATCCTTCTGTTCGCTTTCTGATCATTTTCCGTTCGCGATTTTTGAAAAGGTAATATCCCCCGCTATTTTCGTTCGCCTTTAACCATCGCGCGGTCAGTAAGGGTACCGTTCGGTGATCCGCGTCAGCAGGGGCATTATCAGGCTCGTCAAGTCGATGGGCGGCGATTTCGATGACTACCGCTACTACGTCATCGTACGCCATCATTTCGCCATGCGCTCGGGGATATTCTCCCTCGACGAGCTCTGTGATCTCCTGCACTCTGAATACGGTTACGCCTCTCTCCACCACCGGCCTGGCAACGACCGCCGCCGGCACAAGCGACGGCTAGCCGCTATCCTCGGCGGTTCGGTCTTGTTCTCTCTCCTTCCCGACGGCCGCTACAAAGTTAACGCCGAAAAGTCGCTGTTGTCGAAATATGGCAAGGGTTCGCGTAACGGATGGTACCTCCTTTCAGACTTTACCATACTTGCGTCACGCCGCCGCTTTTTAGATTTCTGCGTCGGTACGCTTCTTTCCGGCAACAAGTTCCGCGCGAATAAAAACATAGCCTCTTATTGCGGGTGTACCGTTCGCCGCGTCCAGTACGCCACGTCCCGCAACCACAAAGAGGACCGTTTCATCAAGCAGTACAATTTCGTCGAAGAATTCTCCGGCCCGTACGAGGAGGTCCTTCGGTTTCGCGCCGTTCTTCTCAATGTTCACGGGATTACCTCGCCCCTTCCCTCCCGCTACAAGGGGGAATGGGTGCTGAGGCTCAATGCTCCAAATTCCTATCGTTCCAACGTGTTGAGCGGGGTCAAAGGGGACAGGGCTTATCAAGCCCGTCAGGCTCAACCAACGGTGCGCCCGAGTCGGAAAGAGGAGTGCTGGTTTGTTCCCGTGCGTGAAAAGAAGGACAGGCAGTTGAAGCTTTTCAAGGATCCCGAGTGCGGCAAACGCTGGTTTTTCAATACAAGTGTTTACGACGTAAACCGCTATGTCCAGGACCACAGCAGGTTTTTATAATGAAACGCTGTCTCCAAAATTTTAGCGTTTTCGTTCACCCTAAAGGGGTCGTTGGCCGTATGGGGCCTTTGCTCCGGCAGGCACTTTGTTGTGTTGCCGGTATTGCCGTTGTCTTTTCGGGAGGTTGTTATAACCGCTTTCGTGCGTATGTGTGGGGTACTGGCTGGTGCTGTGGGCACATGCTTTGGTGCGCGCTCAATGCGTCAATGGGGCACCCCCGCCGTCGGCCGCGCGAATTTCAAATCCGGAGGTTCTCATGGTTGTGAAATACTTTCAAGTCTTTATCATTTTCTTTTCTGTTCCCATTGCTTTTGCTTATGAACGGGCCGTCGTTTCCTATGTCGTTGACGGTGATACTATCGTTGTCGTCCAGGGTGGCCGTAAGGAGAAAGTCAGGCTTATCGGTATCGACACTCCGGAGAGCAAGGAAAATTTAAAAGCTTTCCGCGATTCCGTAAGAAAGGGTTCGGATATATCCGTAATTATTTCCCAGGGTAAAAAGGCAGCATCCTTCCTCCGGGGGCTTATCAAAAACGGCGATTCCGTTTCTCTTGAGTTAGACGTGGTTGAGCGGGATAAATACGGTCGCTTGCTTGCCTATGTGTACCTCGGTGACGGTCGTTTATTGAATGAGCTTATTGTTAAATCGGGCTTTGCCTATGTTTTAACCATTCCGCCGAACGTGAAACACAAAAACAAGTTTATCGAAGCCTTTAAATACGCGCAAGTAAATAAACTCGGCCTTTGGGCTGATAAATAATTTCAGTGAGGTGATATCTATGTTTTCATCAGAAATGGTTCAAGATGTCCAGAAATGCTTTCCCGATTTATATTCTCCCAACGATCCCGATCTTATTTTGATCTCGGATTATTCGATTTTTCGTTCCGGCACATTGGAGTTAATCAATGACTTGTTCGAGGAGCTGGGAACTTACGGTTTGATATCCGGCATCCCTTCGGATGTTCTTTTTGTTTTCCAGAAACGTTTTGAATCCTATTTGAATATCTTCCCCGATTTGCGGGACCGTCTTATATCCAGTGTTGATGATATAACCCGGAAGCTTTCAAATACTCGTGAAGAAGTAGGCCCCGGCTCTTTTATCGAATGGCTTTATTCCAAAAAACGCCGGCGCACGCTTGCAAAGATTTCTTATTATGATTTTATCCGTGATATTGAGGGGTATGTTCATCATTTTCTATTTTCAAAGGCCAACTGATGAATAAGGTCCTGGCCCTTTCTATACTTCTTTTGCTTTCATGTTATGAAGGCGCTCAGTATATGAATGAATATCCTTCTTGTGATCTTGAAATGATTTCTGTATCTGATGGTTCTCTCGAACCTTCGTTTCATAGCGATATCGAACGCTACACACTTTTTCTTCCTTGCGGCTTTGAGTCAGTATATATTACGACCGTTGCAGAAAGTCCGGAGGCCTCCGTTTTTATAGACGGCTTGCTTCAGGTAAGTGGGAGGCCTCCGGAACCTGTCTCTTTTGATGAGTATAAGATTGTTGCGATTAAGGTCCTTAGTAATGCAGGTGATGAAAAGTCATACTTCATCGAGGTTATAGAACTTATCGAGGAGTGTGACACCCCCGCCCTGCATAGGTGAAAAATGCCCGCCCTTTTTCCCGTTCCGGGATCCTCGGTATCATAAAACTTGCCGCATCGGAAGGGACAGACTGCCCGTATGTGAGCAATCGAAGTCGGTGCCGTCCTTTCGCGCGGCACACCGCCACCACCTCAGCTGATTTACGTTTTTGCCGGTCCCGCGGGCAACTTCCGATCAACATGGGATTATGTCGCATTGCGGTCTTATTGGTTTAATGAAACATTCTCCCGTTCACATACTTAATGTGTCAGGAAACTTACTCCATCGAAGCCGCAATGTTCCCTCGCCTACGGACGCCGGCCGCACCCCCTCGGCATCGTGCCTCGGGGGCCGCTCGCTCGTCCTCCGCTCGCTGCGTCCGGCGTCCTCCGGCTCGGCGAACATAATCCATGTTATCGTAAGTTGCTGTGCGCTATTTTCGTTTGTGCTGTTTTGTGGCTTGTCCGGTGGTGGCGGTGTGCCTTGTGCGTTATTTACGTGTGGGGCAGACTGTCCCCTGGTTGCTGTCATGCGGGCATTTTTTTTCATCACCCGCCCTGGGCCTTTTGCTGTCATGGCGGCCGCCTTTGGCACGCTCCGTGCGAAAGGGCACGAATCGCGCCAATTTGACCCTCCCGTTGGTCGGGACAAACCGGCGGCCTTTCCTTTCTCCCTTTTCCTGTACTTTTCTCCGTCAGGAAACTTATCCTCCCCGAGCCCCCGCCCACCCTTTTATCGGTAAACAAAAAGAGCGACGGAGCGTAAACAGCCACGCACCGTCGCTCTTTTTGTTTTTTATCTCCCCCGGGCTCAAGAAAAAACAATTCCGGGAAAACCTCTCCGCATCAACCCCTACGCCAACCCCCCTTTTTGTGAGGGGGTTGTCTCCGGGGTTTATTTGTCCTTAATCAAGTTGGCGCCGCTGGTGCGCTTTTCGAGTTTTCGTCCGGATTCGGTGAATGTGCCTTCTCTGCGCTTCTCAGGAGGCCCTGTGCGTGGTTTTAATCGGCCTGGCAAGGGTTCCGGTCGTCGAAATATTTTTAATTTTATGTCTCTTTTATCCTTGACATTTGTACATATGTACATATGTAGTATATCGATGCTTTGAGAGTAGATAAACCAAAGGATTATTCCAATGCTACTAAAACTTGAAATTGAGATACCGGAAATTCAAGCGGAAGCAGTATCGCAGATATTGAAGCGTATCGGTTTTTCTGAAATCAGGGCATTAAGCTCTGATGAAAAAGAAGCATATAACGCTCAATATGGTCTTGAAAAGATAAGAGGGTCGCTGGCGGAACAGGGCTTTAATCCGCGGTAAACAATACATCCGGGCACTTGTCGAGGTGTTTTAATGGACAGAGCAATAATCAGCGCGAAGGATGAAAAGGCGCAGAGTTTGGTTAAGGAGGCTAAAAAGAAAACTATCGATCTTGGCCTTACTTTTTCCGATGCCATGCTCCTACTCATCGGGAAATGGCTCTCCGGTGACGTTTCCATCGAGGAAAAAAAGGAGGTGCGGAAATGAAATCAATCGCGATCGTGAACCAGAAGGGCGGTTGCGGCAAAACGAGTCTTTCCGTGCTTGTTTCTCTTGCCCTGGCTTCAACCGGAAAAAAGGTCCTTGCCGTCGACTGCGATCCCCAGGCGGGCCTCACGGCGTTCTTCACGAAATCCACCCTGGAAAGATCGGGGGTATTCGATTTTCTTACGAGCAGCAACAAGCCTGTGGAAGACGTCCTTATGCGTATTACCCGCGACTCCATGTATGTTGATCTTATCTCTGCAGACTATCGCCTTGACGCCATTGCCTCGAACCTTGATCCCTACATCATTCAAAGAAAATTCAAGGACATCAACGAATACGACGTTGTGGTCTTCGACACGCCGCCCACGGTTCAGGGTATTTCCCGGTCCGCCGCCATGGCCGCGGACAATGTGCTGATCCCCGCGGACATCTCCGAGGCGACGAAAGGCCCCACACTCTACACGCTCACTTCCCTGAATGACATTCAGAAAAAGGGCCAGGTCGTTTTCATCGGCTATAAGGACCCGAAAGAAGAAAGCCATTCCTTCAAATCCGAGCTTTCGCGCGAGTTTATGAACGCGGTGAAGAGCCATTACTGCGGCACCATCCCGAAAACCGTGGGCATGGAGAAGGCTATCGCCGACATCAACTATAAATGGACGCCGCAGAGAAAAGAAAAGATTCTGCAACCGATTCTTGAAATGACGGGGTTTAAATGATGGCCCAGAAAGGATTCAAACAGAAATCAATAATGCCCTTTTCAATCAACGATCTGGGCATATCCCCGGAACTTACAGAGGTCCAGGCCCTCATGCCTATCGATCCGAAGGACCGGGAGAACTTGAAAAAGGACATCGAGGAAAGCGGGGAAATCCGGGATCCCGTGAAGGTGTACGTCAACGGAAACGGGAGCTACCTCATACTGTGCGGCTATAACCGTTGGAGGATTGCCCAGGAGCTCGGGTGGGAAAATGTACCCATCGAAGTCTTGAACCTGCCGCCGGCGGATCGCCAGGAGCTCGTCTGGAAGGACAATCTCAATCGCCGGCACTTGACCAGGGATCAGAAACAGCGACTCATCGATCATTTTCTCAAAACCGATCCGGTACAGTCAAACCGCGATATTGCCAAGAAGACCGGTTCGGATCACAAAACTGTAGGCGAAAGAAGGACCAAGCTTGAATCAGGTGGGGAAATTCCCCACCTGAAAGCGGTCAAGGGGAGGGACGGTAAAAACTATTCTAAACCGGCGCCAACCAAGGCCGCCGCTGGCAAGCATGAAAAAACCAGCCGCAATAAGGGTATTTCATTGGTAAACTCGATCCTTGCGTCCGTCGGCGATCTCGAACCGTTGGAACTTCGTAAACTTGCTCTCACAACAACAGAAGAATGCCTCAGCCGTTTAAAGGGTAACGAGAGGTTGAAGGTTATCGAGGAGTTAAAGAAAGTTATCAAGAGGTATCAGTAATTAAAATGATATTATCTGTATTTTATAAATGACGGACATTTATTCAAAAGAAACGAGAAGCAGAGTAATGAGTGCTGTCCGTGGAAAAGACACGCAACCAGAACGAAAAGTACGCTCATTTCTCCATAAAGCAGGCTATCGGTTTCGCTTGCACTATAAAATTTTACCAGGGAAACCAGACATTGTTTTCCCACGTTTTAATACAGTTATTTTTGTTAATGGTTGCTTTTGGCATCAGCATGCTGGTTGTAAAAAAGCGACTATTCCTCATAATAATAAACTCTTTTGGAAACGGAAATTATCACGCACAGTACAACGAGACTCTGAAAACATACAAAAGCTGGAGAATATGGGTTGGAAGGTAATCATTATTTGGGAGTGTGAGTTATTGGGTTCTTTTGATAAGACAATGTTGCGCACTTTAAGGTCTCTATTGATAAGAACTTCCTTTTTGACGCTCGGAGTATAGGGATGCTGTTTTTGCCTGTCAAGTGATATTTTTCATCAAAAATCAGGGGCGGCGATACCTTTGGGCGAGGAATGCGGATTGGCGGCAGTCATTTTTAAGCTGCCGGCTCGCTTTTCGGTCGAGTTACCCGTCAGGAAGGCATTTTTGAGTGCCATCCGGGCAGACCTCTCCTGCACGCCTCTTTTTACGATGCGTCATGCCTGGATGTAATCATCCCAGGAGTATTCCGGGTCGCCGTAGAGAATGTCAGTTTGTGGTTGGATTTGAAGATCAGCAGTGGAGTATTCGATGTTTGGCGGGTAATGGATTTTGGGCGGCGGCCTGGACCGGACAAGCCAAAGGCCCAGATGTTCGAGGATTGCGCGGATAACCGAAGGGTCCTCAATGCTGCCGATGACCCGCATTTTCCCCTGACACTTTGGGCAGACCAGGGGATCTGCCTCGTATATCTTTTGGATCAGTCTTGCCCAGCTTTTTCTAAATGCCTTCAAGTCCCCCTGTGGTTCAATGATGCAGGGGACGGCATCATCGCTGCCTTCCTTCTGCCGTTTTCCCCGCGAGACATTGCTGTAAAAGCCGTAGTATTTGACCATTTGCTCGCCTCTGTTGGGGATGTGCGAACACATGGCGGCCAGCCATTCCATCGCCGGGAAGCACTTGGTTGTCTCGCCGCGTTTGGATCTATAAACGACCGTTCCCTCCTGATCCAGGTACTGCATGCGTTCCTGGGAGAAAGACGCCCGGATGATATAGCGCGCCAGGTTTTCCATAGCAGTTTCATCAGTGGGCGAGATGCGGTTGCCGCAGAAGACGTTAAACCCCGTATGCTTCCATCCGGAGAGCATCCGCACCCTCTCCTGCGTTATCTTCCCCTTATTCAGCAGCATCCTGAGCACCTTGTGCCGGAAGATGGCCTCCAGCTTTTTGAGTTCCAGGGGCGGCGCAACACGGAACATGCCCTTTTCACCATAAAAGCATCCATCTGTTACGAGAATGTGGGTGTGGGGATTGAATCCGAGAAAATCGCCAAACGTCTGCATGGCGATGACGGCGCCGGGGACGGGATCGTCTTCAGGAACTGAATCTTGGAGAAAAACCTTTAGGGATTCCCAGGCGCAGCGGCTGAGATCGGCCAGAAGCCTCCGATCATACAGAAAGTAACGGCGCAGGATTTTGGGGATGCTGAAGACGAAATGCCGGTGGGGAATCTTCTTGAGGACATCCACGCAGAGCCATTCCCCGAATTCCACCACGCGTTTCTGATGGCATGACGGGCAAAAGTGGCGGCGCTTGCAGGAAAAGGCCAGCAAATATTCGTGGCCGCAGTGATTACATTTGACGCGGGCAAAGCCGTTGTGCGGGTCGCCGCAATCGAGAAAACGATAGATCACCTGCTCGATATAGGGCCGCCAGAAGCCGTACAGCCGTGAAAAATACTCCTCATAGGCCCGGACGAAGGTCTCGAAATAGTCCTCCACGCACCGGTAATAATCGGATAACTGGGGATTCCGGGGACGATAGACGGCAGCGGGCAGCGACACGATATCTCTCCTTCGAGAACATCATGCCGCCATAATGTAGAACGATCGTTCTGTTTGTCAAGGGAAGATTTTCACGGGGAGGCTCGCTGATTACGCATCGAAGTCTTGTATCTGTTCAATAATACTTATTCTAACACCTTCAGGAAGGAGCGGTTACAGACGCCATTGTCAAAACTCAGGCATGAAAGAATGCGCCCTTCAACCCGAACTCAATGCTCTGGATCGAGTGACCACGGTGAGCAGTAGTATTTGCTGTCAGCAAGTACCATCCATCAGAATGTCTCTGTTCGTAGAAGCAGAAAGCTGTAGGAAAGGTCCGCGCCGGCCATAGGGCCGGCCGTCACGTCCACAAGCAGGGGTATTGATCAAATCATAAATAGTCGATCAAGTCGCTCAAGCAGATTACAGCCTGTTGAGCTGCTCCGGCTCAGCCTTGCGTTCTACCGGCTCCGGTTGCACAATACCACCGACAATTTTCGGCATCGTTACTTTCACATATCTCTGAGATACATCTTTCGTGAATCCCTTATAGAGATTGCCATAGCTTCGCATGTAAAAGCATCTCTTCGGCAGTTGCAATATCTGTGCGGCAAGGATCTGTTGCTCTTACTTTGTTATTTTCTGTCAGTTGTTTTGAAAAACCGATTTGCATCATCCAACCGCTTCCAAAGGCTAATGTCATAATAGTAAACGCCGCCTTGCGACAATCTTTTCTCTCTGTTCGAGGAAACGCTCTTTTCAGCTCATCTTCTATGGTGGACTGAAATTTATTATAAATTCTTTTCATCGCACCCTGAATAACGTCATCTCCTCTCACGGCTGACGCTAAAAGTCCGGCAAGTAAATTATTAAGGGGGAGGCTGTTAAATTTTTCACCAAAAAGATAGTTCAACGCGGATTTAAGGCGGGCTTCTGACTGGAAATCTCCCATGACTTCCATGGCCAAGTCCATATGTTTTTTTTCTATTTGGTTAATGGCAGTAAGAATCATCTCTTCTCTGTTTCCCAAGTAATGCCGGATAATTCTTCGGCTTGTTCCGGCTTCTTCCGCCACCTGTTCCAGTGTTGTGCTTTCCAGCCCCCTTTTTTCTATACAGCGTTCCAGCGCCGCTATGATTTCCGAGGATCTTTTTTCTTTTAAATTCTTTCTGCCCATTGATAATTCCTTAAATTCCCACTAGTGGAAATTTATATTGACAGCTCATATATAACAATATATACTATTTTACTTATTTTATTGAAATAATAAAAAAAATAATTGACAGCTCATATATAACAATATATACCCATCCTTGGGAATATAAGTTGTTTAAATGCGCTGTCTTTCCAAGAATTATTAAATAGCATGCAGATATAATAAATTCAACCGGTTAAAATCAACAGGGAGGAGTAAATATCATGAAAATCCTTTTAAACACATTCAGAATTCATAAGAAAATATTCTTGCTGTCTATTGCCGTTATCCTGTCAGTAAGTAATTTTGCTCAGGGCGCGGAACATCATGATTTTGCCGATCGTGTAATTACCAGTGCAAAAGTCTACACAGTAAACCCTGAACAACCCTGGGCAGAAGCTATTGCCATTAAAGACGGCCGTATTATTTACGTGGGTGATAATTCAGGTTTGAAAAAATGGATCGGTCCGAAAACGGAAAAACTTGACGTTAACGGTAAATTGGTTTTGCCTGGCATCATCGACTCGCATATCCACCCCGGATTCGTTGCAGGATCAGCCGAATTAGAGGTCATGCCTTTTACCGAAGTTTACCCGCTGGCATATACCGGCAAGAAAGAGGTCTTGGAATGGTTGAAGAAATATGCAGCCAAAAACCCGAAAAAACCCGTAATAGTAGCAGCATCCTGGCGACAGGAGGATTTCGGGGCGGAAGGGCCGAACAAAAGAGATTTGGATGCTATTGTCAGTGATCGACCGGTCATATTGCTGGAACGCTGGGGGCATGGTTGCTGGATGAACAGCAAGGCGCTTGAGGTGGCGGGGGTAACACGCAATACACCGGACCCTGTTCCCGGACTGGCCTATTATCAACGGGATAAAAATGGCGAACCGACCGGCTGGGCCAAGGAGGGCGCCGCCTGGGATGCACTTTTTAGGTCAGTTGATCCCACAGCAAAATCTGAGAAAATGTTTTCGATTCTTATGGACTATCTGTCCGCCCATGGAGTGACCACCTTGTTTGATGCGGGTAACATGACCATAGCAGATAAGGTTTATCCCCTCATCGCCAAGCTTGATCGTGAAGGTAAGCTGAAAATACGCATTGAAGGATGTCACCATATCATTCTGCCGAATCAGATCGATGGAGCCATAGCGGAGTTGAAACGCCTGCGCAGCACCTATGGCGGTAAGAACCTGACCTTTAATACCATGAAGATTCATTTTGACGGACAACATACGGACAACACGGGCGCATTGATGAAACCTTATACCAATAATCCGGGCGTTCGTGGAAACACACTTTTCAGTGAAGACCGGATGGTGGATTTTATCATTGAGCTGAACAAGGAAAAAATTGACCTGCATGTCCATTGCTTTGGTGACCGCTCAGCCAATATCATGCTTAATGCCTACGAAAGAGCCAAACACAAAATCGGGGACAAAATCTATACCCGTCTCACGCTGACCCACTTACCGCTTCTGAGGGATGATGACATGCCTCGTTTCAAACAATTGGGTGTGGTCGCCAATTTTACGCCGGGTTGGTTTGGTGACGTTTCCATAGATTTTTTTGAACCTTATTATGGAGATCGGGCGAAGAAGATATTCCGGGTCAAGCCTTTATTGGAAAACAACGTACCGGTTTCTTATAGCAGCGATATCATATCACCGTTCTGGATAAATTGGGCCAATCCCTTTTATTCGATGCAGGTAGCGCACAACCGTCAGGCGGTTCAAGGCGGCAAGGATGCGCCGGTGTTGCAGCCGGCTTCCGAACGTTTGCGTTTGGAAGAACTGATTCGCGGGTATACCCTTACCGCGGCCTATCAGATGAGAATGGATGATACCCTCGGATCTATTAAAGTCGGCAAAACAGCCGACCTTGTCGTACTGAAAGGAAATCTGTTTGAGGTGGGCCGCTACGATATCCATAACATCAAAGTGGATATGACAATAAGAGCAGGTGAAACTGTTTACAAACGCAACTGGCTAGCTGTGATAAAAGAAAAGATGTTCGATCTGTATACGGCTTACTTTATTTGGTCTAACTCATAAAGGTGCTGGCCTGTTACGAAGGAGGAAATCACATGACGGTAATGCAAACAATAAACATTGATAAGAACTTCCTTTTTGACGCTCGGAGTATAGGGATGCTGTTTTTGCCTGTCAAGTGATATTTTTCATCAAAAATCAGGGGCGGCGATACCTTTGGGCGAGGAATGCGGATTGGCGGCAGTCATTTTTAAGCTGCCGGCTCGCTTTTCGGTCGAGTTACCCGTCAGGAAGGCATTTTTGAGTGCCATCCGGGCAGACCTCTCCTGCACGCCTCTTTTTACGATGCGTCATGCCTGGATGTAATCATCCCAGGAGTATTCCGGGTCGCCGTAGAGAATGTCAGTTTGTGGTTGGATTTGAAGATCAGCAGTGGAGTATTCGATGTTTGGCGGGTAATGGATTTTGGGCGGCGGCCTGGACCGGACAAGCCAAAGGCCCAGATGTTCGAGGATTGCGCGGATAACCGAAGGGTCCTCAATGCTGCCGATGACCCGCATTTTCCCCTGACACTTTGGGCAGACCAGGGGATCTGCCTCGTATATCTTTTGGATCAGTCTTGCCCAGCTTTTTCTAAATGCCTTCAAGTCCCCCTGTGGTTCAATGATGCAGGGGACGGCATCATCGCTGCCTTCCTTCTGCCGTTTTCCCCGCGAGACATTGCTGTAAAAGCCGTAGTATTTGACCATTTGCTCGCCTCTGTTGGGGATGTGCGAACACATGGCGGCCAGCCATTCCATCGCCGGGAAGCACTTGGTTGTCTCGCCGCGTTTGGATCTATAAACGACCGTTCCCTCCTGATCCAGGTACTGCATGCGTTCCTGGGAGAAAGACGCCCGGATGATATAGCGCGCCAGGTTTTCCATAGCAGTTTCATCAGTGGGCGAGATGCGGTTGCCGCAGAAGACGTTAAACCCCGTATGCTTCCATCCGGAGAGCATCCGCACCCTCTCCTGCGTTATCTTCCCCTTATTCAGCAGCATCCTGAGCACCTTGTGCCGGAAGATGGCCTCCAGCTTTTTGAGTTCCAGGGGCGGCGCAACACGGAACATGCCCTTTTCACCATAAAAGCATCCATCTGTTACGAGAATGTGGGTGTGGGGATTGAATCCGAGAAAATCGCCAAACGTCTGCATGGCGATGACGGCGCCGGGGACGGGATCGTCTTCAGGAACTGAATCTTGGAGAAAAACCTTTAGGGATTCCCAGGCGCAGCGGCTGAGATCGGCCAGAAGCCTCCGATCATACAGAAAGTAACGGCGCAGGATTTTGGGGATGCTGAAGACGAAATGCCGGTGGGGAATCTTCTTGAGGACATCCACGCAGAGCCATTCCCCGAATTCCACCACGCGTTTCTGATGGCATGACGGGCAAAAGTGGCGGCGCTTGCAGGAAAAGGCCAGCAAATATTCGTGGCCGCAGTGATTACATTTGACGCGGGCAAAGCCGTTGTGCGGGTCGCCGCAATCGAGAAAACGATAGATCACCTGCTCGATATAGGGCCGCCAGAAGCCGTACAGCCGTGAAAAATACTCCTCATAGGCCCGGACGAAGGTCTCGAAATAGTCCTCCACGCACCGGTAATAATCGGATAACTGGGGATTCCGGGGACGATAGACGGCAGCGGGCAGCGACACGATATCTCTCCTTCGAGAACATCATGCCGCCATAATGTAGAACGATCGTTCTGTTTGTCAAGGGAAGATTTTCACGGGGAGGCTCGCTGATTACGCATCGAAGTCTTGTATCTGTTCAATAATACTTATTCTAACACCTTCAGGAAGGAGCGGTTACAGACGCCATTGTCAAAACTCAGGCATGAAAGAATGCGCCCTTCAACCCGAACTCAATGCTCTGGATCGAGTGACCACGGTGAGCAGTAGTATTTGCTGTCAGCAAGTACCATCCATCAGAATGTCTCTGTTCGTAGAAGCAGAAAGCTGTAGGAAAGGTCCGCGCCGGCCATAGGGCCGGCCGTCACGTCCACAAGCAGGGGTATTGATCAAATCATAAATAGTCGATCAAGTCGCTCAAGCAGATTACAGCCTGTTGAGCTGCTCCGGCTCAGCCTTGCGTTCTACCGGCTCCGGTTGCACAATACCACCGACAATTTTCGGCATCGTTACTTTCACATATCTCTGAGATACATCTTTCGTGAATCCCTTATAGAGATTGCCATAGCTTCGCATGTAAAAGCATCTCTTCGGCAGTTGCAATATCTGTGCGGCAAGGATCTGTTGCTCTTCGATTTCTCTTACGGATATCCCCCCTCCGAAGGATAGTATCGGTT
>Ga0255347_1005874_pt1 | contig 13688 bp, 11 predicted proteins | sample wastewater_treat_2_FD_192479 | JGI IMG/M metagenome (GOLD analysis project Ga0255347, IMG submission 192479) | Wastewater microbial communities from Lulu Island WWTP, Vancouver, Canada - plant24 | ecosystem: Engineered > WWTP > Wastewater > Unclassified | place: Canada: Vancouver, British...
TGCAGACCCCCACCACCACGACCAGTGCAATTCTGTTTTTCATCGGTTTTTTAGTTTTTTAAAGTGTGAATTTTATTCAGTGGGAATGCGTTCCCTTGACTTTCGGTTTAGATTTGGCTGCCTCCACCCGTTTTGAATAATCCTCCGGTGTGATCTCAACCGCCTCATAACCTGCCTTTTCAATGGTCTGGACCAGTTTCCCGGAGCTACTTTTCCCGGTAACAAACTCCACTTTTACCGTATTCGACACATGGTCGACTGTCAGATCTTTCACCCCTTTCTCAAAACGCAGGGTTTCAAACAATTTATTTTCACAGTCCGCACAATGCATGTTACTTTTAAAGAAAACTGTCTGGGTGCTCTTTTTCTTGGCGCTTCCCTGGAATCCCATGGAGAGGAAGGCAATTAAACCCATGATAAATGTGATTCTTTTCATTTTACTTGAAATTTAAAGTATATCTGATTCCTGCATAAAGTTTGATTCCCATAACGGGTCCCCAAATATGGGTGGCATCGAATCCCGGCCCGAATGGGTCGTCAGCTCCCAGTACCGGATGATCCTGTTTGAAGTTGGTAAGATTCTCCCCGCCGGCATACACGCTCCAATGCCTGAAATAGCGGGTAATTTGCGCATTCATGATGGTGTAGGAAGGGAATTCATCCGGTAATCCGGCATAAACAGAACTGCTGCCCCCATTTTCAATGGTGGGCAATCGTCCTCCCCCATTGAACTGAAGGGTATAGTCAAACATCCACTTTTTCAGGTTGGTGGTGTAATTCAAGGTAAAAAGCCCCTTGTACCTGCTCGTATAGGGTTTTTCCAGCAATTTACCCCCGATGGTCTGTTTGACCTCATTTTGTCGCCAGGCTACCGTCACATCCAGGTTGCGGATAACCGGATACCGGATATCCACCTGAAAACTATTGGCAAAAGAGGCGCCTTCGAGAGGTTTGAGAAAAACAGAGGTATTCGATGTTTCACGGTCCACAACCAGTTGTTTTTCAAAATCGGTTCTGTAGAATTCAGCCGTAATGGAAAGGTTACGTTCCGCCACCTTGTATTGCTGAATCAGACTGATTCCGTAATTCCATGCTTCCTCCCACACTGCTTCATCGAACACCAGATTTCTGGAGTTGCTGAAAAGATGGCTGTTTTCAGCCAGGACGTTGGCAGTCCGGTAGCCTTTCCCTGCACTGGCCCTGAAGGTAAGCCGGGGATCGGGCTGATAACGGAAATGCGCACGGGGAGTGACAAAGGATCCGAAAAGATTGTGGTCGTCCCACCTCAACCCGGCCATAGCGGTCAGCTTATCAAAGGGTTTGAAGGTATATTCTGCAAAAATCCCGGGAACCGATTCATGTCTGTTCTTTCCGGTCCGGTTGAATTCTTCGTCAAAGCCATCGTAAAAGAAGCTTACTCCCGTATTGATCACATGTTTTGCCTCTGGATCAAGATCCTGGGTGAGTACCAGGCCCACATAGGCACGGTTTTCGAGGGCATCGTAACGGGTCAGACCATAGGAAGAACCGAGGTCATGCCGTACGAACGAGGATAAAACCGCCAGGGCAGTGTGGTTCGAAGGCCAGACATATCCACCCTTGAAAACAGCCTCCCCCAGGTTATTCCGTATCCCTATCCGGTAAAGTCCGTCCTCAGCGGAAGGTGTCCCCCGTTGTATCCCGGTCTGTCCGCCGGCACGATGGTCGGCCAGGTACCTGAACGACCCGTGAAGCATCAATCCCTTGTGGTTGTTGTACTTCCAGGAATTGAACAGATGGACCTGCCGGGTCAGGGGATGATCCAGAAAACCGTCGTGATTATGGTCGATCCGGGATGAAAAATCTTCGGCATGGACAAAAATGCCGGTTGTGACCATATCCTTGTACAACCGGAAATTCTGGTTCCCGTTGAATTCCACTTTTCCTTCACTGCTGGTAAACGCATTGAGGTGCAACCGCTCCCCGCTGTCGGGTTTCTTGAAGGAGACATTGATCTGCCCAGTGACCGACTCATAGCCGTTCACAACCGAAGCGGCACCCTTCGACACCTGTATCGATTCCATCCAGGGCCCCGGGATAAAGGTTAGCCCAAATCCCGTGGCAAGGCCCCTGAAATTTGAGATGTTTTCGGTTTGTAACTGGGAATAGATCCCGTCGAGCCCTAACAACCTGATCTGTTTGGCTCCTGAAACCGCATCGTTGTAACTCACGTCGATCGACGGATTGGTCTCAAAACTTTCTGCCAGATTACAGCAGGCAGCCTTGTGCAGTTCAGCTCCCCCGATTCTTTCAGATTGAATCGGATCGATGGTGGAAAAATAGGTTCCCCTGTCCTTTTCCACCACAGTGACCTCTCCTATCTCCAGGTTGGGTTTGAGAACGACTTTAACCGGGTTCTGATCCGTGATATGCAGGTGCTGTGTCTCATATCCCACAAAACTGAAAACGAGGACATGGCGGCCTTTCTCCTGTCTGATTGTGAAGGAACCGTTTTCGTCGCTGACGGTTCCCTTCTCTGAGTTCTCCCAGTAAATGTTCACTCCGGGCAAAGTCAGAATTTTACCGTTATCAAGGCCCGATACCACACCGCTGATTTCCTGGGAGAATGAAATCAACGGACAAATCATACTAATTATCAATAATTTTAATCTCATCGTCAATGATTTAAGAATTTCAACTCTAAAAAATGAAATGGCTTAAATCAAATGAGATCAGGGATTTTAGATTGACAAATGAAACGGATCAAACCCGATTTCTCAGGAATACTGGGGGGTGAATCGCGGAAAGCATCAGGCAGCACAGGTTTGTTGAGCAAGGGAACATAGGGTTCATACATCAACACCAATTCGTGACAAGAGAAAAAACCGACGATCACAACCTCCTTTTCATCGGTAAACTGCGATTTTAGTTTAAAGAATTTCACCTGTGGCGATTCGCATCCGCAATCCTTATGAGGTTCGTTTTCCGAAGGGGAAAGACCGGTCATGCAGGCAGGATTAAGGTCTCCGGCATGATGTTCAAAAAGGTGCTTATGCGAAGCAAGCAACGATTCACAGCCTTCGGGCATTACATACAACCCCACAGAATCCTTTCCCGTACAGCGGCAGTGAGAATGGAAAATCAGAACACCGGTTACCGAAAAGAGAAACGGCAACAGTAGGCATAGAGCAACTATTTTCCGCCAAAGCATCATCCTGCAAAAATAGGGAGTGCGTGTAATTGGTTTTGTTAATAAAAAGTTAAACCGTTTCCCGGGCCTGTTTCAGAGTTCCAGCACGGAAGGTCCCTGGTTAAAAACGATGTCGCGGGGTATTCCTGCCGAGGAGATCCGGTCGAGGTCTTTCTGCAGTTCCTCGGTGATGATCCCTTTTTCCTTTATCAGAGCTGCGGCTTCTTCATAATTTCCGTCACCCTGGATCCGGAGAACCATTTCAGAAAGGGCAATCATGGCTGTCTTCATCTTCTCATAATCGACACGATACTTGCCGGATACGGAATCTTTTTCAAAAGCTCCCTGTTCCTTGAAATAATTAAACCTGATCATATTGGCCTTCCCGTGTGCCGAGGCTGCACCGAACCTCACCGAACGGAAGATTCCGGCCATGAAAGTGACGTAGTTGTCCATCATATCCTTTCCGGGGAATTCACCCGTTTCATTTAACCGGTGGACACACCACAGTCCCAGAATATCTGCTTTGCTTTCTTCGAGTGAGGTATAGGCATCTTTGAGCGCCATACGAACCGAAACAGGCCGGCCCAGGGTCATGGAGGGGCCGAGGCCGTGGGCTACTTCATGAAACATGGTATTCTCGAAAAAGGCGTCAAACCTGACATGTTTCAGTTGCGCAGAATCGATCAGCAATTCCGCGATCGGAACCAGGATCTTGTCAAATTTCGCCTGCATGGAATTTTTGAGCTGCAGTTTCCGGCTTCCCTTAGCTGCTTGCACCTTTTCATCATTGGGCAGGTTGATGGCGATGGTTTTGCTTCCCGCGTTGCAATCACCCGCATAATAAAGGGCGTCGTACACGTTCATGTCCGAATCCACCCCAGGGGTTTCGCTCTTATACTCTGGCGGTACCGGCAGATTTTGCTGCAAACCGGGCAGGAGAGCCGTATATTTTTCAAGTTTTTTGCTCCATTCCAGGTCTTTAACCAACACGAACGCTTCGTGTGCTGCTTTGTAACCGAAAAGTTGATCCTCATAGTTTTCGATAGGACCGACAATGAATTCAATGGAATTGGATTTCATATCCATCCACAGCATGTCGCTCTCAAAATAGGCATCGGTAAGCAATGCCTCCGCCCTTGCATTGAGGTATTTCTTCAATCCGGGATCATCGGCCAGCTCCGCAGCTTTCCGGATCAGTTCCGCAGCTTTCTCCGTTTCTTCCTTGAAAGCCACATGGTAAGGCACAGCCGCCAGCTTGCCGGCCTGATCACGGCGGATCAACGTGTAAAGACTGCTTTTGGAAGGCTCATCCCAGGCTTCGAACTCTTCCCTGGTCATATCCTGCGGATAAAACTGGGCTCCCTTGGGCTTGGGCCCGTAAGAAGACAGAAAGGGCTCGTTGTTGTTGAGTCTTTCCCAGGGTCCGTAGTTGATTTCTAAAAACTTTCTCAGCTCCTGATGGGTCACCCCTTCGAAGAGCAGGCTTTTATCCCCGAAAGCCTCTTTCCAGAAAATCTCCTCCATAAGGGAGGCTGCTTCAAAAAGCAGGGGAAGCATCTGCCGCTCCCTAACGGTGAGCGAGGTCAAATCAGCGGTAAGCGTAAAAGGGGCATATTCTCCGGCCTTCTGCGCAATCATCTGCAAATTTTTTTCCGGCTCATTCATTCTTGTCTGAGTTTTAGGATTGCATGACACACAGGCCAATGCAACCAGGATGACCATCAGTTTCTTATTCATATTCTTTTTTTTCAAAGCTACGAATTGAAACAGGAATTGCCAATACCGGGAAGCAAAAAAGAGAAGCGCCGTCCCGGAAATTCGGAAGGGCGCTTCTGCAGTATATTTACAATGAATTACTTCACCTGGTTACAGGCGTCGATCAGTTTTTTGGCATTCGCGTTTTCCGGGTCCAGTTTGACGGCCAGGTTCAGCACCTCCAGCGCTTTTTTAAATTCTTCCTTGGCTTTGTCTACCTCGGCCTTATATGTATCCTCATCGGTTTTGAGCGTTCCTTCATTCACCTTTTTGTTGGCTGCATTGAGTACATCCACACCCGCTTTATAGAATGAGTTGCCATCCACGACATAGGCATTGGCAAGTGCACCGGCAATCTTCTTGTTGGCAGGAAACTTTTCAACGCCGACCATCAGGGTTTGTTTGTACCCTTCATCGTTGTCCATTTTTTTCATGGCCATGGCCTTGTTCAGAAGGGCATCTTCCGCTTTGAAACCGGCCTGGTAAGCCATATCGAAATATTTAATTGCCTTCTCGAACTGCTCAATCCTGAAAGCGGTAATGGCTGCGTTCATCAAGAGGGCGCCCGGTTTATCTTCCGACGCTTCAATCCCTTTTTCATAACTGGCTAATGCATTGGGATAATCTTTCAGCTTATTATACACAGTTCCCTTAAATTCGTGACACTTTGCCACATTGACCCCTGCCTCAATGGCCTTATCGAAATAAACCAGCGCTGCATCGTTCTTTTCGGCCTGCATAGCTGCAAAACCAATGTTGAAGTTGATGGCTTCGTCTACCTGTACATCACCCAGGTTGGCCATGGCTTTGTCATATAATTCGAACGCCTCGGCAAATTGGTTGGCCTTTAAAGCCTCGTTGGCTTTGTTGATCAATTCTGCGGCATCCTGGGCATATGCCGCAATACCGAGAAAAACAGCAACTGCAAGTAAAATACGCTTTTTCATTTTTAATTGTTTTAAATAAATATTTGTTTTGGTTTCAATCGTGAACCGAAATGGTGGACTGGTCAAAATTAAACATATTGAAACGAATTTCCCAAACTTTTTGTTTTCATTAGTTACAAATTGTGATGAAACAAAACAAATGCCAAAACTGGCTATATGCAGCCAAAAATCGAACAAAAAAAGGGATGAAATGACCGAAAGAAAGGCTTATGGATTATAAATATCAGGATTCCAGAAGCTTATTATCGACTGAATCATTTCTTTTGCAGCGGAAGCCTGCGTATGTCCGGGATCAATAGAGAGGCTCCTGCTGTAACAGTTCAGCGCATTCCCCCATTGTTCCCTTTTTTGTTCGAGCATTCCTTTCAGGTACCATCCTGAAGCCAGGTTTTCCAATTCCGGCAGGGATAAAACCTGATTTGCTTCCTGGAATCGGTTTTCATGCACCCATTTTTCCGCTTCCCCGAGCTGCCGGTGGGCCTTCCAAGCTCCCGGATAACTGTGCAACAAGAGGGAAGCCGCCTGGCAGGCCACCTGTCTGACCAGATCCCCCGCGTATGCCATGGCATGCTCTAACTCCATAGGGCCGTTACACAGGGAGAACACCCCGGCATAACTGCCTGTAGCTCCCTCATCGAACGACCCCACAACGGCTGATACGGGTTTTCCGGCCTTTGCTGCTCTCTGTGCAAGCGCCTCCGGCGCTTTCCTGCTGAGACTCTGCTTGTCGGCGCGTCCCTCACCGGTAAGGATCCAGTCGGCCCACATGATGTGATCGTCTATTTTCAGTAGGTCAAAAATAAAATCGGCCCCTGATTCGATCCGAGCGCCGGCAAGGGCAACCAATCCGGTAGCCAGTCCCCCGGCAGCTCCTGCTCCCGGCAGGTTCCTGACCGGGAGCCCTGAAATCGCTTCCAGCACAGAAACCCAGTTTTCCAATCCTGATTCGATCGCTGCCACCATGCGGGAGTCAGCCCCTTTCTGGGGTCCAAAGACAAAAGCGGCCCCATTTTCACCTAAGAGGGGATTGTCCACGTCGGTCATTACCACCATCTCGATATCTGCACGCCACCCGTCAGGCGGCACGATCTGCTTCACCCTTCCCAGGGCGGGCACTCCCCCCGCAAGGAGTTGATGATCGGCATCATAAAGCCGAAATCCAAGAGCTTCCAGCATACCCGATCCTCCGTCCATGGTGGCACTTCCTCCGGCACCCAGGAGAATCTTCGTACATCCCCGCTCCAGAGCTGCCCTGATGAGCTGTCCCGTACCATGCGTGGTGCACCTTTCCGGATTCCGCTCCTTGTCAGAAATCAGTTTAAATCCCGATGCGGAAGCCATCTCAATGATGGCAGTCCGGCCGGCTATTCCATATTCGGCCTGGATGGTCCGTCCCAGCGGATCGGCTACCCTCTCGGTATATAACCGGGCCCCCAACGCTTCAGCCAATACCCGGCCGGTAAAATCACCCCCGTCAGATACAGGAACTTCACGCAAATTGAAAACCGGAGAGACACTGCGGAATGCATCTGCCACAGCCTTGGCAAAATCCGGGGCATCAAGGCTTCCTTTCATGGAATTGGGTGCAATCAGTATATTCATCCAATAAATTCTTTATTATAGGTTTCTCGACAGTAACTTACAAACTGTACCGGGCAGAAATCGCGTTTCCAGCAGGGATACATTTACCCGGAACCGGGATCAGTTTTCCCCTCTCGACACCGAGATGATCCCTTTCAAGTTTTTCAGTTTGTGAATAAGAAAATCGAGATGCTCCACACTGTGAACCCAAATCTTGAGAACACCTCTGAATTCCCCCCGGTTCGACTCCACGTTGATTGAGCGCATCTGCACCCCAAAATCCTTTGCAATCACATGGGAAATTTCCGACACAATCCCCAGGGAATCTACTCCTGAAATGTAAAGATTGGTCAGAAACGATCCTCTTCCGGTGGTTTTCCGCCAGCGGGCTTTGACCAAACGATAAGGGAACCGCTCCATCATCTGCGGAGCATTGGGACATCCCATCCGGTGGATCTTGATCCCGTCGTGAATGGTCACAAAGCCAAATATCTCATCCCCCATAACCGGGTTGCAGCAAGGCGCCAGCTTATAATTGACATCGCTGATGTTGCTGTCGATGATCATAAAATCGTCGGCTCCTTCCTGGGAAAGTTCCTTCAACACATCGGAGGGTAAAACTTCCCCGGGTTGAGCATTTACCGGCAACTTTTCCTCCTCTTTCAGCAACGACTTGACATGAAGCGTATCGATCCGGCCTGTTGAAATTTGGTAATAGAGGTCACTGGCCAGCTTGAAATTGTAATGCTTCAGCAATTTCCGGATGACTTCATCGTTCAGTTCGATTTTCCAGTTCTTGAATTTGCGGACGAGCATCTCCCGTCCGTTGGCAGCCTCCCTTTTCCGTGCTTCGTTCAGAGAAGCCCTGATCCGGTTTTTAGCCTTCGAGGTAACCACAATCTCAAGCCAGTCGATCTTGGGATGCTGATTGTTGCTGGTCTCCACGGAAACCATATCTCCATTCCTGAGTTTATGCCGTAACGTAACCTTCCGGTTGTTGACCTTTCCCCCCACACATTTGTCACCCAGATCAGAGTGGATATCGTAGGCAAAATCGAGGATGGTGGAACCTGCAGGAAGCTTTTTCAGATCACCTTTGGGAGTAAAGACGTAAATTTCGTCGCTGTACACATTCTTCCGGAACTCATCGATAAAGTCTACCACATTGATCTCCGGGTTTTCCAGGATATCCCTGATTCCCGACAACCACTGGTCCAGATCTTTGTTTTCTCTGCCCCCTTTGTATTTCCAGTGGGCTGCCACTCCTTTTTCGGCCATTTCATCCATCCGCCGGGTACGGATCTGAACCTCGATCCACTTCTTGTAAGGCCCCATCACCGTGGCATGAAGCGATTCATAACCGTTTGACTTCGGAATGGTTATCCAGTCGCGCATCCGCTCAGGATTGGCCTGGTATTCATCGGTCACCACCGAATAAACCGTCCAGCAATCGGCCTTCTCGTTGGCAAGTTCCGAATCGAGTATCACCCTGATGGCAAACAGGTCGTGCACTTCGTCGAAAGCTACCTTCTGACGCTGCATTTTGTTGTAAATGGAATAGACCGACTTGGTTCTAGCCTTCATCTCAAAACGGAATCCGCGATTGCGCAGCTTTTCCTCAATAGGTTTCACAAATTCAGCCGTAAACTTCGACCTTTCGTTTTCGGTCTCCCTGAGGCGGTGAATTATTTCCTGATAAGCCTCCGGCTTCAGGTACTTGAGGCAAAGGTCCTGTAACTCGGCATTCAGCTTGTATAAACCGAGCCGATGCGCGAAAGGGGCATAGATGTGGTTGGTTTCATTGGCTATTCTTTTGATGGAGGGAGTGGGATACCGGTCAAAATTACGCATGATCTGTAGCCGGTCGGCTATCTTCACCAGGATGACTCTCACATCACCGGCCAGGGCAAGCATCAGCATCCTGAAATTTTCGGGATGGAGTTCCACCGTATCGGTCCCCAGTTCATTGATCTTGGTCATCCCCTCCAACATTACCGTCACCGTACTCCCAAACAGGCGGCTCAACTCCTCCGGTTCAGCCTTCTTTTCCAACCGGTGGTACATCACATTGTGCAGCAGTCCGGCCACTACCGAATCGGGGCCTAAACCAATCTCATCCAGGATAATGGAGGCAACCTCCAGTGAATGAATCAGGATCATCTCACCTGATTCAAAACAACGCTCTCCCAGATGTTCCCGGGCAAACTCAAAAGCACGGGTCACCTCCCCCGCTCCCTTCTCGTCAAATACCGTTCTGCATCTTCCGGCAAGCTGCCCAAACAGTCTGTCGGCCTCCAGAAGTGATTCCATCCCTGAAAATTAAAAAAGGCCACCCACTCCGGCAGCCTTTCTGATGACAATCATTAATCAAAACTATTCAACTGCTGCCGTTTCATCAACGAAAACCCGCTGGCGCATCTCCCTGTCTAACATTACCAGTCCATTCCCGTGTCCGTTGATCAACTTCAGCGTGTCCAGAATCTCAGTCACGCTGGCTTCTTCTTCCACCTGCTCATCAATGAACCACCTCAGAAAACTCTGCGTGGCATAATCCGAATCCGCAACAGCCAAATCCATGATCTTGTTGATGCTGGCAGTCACGTATTGCTCATGTTCCAACGCCTTCTCAAAAACCGATACCACGCTCTCAAAATCAGTGTCCACCTGGGCAATCGCCTTCAGGTAAACCTGACTTCCCCGGTCATGCACATACTTAAAGAATTTGTTGCCATGCGTCATCTCTTCCTGATACTGAATGTACATCCAGTTGGCAAATCCAGGAAAACCCTTGCCCTGAAACCATGCCGACATCGACAAGTAAAGAAATGCCGAATAATATTCTTTATTAATCTGATCGTTGATCGCCTTTAAAACTTTTTCCTTTAACATTCTTCGTAAATTTTAAATTATGCCTCAAAATTACGAAATCATTTTTTAAAATAAAAGAATTATTCCCTCTCTATTCAAGTTTATTTAGAATAATTACTATTTATTAACACTACTCTCTGGTCATCGCCTCACGTTAAAATTTTCAGGATATGACCGGGAGGGGAAGATTGTAAAATCACCGGGATGGCAGGCTTACATCACCCCAGGTTCGATAAGGTGAAAGGACGCCGCAAAATAGGAAATGACCGTAGCTTTCAATTCGTAACAGAAAGAAGCGCTTAATTCCATAAATCTTCCTATTTTTGGGTTATCAAATCCATTAAAAATTAACCCATGAATCGCAAATGGTTTTTAGCAGTGTTCTTCCCGGTACTCATGCTGATAGTTTTTCAAGGTTGTGATCTAATTGACGATGAAGGCGAGATCCCTAAAACCGAGGACCAGTATCTAATCAGTTACTCCGTTGTAGCCAGCTATCCGCTTGACCTGGCGGTGAAGCCGCTGTTTCAGAAGATAGAGGCTGAATTTCCTGATGCTTCAGGGATTACCCAGAAGGCAAAGCATGGAGTATGGGTATACCGTATCAATTACAGAACCCAATACAAAGACCAGGAGGTGGTTGCCTCTGGCTTGGTTTGTATCCCCATGTCGACCGGACCGTTTCCGCTTCTCAGTTTTCAGAATGGCACCAATACCCTTCATATTAATGCTCCCACTAAAAGTCCGACTGATTCGTTGTTTGTAATGATAGAAGCTATTGCAGCCACCGGTTTTATTGTTACCCTGCCCGACTACCTGGGTTTCGGAGCCTCCTCGACCATGTTCCACCCTTATATGCACAAAGCCTCCACTGTTAAGTCAGTGGTTGACATGTTCAGGGCTGTAAAAGAATTGATGGTTCATTTGAAAAACATCAGTCTATCAAAGGATACTTATCTGATGGGATATTCGCAGGGTGGATGGTCAACCCTGGCCTTGAAATATGAACTGGAAAACAACCTTTCCCAGGAATTCACGCTGAAAGCCGCTTCCTGCGGAGCAGGCCCGTATGATCTGACCCATGTCAGCAACGTCATTTTCAGCCGGCCGGTATATGATATGCCTTATTTCCTTGCCTATATCATGAATTCATGGATATTGTCGTCTGAAATTAACCTGACCTACACCGACATTTTCAGCGCCCCCTATTCGGGACAGGGTTACATTCAGGAATTATTCAACGGCACACATGACTCCGGATATATCAACGGGAAACTAAACAAGACGCTCAATCAGCTTTTCAAGAATAATTTCTTAGACAGCCTGGCGACGGCTCCGCGTTACAAAACAATCAGGGATGCGCTCTCAAACAACAGCATCAAAGCCTGGAAAACGACCTCCCCCTTGTTGCTGGTCCATGGCATGAACGACACTTATGTCACGCCCACTGTGATGACTAAAATTCAGCAGGATTTTGTTTCAGCAGGGGTAGCGCCGGGGGTCATTGAAGCCCTTCCGGTTCCGGGACTTGGACACCACGAGGCGGTTGTGCCTTGGGGAGTCAAATCGTTACACTGGATCCTGAAGAAAGCAGGGATTTAACTACTCCTTTCTTTTTTCTCCCGTACCCACGATCCGTCGGATCCGGTAAGGTGTCTTTTTCTGTGCCTCAAAATAGGTGCGCATCTGAAATTCAGCAATAATCCCGGTCGTCAGGAACTGAATGCCGGCTACAAGCAGCAGAATTCCAAGCAGCAACAGGGGTTTTCCCCAGATATCATTTCCTGCTATTTTAAGCGCCAGCAGGTATAGATTGATCACAATCCCGACAGCCAGTGTAAAAAAACCGATCTGTCCGAAAAAATGCATGGGCCGCTGCATGTATTTCTTGAAGAACCACATCAGCGTCAGGTCGCTTAAAACCCTGGTAGTGCGGCTCAGATTGTATTTCGACCTGCCGAACTGACGGGGACGGTGGTTTACATCCACCTGGGTAAAGCGGGTAGCTCCTTCGAGCGCCGCCAGTACCGGGATAAACCGGTGCAACTCCCCGTAAATATGGACCTGTTTAATGGCTTCCGCGGTAAACAGTTTCAGGGTACATCCCAGATCTTTCATCTGGGTGCCGGTCAATTGCCTGATCATGTAATTGGCAATGGCCGACGGGATTTTTCTGAGAACCATCCCGTCCTTGCGGTGAGCCCGCACACCGGCCACCATATCCCAGCCTTCGGTTTCTGCCAATTCGAGCATATCCGGGATATCCGCAGGATCGTTTTGCAAATCCCCGTCGATCAGGACAATGTAGTCTCCCCTGGCAGCATCAATACCAGCCTGAAGCGCTGAACTCTGTCCATAATTCCTCATCAGTTCTACCAAAACAAAACGATCGTCATCCAGGGCGAGAATCTCCGACCGGGTTTTGTCGGTGGAACCGTCATCTACGAAGATGGCTTCATAATCCATCCCTCTCAGCGCTGCCCTGATTTGATCGGCCAGCGGCCTGATATTAAGTTCTTCGTTGTAGACACAAATGACTACAGAGAGTTTTTCCATTTTAAAGCGCTATTTTTCGTGCGAATTATTAAATCATTTCTCAATCGCATCATGTGCCGTTAGCGGATACTTCCTCAAAGCATACCGAATTTCCAGATAAAGGAGAAGCGGAAGCTACGGTAATTCCAGTCGCGAAGCCCATAGGCAATCTGGAGTTCCGCAGCCGTGTAATCCCAGTCGTAACGCGATTTGGCCGTCAGAACCACCGGTTTGTCATATACCATAACCTCAGCATACTTGTCGGAATAAGCGAGCATTTTCCCCTCATAGGGACCCGACATATATCCTGAATACCCCGACAGCGTGCCGGAAAGCAGCAGGATGCCATTGGTCCAGTCCATGCCTGCCCCGTAAAGGAATGCATCGTTCTGCGGAGTCGCTTCGTCATTGGTCTGCCAACTAAAAAATCCCAGATCGATGTATGTCCGGAGTGTGTTGAACCTCCCTACCCTGAAATCCTTTGAAGAGCTTACATCGACGTAATATCCCGGACTGTCGGTGAAACGCGCCGCCTGCAAGTTTCCGGAGGCTGTTTTACAGGCCATTCTCAACAGGGTATTGGGGAAGGAGCGATCGCGTGAAAGCTGGATGAGGGTACTGAAATAAAGGTCCCCCAACCCTACTCCTTTCCCGTCCTGATCACGGGAAAAACGGGAATTCCGGATCTCCTCGGTATAATTATAATTTTCCAGTACGACTCCGTAAGCCTCCACAGCAACCTTGCCGTCGGCAAAGGGTACCCTCAAGTGGAAGGAGATATCCTGTGTAGGATCGTCGGGGTGAAAGTGACGCGACAGGGAGGTTCTGAT
>Ga0255347_1005875_pt1 | contig 13687 bp, 10 predicted proteins | sample wastewater_treat_2_FD_192479 | JGI IMG/M metagenome (GOLD analysis project Ga0255347, IMG submission 192479) | Wastewater microbial communities from Lulu Island WWTP, Vancouver, Canada - plant24 | ecosystem: Engineered > WWTP > Wastewater > Unclassified | place: Canada: Vancouver, British...
GACCATTTTGTTGCCAATGCTTTTGAGGAAGCGGCGATTACGTTCACGGGACATTTGGCACAAGCAGGCGAATTGGGCTTTATCCCTGAACGAATTGGGGGCTGGTGGAATCGAGATGCAGAGATTGATGTTCTTGCGATCAACCTTACCGAGAAGATCGCTCTCTTGGGCGAGTGTAAATGGACAATTCATCCGGTTGGCAGCGGGGTTTTGGAAGATCTCAAGCAAAAAGCTGAAATTCTAATGAAAGATCATGAAATTAAACAAGTTCGATACGCTATTTTTGCGCGTAACGGTTTTACCGCTGATCTCGTGGAAAAATCCGAGAGTGAGGGGAACTACCTGTTTACAGTTGATACCCTTGTAAACCCAATTTAGCCTGAAATTCTTGATATCCCCTATAAATAAGCCGATTCCTTTATGATACTCAAGAAAACTCGAGACGAAAATACAGTAAAGCTCTCGTAAAAAGAAATCCCCGCTTTCGGGGATTTCTTCGAACATGTTTATTTTATATAGAAGTCAGAGAAAAATCAGGCATCCAGGTCGGCATCTGCCGCATCATCCGGCAATTGATCATCGCTTTCATCCACGGAATCGACTTCGCTATCCTCCATAATTTCTTCCGTTTCATCTTCGTCTGTTTCTTCATCAGCGTTTTCGATATCTTCCGTTTCCGGCTCCAAATCGGTGCTCTCGGGAAGCGTTTCGACCGGGATATCATCCGGAGAATTACTGGTAACCGCGGCAACGGTATCCCCTTCTGCCAACCGAATCAGACGAACTCCGCGGGCGGTTCGACCGTTTACCGGAATCGAATCGCCTTTCAGACGGACGACATGTCCCGAAGACGTAATAAAAGTAACATCATCATTCTCATGCAGAACGATCGCGGAAATCACCTTGCCGGTCACATCCAGCGTACGTTTATTGGTAATCATCACACCGCCGGTCGCCCGACCATGGCGAGGGATATTTCGCACCGGCGTCCGTTTGCCGATCCCTTTTTCGCCAACAACCAATAAATAATCATCCTCTTTTGCCACATCGACACATGCCAAACGATCATCCGCTGCGATACGCATACCCCGCACACCCCTGGCTTGCCTGCCCATCGAACGGACACTTTTTTCCGGGAAACGTAACCCTTTACCTTTTTCGGTTGCTAGAATCACATCGCATTTCCCGTCGGTCCGTAATACCCATTTCAATTCATCGTCATCGTCCAGGCTGATCGCAATAATGCCGTTAGTGCGGACATTGGCGTAATCGGAGAGCGCATTTCGTTTGATCTTCCCGTTGGCTGTCACCATGACAAGATAAGCGTCCGGAGAAAAATCGGAAACCGCGATTAATTCCGTAACCTTTTCCTCGCCTTCCAAATTGATAATATTGACAACGGGCGTACCTTTATCGGTGCGGCCGCATTCCATAATCCGATAAACCTTTTCGGAATAGACTCGGCCTTTATTGGTGAAGAACAGCATCGTATCCAATGTGTTCGCAAAAACGAGCTTTGATAATTCGTCCTCTTCTTTTAGGCCGTGCCCCGCAACACCCAACGCACCCCGATTATAGGTGCGATAAACATCCGCATTCACACGTTTGATATAGCCGTGATCGGTCAGCGTAACAAAGACGGAGCGATCTTCCACCAAGTCGCTCTCCGAAAGATTCTCGATCGCATCGACTTCAATTGTTGTCCGCCGATCGTCACCGTATTTTTTGGCGATCTCGTCCGTCTCTTTTTCGACAACGTCTAATTGGAGTTTCGGGCTGGCTAACAACTCCTCCAAGGAAGCGATTTTCACCGAAATCTCTCTTTTTTCATCTTCGATTTTTTGGCGTTCCAATGCGGAGAGGCGACGCAGTTGCATATCCAAAATCGCCTGCGCCTGAATTTCCGTAAGACGAAATCTTTCGATCAAACCCGATTTGGCGGTTTCGGCATCTTTCGAACTCCGAATCAGTGCGATCACTTCATCCAAATTAGCTAAAGCGATCAACAAACCGTCTAAAATATGCTCGCGTTCCTTCGCTTTGCGCAATTCATACTGGGAACGTCTTTGAATAATCACCAGACGATGCTCGATAAAAATACAAAGCGCCTTTTTTAAGGACAGGGTACGCGGTTGATTATCCACCAACGCCAGCATCTGAACACCGAATGTGGACTGCAACGGTGAATGCTTATAGAGCAGATTCAGAACCTGTTTGGGCTGTCCGTTCTTTTTCAGTTCCAACACAATACGCATCCCGCTGCGATCCGATTCGTCTCGCATGTCATGAACGGCGTCGATTTTTCCGCTTCGTACCAGTTCCGCGATTCGTTCGATTAAGGTCGTTTTATTAATTTGGTAAGGAATTTCCGTAATGACAATGTCATATCTTCCCGGACGGTTCTCTTCCACATGCGTCCGTCCGCGGACGACAATTCTTCCGCGACCGGTCGAATAAGCTTGGGTGATACCCTCGCGACCGATGATGATCCCGCCGGTCGGAAAATCCGGTCCCTGAACATGACGCATCAATTCTTCGACGGTGATATTATCCACGTCATCGTAATTCTCAATCAAATATTTGATCGCATCGGATATTTCCCGTAAATTATGCGGCGGGATATTCGTCGCCATCCCGACCGCGATGCCGGAAGATCCGTTCAGCAACAAATTGGGAATTTTCGAAGGTAAAACGAGCGGTTCCCGTAACGTCCCATCGAAGTTATCGGTAAAATCGACGGTATCTTTATCGATATCCGCCAACAATTCGTCGGTGATCGGTGCAATTCTGGCTTCGGTATAACGCATAGCTGCCGGTGAATCGCCGTCGATGGATCCGAAATTTCCCTGCCCGTCCACCAACGGGTAACGCATTGAGAAATCTTGTGACATACGAGCCATCGCGTCATAAATGGATTGATCGCCGTGGGGATGATACTTCCCCAGAACCTCTCCTACAATACGGGCTGATTTTTTATGTGGACCATTGGAACGAATGCCCATATCCTGCATCGCGAATAGAATTCTTCGATGGACAGGTTTCAAGCCATCCCGGGCATCCGGTAATGCACGCGACACAATTACACTCATCGCATAATCGAGATATGCCATGCGCATTTGTTCATCGATATCAACTATATTGACTTCATCCGTTCCCATTTTTATTCGCTCTTTTCTCGTAACATATCCGATTAATTATACCATCCGAAGACCGCGCCTTCACCCCAGAGCGGCTGCGGCGGTGACGGAAAACAAAGCCGGCGGATTGCCGCCCGGGTCTTTGACACTTAATTGGAAACATTAAAAAGAAAACGAAGAAAAAGTCCTCGTAAAAAGGGCTTATTTCGTTCATAGAAAGTCAAATTATCCCCTTGTTCTATTGCGTACTTTATAGTACTATGGAATAATTTCCTCATATTTTGGGAGGGAATACTCATGAGATTGAAAATCACCAAATCAAAAAACGCTTCATCCCTTTATGTGATCAAATCCACCTATAAAGACGGGAAAAACTCCTCAAAAATTGTTGAGAAATTGGGCACATACGCATAACTGAGGGAACGGCTTGGCGGCCAAGATCCCATCGAATGGGCGAAAGCATATATTGCCCAATTGAATGAAAAGGAGAAAGAGGATCACGCCAAAGTGATGGTTCAATTGTCATTGATCGGACTAGACTTTACCAAAGGTAGTCGCTCGGTGGTTACCACTCATAGTCGCAGGGTATATACCACTTATGATCGCCCGGTGTTTACCATCTTTCATTTAGGTAAAAAATACTATGAGAAAATCTCTTCCAAGGAAAGAATGGGAGAGGAACAGACAAAATGGAGCGGATACATATGAACATCTATAAAGAAATTATTTACCGGGTTCGGGCTGGAGAAAGTGAGCGAGGGATAACGCGAGATCTGGGGATAAGCCGACCGACGGTTCACAAGTACAAAATCAGGGCAAGGCAAGCAGGATACCTGGATCCAGAGCGAGAACTGCCGGGGAGTGAAGAACTGGCGGAAAATATGGGGCCTACGCCGAAACCACCCAATATACCGAGCAGCCTAGAGAACTATCGAGAAATTGTTCGGAAATACATGGATCAGGGATTAGAGATGACCGTGATCTGCCAAAGACTACGAGAGAACCATGGATACGGGGGGAGTTATTCTTCTGTACGGCGGTTTGTCCATCAAATGAAACCCAGGGAGCCAGAAACTTATATACGGATGAACAGTGAACCGGGAGAAGAAGTGCAAGTAGATTTTGGATCGATCGGACCCATATTTGATCCCAAAAGCGGGAGGATGAGAGACGGGTACGTTTTTGTGGCTACCCTGGGGTACAGCCGTCATCAATATGCGGAGATCGTATTGGATCAAAAGGCGAGTACGTGGATCCAACTTCACCAGCGAGCTTTTGCCTTCTTCGGAGGAGTTCCCCGGAAGGTCGTGCTAGATAACTTGAAGGCAGCCGTAGTCAAAGCCATGGTGATAGACCCGGTAATTGGAGAAGCCTATCGAAAATTAGCCCAACACTATCATTTCCTGATCAGTCCGAATCGCCCGGCAACCCCACGCCACAAGGGGAAGGTGGAAAATGGGGTTAAGTATGTGAAGCGTAATTTCTTTGCCGGACAGCAATTTGTAGATCTTGAAAGTGCCAACAGCCGCCTAAGAGCCTGGGTAATGGAAATGGCCGGGGTGAGGGACCATGGCACCACCCATCAAGCACCTTTGAAACTCTTTCGTGAGATTGAACAGGCAGCACTTCAAGAATTGCCTGGAGAGAAGTTTGACCTATGCGAGATCCGGATGGCAAAGGTTCACAGCGACTGCCATATTGTGGTAGACGGCAGCTTTTATTCCGTTCCCTACCCATTCGTGCAAAAAGAAGTGGAAGTCCATGTGCATGACCGGGTGATTGAGGTTTACTTTTACCAAGATTTAATCCGAACACACGTGAAAGCCAGCCGGACAGGTCAATGGCAGACGAAGATGGAAGATTATCCCCCCTACAAAACCCAATACATATTGAAAACTCCTCAATATTGCCTCAAAACCGCAGCTCAGATTGGGAAGAATACCCAAGAAGTGGTTCAACATTTATTGGGAGACCGTCCTCTGGATCGTTTACGTTCTGTTCAGGCAATTCTGGCTTTGGCAGATCGTGTGGGAGAAACCCGTTTGGAAGCTGCCTGTGCGCGGGCTTTATATTTTGGAGATCCTCATTACCGGCGGATCAAGGAGATCCTCAATGCCGCCCTAGATCGAGAACCGCTTCCTGACCAACTCTCCGCTCTACCAAACCCTACTTCTTATACTTTTTCACGGACTCCTCAGGAGTTCTTTGGGCAGAACCAGGAGAAAGTGCGATGATTTCCACTCACCCTTTGCTTCCAAAACTGAAACAATTGAAGCTTTCCGGAATGCTCAACACCTTGGAATTACGTGCGGAACAGGCTTCACTGGAGCAGCTTTCACCCCTGGAATTCTTTGCCTTACTCCTGGATGATGAACTGGAAAGACGTGAACAAAATCGGTTAGCATATCATCTGGGAATTTCAGGCTGCAGTCCTTCGAAAACCCTTTCCCAATATGATTTTTCTGCTGTTTCCGGCGTGAACCGTTCTTTTATCACCGACCTGGCCACTTGTGCCTTCATCCCGCGCCATGAAAATGTCCTGTTCTGCGGCCCGACAGGTGTCGGAAAATCCCACCTAGCCAACGCCCTGGGAGTAGAAGCTCTCAAACATAACTTCCGGGTTCTTTCGAAATCTACTTACCGCCTGTTAGCCGATTTGAATGCTGCGCGCGCTTCCGGTTCCTACCACCGAATCCTCGCATCCATCCTTCGCTGTGACCTGTTGATTCTGGATGACTTTGGGCTGCAATCGATCCCGCTCGTTTCCATCCAGGACCTTTATGAAATTATCTGCGATCGGTATGAAACCGGCTCAATCATTGTGACCTCGAATTTAGCTTTCGAGGAATGGGCTGAAATCTTTCAGAATGATCTGCTTTCCTCCGCTGCTCTCGACCGCCTGACCCACTATGCCCATTCTCTAATTATCCAGGGGGAAAGCTATCGCCAGATTTCTCGCAGAAAGGAGGCAATCAAAAACGCTAAATTATAAATTTGTGTCGCCTAGTGGTAATCATCCACCCGATCATGAGTGGTAAACATAACCCGACTATGACTGGTAAACTTCGACCGGTTATTGACAACGGTTATTATGGGATTCAAACCTCAGATCACAGCCTGTCTTATGAACAGGTTCTCGACATCTATAGCGGTTTATGGAAGATTGAGGAAAGCTTCCGAGTTTTGAAGACGGATCTCGAGACGCGACTGTTTTTTGTGAAGAAACCCGCCAGTGTCCAAGGTCATTTCGTCATCTGTTATCTCGCATAGGTCATTCAGCGGTATCTGGAATACTTGCTCAGTGAGAGAAGATTATTTGTTTCCACCGAAAAGATTCAGGATGCCCTTCGTTCAGCGAACGTGACCACATTTCCCGACTTGGGGAAAAACGAAAGGTTGTTTAAATCAAGAATCAATCCAATGAGGATTTCTCGTCCATCCTCAAAGCTTTGTCCATTCCGGAAATCCCGATTTTCGGAACGATCGGAGACATCATGCGCTGGTAGATAACCTTTTCCCGAATGAAATGGAAATTCCGGTGATATCGCACACTCATTCCGGAGCATTGCGCACAGTCAGAAGAGGGAAAACACTGGTTGGAATTATTGTACATCAGGTGTGCGATATAGTCCGGAATCCTCTCAGTTTTCTTTGGGAATCTCCCAACAAATTCAGTCGATAAGCATTGTGAACCGTACGATCCAGGATGGCATCCGCCAGGGTTGGGTCTGGGAAGCGGGCGTGCCAATCAGAGACAGGCACTTGCGAGACAATGATGGTAGCAGATTTACCAAAGCGATCATCGAACACTTCCAACAAATCTTGAGCCGCAGACAATTGAATAGGATCACGCATCCAATCATCGAGGATCAACACATCAGTTCTGGATAAGGAACGAAGCAAGTTGAGATAAGAGTCTTCCTGTCGGGCATGGTTGAGGGTAAGCAGAAAACGGGCAGTACGCAGATAACGGACTGAATAACCCATTCTGCAGGCAGCTACTCCCAGAGAGCAAGCCAGGTAAGATTTTCCAGTACCGGTAGCTCCCCCAATAAGGATATTGAGCGCTTTGTCCACCCAATTGCACTGAGCGAGTTCAAGAACCAGACTTCGTTCCAAACCTCGTTCAGGAGAGAAATCCAGGTCTTCCACGGTGGCTTGCATGGGAAACTCCGCCTGTTTCAGACGCCGCTGGGTACGGCTATCCAAACGGCGGTTACATTCCAGATCCACCAATAGAGACAAACGATCTTCAAAAGACAATTGGGTATATTGGGGGTTGGAAATCTGTTCACGCAGACCCTCACGGAAAGCAGGTAAACGTAATTGCAGTAGTTTGTCCATCAGTGTTTGTGAGATCATGAGAGGTTCCTTTCCGAATAGTATTCCGCTCCACGGATATTCTCGTGGGTGGGAAGGCCTTCAATTGGAGCACGAGGGGTCTGTTTTTGCAGGAAGACCAATTCCTGAGTCACGGCCTTACATGAGAACACTTTAGCCTCAAAAACAGTTTGGCAGGCCTGTTCCAACAAAGGAGGACTATATTTCTTGGCGAGACTGAGGATACCCAAACAAGTTCGGTAAGCTTGCTGCGGAAACGCTCGCGATTGGAGAGTGGCTTTCACCATCGCAGTAGTTTGAGGGCCAATACTGTCTGCCCACTCGATCAATCTCTCTGAATTAATATCCTCCATAAATTGATGGTTGGCTGGCATATGTTCACGCTGGGTAGAATAACGTCCAGGATGGAAGTTACGTGGATGGATCGCGACCGATTTTCCCTGATGGAAGATCTCCACCATTCTTTCAGTGGCGTGAATGTCTACTCTTTGGTGGATCAGGGTATAGGGGACTGAATACAGATGACCTTCAAACTCTACATGGTAATCGATATGCACCGTGGCTGTTTTCCACTCTGCATATTCATAAGGTTTTTCAGGCAAGGGTCGCAAGTTAGGTTGATCGATCTCTTCAAACTCCTGGCGACGTGAGCGGCCCACTGACTTCATGACTTTATTATTCAATTGTTCCAATAACTCTTTGATCGCCACATTAACTTCATGCAAACTGAAGAACTGGCGGTTTCTGAGGGGTGCAATTATCCAGCGTTCCACGTTTTGAACTGCGTTCTCTGCACAACTTTTGTCTTTTGGTTTTTTAATTCTGGCGGGCAGTACTGCAAATTGGTAGTATTCAGCCAGTTCCTGGTAAGCCAGGTTGACTCCTGGCTCGTAGTAATTGGGCTTGGTGACCCCAGTCTTTAGATTGTCGGGTATGACGATCTTTACCACACCGCCAAAATATTCCAGAGCCCGCACATGACCATTATTCCAATTACACTGGTTCGCGCTTGCCTGTGCTTCCGCATATATGTAATCACTGGCAGGTAAGGTAGCCACAAATACTGGAGCTTGATTAATTTCACCGGTTTCTGGATTGATGATAGAAATTTTTGGCCCCGCATAATCAACCTGCATTTCTTCACCACCCGTGTGCTCAATATGTTTGCTGGGCTCGATCTGGCTTTTCTTCCAACGATGATAGTGCTCGCAATATTGGGAGTATTGATATCCTTCCGGGTATTTCTCTTTGTACTCCCGCCAAAGCAACTGCAGAGTAACCCCCTTCAACCGTTTCTCCTTCTGTACTGCTTCCCAGTCTGGCATGGGATATTCCCGCTCTGAGGGCACACCCTTCTGTTCAGGAAACAATTTCTGGTACAGTTCCTCTTCACCGATCTCTCCAAGCGGCCAGCTGACCCCGGCGGCCTCTGCCCTTTTCAGGTACTCGCCAACCGTGCTGTTGGATATCTTACAGGCTCTGGCTATTACCCGATTGGATAGCTCCAATTCAAACTTCAACCTCAATACTTCTGTGATTTTCTTCATGGTTAACCGTTTCTTGGCCATGCCGTCCCTCCTTGTTCCTCAAGGAAATAGCATGCCATATTTTGGGATTAACCAGTATTGCGCACGCCGGTCAAATCGCACACCTTAACCGGTCTATGTCGCACAGTTGGGGCTAGAAAAATACTGGCATAAGTAATTATAAATTAAGTGTGCGGCATGGTCCGGTTTCCACGCAACTTTCTTTGGGAATCTCCAAGTAGAGAAAGACGATAGGCATTGTGAATGGTTCTGTCGAGAATGGCATCCGCTAAAGTGGGGTCTGGGAAACGGAGATGCCAGTCGGTCACTGGAACCTGAGAAACAATCAGAGTGGCCTTTTTATTGAAACGGTCATCAAATATTTCCAACAAATCCTGAGTACCGGATAATGAAATGGGGTCACGCATCCAATCATCCAGGATAAGTACATCCGTTTTATTAAGAGATTGCAGGAATGAAAGATAGGTGCCATCCTGCCTGGAATGATCCATAGCGTGCAGAAGGCGGGAAGTGCGCCAATAACGGACAGAATAGCCGGAACGGCACGCTGCAACTCCCAACGAAGATGCGATAAAAGTTTTGCCGGTGCCTGTAGCACCCAATATCAAAACATTGAGAGCTTTATCAACCCAGATACATTGAGCCATTTCCAGGACCAGTCGTCTATCCAGGCCGCGTTCGGGAGAAAAATCAATATCTTCAATAGCCGCAGACATGGGAAATTCGGCCAGTTTCAATCGACGTTGGTTGCGACTATCGGAACGGTGGGTACATTCCAACTCAACCAGAAGTAATAACCGTTCTTCAAAGGGCAGATCAGCATACAATGGGTTGCCAGCTTGTTCCTGGAGCCCTTTGCGAAAAGCAGTCAGGCGTAGTTGTAATAATTTTTCCAGCAGGGTTTGTGAAATCATAATCAGTGTCCTTTATTGGTAATATTCATGACCGCGTATATTGTCATGAGCAGGGAGTGCTTCAGGAATGGATGGGGTTGCTTGTTTGGCAAGCCATTCCAACTCATCCTTCACAGCCTTATAGGATAAGGATTTGCTTTCCAGAGCCGCCTGGCAGGCCTGTTCCAGGCGAGAAGAAGGATATTTCTTAGCAAGGTTGAGGATGCCCAGACAGGAACGATAAGCCTGCTCCGGAAATGAGCGTGATTTTAGGGTTGCATTGATGAACTCGTGGGTTTGCGGTCCCACCTTTTCAGCCCAGGAAAGAAGCTGTTTGGTATCGATCTTGTTCAAAAACTGGTGGTTAGGAGGCATATGCTCGCGCAGGGTAGTATATCCTCCGGCTTTGGAGCTGTGAAGATGGGTAGCCACGCCTTTGCCTTTGTGAAAGACCTCCACCAGGTGTTCTGTAACCCGCAGATCCACTTCCTGGTGAATCAAGGTATGAGGAACCGAGTAAAAATGTTTCTCGAATTCGACATGGTAATCGATATTAACTCTGGCTGTCTTGCGAACTGCGTATTCATACGGTTTTTCAGGCAAGGGCTTTAAGTTGGGCAGATCGATATCCTCAAACTCCTGGTGCCGGGTGCGTCCAGTAGCCAGCATCATCTTGTTGTTGAGTTCATCCAACTTTTCCCGTATGGCCTGGTTGGCTTCTGCCAGGCTAAAAAAGGTGCGGTTTCTCAAAGGGGCTATGACCCAGCGTTCAACGTTCTGGACAGCATTTTCCACCTTTCCTTTATCCCTGGGTTTTCTTACCCGGGCTGGTAAAACAGCGATTTGGTAATACGCTGCCAATTCCTGGTATGCCAGGTTGATGCTGGGTTCGTAGTAATCCGGTTTCGTTACCCCTGTTTTCAGGTTTTCCGGAATCACGATTTTCACCACACCACCGATGAACGCAAAAGCTCTGACGTGTCCGTTGTTCCAGTTACATTGGTTCTCTCCAGATTGGGCTTCTGCGTATGTGTAGTTGCTGGCTGGTAACACAGCCACAAACACTGGTGCCATGAAAACTTCGCCTGTTTCGGGATTTATAATCCGGATTTTCAGCCCGGCATAATCCACCTGCATCCGTTCGCCGCCCACATGGACTTTGCGCATGATGGGTTCATTGTGCTCTTTTTTCCACCGCCGGTAATATTCTCCAAATTGCGAGTGCTTGTACCCATCCGGATGCTTCTCAATATATTCCATCCAGACCAGTTGCAAGGTTACTCCTTTTTTTCGCAGTTCTTTGCGTACCTCTTCCCAGTCCGGGAGCGTCTTGAATTTGGTTTCTGGCACGGGGACAGGATCACCAAACAGCTTTTGATATAGATCATCTTCACTCAGTTCCTCCAATGGCCAACTGACTCCGGCTGCTTCTGCCCGACGCAGGTATTCCCCAACAGTGCTATTGGAGATGTTGCAGGCTCCGGCGATGGCTCGGTTGGATAAGCCTGCTTCATGTTTTAAACGCAATATTTCTCTGATTTTTCTCACGGTTAATCGCTCCTGGGCCATGTTATCCTCCTTGTTCCTGGAAGATAGCATGCCATAGTTTTGGATTAACCAGTATTTTTTTTGTCCCCGATTTTTTTTACAAAAGTGTGCGGCTTACACCGGTTTGGGTGTGCGACATGCTCCGGTAAAGGTGTGCGGCATACTCCGGTTTAACTGTGCGCCATGCTCCGGCATATGCAAGTATTTTTCTCTCCCCTAAAAGTGTGCGGAATGCCCCGGAACTGCTGTGCGGTTTACTCCGGAATCACTGTGCGGAATGACCCGGATTTTGCATTCCGAAAGTTGGAATTTCCGGAATGGACAAGGCTTTGAGGATGGATGAGAAATCCTCATTGGATTGATTCTTGATATAAACAGCCTTTTTGTTTTTCCCTAATCCGGGAAGCGTCGTCACATTGGCTGAACGAAGGGCATCTTGGATCTTTTCAGTGGAGATAGATAGTCCTCTTTCGCTCAGTATGGATTCCAGATATCGCTGAATGACCAATGCGAGATAGCAGATGACGAAATGACCTTGGACACTGGTTGGTTTCTTCACAAAAATTGGTCGCGCCTCGAGATCCGTCTTCAAAACTCGGAAGCTTTCCTCAATTTTCCATAAACCGCCATACAAATCGAGTATCTGTTCATGAGACAAACTGTTATCCGAAGTCTGAATCCCATAATAGCCATCGAACATTTCATCCATCTCAACCTTTTTTTGATCAAAAACCGCGACCGGATCATCCAATAAACTCAATTGGACATATTTCTTCCCGCCTTTCTTCATTTCGGCTTCCAATCGGCTTTTGGATTCCACCAACCGCAGCGATTTTTGGATCAGCCGTTCTCGATCGGCGCGGTCTTTTGCTGCCCTTTTGGCTGACCAACTCACCAAAATCCGATCATCGAATTGGCTCCCCGGATCATTCTGTGTATAAGCCAGAAATTTCCAGCGAAAATCATCACTGACCGGAACATATTCCTTTTCATCCAAAATCTGTTGTCGGATCGATTGCGTAGCGGAGCGAACTTTGAATCCCACCACATAGTCAAAGCCTTCGTTTTTCAAAAACGCCAGATTTTCACCCGAGTTCAATCCCCGGTCAGCCGTCAGAATCATTTTCGTGATGCCATAGCGTTTCTTCAAATCTTTCATCACCGGAATCAATGTCTTGAAATCACTCATATTCACGGGAAATAGACTGTATGATATTGGTATGCCGGCTTGGTCAATCAGTAATCCCATCACCACCTGTACCTGATTGACTTTGTTGTCTTTGGAATAGCCGAATTTGGCTAGGTCATCTGCCGCCACCGATTCAAAATAATAGGTGGTTACATCATAGAATGCCACACTCAAGGATCGATCCATCTTTCGGCTCAGTTGCTGGTTCACATACCCTTCCAAATTCTCTTTCTCTTTCGCCAGAAAGGGTAAACAGCGGTATACTTGTTCGATTTCCATCTCCCCTTGCCCGATGAATTGATCTTTCCTTTCATAGGAACGCTTCTTAGACGCCGGAGCCATCAGCCTGGACAGCACCAACATCTTGACCACTGCTCCCAAATCATAGCGGATCTTACTGTCCTTCTTTTGCCGATATGCAAAGAATTGATCCAGTCGCATCTCATCCCAAATCTTTTGGTAAATCCGGACCCCGTAGTTCTGTACCGGAAATCCGGTTGCCTCTTCCGTACCCTCTTTCCCCTTCAACAGCTTCTCTACCTCTTTACGGATCGCTTCCTCTTTCAGCTGTTTGTTCAGTTCCTTTGATTCCACACATTCTTTTTTCAGACGTTCGATGATCCCGGGTTCATTCTTTTCAAGTAGGTCCACTCGCCCTAAGTTCTTCAGGATTTTGGTCTTCGGTTTCTTGGTGATGGGATCCCGATAAGATTCGACAATTCTGGCATATTGATTCCCTCTACTGACATAGACCTGAAGACTGCTCATTTTCCCCTCCTGTTTATTTTCTTATTATAACATAATACTATTAGATATACAATACTGGACAACAAAAAAGTGACATTTCTGCCACTTTTTCCGACATATTCCCTCTTTATTTTTGCTACCTAACTGTAAAACTCAGGAAAATGTTTATAAGCAAGATTTTATGATTTTTATCATATTTTTGGATATTTTGGCAACTTTATTTCTATTAATATAGCAAGCAAAATCGCCGGATTTTTATTGTTCGTAATAATTGCGGAATTCGTC
>Ga0255347_1005877_pt1 | contig 13684 bp, 12 predicted proteins | sample wastewater_treat_2_FD_192479 | JGI IMG/M metagenome (GOLD analysis project Ga0255347, IMG submission 192479) | Wastewater microbial communities from Lulu Island WWTP, Vancouver, Canada - plant24 | ecosystem: Engineered > WWTP > Wastewater > Unclassified | place: Canada: Vancouver, British...
CTATCCACGCCCAAAAAAACCAAGGCTGTGATCAACATCAAAGACTTCGTATTTAACAGATTATGAATGAGTTTCAACATCGGATATAAAAATACAAATTGAAACCACTCAAAAATGAAATAGTCCTTAAAAATGGATTGCAAAATCCAAACCATTATTCATTTTTAACCGACAAACGATATTCTGCCTATATTTACAACCAAACACAAAATCAGACCGCATGAAAAAATTGTTACTCAACATTTTTGCTACGGGGTTAGCCTTAGCAAGCATAACCACTGCGCAAGCTCAACGTTATTTAACGCCGGTATTTCCGTCGGCTTCAAAAACTGCAAACGTAGTTTACGGAAACAACTATCAAGTTTTAACAGGAACACCTGTAGCTGTTGACTTGAAAATGGATGTTTATCAACCAGCAGGAGCCTCTGATCCTGTTACAGAGCGTCCATTGGTGATTGTATTACACACAGGAAGTTTCCTTCCTCCGGTAGTAAATGGTCAACCAACAGGAACAAAAGGCGATTCAACAATTGTACAAGTTTGTACTGACTTCGCTAAAAGAGGATATGTAGCAGCAGCAGTTGATTATCGTTTAGGATGGAATCCGGCGGCAACTGGTCCAGCGGGACAAGATATCCGTACTGGAACATTATTAAACGCCGTTTATCGTGCAATCATCGATGCTAAAGCATGTGTTCGTTACTTCAGAAAAGATGTAGCTACTAATGGTAATACATTTGGTATCGACACAAACAAAATCATCTTAGGTGGATTTGGAACAGGCGGATACATCGCGTTAGCTTATGCAACGTTAAATAATCCCGCAGAAATTTCATTAACTAAATTTTTAGCTAATGCTACTGACTTAAACTATGGATTCGTAGCCGGACAAAGCTATGTGAATCAAGCAGTGTTAGGCGATTTTGAAGGATACGGTGGTATTGCAGGATATAACAATCCGAATAACAGCGTAGGTTATACTTCAAATGTTCAATTTGTATTTAACGCAGGTGGAGCTATGGGCGACTCTTCATGGGTTGAGCCGGGTGATGCACCAATGGTTAATTTCCATGTTGTTGGTGATCCATTTGCGCCATACGGTATCGGACCAGTTATTGTGCCAACTACAGGTGATTTCGTGGTAGAAGTTTCAGGAAGTCAGAGTGTAGCTACTTTGGCAAATGCAGATGGAAATAACAACTGTATGATTAATGCAGGATTCACAGACAATCTTACTACATATGCAATGTCGCATACAGGAAACTTAGAAGGATTATATCCCTTCTACACTACTCCTGCGCAACAAGCAGGTCCGTGGGAATGGTACGATTCTACAATAACAGTTCTTACAGCTCAAGCATTAGGATACCCTGCATCTGCCGGAACACAAGCATACAGTAATTCATTGTTAACTAACCCTGACATGTCGAAAGCAAAAGCAGTAGCTTATATCGATACTATCATGGGATACTTAAATCCTCGTGTTGTTTATTGCTTAGGATTAACAACAGGATTAAATTCTGTAAACAACCTTACAGCGAACGTAAACATCCAACCAAATCCTTCAGCTGATCGCACTGTGATTACAGCAGATAAATTAGCTGGCGATATCCGCACAATCCGCGTTTATGATATCATTGGAAACGAAGTTTATTCTCAAGAAGGTATCAATGCTGATCGTTTCACTTTAGAGCGCAACGGATTACAATCGGGCTTATACATAGTAAAAATGTCGTTTGATAAAGGCGAAGCAACCGGAAAAGTAGTTTTCAACTAACAAATCGGTTAATAAATAAAAGAAGGCGCTGCAAATATATTGTGGCGCCTTCTTATTTTTAGGATGCCAAACTAATGCCTCTAATGAAAAAACTAATTTTTCTTTTACTTCTGTTTCCTATTCAACTCTGTGCTCAAACACAACAGTTGAATTACGATATTATCATGAAAGACGAACGAATCGGTAGTATGAAAGTGATTAAGATTACTCAAAAAGAACATATCAGTTATACTATTGAAAGCACGATTACCGTTAACAAAATTGTTTCTATGCTAGTGGAATATAAAAGCACTGCAGAGTTCCATAGAGGTAAATTAATAAAGTCGTCGAATAAACAAATAATAAATGGGAAAGTGCAGAATGACACTCGCACTACGTGGGACGGAAATCAATATCAGGTTTATACATTAACAGGTTGCAGCAAGCTGAAAGAAAAATCGATCGACTATGATATTTGCATGATGTATTTCGATGAACCTAATGCAAGAAAAAAAATCTATTCAGATTCGTATGGCAAATGGATAAATATTAAATCCTTCGCAAACCATCAGTACGATTTATTATTACCCGACAGCAAACGAAGTACCTACACCTATAATTATGGCATATGCAGTCGAGTAGAAACAGAACAGATGTTCTCCAAAATCACATTATTGTTAACGAAATAATGCTATTTAAATTCAGCAGAAATCACGAACTTTGTAGCAATGCGAAAAATACTTAGTGCACTTCTTTTAGTTTGTCTTGTTACCTCCAATTTGTGGGCACAGGTAAATACCACTCAATTCGGATTTAGCTTTAAACCTATTTTCCCAAGTAAATATTTGCGTACCGGTCCGAAAGAATTTAGCGACAAAAATATTCAATATAAACTTTCGCAAAACTCAGGCTATAGCGCAGGTGTGATGGTGAGAAGAGGCATTACCAAGAAGCTTTCAGGAGAAACCGGAATTCTCTATGTAAAGAGGAATTTCGATATGGTACTAAGCGATAGTAGTTACTCCGACAATAGCTCGTTTTCAATAATCGGTTATGAAGTTCCCTTGAGTGCTTTAGTATTTATTCAACTTGATGAAAAACTTTGGATGAATGTTGCGCTGGGCGGAAGTATAGATATATTCCCCTCCGATATTTTAACTTATAAAGAAGAATTTCTGCACTACTCCTCACGTAATACAAAAGTAAATGCAGGAATTTTGGCAAACATCGGACTCGAATACCGAACTGCTAAAAGTGGAACCATCTACTTCGGAACCAGCTACCATCGATCAGTAAATTCAATTTACAATACACTCATCGAATATTATCCTACTCGTAATTACAACGACCCATTTACATCATCGGGCAAAACAAAATTACAAGGCGATTATTTCACATTCGATGTGAGGTATTATTTTCATGAAGATCCGGAGAAGAAGAAAAATAAGAGGAAGTGATTTTGAATTTTGAATTTTGGATTGAGCTCCCATTAGTTTATTGTTACAATTTAGAGATTAAGGGAGAACACAGATTCGTCCCGTTGGGACTAAGGGGATTTGAAAAGGATTTAAAAGGATTCTTGCGCATATGGTGGCTGGCGCATATACGGACTGGCGCGGCATGGGATCGCCTGACGGCGAGGCGGATTTACGTCTACGACGTGGATTTCCCTCCCATAGGCGTCTTGAATTTAAACGAAATTTTATTTAACCGCGGGGCTCGCGGGGAAGGCGCTAGGGACGCAAGGATTGCTACGCAATTGGGTCTCCCATTGGGTTTTTCAATTTAAACGAAATCTTATTTAACCGCCCCATTGGGACAAGCGGGGTACGTGAGGAAGGCGCTAGGGGCGCGGAGGCGGCGAAGCCGAAAAAAGAAGGGCGCGGGGATTGCTACGCAATTTTTTCTCCCATTGGTTTCATCATTCATACAGAAATACGCACTGCGTCCCCCGTAGGGACAAGCGCTGCAAAATCGTTGCTCCGTTGCCTGTGCCAATGGGGCGTTTAAAAGTGGGGATTGTTTCACAATTTTACCTCCCATTGGTTTAATTTCGAAATTAGAAATTATAAGAGAGCGATAGTATCGTAAAATTGAATTGAATCTAAGTAACAACTTCTAATACGGAGGAAGAAACACTTTTGGACCGAAATTCAGTCATTCAGAAATTCAATCATTCAATCATTGGTCCATTAGCCCTTTATGGTGGCAATTTCAAAGAATTTAGCAAAATATAGCACTCGTATTAATTTATTAGTATATTTGATTAAAGTTTTTCGAGTTTTATTGCGCTTATTATCAGTTTTACTAACCATAAATCTATTTAAGTATGAAAGCATTTGTTTACACCAGTACACCAGTACACCAGTAAAAAATTCGCAGAATTTTTTACTGTACTAATTTTAACTTTTATGCTGATAGGAAGCGCAGAAGCACAGAATTGTAAGCCGATTTTGAAAGGCAATCATAGTATGTGTTCAGCCCTAGTTAATGGAACCCCTACAAACTATGAAATTGTAAATTACAATAGTGCTTTTACCTATCAAGCAACCGTGATTTTTTATCCAAGCGGGACGTCAAGCACCTTTAATGTCACAAACAATATTTTTCCGGCATATACTATTCCACTTTCGAATAGTCCGAATAATATTCTAGTAATTCTCAACTCACTCGACCCTATTTCAAATTGTACTGGCTCAGATACAATATTTGTACAAAGTTGTTGTGATGAGTTTAATGTTACGAATATAACTGATTTAACAACTATTCAAATTCCTAATACTATCACTAATGGTACTGTAATCTATGACCCATTACAAGTCTCAGGAGCACCAGTTAAAGTTGCAATTCATGGAGAATTAACGGTCAATCAACCGCTTGTTTTTGCGAATACACAAATTGTTATGGATCAAGGTGCATCAATAAGAGTTACACAAGGAGGTAGCTTAGGTTTAATAAACACGACCATAACTCATGGAAGGTGCAATTATATGTGGGAAGGAATAACTTTAGAAAATAACGCTACTTTAAAAACAGCGAATGGAGTAACTATCTCAGATGCACACTATGCAATAAATGTAATAGATAATGCTAAATTTAATTTTAGTGAAGTAGGCGCTCAAACGACAAATTTCACGAGAAATTACATTTCTTTTTATGCAGGGAAAAACACAAATGGACATACTATTGAGCTAAAAGGAAGTACCAATCCAGGTATTAATATAAATGGATCAGCAACCCTTTTAACACCTTACTGGGGACAACCAGCTGTGCCTCTATCAAATAGTTTTGCAGGGATATATTTAAATGATGTACCTAATTTCACCAACAAATACCAAAGTGGAATTACATTTTTAAATATAAACAACATTAATCTAGGCATTGTTTCTATTAATGGATCAATTGACTTGCCTTCCAATGTAACAATAAGCAATATTGCATCAACACTAATTGGAAATCAAGAATTGTTTTTAACAACAAAAAGAATTAATGGTACCGCCATATATTGCGAAGGATCAAACAATACCCCTCAAACAATAACTTTCGGCAACCTAAACAATACAGGTTCAAAAATAAATACCATTAATTTTTGCAAGTATGGAGTATTTGCCTTTAAAAACGTAAATGTAATCTGCATAAACAACAATATAGACAATGTTAGCAATCTAGGCGGGGTACGAGTTAACAACGACCTTAGTATCGGCAATTCAACAATTATTAAAAACAATCGTTTTGGCACTAGATTTTATTGCGCTATTTTTTGCATGCGATTTAATTCGGCCCATTTAGAAATTGACAATAATACATTTAATACAGGGCCTTACTATCTAGTCAACTCATTACCCGGCCCCAATTTAACAAATGTAGGCATTCGTTTAGCATTTGCTTCTCCAACAACTTTAACAGGCTATATAAGTAATAATCAATTTACTTCAGCTCGAATAGGGATTTTTGCTACTAATATTCGAGGGGAAAGTAGCGACATAAATCGCATGTTTTCGATTGATAATAATACATTATATTTCGATAAGCCATATAATGATTATCGTGATCAGCTAAATTTCATCCAATATCACACAGCAATTTGGCTCCAACAATCAAATAATATACATGTTTATTCTAATAATACAATACGAAATGCAGGCCTAAATGGAGCTCCTTTAGGATTCGAAAACTTCCTGACTGGCATTAAAATCGATGACTGTAATGGAGAAGCAACACTAATAGAAAACAACACATTAACGCGTATGGGAACTGGCATATTGATCAACAAAAATTGTACCGGTTCAAATTTTTATTGCAATGCAATTAATGGCGACATATCGGCAGGAACTCAAACATTTCCAAGAGGAATTCATTTTCAGAATACAACACTAGGTGATCAAGGGAATAATTCGAATCCTTACAACAATACCTTTTCCAACTTTGCTGGCATTACAAGAAAATTAAGTGGTATAATGGCTTCGCCAATGAAATGGTTTTATTCAACTAATTTCGCCATTACTCCATATAGCGTAAATCCTATGGGCAACTTTTCCCCTCAAATAGCTAACGTACCAATTTCATCAAGTTGCGGTGTTTCAAATCCGAGTTTAACCGATGCTGTCTATGAACGAGTAAAGCAAATAATTTATAACGAAATTCAATATGATGAAGATGTTGACGAAAACACTTATTTTGATAAGGTATTTGCCTACATCGCTATAAAAAATGATAGCCTATTAGAAAGCCTTGACCAAAACTATACTAAATTTATAGACGAACATAGCCAAGACAATATTGGGCAATATGTTGATGCTATTTCGCTAAGAAATGAATCAGAAGTTATTCAAGCATTAGATATATTAAATAGCCTGACATCTACCAACCTTATTGAATCAAACAAATTAACTGTTGATCGCATTGCACTAACAATTGAAATGGAAGACAGAGAATTATCAGATTCAGAAATTGAAATTTTAAATGGAATAGCTGAATCCAATGCAGATATTGGCGGTGAAGGAGTAGTTAATAGCAGAACTTTACTAAATAGAGAAATCTATGAGGAACCTTCTTATTTAAGGGTCCACAATTCTGCAAATACAATTTATGAAGAAAAGAATATTTCAATGGTTAATATTCATCAATTGTCTCTACAAGAAAAGGAAAAAATAAATGTTGAAGTATTAAATGTTTTAGGTCAAGTTGTATACATAGGGACTTTTAAATCATGGGAAAACTATCGAAAATCCTATTTAAGTGAGGTTACAATTGTAAAATACTATAACGTATCAGAGTATTTGGGCTTTGAGAAGACTTTTAAATTAAACTAATACAACCTCTGCATTATGAGCAATTTAAAAATCCTTCTGTGGGGTGTACTAATGCTTTTTAGTTGTTTTACATCGGGACAATCTTCATTACAAGGTACATTGTTAAGGGAGCAATCCCTTAACAATGTACCTTGTAATCCAAATACGTTTTGGGGAATATATCCATCTAGTAACCCAGGAGTATTCACTATTGGCGAATACGAAATTATAAGCGGAACTTTGGTTTCGACAGGCGTTAAGTATTATAATGCTCCAAATGCAAGTTTAGCTTATTCAACCAATGGCAGTCCAAATAATTTAGGTACATTTTTTAATGTTGACTTTGGCTTATCTGGTAATATTTTGAAATATAATAATAATTCTTGGGCTAGTATCATTAACAACTCTATATTTCAACTAAGGAATTGTGCTGGACATGATAGTATTCTTGTTTTTGATGGACTTAACAATAGTTTCTTCCCAAAAGAAATTTTAGTATTTTCAGGAAATAACTTAATTCCAATTTATAACTGCGGAAATAATATTTCTAAAGTTGTTGAAGACTTAGCTGTTGATGAGTCAAACAATATTTGGTTTTTCACATCATATGATACATTATATACTGAGTTGTCATATTTAACTGTGATAGATAAGTCTGGTGTATTATTAAATTCATACCCAATCGATACAAGCATTCATATTAATTTTCTAAACACTTATGGAATGTTTATTCTTAACAATACACTCTATTTAGGCATTGGGGCAATGAACCCCAATTATCCAAATAGTCTTTTACCTTTCCACCTTATAAATGATACTGCATATATTGGCACACCAATTACATGTACGGCTAACTTTAGCGACCTCGAATCCTGCAACCAAGGCACCCTCACCAGTATTTCAGAAGTGCCGGAGAGCTTGAAGGAATTGTCGGTGTATCCAAATCCGGCGCGGGATCAATTTATGTTGCATTTGCCTTATCGTACTTCACCAGAAGCAACGGTGCAAGTGTTCAACTTGCAAGGAGAAGTAATTTATACTCAAAAAGCCGGAGAACTAAGTCCAATAAATTGTAGCAGTTGGCCGAGAGGTATTTATTTTGTTTCGCTCTTAGAAAAAGGGAAAGCAAGGATAACGAAGAAAGTGGTGGTGATGTGAAAATTTGAAGATTTGGAAATGAGCAATTTGAAAATGGATGCGAAGCACAATGAGAATTTAGAATTGGCCGCAGATTTTTATGGTTGATATGGTTTGTTATGGTTTAATACAACTAACCCATTAGGCTCTTTTTATATTTTGAGATTAATTGGAGAACACGGATACGCTCCGACGGTGCAAGCACGTCGGAACTAAAAGGATTTGAAAAGGATTTAAAAGAATTGGTTTACCTTGAAGTGAGATGTACGAAATTTGATTTTTGAATATGACTATATCGTCTCTTCTTTAGGGGATTTTGGAAAACGAAGCCCTGACATTTATCGTCAGAGCGAGATACTATTGCGATGGGTGAAGCCCATCGCATTTGGGTGGGGGCATCATTCAGTCATTCAGAAATTCATTCATTCATTAATTTCTGTCATTCTAAAAAAACACCGCATAGCCTTTTAACTCTCCATCTTGACTTAGACGAAGTGCTGGTGCGGGGACTTTAATAAATCCGAAGACTTTTTTGAGTGCATTTACTGCTCCCCATTTGGTTTTAATGCGAGTGATATCAATATCAGGACTTAAGTAAAAATATCGTTGGCGGTAAAAGTTCGGTACTGCCTTGCCGTTATATTCATTTAAGTTTACTTCCGCTCCCACCATTCCTTCTGCTCCTATTCCCACCGCCATATTCAGCCACGAAGGAAACTTAGATTCTTTATTCAAAAACGATTTTATATTCGTCGATAACCAATATGTTTGTCCGTTGTAGTCTTTTAATAGTTGCTCTTGAAAATTTGAACCTAATAGATTCGGATTGTACTGCGGATACTTCGTATCATGATAGGAGATTTTATAGGTGATGCGTTGTTCTTTCCACAATAGTTCTTGCGAAAGATATAGTCCAGCGCCAATAGTATTAGCGGTTAGATCTCCCGCCGAAAATCCCCATTGCTTGCTAAAGCCATCCATCACTTCAATCGATAATTGAAATCCGTAGCCGACTGCTGTTCCTATAATAGCCGACTTTTTGTTTTTCACTCCCGACCATTTCAGCACATCTCCACTCCATCGCGCAATATAATAAGCCGAACCAACATGTCCGAGTTTATCCATCTGCATCCATTCTTTTGTATCGTTAAAGAAATGAAACGATGATTGCGGATATTGCTTGTACCATAAATTATAGAGTCCGTACATACCTCCACTATAAGCTACAGCCGACGAAATAATAATTACGTTCCCTCGCTTAGGATGATACTCATTGGCCTTATCCCAAAATTTTAATGTATCGGTCTGCGCATGAACCGATGGTATAAAAAAGAGAATCACCGCCACAAAGGCAGTGATTCTCTTAATGTATTTTGAAATAGCGCGCATCATAGCTACGCTATTAGTTCAACAAATCAGCTTTCGCAGCATTTAATATATCAAACGCAGCTTCTTTAGTGCTTGACTCGGCATACGTACGTAAAACAGGTTCTGTTCCCGATGCACGTATCATCAACCAATCGCCATTTTCAAAGAAGTATTTATAACCGTCCATATCTTCAATGCGAGAAATTTTGTATTTACCGAAGTGAGTATATTTTCCTCCAATGCAATTTTGAAGGATACGTTGTTTTACTTCTTCTTTTAAATGTAAATCGTTACGCTCGAATGAGAATGGTCCAACAATTTCATATACTTCTTGAATAAGATCATCAAGTGTTTTTCCGCTCTTAGCCATGAACTCCCAGATGGTAAGTCCCATCCAGATTCCATCACGCTCAGGAATATGTCCTTTAATCGCGATTCCGCCCGACTCTTCTCCGCCCAGCAATACATCTTCTTTAATCATGATTTCAGCGATGTATTTGAATCCGATTTTTACAGTTTCGATTTCAATTCCGTAATGCTTACATAACTTCTCTACTTTAGGAGTGGTAGAAAATGCAGTACAAACTTTTCCTGTTTGTCCTTTGTATTTATGTAGATAGTGAATCAACAATAAAATGATGTGATGCGAATCAACAAAGTTTCCTTTGCCATCATAAAATCCAATACGATCAGCATCGCCATCCGTCACTAATCCTGAATCAATATTGCCAGCATTTTTAATCAAGTTACTAAACTCCGTTAAGTTCTTATGAATCGGCTCAGGAGCTTGCCCCATGAACGACGGATTATAATCGCAATGCAACATAGTAATATCTGGAAGCAAACGCTTAATCACATTTTGTCCAGCGCCATACATTGCATCATACGCCAAATTCAATCCTGAATTACGAATCGCATCTAAATCGAAATTCGCCTTTACATGATCGCAGTACATCGTTTCAAGATCGATACCGTCTAACATACCGCTTTTCTCGAATTGCTCGATATCCATCGCAGCATGATTAACGGTACATTTCTCAGGAATCAAATCTTCAATTTCTGCAACATGAGCAGGTAACAAAGGACCACCATAGTGACCTTTTAATTTAAATCCGTTGTACTCTGGAGGATTATGACTTGCGGTAATTATAATACCTAAATCTTTCTTTAAACGAACAGCACCTAAGCTGATCATAGGCGTTGAGACAAACCCTTTCGACATGGAAACCTTCACTCCCATCGAACACATCACTTTCGCGATTGTATCGCAAAATAATGCTCCGGCAAAGCGGCAGTCGTGGCCTAAAACAATGGTAGGATTAGGATTTTTTTGTAATAGCCATTTAGCTGTTCCTTCAGCAACGCGGGCTACATTTTCAACTGTAAAGTCTTGTGCAATGATAGCTCTCCAGCCATCCGTTCCAAATTTAATCTTTGTCATTTTAATGTGGTATTGGGGGGTAATTAGAGGGTTATACGGAAAACTTAAATTTTAGTTTCTATTTATTAATAGATGATGGCGATAGATATTAGGCGATAGGCAATAGGCAATAGGCAATAGATGATGGCGATAGACAATAGATTTAGTCTATAGTCTAATATATGTCGTCTATTTACATCAATAGTATTTTACAAAATCATTTATCTTATTCCAATCGTATGTTTGAAGCGCTTTCTGGTAAATATAGGACTGTGATCGTACTACTTCTTGGTTATTTATGCTGATAATATTAAATGCGAAGTTTTTCTCTCGGATATAGTCTATCCAGTTTTTATCCTCCACCATTATTTCCATTTTCATCATATCGCGATACAGAATTTCAGACAATGGCATATCATTGATGTAGAGAATAATTCCGGATGGATCATATCCCACACTGTTATTTACTTTCTTCCACAACTCACTCACTTGAATTCGAGTGATCTTCCACTTTCCTTTTTGAAGATGTGTCTGAATTTTATCGCCTCCTAGGTTAAAGAGTTGCTCTTCGTTTTCGTAAAGATATTTAGTTATCGCATTCACCAGCTTTCGTGAACTATCGGCTTTTGCACCGGTCAATGTTGATGCAAAATCTAACGACCAGACTACCATTTTCTGAGGAATCTCAGTCGCACTAAACGAAGTTGAATTAAATTTATTGGTCCCTATGAAATCGTCTTTTATCTTTTTCGAGTCGGATGCATTATCAATTACTTTTCCGGCAAACTGAAGTATCTTATAATTGTAGTTTTTCGAATAAATATAGTTCGCCAAATTGGCGTTATAGTTTCCGTTAGCATTGGTGTTAATCCTGTAACGTAAGCATACATCTTGCAAATCGTTATAGTCGACATACCCATAGGCTACTTCTTCTCCATTCGATGATTTATTCGAGAATAAAAATCCTTGAGTCGTACTTTTTAAATCACGGTTACTATTACTCCACGACTCATAAATAAATATTACTTCCTGACTAATGAATTGTGTTCCCGACGATTTTTCAATTGCTTGCAAACTAGCAGGAAAAATCTGTATCTCTTTAGAAGGGGAATCCCACAACTTCGCTTTTCCGTTGATGATGGCATCGTATGAAATCCTTGCCAATTCCTTCACGAAATTACAACCTGTACTGTCTTCTTGCTCGGAGGCTGTTACACGCAAAATAACAGGAATTTGGGCATCTGCCACCCCACAAATACAATACAGAAGTATGAAAACTAAAATTTTACGCATCAATTTAACGGGTCAATTGCCCAAATCTAATTAAAAATCTCAGAATAGTGTTGATCCGCCTTTGCGACGAAATACTAGCTTTAGTGCTAACCAAGTATCGTCAACGGCAGTTACCTTCACATCCATCAATCCCAAAGGTTGTGCCACTTTTTTTATCAACTCTTCACTGACATCTGTCTTCGCATACTTGTCTTTCTTTTGCCAGCTCACCCAAACCATGCCCCAAGGGGAAACACTATAAACACTTTCTTTCAATAAACTTTCAAGTTCTTCTTTTGAGTTTACATAAAGATGTATCAAATCGAATCGTCCCGCACTTAGCGAAGGATATTCTTTTTGGGTTCCTACTGTTCCGCCTAACACTGAGAAGTAATCGTCGGGAGGATTTACTACCGCAGCCACTGTCTCATTGGTGAGGCCTAATTTTTCGTATAAATGTTTCATGACTTTTTAGTGGTCATCCAGGTTTTGTAAATATCTTGTTGTTGGGGACGATCGGCAGGGACTTCATGCAATGGTTCGCATTCTTTTAATGTTGCATAAAGCTCAGAAGGCAGTTGCTGATACAGCTCTGTGCCTCGTGTCTTCCATGCAATCATTTCGTCTGTCATGGTCTTGATGATTTTTGCGGGATTCCCGACAGCAATGCTACGCTCTGGAATTTGCATCCCTTCGGGGACAAATGCTAATGCACCAATGATTGAATTCTCTCCCACTTCTACTCTATCCATTACCACGGCATTCATTCCTACGAGTACATTTTTTCCAATGATAGCACCGTGAATAATTGCACCGTGACCAATATGCGCGCTTTCTTTCAAATGAACGGTTTGTCCGGGGAACATATGTAGCGTACAATTTTCCTGCACATTACAACCATCTTCAATAATGATAGCACCCCAATCGCCGCGTAGTGCTGCTCCGGGACCAACATACACATCTTTACCGATAATTACATTACCTGTAACTGCGGCTTGCGGATGAACAAAAGCTGAAGGATGAACAACCGGCTTATATCCGTTGAATTCATAAATTGCCATAACGGTGATGTATATACTAAGTTTGAATTACGCCAACATTATAAGGCTTTTCTATCGGAGCATGGTTCGCCATTTCAATGCCCATCGAGATCCATTTGCGGGATTCTAAAGGATCAATAATTGCATCAATCCAAAGACGTGAAGCTGCATAATAAGGTGATGTTTGGCTATTATAACGATCCGTGATAGTTTTCAACAATTCTTTCTCTTCTGCTTCGGTAATTTCTTTTCCTTGAGCTTTAAGAGTAGAGGTTTGTATCTGCAATAATGTTTTAGCAGCAGAAGCTCCACTCATCACCGCCAATTGAGCATTTGGCCATGAAGCAATCAATCGAGGGTCGTAAGCTTTCCCACACATAGCATAGTTTCCTGCGCCGTA
>Ga0255347_1005884_pt1 | contig 13672 bp, 13 predicted proteins | sample wastewater_treat_2_FD_192479 | JGI IMG/M metagenome (GOLD analysis project Ga0255347, IMG submission 192479) | Wastewater microbial communities from Lulu Island WWTP, Vancouver, Canada - plant24 | ecosystem: Engineered > WWTP > Wastewater > Unclassified | place: Canada: Vancouver, British...
TAATATCGCTAATATCTTGTATAATGTCAAGCGTTTTTATTACTTTTTTTATTTAATGGTGAAGAGGTATTTAACTCATTTTACCGCATAACGCATAACGCCGTTTTTATACAAATACAATATATTCAAATTTGCTGTACTAACAAATTGTAACAGGTGAATGTAAAAATATGTCCTGATACGTTAAAAAAAACTATAATATGTCTTGACAATGTTCAGAAAAAGGGCTATTTTTGCCACATAATACGGCTTGATACGATATGATACGGCAAAATATGAAGCATGGGTATTCTTACAAGCAGAGGGTCGCAGGTTCGATCCCTGCAGCGCCCAATAAAGACATTAAGATGCATGGTCTTTATTAAGCATTACTTCCACCGCAATTAAATCTCAAAATGACGGTTTCCTTTTTAAAAAATCTTGACAATTATTCTCTGTTTTTAAAATATTAATCTCGTTTAACATGGTGACCGTAGTTCAATGGTAGAGCCCTGGATTGTGGTTCCAGTCGTTGCGGGTTCGAGCCCCGTCGGTCACCCCTTCAGTTTATATTTTACCCGCTGGCTTCAATCAGCGGGTCTTTATTTTTCAGGACCGATCCAATGAAAACAGTGTAATCACACATAGAATCATGTTTTTATTTCTGATTTTTTATCTTGACAATAATAACATTTGATTTTGTATTTTATATGCAATATGCAATATGCTGGATAGTTCAGAAGTTATACATGTATTAAATTTTTAACAACAATTCTGTTTTTCCGCGAAGATTTATTTTATGAATCGCGCAACTAATAATTTTTTGAAACGAGGCAATTATGAAAACACGAATCACCACAACTTTCGGTATCAAATATCCTATCATTCTCTCCGGCATGAGCTGGATAAGCATGCCCGAACTGGTTGCCGCTGTTTCCAATGCTGGCGGACTGGGCATACTTGCCACCGGAGTCATGTCATCTGACGAAACACTTGAAGCAATCAAAAAAACACGAAAACTGACAAAAAAACCTTTTGCCGCCAATGTGACTCTATATTTCCCTGGTGCGGAAAAAAACGCGAAAGTAATCATAGACCAGAAGGTGCCTGTTGTCAACTATGCCCTTGGCAAGGGGGACTGGATATGCAAAGCGGTACATGCTTACGGCGGTAAAGTAATAGCAACAGTAACAACTCTGAAACACGCCCAGGCCGCCAAGAGAGACGGAGCTGATGCGATCATAGTTACAGGCCATGAAGCTGCGGGACATGGTGGAGATGTTACATCACTTGTTCTTATACCCAGCATTGCGGACAACATCGATATTCCGATTATTGCAGCAGGAGGTTTCGCAGATGGCCGGGGGCTCGCCACAGCTCTTTTACTGGGCGCAGACGGTATTTCAATGGGGACAAGATTTATGAATTCGGTAGAAAGCCCTGTTAACGAAAAGCAGAAAGAATTTTCAAACAAAACAGATGTATACAGCACAATCTACACAGACAAAGTTGATGGCATGATGGCCAGGGTTATGAAAACAGAAGGCGCCAGGCGCATTATAAACAGGCGGCTGAATCCCTTTAGCGCGCTTATCAATTCCAGAAAGATTGCAAAGATGCTCGGCTTTCCATGGTTAAAACTCGCTATAGGAATTATATTAATGGGGCCAAAAAAATCCATGCAAATGGCCCGCATGGCAATAGGCTTCGAAGCATTCAAGGCTGGCACAATGGATGGAGATAACAAAAAAGGAGTTCTGCCCATTGGCCAGGTAGCCGGAATAATTACTGAAACAATGACTGTTAAAAAGATAATCGAAACAATTGTCAGGGATGCGAAAAAGGCAGAGGGCGTTCTTTCTGCAAAACTTAAATGATAATGGCATAATCCGGCTGCGCAGATATATATTCCCAGCAGTTGACTTTAATAAAAATAGAATAAACTACAGGAGGAATTATGGCAATAGTAGAATGGAAAAAGGATGAAACAGTTGCAATATTGATTCTTAACAACGGAGAAAATCGCCACAACCCTGATTTTGCAGAAGCTTTTCTGTCGGTCTATAATGATATACTGTCTGATAAAGAGATCAAGTCCATAGTAATAACCTCATCAGACCCCAAAAATTTCTGTCTTGGTGTTGATATCGGATGGATGCTGAAAATCCAGAGCGAAAAGAATTTCTCAGCAATGACCAAATGGCTATATAGAATGAACGATGTTTTCACTGCCGTACTCATGTCTCCGGTACCCACAATTGCCGCAATTACGGGGCACGCGTTCGGTAACGGCGCAATGCTTGCAGGCGCATGTGACTTCAGATTTATGCGTTCAGACAGGGGATATTTCTGTTTTCCTGAAATTGATCTTGGAATACAGTTTGCTCCGTCAATGATTGAGTGGATAAAAAAAATAATGCCGTACCATCTTTTTATAAGAATGAAATGGTCTGGCGAAAGAGTAGGGGCAGAAGAACTTGAAAAATACAATGTCATAATAAAGGCCTGCGCTGACGCCGATGAAACTTTGAAGGAAGCAATTGCTTTCGCAAAGACTTTTAAAAAATCCCGCAAGACTCTTGCTGAAATGAAACAACGGACATACAAGCACATTCTGGATGTAATGAAAAATGAAGATCCTAAATACTTTGAATATAATCCTGAAAACGAAAAAGAAGGTAAACCGCCGATTTTTATGTTAACTCCAGGCGAATAATTAAAAAAACCGCCTGAAGGGCGGTTTTTTTATACTTTACAAACACACAAAGCTGTTATTTAATGAATTTATTGAAAAACTGCCACGATACGCGTCTACAGGTTTTTAAGTATTACCTAAGTTCTTTGAACGTGACGTTGTGGCATATTTTTTTGTCCCGCTATTATCATATAAAAGCAGGTACCTGAAATGGAATACGGTCTTGATTACTGGATAGAAAACAAATACAAGCTGTTGTCGCAATATCAGAAACTCGAAAAAAGATATGACAAAATTCTTTATATACTGACAAAAAAAATTGAGATCATACTGTCAAATGCGGGATGCAACGCCCAGGTTAAGGGACGCATAAAATCATTCGATGCATTTTATAGAAAGATGCTGGAACGCTGCCGGAACCAGCCTATTGAAAAACCATTCGAGATGATAACAGATATTATCGGAATACGTATTGTTGTGCCTTTTCTGGAAGATCTGGAAAGTGTTGAACAACTGATGATTAAAAATTTTGATATTATTGAGATGGAACATAAATCACGCGAACTGACCATCAGAGAGTTCGGGTATGATTCGATTCACCTTCAGATATTTCTGCCTGATGATGTAATGGCCAAATCAAAGACGCATGAAAAAATGAAAATCGAAGTACAACTGCGCACTATTCTACAGGACGCATGGGCAGAGGTTGAACATGAACTGATTTACAAGACGAGCATAGACAAGGTTGAAGATACTATCCGCAGAAAAATGATCGCTGTCAATGCCACATTATCGCTTGGAGATACAATTTTTCAGGAGATACGCGACTACCAGAGAAAAAGATATAAAGACATACAGGAACGTCACAAAAAGCTGATGGACAAAGTTTCAACTATTCCGGAAAAAATGGGGAAAATGCGGACCACAAAAGGAGCGGTAGATCAACAGCCGGAAGAACCGGGTATTCCCATCAGTGAAGATAATATAAATGATGCAAAGAGCAACGGGATACAGCAACAGAAGGATAAGTACGGTCTGAATGAACTCCTGATTGAGGCGATGAATGCGCATCTTGAAAACAGGCTTAAAGATGCGATTGAACTTTATACGCAGCTTATACTCATTGCGCCCAACCACTACATATACAATCACCGGGGGCTGGTCTATTTTACACTGTCGGAATATGACAAGGCAATCAGCGATTTTACAACAGCGATACAGCTTGAACCTCGCGACACAAGGGTCTATACTAACAGAGGCCTTGCATACCGCATGCTTAAACGTTACGACGAATCGCTAAAGGACTTCAATAAATCGATTAACCTTAATCCTCTGTGGCCTGACACATTTTACGGCAGATCTCTTACATACTATGATCTGGGGGACATACAGCATGCGCTGGAAGACTGCGACAGGGCAATCAGCCTTAAACCCGATTTTAAACAGGCAGTGCGTTTTAAACAGTTCATACTGAACCAGGAGATGAGATAAATTATTTAAAAACCTCTCCAGCCTCTTTGTACCAGAGGACAAAGTCAAGGTGATCCATTGGAATGCCTATATGGTTTGAAAAATCTGCGAGTTTCTGTTCAAGCTCAAGATAAACTTTCCGGTTTATGTTTTTGGGGATATTATCAATTATTCCAAGAAGCTTCATATTTTTTAAAATGTGCCTGTCAAGTATGGCCAGTTTTTCACCCATGCCATTATTCCGCATAAAATGACTGGCCTCTTTGTAACCCATCCCTTTTACGTTTTTTACAAGCCATTCACGCTTTTCGAAGTCTCCGGCCTGAAGATCAAGACAGCCCTTGACGCCATCACCTGAAAAGATAAATTTTTCGCGCGCTTCAACAAGGTATCTTGCCTTGTTGTTGCGGAACCTTACCATATTGATTTCGGAACTGATTTGACTCCAACTGCCGTTAAAAAGAAGATTTTTTTCAAGCAGTATATTCACAGCTTTCCAGCATTGCCTTGCGCTTGACTGAGGAGTAAAGAGACAGAATACAAGCTCTGCAAAAATCCTTCTGTTATCTGCCTGATGCCATATTTTTTTAAATTCAGAAATTCTTTGTTCAATATCCGGTTTTATCTGATGGTAAATTTTTAGAATTTCTTTCTCATTGCTGCTAAGATTTTTTTTCATCTTAAAGTCCTTATCCTGTCAGCCAGTAAATTATTGAGTATATTAATTTTAAACACAATCAAAAGTCGTCAAAGATTAAAAAAGTCTCCATGACTTATGGAGACTTTTTTATTAAACAGCATATTCTGTTGAAGTTATTTTTTTTCAATAACGGCTTTCGCTTCATGCATAACAACAACAGGTACTTTTATCTTTTTGAGTTCAGGTATAGAATTAGCTATACTCTGGTCAAGGCCTCTATAAAGAAGAGCAGCTTCGACTGTAAGTTTTCCTGTGACATTACCAATATTAATTTTTTCTATCTTCTCTTCGCCAGGTTTAAGTCTGTTATCATAAAGAAGCTCCCTGGCCTGTGCGATATTGGAAGTCGGATTACCTTTGCCGTCACCGAAAACTGTTTCATATATTGTTGGTTTACCGGTAATCTTGCCATTTGAATCAACAATACCGGAACTGAACACGATTTTTCCCTTATCGTCCCTGACTATAACCCTTAACCAGACCTGGCGGACATGGGTAAGCCCGGTAGGTATATAATGTCCGGCGCCATTGTTCAGTATGCGGATAAGAATGCTGTCGCCCTCAAAGGCGCCAACAGAAATAACGGCCGCATTTTTGAGTCTCTCTTCCGCCATCTCTTTCTGAGGTTTATCTTTGTTAATAGTGGGTAAAAGTGTATTGCCGCCGATAAAATAATGGGTAAAGATGTGTTTCCTGTCAGGGCCGTCCGCGCTGGCCTGACCGGGATTAAGCGGCCTCTCTGTTGAACCGGTTCCCGGAATGCCTTTTCTCTGATACATGTGACAGTCCTGGCATTGCACTCCCTCTTTTTTATATTTTGAGGCTTTCCATTCCTCGTATGTATTTTCAAGACGTGTGCCGAAAACAACATGGCGTACATCGTGGCAGGTCCCGCACATTTCTGACCTTGTATGAAACTTAGAAAAACTGCATTTATGAAAATCACTTTGAGAATCATCAAATGGCCCTCTCTTCTTGCCAGGTTCGGAATCACCATGACCGGGATCGTGTCTGAAGTTAGCATTATAGACAGCGTACGCGCCCTCAATGGAATGACAGTAATCACACTGAACGCCATGAATCGCCGGCTCCTCTATTTTTAATTTATCATCGGATGTTTTGCGAGGATATCCGCTTACGTATCCGACCGGGGTGTGGCATTTAACGCAGAGCTCGGCTTCTTCGATTTCACCTTGGTCAGTCAAGCCCTTAAGCCCCTCAGATGCAGACGTCAGATATACTATATCGCTGGTTGCAAGCTGGTGGGTAGATCCGCTCCACTGTGAGTAGATTTCGTCATGACATCCGCCGCAGATATCAGGCGAAATAAACCGTGAAAGAGCATAATGTTCTTCTTTAACTGAACAGCCTGCGATTAAAGTCAGAGATGCGAGCAGTAGCAGCAAAATAGTTATCGCAGCTTTTTTCATAGTTTCTCCTTTGCATGGGAATTACTTTAATAGTTCACATGTATTTTAAATAATGTTTTAATTCCCCCGCAGCCAGAAGCGGCGGAGAGAATAGAACGATTGTACACTAATAAATATTTTCAGGAATAATAATTTATTTAGTGCTATTTCTTAAAATAAGATATATATTTTCAAGAATAAATAGGTATTCGTAGTAATTCAAGTAATTTTAAAATTTATACCTCTACGATACACAGAACAGAATAAATCTTGATTTATTTAGCATAATCTGAAAAGTCATAACCTGCATTGCATGGCAATAATTTTTACAAATTAATTGGAGGATAATATGAAAAAATATGTATGTTCAGTATGCGGATATGTTTATGACCCGCAGGCAGGTGTTCCTGAACAGGGGATCAATCCGCCAAAACCCTTTGAGGAACTACCGGATGATTTTGTATGCCCCGTATGCGGTGTAGGCAAAGAGGAATTTGAACTGGAAGCATAAAATATAAACAGGGGGATCAACATGGATGCTGTTTTTCTGTCGAGAATTCAGTTTGCCCTGGCTGCGGGATTTCACTTTATATTTCCGCCGCTGACATTTGGCATTGGATTGATGATTTTAATCAATGAAACTATTTATGTTAAAACAGGAAATGAAATGAATAAGAACATTTCAAAATTCCTGGTCAGGATTCTTGCCCTTGTGTTTGCAGTCGGAGTGGCGACCGGCATTGTTCTTGAATTTTCCTTTGGCACAAACTGGTCCACTTACTCAAGAATAGTCGGCGATATATTCGGGGCTCCGCTGGCCGCGGAAGCGATAATAGCATTTTTTCTTGAGTCAGTATTCATCGGCGTGCTGCTTTTTGGGCGTGATAAGGTATCAAAACGGTTTTACTGGCTTTCAGCATTTCTTGTTGTTTTCGCTTCACACCTCTCGGGGTTTTGGATACTTATAGCCAATTCATGGATGCAGACTCCTGCCGGTTTTGCCATTGAGGGAGGCCGTGCGGTTCTGGTCAATTTCCTCGAAGCGGCAATTAATCATTCTACAGTACAGCGTTTTCTGCATACCGTTGTAGCCGGATGGATATCGGGCTCTCTGTTTCTGGCAGGTATCGCATCATACTACCTTATTAAAAAACGTGATATTGATTACGCAAAACCGATTTTAAAGATGTCTCTGCTGCTGTTCATTTTAACCTCATTCCTGCAGTTCGGCACAGGACATTTGCATGCAGTGCAGGTTGGCAAGACTCAGCCTGTTAAGATGGCAGCCATAGAAGGATTATGGGAAACGCGCGATGGCGCTCCGCTTTCTGTCTGGGGCATTCCCGTGGAGTCCGAAAAGAAGACATACCTTGAAATAGGTATTCCAAAACTTCTGAGCTTAATGCTGTTCGGCGATCCCAATGCGAGAGTGCAGGGGCTTAATGATTTTCCTGAAGATGTTCATCCCCCTGTTTTTATTGTTTTTCAGACCTATCATGTTATGATAGCGCTTGGAAGTCTCTTCGCCCTGATTGCGGCCATTGGCGCGTTTTTAATCTTCAGAAAAAGGTTATATGAAGCTACGTGGTTTCACAGAATACTGCTGTTTTCAATCCCCTTGCCCCTTATAGCGAACGAAATGGGGTGGATGGCAGCGGAAATAGGACGGCAGCCATGGGCTGTTTACAACATCCTGCGGACATCCGACGCGGCATCTGTTGTGGTTCCTGCCGGGCAGATATTGTTCACGATTATCATGTTCAGCGTTCTATACGGTATTCTTGTTTATTTCTTTATCAAATACTTAGTAAAGATGATAAAGAAAGGGCCTGCTGAACTTATATCAAAAAGCGGATATTGAGAGGTGAAACATGGAAACGATTCAGGTACTTCAGATTATCTGGTTTTTTCTCATTGGTATCCTTTTGGCAGGTTATTCTGTTCTTGACGGATTCGACCTTGGCGCGGGATCACTTCTGCCGTTCCTTGCGGGCAGGGACGAAAAGAAGGCAGAAACTATTTTCAGGACCATAGGGCCCGTATGGGATGGCAACGAAGTCTGGCTTATAACTGCCGGAGGCGCGCTTTTCGCTGCGTTTCCACATGCCTATGCCACAGTATTCAGCGGTTTCTACCTTGCCCTTATGATTGTGCTGCTCGGCCTGGTACTACGGGCTGTTTCAATGGAATTCTTCACACTTGAAACAAAAAAACGCAGAATATGGATTGCAACTTTTATTTTTGGGAGCGTGGTGCCTGCACTTCTGTTTGGGATCGCTCTCGGCAATGTAATACTCGGGGTTCCCCTGGATTCCCGCATGGAATTTACCGGAACATTTTTTACACTGCTTCGCCCATTCCCTATATGTATCGGGCTTTTGGGTTTTAGCGCGATTCTTATGCAGGGCGCAAGCTATATCGCGCTTAAAACAGATGGAGAGATAAGGCAAAAGGCAAAACAGCTTTCGCATAAAATCTGGTATTCCTATGCGGCGCTTTTTGTAGTATCACTAATGATGTCTTTTCTGTATATGCCTGACAGAGTTCACAATATCCCGGCATGGATTTCTTCGGCAATACTGCTTCTGATGCTTGTGCAGTACCGAAGGTACATATCCACAGATGATGATATGAAGAAATTTATTTTTTCATCTGTTGCTTTTATAGCGCTCTGGGGAATTGCCGGTTCAGTAATGTTCCCCGCGCTGGTTAAATCCGCCGAGAGTCCCCTTTATGATATAACTATCTATAATGCATCATCGGGAAAACTTACACTCTCAGTAATGCTCGGTATCGCGCTTGTAGGAATGCCCATAGTAATAGCATACACGGTTTATGTGTACAGAATTTTTAAAGGCAGAGTAACACATTAAAAAGTGGAAGACCGGAAGCTATTCCGGTCTTCCTGCTTTAACCTTAACAGGCGCTGGCTCCGGTAATAATAAATCCGGAACCGTATTTATCATCGTTGTAATCGATCGTAATACCCCTATTCCCATCAATATAATTTTTCAACCTCCTGTCATAAACAATATTTACTCCATTATCTTTTACAAGATTCTGTTCATTTTCTGCCAGTTCATCCAGAACCAGTCCCATTCTGGGCCCGCCTCAACCGAAACCGGCAAAATCCACTTTAAGAACAGGATTTTTGTATCCTGAATTATTCATAATAGTCTGAACCTGATCCCTTGCGCTATCTGTTAGTTTAATCATAATTTCCTCCTGATTATTGAGTTATTTACAATTTAATTAAATTCTTAATAATCGTCAAGCCTGAATTGGATTTTTTTTATATTTACGCTTTATTTCGTGAATAATTTTAGAAATAAAACAGTAATTATTCCCGAAGATTATCAGCGCAATACGATCGTTTTAATTTTCTTACGCCCTCGTAAGGGGCTTAATAAACTTATTTTTTTGATAATAGTAAAATGTTTTAACCCCTGCAGGGCGACAAACAGGATGTTTTAGTTTCAAACGCAGGCAGGAGGCCGAATAAGCGTTTGAATGTGGTGGCTTCTCATTCATGAGATAATAACGGTTTATAGTCTGCCGGGGAGGAAGACTCAAGGCATCAGCCTGTATTCTGTGTAGCCTATGGATCCCCGCCTTCGCGGGGATGACACACGCCTCTCTCTGTGATCTCCGCATCTTTGTGGCAAGCCCGTTGAGTCCAGACTTCGACAAAAAAGTCATACTTTCACAAGGGTTATGGCAGGCCCTGATTCTACACAAAGAGTTCCATCTGAAATATAAATATCACCATCAATTGTATATTCAAATTTTGTATTACTTTTTATCATCATGGATGTTGAGTGAAAGTTTGCGTATCCGGCTTCAGATAGTTTATCTCCGCGTTTAAGTTTAAGTATATTAAAAAGAACTCGCCTGGGCTTCATGCCGAGTATCAGGGTCTGAAATTTTCCGGGAAAAGCTGCAGCTTCAATTAAAGGAGAAAATCCCATGCCTATGTGTTCCACTGTACCTGAAAGGATGCCTGTAACCGGATTTATCAAGATATCCCTGCCGTCGGCTTCGATAACAAGATCCATATTAGCAAAAATCTCCCCGTCGGTGGTATTAACAAGAGCCTCGACTGCGGTTTTAGCCGCGACATAGAGATTTCGCAATGTCCCCTTTTCAGTTCCGCTATAGGCAAGTTTAAGAAAATTTGTAACGAGGCCGAGTCCAAATATAAACCCGAACCTGTTATCTATCTGGAAAGTATCACGCCTGAAGACAGGGATATTGCTTTTGTTTTTTACTGCCGAGATAAGCCTGCCGAGAATTTCATAACCATGCCCCTCAAGGTGTATTGTACGGGCAATGTTATTCATGGTGCCCTCTTGAAGTATAAGTATGGGCGGAAGAGAGGATGTTTTATAAACTTTCATGAGTTCATTAAGAACAACATGTATTGTTCCATCGCCTCCTCCAATACATATATAGTCGGGTTTATCCCGGGAAATTTTTTTCACATTCACACGCAACCCGTCAATATCACTCGATTTGAATATTTTCAGCCCCTCGTAATCAAAGTTTTCATATTTTTCAATTAAAGCCCTGCGCAGTCTGAAACTTCTCGCATTAGGATTCAGCAGAACATAAATTTTTTTCATTGAAATATCCTTCCTCTGCATTTAATACACTCTGGATCTAAATTCTCGCCTCTCGTATCTGCTTTGTATTTTATCCACACATTTATGACAATTAATTTTATTCTTAAACCGGGTTTTTTTCGGGAGATGCCATTCAGATTACAACATTAATTGGAGCAATTTCGGAATTATTATTGAATTAATTTGTTGTAATTGATCAGGTTTTAAGTTAATGCTGTCCGCTATACTGACTGCCGGATGAACCACAATGAAATTAATGAACAGAATTCTGGAAGTTTTTGATCAGAACGATTATCTGCTGTACAGCAGGGCCAGGCTCCTTTTAATATTCCAGGTTATACTGCTTGCGAGTGTTTTTGTCCTGCAGTTCAGCATGCTCTTTGCCGGATGGGAGGATTTTATAAAGACCGCCTTTATTACACCCGGAATATTTGCGGGAATGCTGGTGAGTATTTTCTTTCTTAAAAGAGGTCATTATGGAGCCGCTTCAAAAATTGTGATCTCGGTATGTTCCCTTGCGGTAATCGGAGGGCTCATAAGGGAGCCCTTCCTTAATCCCGAATTTGCCCTGTCCAGCTATATCTTTTTTGTCTACCCCTGCCTTGCTCTCTGCGTGGTTTTCAGTGAACCTAAGTTTCTCGCGGTAATTACTACAGCGTTTATGGCGGCAAGTATTGCAGTCTTTATCATAATGAAGACTGTTGTTCCGGATGTGAACATGAAGCAGATTATTATTTTTCTGAATAATACACTCTTCTCTTTTATAATATTCTGGATAATCTCGATACTTATTTCAAGAATTTTCAGCAAGAGCATAGTTCTTGTTACCAGGGAATCTGAAAAAAACATACGCAGCTATGATTTCATAAAAAAAGTTCTGGGCGAGAATACCGCTGCCATTACAGAGTCGATGCAAAAAATGTCATCCAAAAGCGACCTCTTCTCTCAGAATACAAGGGACCTTGCCTCAACCATTGAAGAGATTACCGCGAACATAGAGGAGATTACAGGCGGTATTGAAAATATCGCTGAAACAGCGGGTGTGCAGAACCAGGATGTTGACCAGATCAAGGTCAGGCTTGATGATCTTGCCTCGGTGATTGCCGCGATGGATTCTATAGTCGGACAGTCGCTGGCTGAAACAATAAAAATAACCGAAAGCGCAAGGAGCGGCGAAAAGTCTCTCGGCGTTATGGAACAGAATGTGGGCCGGATAATGAAAAGCTCCACAGAGATGAAGAATATTGTTGGAATGATTAATGACATATCGGACAGGATAAACCTGCTCTCCCTGAACGCAGCGATAGAGGCTGCCCGGGCAGGTGACGCGGGCAGGGGATTTGCCGTTGTTGCGGACGAAATATCCAAGCTCGCGGACCAGACAGCTTCGAGCATAAAGGAGATCACATCCCTTATCGCGGCCAATGAATCCGAAACCGGTACCGGAATAAATGTGATAAGGGAGACCGTGGGAATAATAAAATCAATCATCAGCGGCGTGGATGCAATAAACATAAGAATCAGCGGACTTGCTCAATACAAGGACAGGCAGACTTCGGCTGGTGATTCAGTAACACGCAGCATCCTTAACCTGAGTGAGCGTTCTTCACAGATATCCCTTGCGGCCCGCGAACAGAAAGAGGGCATAAACGAAATTCTTAAACACATCTCCGGGATAAATGTAATATCAACCTCAAATTCAAACGGTGCCGATGAACTATACTCCGACTCGCAGGAGCTTGTTGAACTGTTGAACAGGTTCAGGAACATCATAGATGAGTACAAAGGATAAAAAAACGGCCAGGTTAAGGCTTGACCGGTTTCTTGCCGGCAGTGGTATTTCCCCTTCACCTGAGAAAGCAAAGAGTAAAATAATTGCAGGCTGGGTAAGGATAAACGGTGAGACCGTGCGTGACCCGGCCCGCAATATTACCGGTACAGAAAAGATTGAGGTTGAACGCCCCGGCGGACTTTACGTGAGCAGGGGGGGCGAGAAGCTTGACCGCGCACTTGAGCTGTTCGGGATAAAACTTGATGGTCTGATAGTGCTTGATCTTGGCGCCTCAACCGGCGGATTCACCGACTGCATGCTCAAGCGCGGCGCTGCAAAAGTATATGCCGTTGACGTGGGCTACAACCAGTTGGACTATTCCCTTCGTTCAGACAGGCGCGTCGTGGTAATGGAGAAGACCCATGCCGGGGATATCCGGGGCGAAATGTTCAGCGAAGCGATAGACTTTTTTACCGCTGACCTCTCTTTTATATCCATATTGAAGGCGCTGCCCGCGGTATACGAAGCATTTAACCGCATAGAGGGTGTGGTTCTGATTAAACCGCAGTTCGAGGCTGAGCCGGACCAGCACGATAAGGGTGTTGTAAGGGGAGGGGAACAGCACGTTGTGATCCTTGAGAGGGTCATCCGGGGGATGGGGAACAGGGGATTTAATCTCTGCGGGCTTACATATTCCCCCGTAAAGGGGCCTGCCGGAAACATTGAGTTTCTGGCATATATAAAAAAGTGTTCAGGTTCAGTCAGCTCTGTTAGTGAGGATTTTTCACATTTTCAGTTAGAGCAGCTTGTAGACGAGGCTCATAAGGTGTTAAACAGGTGACCTTCTGCCCGGGGTCAGAGCCCTTTAGGCAGCAGTCTATTATTACCTCTATAACTTCATTTTGTACCAATAATTAAAAAATGAGGTAGCAGATTAATTTTAGGGGTAAAAAGTGCTATTAATTTCAGCATGCACATCATATAATGAACCCGCATAAAATGAGCGAGGTAACTTATATGAATGAA
>Ga0255347_1005886_pt1 | contig 13666 bp, 7 predicted proteins | sample wastewater_treat_2_FD_192479 | JGI IMG/M metagenome (GOLD analysis project Ga0255347, IMG submission 192479) | Wastewater microbial communities from Lulu Island WWTP, Vancouver, Canada - plant24 | ecosystem: Engineered > WWTP > Wastewater > Unclassified | place: Canada: Vancouver, British...
CTCCGCAGGTCCAAAATCCGGCTTTAAAATGCGCGCGGCCGTTTTCAGGTGGCTTTAAAATGCGCGCCGCCTGCGCGCCGCGGTGCGCAAATTTCCCCAAAAACCCCATTTTCAGCCCAAAAACCCAGAAAACAGCAATTTTCGACAACACCCCCCGCCAACCCCCCAACTCCCCGCTTCCGAAGGCCGCCCGCCGGCCATTGTCCTCCTCAAGAGACATACTCCTGTCCACTTGTTAGAGATATACTTGGCCGTGCTGATACTCATGGCAAGGAATGAAGACTGGGCCCGCAAGGATTCGAACCTTGGACCAAGGGATTATGAGTCCCCTGCTCTACCGCTGAGCTACGGGCCCGCGTGTTTGTATTGTGAACTCGACGAAAGCGGTATGGTATAGTAAACTTGAGCCATCGTCAATAAAAAGCCCGAAGGGATGCTTATGAATCGAAAGAATGCAGGTTTTTTGCCGAGTTCGGCGGAGGAGATGCAGTCGCTGGGGTGGGAGCGGCCGGATATTATTCTGGTAACCGGCGATGGATATGTGGACCATCCGGCGTTTGGGGTGTCGCTGATTGGGCGGTGGCTGGAGAAGCATGGGTATCGGACGGCTATCCTTGCTCAGCCCGACTGGCGGGATGTTGGACCGTTTCGCCAGTTTGGTCCGCCGCGGCTGTTTTGGGGGATAACGTCGGGGTGCATTGATTCTCGGCTGGCGATGTACGGGTCTATGGGACACCGGCGAAGGACCGATGACTACAGTCCTGGAGGGCGGACGGACATGCGGCCGGATAAACCGCTGGCGGCGTATGCGGCCCGCTGCCGAGAGGCGTTCAAGGGGATTCCTATTCTGCTGGGCGGGCTGGAGGCCAGTCTGCGGCGGCTGATTCATTATGACTATATTGAGGACCAGCTGAAGCGGTCGATTTTGATTGAGGCCAAGGCCGATTTGCTGGTTTTCGGGATGGCCGAACGGCAAATCCTTTCGATTGCCCGGCGGCTGGATAAGGGGCAAACGACTGCTCAACTGACGGATATTCCTGGGGTTGCGTACCGGCTTATCGGAGGGCTTGAGCCGCCGGCAGGGGCGGTTGTGCTGCCGGGGTGGGAAGAGCTGCGGGCGGAGCAGGGGCTTTTTATGAAGGCCCATCTTGCCTATCAGAAACAAGCCCATCCGGCGGGGCGTGCGGTGCTTCAGGGGCAGGGGGTGGAAACGGTTGTTGTCAATCCGCCGGCTGAACCGCTGTCCACGGAAGAAATGGATGCTTTGTATGCTATGCCGTTTACCCGAAACTGGCATCCGAAATATGACCGGCAGGGGGGGATTGCAGCGCTGGAGCCGGTTCGATTCAGCATTACGAGTCATCGGGGGTGCTTCGGGGGGTGCAGTTTTTGTTCGATTTACTTTCATCAGGGCAAGAGCGTCTCCAGCCGTTCTGTTGATTCTATTCTTCGTGAGGCCGAAGCGATAGCCGGTCATCCTGATTTTAAGGGGACCATTCAGGATGTGGGGGGGCCGACAGCCAATATGTACGGGATGAAATGCGGGCGCGGGTCTTCGTGCAGCCGGAGCAGCTGTATTTGTCCTGACTTATGCCCGCATCTGGAGGGGGAGCAGCGGCCGTCTGTAAAACTGCTGGGGGCCCTTCAGCAGTGGGCAGGTCAGCAGAAGCGTCCGGTTCGGATTTATGTGGCGTCGGGGATTCGTCATGATTTGGCCCTGGCGGCGCCGCGGTATCTTGAACTGCTGGTTGGTCATTTTGTCGGGGGACATCTGAAGGTTGCTCCGGAACATATTTCGCCTCCTGTGCTGACGCTGATGAATAAGCCGCCGTTTGGGGTTTTTGAGGAGTTTGAACGCTGTTTTCAGCAACTGACGCGAAAGGCGGGCAAGAAACAATATCTTGTGCCGTATTTCATCAGCGGCCATCCCGGCTGTACGCCGGCGGATGCGGTGAAACTGACAGAATACCTTGTCTGCCGCAACTGGAAGCCGCGTCAGGTGCAGGATTTTGTACCTATTCCGCTTACGTTGTCCACGGCGATGTTTGTATCAGGCCGTTCGCCGGAGGGCAAACCCATTCATGTTCCGAAGGGGCTGCGTGAAAAGAAGCTCCAGTTTGCGCTGCTGCAGTATTACGACAAGAGAAACCGGCGGATTCTGGAGCCGTTTCTGCGGGAGCAGGGGTATGAGCATCTTCTGAGGCAAATCAGATATATTCAGGATCGCAGCGGCAGCCGGCGGGAAAAAAAAGAGCAAAATCCTTTGTTTGAGTGAAAGACATACAAACGCTAAAAGACCTATAAACGGGCCGGCGAGGAAGAAAAATCCTTTTTTTCCGGAGGTTTTCCGAGTCCCTTCTTGATTCGTCCTGTAAAAAGAGGTATATTGATATCAACATGTGAAGGTTAAGATAGGGAACATGTGTTGGCTTCGGAGATGAGGGCACGATGGACCGAGAGTTTTTTGAAGAAAAACTTGATGAATTAGTGCGTGAATTGGGTGCTCTGCCGGATTCGACCCACCAAAAATTCCTCAATATTGCCAATCAGCACAAGGATAATCAGAAGAAGCTCAAAAAAAGTCTTTCTGCTCTTCAGGATTCCCTGGATTACCTCCGGATTAGCGTGAAATACCTGATATTTGATCTGGAGGCGACACGTCGGGAAAATAGTTATCTGAAGAAACTGCTTGAAGACAATGAGTAGGCGGTTTGGGCGGTTTGAGCGTAGGCAGGTTCTGTAATCCCCCCTGTTTGTCTTTCCTCATTTTTTAATTTCTCGTCAAAGTAGATAAGGTTTTTTGTCGACATAAAAAGTGTATAATAAGGTTGAAAAACGCCTTTGTTTCTTGAACAAGTCGTCTTTTGGAGATTATATATATAAGAAAAGGGGTTGCTTCTGAATGGCAAGACTTGCCATTCAGCACAATTGCGGTTTTAATGGGTAAAAGAGAGACGATAAAAGGATATTCAGGATAGAAAAGAGGAACAAGTATGTTTGAGCGATTTACGGATCGAGCACGAAAGGTGATGGCCTTGGCCAACCAGGAAGCTCAACGTTTCAATCATGAATATATTGGTACGGAGCACATTCTTTTAGGTTTGGTCAAGGAAGGAAGCGGCGTAGCGGCCAATGTTCTGAAGAATATGGACATTGACCTGAAGAAACTGCGTCTGGGTATTGAAAAACTGGTCAAAAGCGGACCTGATATGGTTACGATGGGGAAATTGCCTCAAACCCCGCGAGCCAAGAAGGTGATTGAGCATGCGATTGAAGAGGCCCGGGCGTTAAACCATAACTATGTGGGTACGGAGCATATTCTTCTGGGTCTGCTCCGGGAGACGGAAGGGATTGCGGCTCAGGTTTTGATGAATCTTGGTCTTAAACTTGAGGATGTTCGTCAGGAAGTGCTGAATCTGCTTGGGGCGGGGATGGAGGATAACAGTTATCCGTCGATGGAGATGAAGGTAAATCCTTCTGTGCCGTCTTCGGCTCAGGCCGCGGTGAGGGCCAAGAGCAAAACTCCTGCCTTGGATAGTTTTGGCCGCGACCTTACGGAGCTGGCTGCGAAGAATGAGCTGGACCCCGTGATTGGGCGTCAGACGGAGATTGAGCGTCTGGTTCAGATTCTTTGCCGGCGTACGAAAAATAACCCGGTGCTGCTTGGTGAGGCGGGCGTTGGCAAGACCGCGATTGTCGAGGGTCTGGCTCAGCGGATTACCTCGCATGAAGTGCCTGAGATTCTTCGTGATAAGCGGCTGGTCGTGCTGGATTTGGCGATGATGGTGGCCGGTACGAAATATCGCGGGCAGTTTGAGGAGCGCATCAAGGCCGTCATCAATGAAGTTCGGCGTGCGGGGAATGTGATTCTCTTTATTGATGAGCTTCATACGCTTGTTGGTGCCGGCGGAGCAGAAGGCGCAATTGATGCGTCCAATGTTCTCAAGCCGGCTCTGGCTCGGGGTGAAGTTCACTGCATCGGTGCGACGACCTTTGACGAGTATCGCAAATACGTGGAAAAAGATGCTGCCCTGGAGCGGCGTTTCCAGACGATTGTTGTTGAGCCGCCGAGCAAAGAAGAGGCCCTCCAGATTCTGAAGGGTCTTCGGGATCGTTATGAAAAGCACCATCGCGTCCGGTTTACGGATGAGGCCCTTTATCAGGCGGTTGAATTGTCCAGCCGGTATATTTCCGGCCGGTGTCTGCCGGATAAGGCCATTGATGTGATTGATGAGGCGGGAGCGCGGGTGCGTCTGAAGAATATGACGCCGCCGCCGGATTTGGCGGAGTATGAGGCGAAAATTGAGAAACTCCAGGCGGAAAAAGATGAGGCCGTTCGGGATGCAGATTATGAGCGTGCGGCGGCTCTTCGGGATGATATTCAGCGGATTCTGGACGAGAAAGCGGAAGTCCAGCGTCAATGGCAGGAACAGAACAATGACCAAGTCGGCGTTGTGGATATGGATGTGGTGGCCGAAGTGGTGAGCAAGATGACGGGTGTTCCGCTGACACGGCTGGAGAAAGAAGAAGCGCAGAAACTGCTTGAGCTGGAAGCGGAACTGCATAAAACGGTGGTTTCGCAGGATGAGGCGATCAGCGCGATTGCGAAGGCCGTCCGTCGCAGCCGAAGCGGTCTGAAAGACCCGAACCGTCCGATGGGGAGTTTCATCTTTATTGGTCCGAGCGGGGTTGGAAAGACTCTTCTGGCGCGTGCTCTGGCGGAGTTTATGTTTGGAGATCCTGATGCGCTCATTCAGATTGACATGAGCGAGTATATGGAGAAGCATAATGTAAGCCGTCTGGTTGGTGCGCCTCCCGGGTACGTTGGGTATGAAGAGGGCGGGCAGCTGACGGAGCGGATACGGCGTCGGCCTTATGCGGTGCTTCTGCTGGATGAAATTGAGAAGGCCCATTCCGATGTGTACAATATGCTTCTGCAGATTATGGAAGAAGGGCGTCTGACAGATTCGTTCGGGCGGCATGTTGATTTCAAGAACGTGATCCTGATTATGACGAGCAATATCGGAGCCGATCTGATTAAGAACCAGTCCGGTTTCGGCTTCGGGAAGCGGACCGAGCAAGCCAACTATGAAAAGATGAAAGAGCTGCTCGACAAGGAAATCGAGCGTTATTTCCGTCCGGAGTTTCTTAACCGTCTGGATGGGGTGATTGTGTTCCGTCCGCTGACTCGGGAAAATCTGCAAACGATTGTGGAATACGAACTGAACAAGGTCTTTAAGCGGCTGATTGAGCACGGTCTGCGTCTGGAATTGGATTCTGCGGCCAAGGAGTTTCTGATTAATAAGGGTTATAACCCGGAGTTCGGTGCACGTCCTCTTCGGCGTGCGATCGAGCGCTATATTGAAGACCCGATTTCCGAGGCCCTTCTGCGCGGCAAATTCAAAGGCAAAAAGGCGGTTCGCATCACAGTACAGGATGAAGAGCATCTGCGGTTTGAAGGGGTGGACGACGAAGAGAAACAGCCGGAAGAAACGGTCGTCGTCCAAACGGAAGCCACGGGCGCATCTGAGCAGTAATGCAGCGGACAGGGAGGGTAAAGGAGGCTTTTATGGGAAAAGACAGCAGTGAGTTTTTCCAGAAAGATGCGTTTGCCCGACTGTGCGGTGTGGAACTGCTGGAGGCCGGGGACGGCAAGGCCCGCGGACGTCTGGCTATCCGTCCAGAGCATCTGAACGGTGTCGGCATTGTTCATGGGGGGGCGGTTTTTACGCTGGCGGATGCGGTATTTGCTGCGGCGTCCAATTCCCATGACCATGTTGCGGTTGCTATTAACGTCAATATCTCATATCTGAAGGCCGTCCAAAGCGGCTGTCTTTATGCCGAGGCGGCGGAACGAAACCGAGAGGGCAAGATCGGAAGTTATCTGATTACGATCACCGATGATGACGGCCAGACCGTGGCTGTGTTTGAAGGTCTGGTTTATCGGAAGATTCATCGATAGTTTGCTCGGTTTGCAGCAGGAACAGGGTTGTTTTTTAGGAGATTTCAGGATGAAACGGAGATGGCTGGCAGCGGGTGCGGTTGTTGTTTTTGGTTTGGGCGTTTTGGTTTGGGCGGCTGAGAGCGGAGACGATTCAACGACGCCGGCGCCGGCCCCAAAGGCGGTTCGTCCTGTGCGCAGTCGGGAACGTCTTCCGCTGCCAAGGCGTGTGAGCATGAGCGAGCCGAATTCGCCCGCTCCTCGTGCGTCTCAACGAGTGTTGGGGCAGGAGGGTCGGCGGGACCCGAGGGCTGCTTTGGAAGCCCGCCATCAGGAACTGACTGCTGAACTGACGACGATTCTGAATCTGGCCCGGGAAGAGAACGCTGTCAAGACAGCAGAGGCCATCCAGAAACTGATTGATAAGCAAAATGCCGAGTACCAAAAGAATCTTAAACTTCTGCAGGAGAGGCAGGCGGAAATGCAGCGTCGTCTCCAGCAGCGGCTGAAGGAACGTGAGCAGAGGGCCAGCGCGGCCGCTTCCTCTGAGCAATCGACGGCCAAAGGAAAAGAGAACGAGCAAACTGCTGAATCGAAGAAATCTGCGAAGTCTGTGAATTAACCGGAACTTTCCAAAAGACATCTTGAAAAAGATGTCTTTTTTTGTCTCCAAACCGGACAAAAAAATTACTCTATGTCCTTAATCCGGCCGATACTATAGAAAAGACAGGAGGATAGAAACGGATTGAGGAAAAACTGGACAAAAGCAGAGTGCAGGCAGTTGCGGGCTGGCAATATCCGACTTCTCCGACGGTGGGTTCAGGAGCATGCGGACAGTTTTTACACGTGGGTTGTCCGGCACTACCTTCTTTCGCTGCCGGAGGCGCAGGAGCGGACTGTTCAGCTGCTGAAGGCGGCGTATTCTGCGGTTTCGGAGTATGAACCGGCTTCCGGTTCGATGTATCGATGGATTGTGGAGCGGGCTGCTGCTGTCTATGCTCCTGAAACCAATTGGGAGTTTCTTCGGAATCTCCCGGATGCGGCTGCAATCCTTGGGCGGCTTGCGCAGATTGGAACGCAGGATTTTCCGGAAGAGTATCTTGAAAATCCGCTGGTTGTTCATGTGGTTCAGACGGCCTTGACGGAAATGGAAGGGTCGCATCGGCAGGTTCTGCTTTGCCGCTACTATCGGATTGATTCGGAAGGGGCATCTCTGGGCGGAGATGTGTCTGCTTTGGACGAGATGGCCGAAGAGCTGGTGCGGGCCCGGTATTATTTCCGCCGCTATCTGCTGGGGTGGATTCAGTCCTTATCGGCGGTTCCTGCGACGGTTTCTGATGAGATCCAAATTCAGGTTTTTGAAAGAAACCTTGAAAAGATTTTCCGCTCGGTTCCGCCGCTTTTGAAACTGCCGCCGGAGAGCCGTCAGATGCTTGAAGATGCTCTTTTGCAGGAGGCGGAATTCCGGCATTCGGGGACGGCCCTTGAGAGGGTGTTTTCCCCAAAAACCGCATGGTGGGGGATAGGGGTACTGTTTTTGATTTTGGTGCTTGTTGGGTTGGGGTACTATTGGAGGACTGACCAATCTGATGTTCAGGAGGTTCCGCATCGGCGTGCGGCTGTTGGCTCGAAGAAATCGGAGGTGAAAGAAGTCGATGAAAAAAAACTGTCTGCGGAGGAACTTAAGGTTCTTCTGAATCAGGTTTTTGCGGCTGGCTCTGCGGGTGATGTCGGGGAACTTTTGCGGGTTCTGGAGACGGGGCCTTATCCGGCGCAGGTTGCGGCGGCGGTTTTTCTGGGGCGCGTTGGGGATGCGGGTGCGATTGGGCCTTTGGAAAAGGCATCACGACGGTGGTTTTCAGATTCGCGGGATGAGGACCCTTTCCTGCTGGCCATCGAACAAATCGAGCGTCGTCTGAAAGGGGCGGTTGTGCCGACGGAGGCAGAACTGGAAATCGTTGTTCTTGGAGAGCCCAATGCTCTGCCGGCGGGTGAGGCGGAAAAAGCGGTTCAGGAAAAGCCGTCTGAAGCCGTGCCGATTCTTTCGCCGGAGGAGAGCCGGTCTGAGACGAAGTTGGAGGCGGCCGGACAGGAAGACGATGTTTTCTCTGAAGAAACAGAGGTTATCGAGCCCAATCAGCCGCCATCGGAGATTATTCCGGAGGAAGGAGGTGCGGAAGATGAGGGTGTTTATGAAGAAGAATCCTCCGATACAGAAATGGATGCGGAAGGGGGTTCTGACTATAATGAGACGGAGGATGTCCAATATGAGTCTGCCGGCGGGGAAACCGCTTTTTGAATGTTTTGCGTGAAAAAGAGGGAGTTTTTTGCTTGCCAAGACGATTTGTCTGGTTATACTTCAGGTTTTGAATAGGGGAATATTTTCCTTATTCTTACGGCGGCGTAGCTCAGCTGGTTAGAGCATGGGATTCATAAGCCCAGGGTCAGTGGTTCGAATCCACTCGCCGCTATTTTTTTTGCCCCCATCGTCTAGCGGCCTAGGACGCCGGGTTCTCATCCCGGTAACAGGGGTTCGAGTCCCCTTGGGGGTAATTCCACTTGGCGGGGTTCCGGCTTTTTTGGACATAAGCGGCTGAAGGAAAAGGTGCTGCGTTCTTTTCATTTTTTATTAATTGAAATGTTGCTTTTTGTCCGATGATTTGTTATAGTGAAAATGCAGGTTGGCCCCTGCGGTGTGCGTGTCGGAACGTTAATTTGAAAGAACCGATGCACCCTATCGGGGAGGCCAGGTCGGCAAGGATCGAACATGCCTGCTTGACAGGACGTTTCGGACTGCCGCAACGGTCGCCCACTTAAACATACAGGGTTGCTTTCAATCGGTTCCGCACGGCACTTGCGGAGGCGCCTTGCTAAAAAGGTCTGTCGCCGACAGACCTTTTTGATTTTCGGTTTATCATCTTTAGTTTTCCGCCGAGGGATTCCATCAGCAGAGGAAAGGTTGGAAACGTTACGTTCATTGCTTCGGCTGTGTCAATCGTGGTTTTTCCATTGAGGGCCATCCCTGCCACACTGAGCGCCATTACAATGCGATGGTCGGCGTGTCCGTTGAGGTCGGCCGGGCGGAGGGTTTTTCCGCCGCGAATGAGCAGACCGTCGGACAGTTCTTCGACATCAGCACCGAGTTTTTTCAATTCGGCGGCCATGCAGGCGATGCGGTCGGTTTCTTTTTTTCGGGCTTGAGGGACATTGAGCAGTCGAGTGGTTCCTCCTTGTGCGAAGGCCGCTGCGACAGCCATCGCCGGGAGTGCATCCGGCGTTCGGTTCATATCGATATCAATGCCCTTGAGGGGGGCTTTTGCGATTCGAAGTCCTTGGGGAAGAAAATCAACTTTGGCCCCCATTTCCTTCAGATACTGTACCATGGCCTTGTCGGGCTGGCTGTCGGCGAAATCCAGGCCGGTTAAAGTGATTTCGGGGCCGACAACGGCAGCAGCGCAGAGGAAGAAGGCCGCACTTGAAAAGTCAGCTGGGATTGGTAAATCAAAGGGGCGGTACTGCTGGCCGCCGGGGATTAAAAAGTGCCGGAAGCTGTCGTTTTCATATCGGATGTGCTGGCGATTGAGCCAATCGAGGGTCATCTGGACATAGTCGGGTTCGTTGAGAACGGTTACCTCGATTTCAGAGGAGTTTTCGGCCAGAGGGCAAGCCAGCAGGAGGGATGATAAAAACTGACTGGTAAAGCATGCGATGGAAGTGCGGCCGCCTTTGAGTTTGCCGTGAATCAGGAGGGGAGCACAATCATTATGATTCAGGCAGGTGCCGCCGGCACCGAGGTCTTTCAGGGATTGGAGGAGTGCGCCGACGGGGCGGGCCTGAATCTGGTCATCGCCGGTCATAAAAATGGATGCGTTTTCAGAGGCCAGGGAGGCCGAGCCCATCGCCAAGCGAAGGGTGGTTCCTGAATTGCCGACGTCGATTTTGCAGTATTCGTTCAGGATTCTGCCTGCTGTACCGCTGACAAGCCATTCATTTTCATTGGAGGTGTCGATGGAGGCGCCCAAGGCCTGCCAGCAGGCGACGGCGCTGAGTGTATCGCTGGAGATAAGGGGGCAGCGAATACGGCTGGCACCGTCGGCCAGGGATGCGATCGCCACCGCCCGAATGGTGTGCGATTTGGAAGCCGGAATCGAAACGGTTCCGGAAAGAGCAGATTTTTGAACTTCCAGTATCATAAAGAATCAGATATGATAAATCTTTTATAGTTCCCGGATTTCAACATTTTCAGGAAAAATAACAGAAAAAACTGGAAAAAGACAAATAAAATTACTACAATAAAAAATTAATTATCCGCAATGTAAGCGGACGGTTTTTTATCGGACATACGAGGGTGGTAGAAGAATGTTCAGGCCGTTTTCTTAATGGGGGTTGTGAAAGTCTTATAATATCAGTTTTTTCTAAATTATTCATCTTGTGTATTTTTGAAGTTCCTTGACTAAAAATAGGCATTTTGGTAAGGTGAGGTAAACTCGCCTTTTACGTTTTCCGATACGGTAAAGGTGTCGTCTGAACTCAGGGTACAAGATGAGTTCCCTAGTGAGCTGAAAAAACTCCGAGGCATTGATTGATTTGGGAAACAGGCAAAAAATGGGAAATATGAGGTCCTTAACGGAGGGTGCCATGGCACGCAAACTTACCACAGGAATTATTGGTTTCATCCTTCTTTCTTCTTTTTGTGCGGCGGGGTTTTTTCAGAATCCTTCGGACAGCCAGACTGTGCCGCTGTATCGGGATGGTTATCTGCTGGTTCGCTTTTATGAAACGGCTGCCAGTTCGACGGGGTCAGCGGTTCGTGCGAGTGTGATTCAGCAGGCGGGCGGGGGCAGTATTGTCAAGATGTATGATATTGTGCCTGGGCTGGCGCTGGTGAAACTGCCGGCGGGGGTGGATGTGCAGGAGGCCCGCGTTGCTTTTCAGGCGACGCCCGGGGTTCGGTATGCTTCGCCGGACTTTATTCGGCGGCCCGCCGTTATTCCGAATGATACTTATTTCAACCGGCTTTGGGGAATGAACAATACAGGCCAAACCGGCGGCAAGTTTGATGCGGATATTGATGCGCCCGAGGCGTGGAACCTTGCTACCGGCAGCCAGCAGATTCTTGTGGGGATTATTGATACGGGTATTGATTATACCCATGAAGATCTGATTGCGAACTTGTGGATTAATACGGCTGAACAAAACGGCACAGCCGGCGTTGATGATGACGGCAATGGGTATATTGATGATATTTATGGATATGATTTTGGAGAGGGGGATTCTGACCCGATGGATGAGGCCGGGCATGGAACCCATGTGTCCGGAACCATTGGAGCGGTGGGCAACAACAGCCGTGGTGTTGTTGGGGTCAACTGGAATGTGAAAGTGATGGCCCTAAAGGCAAGTTCGGTGATTGTGATTGAGGACGAAGAATACACCGTTTTGTATGATTCTGCCTGTATTGCCGCGCTGAATTATGCGGTTCAGAAAGGAGCGAAGGTTACCAACAATTCCTATGGGGGAGCCGGCTATAATCCGGCGATGTATGATGCTATTGCGGCTGCTCAGCAGGCCGGATCGCTTTTTGTAGCGGCGGCGGGCAATGAATATAACAACAATGACAGTTCGCCGGTCTATCCTGCGTGTTATACTTTGGATTCGATCATTTCTGTTTTGGCAACGAACGATATGGATCAAAAGCCCTCCTTTTCCAACTGGGGTAAGACAACGGTTGATTTAGGGGCGCCTGGGGTTGATATTCTTAGTACGGTTCCGCCGACGCTGGATGCAGACGGTATCCAGGACGGCTATGAGTCCTATGACGGTACGTCGATGGCCAGCCCGCATGTGGCGGGGGCTTGTGCGCTGGTGTGGTCTTTGGCACCAGGGCTGACGGCTGCGGAAGTCAAGCAGATTTTGATGGGGTCTGCGGACAATCTGGATTCGTTGAGCAGTCTTTGCATATCGGGCGGGCGTCTGAATCTTTATCAGGCCCTTGCTTCTGTCGAGATTGAGGATGTGATTCCGCCGCTGCCGGATCCGGCTGAATGGGATATTGAGCCGACCGCAACAGGCCTGAGACATATCGTGATGAAGGCAAAGGAGGCCATCGATGCGTCGGGCGTCCAATATTATTTTGAATGCGTCGGAAATTCAGGGCTGAACAGCGGCTGGCAGGATGAGCCGCTTTATATTCTGGGGGATACGCCGGAAGAAAGGGCGCTTCTCCAAGAAGGCACCACCTATACCTTCCGGTGTAAAGCCCGTGATAAGTCAACGAATTACAATGAGACGGAGTGGTCTGAAGAAAAGCAGACTGCAACGGCGAGCGGGAGGGATGATCTGCCTCCGGCTCCCAATCCGGCACGGTGGAAAGCGGCTCCCCGCTCCCTTGGGAATCTGCGGATTGGAATGGAGGCGGTGACGGCTTATGATGAAAACGGGGTGGAGTATTTCTTTGATTGCTTAGAGGCAAGTACCGGCAATCCTGATGATTATGACAGCGGGTGGCTGACGGTTCCGTATTATTTCACACCGCTGATTCCGGGCGGCGTGGCAGGCAAGGAGTTTCGTTTTGTTCTGCGTGTGCGGCAGGCGGGCTGCGAAGGCGGCGGAGGCGAAGGTGTAGAGCTTCCTGTAACAGAGTCGTCGGAGCCGATTTCGGTGGGCTATACGACGCAGCCGATTACTCGTCATGTTCCGTCGGCGGCGTATCCGACTATTCAAAGTGCGGTGGATGCTTCACGGTCCGGTGATACTGTTCTGGTTCATCCGGGTCTGTATCGAGAGACGAATATTACCGTGGACGGCAAGGCCATTACGATTCGCAGTTTGAATCCGGAGAATCCGGATGTGGTTGCCCAGACAGTGATTGATTGCGAAGATATTTGGGATTTCTGGAGTGGGGAGTCCCGCCGCGCGTTTATCTTCCAGAATGTAGGGCGCAATACGATTCTGGCAGGGTTTACTATCCGGAATGCTATAACTTTTGATGATCCGGAACGTAACAGCAATACCTCCGTGTATCCTACCGGTATTTCGGGCAGGGATGCGGCCGGCGGAGCGATTTATCTTGGAAATTATGCGGGCGCCAGTCCCATCCTTCGAAATTGTGTTTTTGAAAATTGCCGGGCTCATGGGGAAGTTGGTACTCATGGGATGAATGCGCCGGGGGTAGGAACCGGCAATGGACAGCCGGGGGCGCCGGGCGGCAACGGCGGCAACGGCTATGGCGGTGCAATTTATGCGGTTTTCGGTTCGTCGCCGTTGATTCAAGGGTGTCAATTCAATAACTGTGCTGCTATCGGCGGAAATGCGGGCAATGGCGGCAACGGCAGCAATGCGGGCAGTATCCCTGACTCTGTAGATGCTGCGAATGGTTTTGACGGAGGGGACGGCGGCAATGCCGGCAAGGGCGGCTGTGCGTGGGGTGGTGCGATTTATTTTGAAACGGGCTGCCGACCTGAACTTATTGATGTTTCGATTCGGAATTGCTATGTCCGTGTTGGCGAAGCCGGCCGGGGCGGCAATGGCGGCAATGGCGGCGATGCCAAGGGCCAGGGTCGCGGCGGTCACGGCGGCAACGGCGGTATGGGTGGAGATTTGCGGGCCCCGGATTCTTCTGGCGGCGCGATTTATTTTGGGGTTAATACGGAAGCCGTTATCGAGGGCTGTACCTTTGATAATTGCCGGGTGATAGTGGAGCTGCATGGAAATTATTCCAACGGCGAC
>Ga0255347_1005892_pt1 | contig 13652 bp, 13 predicted proteins | sample wastewater_treat_2_FD_192479 | JGI IMG/M metagenome (GOLD analysis project Ga0255347, IMG submission 192479) | Wastewater microbial communities from Lulu Island WWTP, Vancouver, Canada - plant24 | ecosystem: Engineered > WWTP > Wastewater > Unclassified | place: Canada: Vancouver, British...
GTGGGAGCACTGACAACGGTGATGTCAACCCGCAGAAGACCATGAAGACTCCCCGCAGGAAGAAGACTGCAGCGTTGAGTTCCTTGAGGAACAGCACCAGACTGGCGAACGCTAGCGCCATACCGAACATCGCCATCGTGGACACCAGGAAGACCAGGCCCACCAGGGGCGTCACCGCGAAGCGCACTCCCCACGCTATGCTGCATACGGCCAGGCTTGCGATTACCGGGACGATTGACACAATCATCTGATTGAGACCGCTGCCCAGAAGCATGGCCAGGCGCGGAGCGGGGGTCATCCAGTTGGACTCGAGCGTGCCCCGCCGCTGCTCCGCGCGGAGTTCGCCGCCGACGCTCCAGAGTACCATATTGAGCCACATCCACAGCACCATTCCGGCAAAGACGAATCCGACGTAGTCGGTTGTTCCCGTTCGCTCGGCGAATGCAGACAGCCCGGATCCGTCCGGCCCGGCCAGTGCCTTCGCGGCAAAGACTGTGAGCGACGGCATGAGTACAGGCCATACGAGCATGCTCACGACGAAGTCGGCGTAGCGGGTCGTGATGAGTATGTCGCGTCGGGCCGCCGCCAGAAAGACCCTGACAGTGTGCGGCATTGTCCTGCTCATAGTGATGGTCCTCCTTTGGGTACTCATGTCTCGAGGCATCAGTCGCGTAGCGACTTGCCGGTAAGTGCGATGAACACGTCCTCAAGGGTCGGCTCAGCCACTCTCAGGTTGAGCACCCGTTCGCCGCCTGCGCGCAGCAGATCCAGAAGCGTGTCGAGGGTCTGGCGGCTGTCCTCGGTAAGCACGCGAATCGTCCATGTTTCGAAGCCGTTGCCGGACTGGATGCATTCCACCCCGCGTACCAGTGGCAGGGAGCGGAGTTCGTCCAGTATCCCGTCGGGTTCCCGGTCGGTTTCGACCTCCACTGAATGCATCTGCTGTATGTGCTGCTTGAGCACGGCCGGAGTGTCGAGCGCGATCACCTTGCCGTGGTCGATGATGGCGATCCTGTCGGAGAGCTCGTCTGCCTCGGCCATGTAATGGGTAGTCAGGAGGATCGTGTGACCTTCGTCTTTCAGTTTGCGGACTACTTCGCGCAGATTCCGCGCAGACTGGGGGTCAAGGCCGGCGGTGGGCTCATCGAGGAGCAGCACCGGCGGGTTGGCGAGTAGCGCGCGGGCTATCGACAATCGCTGCCGCATTCCAGTGGAGTACCGTTCCACCAGTTCATTAGCCTTGTCGGTCAGTTCGAATCTGTCCAGCAATTCTCGTATGCGCGTGCTGGCTGTGGATGGCTCCACATCGTACAGCGCGGCGAAATACTCAAGGTTCTCGCGACCGGTTAGCTTCCAGTAGAGGCTGCGTTCGCCGGACAGCACTGTGCCAAGCGAGGCGCGTACGCGGGCCGGCTCGCGTACGATGTCGAACCCGGCTACACGGGCGGTGCCCAAGGTCGGCTCGAGCAGGGTGCAGAGCATCTTGATGGTTGTGGTCTTGCCTGCGCCATTAGGCCCAAGGAGGCCGAAGATCTCGCCGACGCGGATGTCGAACGTGATTCCGTCCACCGCAACGAGAGCAGTAGGACGTCTGGCGCCGTTGTCGTGGCATATCTCTTTGGCGTCTGGACTGGCCTTGGCGCGTTGCCGCGAGAACATGCGGGTCAGCGTACGAGGCGCCCGGCGGGTGAAGGTCCTTCTGAGGTCCTCGACTTCGATGGCGTTGGCCACACTCATAGCAAGCCCTCCCGACGGTGGTAATTCATAGTCTCATCAGATATGTTAAGGCGATGTTGCAAATATGTCAAGTGCAATATTAATAAAATGAAGACAGCGGAGAGGAGAAGGAGGAGAAGTGGAAGAAAGGCGGGATCGTATCCCGCCTCCGTCTGATAGTGGCTTGCTCCGTTGCTTAGGCCGGGTTGTGCCTAGCTTTGCGGTCTTGGCGCCGCTATGCCGATAGCCTCGGACTCAGTATCGACGTAATACAGGACGAGGCGATCTACTTGATGCGCGCCGGAGGGCGGCACGACGATCTGCATTTCGCCGTAGAAGTCGCCCAGGCCGATCTGGTGATCGCCGTCCACGTCGAGAAACCCTACCAGGGTACACTGGCCTGGGCTCGCGTTCGATATGCAGAAGGTTCGGTTACGTCTACCGTACACTGACTCGCCGACCCAGTTGCCGTCAGAGTCTTTGACGGCGAACACTGCGCGGTCCATGGTCGACTGTGTCAGGGCAGCGTAAGCATTCACGAGGCCAGCGCCGAAATCGTGATCGTAGCCGTCGATGCCCAGGTCCATGCACGTGTCGGATATGAGGGCTGTAACAGCGTCCGGGGACATTGGGCCAAACCTAGATAGCAGGAGCGCCGCAAGGCCGCTCACGTGTGGTGTGGCCATCGAAGTGCCGTGCATGAATTCATATCCATTCTCCCAGGTGTAGCCGCTGCTCGTGGAGCCGCGTCTGAGAGCGGTGCTGAATACGCCGTCTGGCGGGTAGGGCGCGGTGTTGCCGCCGGGAGCCGTCACTGTGACCTGAGGCCCCACGTTGGAGTAGGGTGCGAGAGAATTGTCTCTGAGGGTTGCGCCTACTGCTATGACTTCGGGGAACGCGGCAGGGTATAGCACTGTCTGGCTAGACTCGTTGCCTGTGGCGGCCACGAGGGTTATACCCCGGCTGTGGGCGTCTCTTATAGTCGCCTCGAAAGCCTCGCCCGGGTAGCTAGCGCCGCCAAGACTCATGTTGATGACCTGGGCTCCATGCTGGACGGCCCATTCGATGCCTTCCATTACGCGAGAGTAGGACCCATACCCGGTGCTGTCCAGCACCCTGACGGGCATGATCATTGCGCCCCAGCTTACGCCGGCAACGCCGATGCCATTGTCGGTAGCGGCGGCGATCGTGCCGGCCACATGGGTACCGTGACTGGAGCCAACAGGCGTGTCTGTTGGGTCATTGTCTCTGTCCACAAAATCCCAACCCGGGGCCAGCTTGCCCGCCAGGTCGGGATGGCTCGGGCTGATGCCCGTGTCGATTACCGCCACCGTCACCGGAGCATCCTGCCCGGTGGATACGTCCCATGCCTGCGGCAGACTGATGGCGCGGTAGTGCCACTGGTACAGCGAGAAGTGGGGATCATTGGGCGTCGCTGTCGCCCATACAGGATAGTCGGGGTACGCCCAATCCACACCGGATATGTCTTCAAGGGCCGATGCAGCTTGCTCTATGGATACATCGCCTGCCCCGGGCGTGCCGAACTTGATTCCGGGCGCGGCGCCGTTGGGGGCTACCGTGCCATCCGGGGACTTGGCATCCGCCCGGCGGACAAGGAGCACCCGTGTAAGGGGAAGCTCGTCTACTATCTCATACCCGGCGCGAGCTAGGTCATCGGCGATATCAGCGACTGCGAGCCCAGGCCTGAGCCTAACCTGAATGGCGTTGGCTGGCGCTTCCGAAAGGGCGAGGCTTGGCTTGCGGGCTGCTGATCCTGCGAATAGCCTTGGCTTTGACGCCACTTTCGAGTCATAGCGGTTGGCCAGAGTGGCGTGGCCGTATATGGAAGACGTACCCGGAAGCGCAGGTGTCAGCTGTATTTCGCATACAGTGACCTGACCTGCCTGAACAGTCACTGTGTGCTTGTCGGCCAAGTAGCCATACCGTGACACCGACACGACGTGCTGCCCAACAGTGAGTCTGTTGACTGCAAATCGACCGGTCAGGTCGGCAGGCCCAAGCACGCGGTTGTCGACTACGATGGAGGCGCCGACAATGGGAGCGCCCGAGACGGCGTCCACCACAGTTCCCTCTATCCTGCCTCTAGGCGGCGCGGGCGGGCCAATACAGCCACCTGCGCCCACGGCCAGGACCAAAACGAGCAGAGCTGCGGACATAAGTGCAAGTTCACGGAAGCGCATGCGACCATCGTAGTTGCGCAAACTCAGGCACCTCCTGCCGGCTGTTAGGCACACGGCACGTGCTGGGCGGGTTCAACAATGGAGTATCAAGGGGTTATTCGAGATAAGCTGGACTCTTCCTTCAGAGGAGACGTGATTGGTGAAATCCGGCGGTGGCGTGGACAGGGCCGTGCGGCGGATTCAGACTCAGCAAGACCGAACGGGCAACAGGCTCGAACGCACAACAAGCCAGGACCCGTAACAAGCCATATGCGTGACAAATCCAGAATTTGTGCTTGAAACGCGCGCGGACCGCGTAGTATAATGAGTGTCGCGCGGGGACGTTAGGCCTCGCGGTCACAGCCGAATACGAAATGTGCGTGCGCCACTAGCTCAGTTGGTAGAGCAGCTGACTCTTAATCAGCGGGTCCGGGGTTCGAGTCCCCGGTGGCGTACCAGCCTTTTAAGCAGCTAGGGCCGGGTTTCCCGGCCCTATTGTTCTGCGCGCGGCGAGAAATCAGGCGGTCACTTGGGCAAAACGGGGCAAATCCGTCGGGTTAGCCGTGAAGGCGCTCGTGGTAGAGTGTCGCCGCTTCTTTGAGGCTGGAGTTGAAGATGCGGATATAGTGCTTGCTCGTAACGTCTGGGCTACTGTGGCCTGCGGCCTGCTGGATGATGGGCAGCGGTATGCCGAGATCGTTCATAAGGCTGATATAGGTGCTGCGCAGGTTTTTGGGAGGAATGTAGTGCACGTTTGCCCGTTTGGCTAGCCGGCGCATATACTTGCGGATGTAGTTGAGATCCGGGACGTTGCCCATCGCGTCTGCCACAATCAGATTGGCGCTTCGATTGTATCCTGCGGTATTGACGATCCGCAGCTCCTGGTTGACCTTATGCTGGGTTAGCTTCTCGATCAGATATGGCGTGGTCGCAACTGCTCGAGCTTGTTCCGTCTTGGTTACGCCGACATCAAACCCTCCCGGAGTCCGCTCCTTAACGGCGGAGTCGATGACGAGATGATCACTCTGGATCTTGTCCCATGTTAGCGCCATGGCTTCCTGTGGACGCAGTCCACACTCAACGCCGAGCACGATGAAAACATCATAGAGGTTATCGAAAGAGAGCGCTGAGTAGACCTTCCGCACCTGGTCGAAGGTCCACACATCCTGCTCACTTTTCGGGCGGGCGCGGGCTTTTGTCTTCAGCCTTCGCAGATCATGCCGGGGGCAGTGTCCCATGTCTGCGCACCAATTGAGAAATGCCGATAGTGCTCGCTTGTTATGCTTATCCGTGCTCGTGTGTAGTGCCAGAGCTTTCTGCAGATCCGACAGAGTGAGGTCTTGCAGCCTCTTGTGGCCCAATTCAGGCAGCAGGTCAAGCTCGAAGCGCTGCCGGTAGAACCGTGCGGTGTTTGGCGTTCGGTATGCAGCGATGTGGGCAATCCACTCTTCGTATGCCTGCTCCACGGTTCGGCGATTCGTGGCCTGGATCGTATGATCCAGATACTGCACATTCCACCGTGTCAACAGATCGATGGCATCTTGTTGTTGCCCGCGAATCGTCTCCCGTTTGATCTCGTACTCGCCATTCGCATTTCGCCCCAGGCTTAACTGTACTCGGAAGCTGTCCTTGCCGCGCTGATAGATGGAACCACGCAGGCCTGTGGGTATTCGAATTGAACCCATGATGCCATGTCCCCTTTCCTGGCAGGATAAGAGTCTCATAGGGCAATGTGTTCCCGAGTCGTCTGTACTGCCGATGATACCAGAGTGATCAGCCTAGAAATGCGCAATCAATCACTATCACGTTGTCGCCGCATCCGCCCTCTTGCGTGCTTAGGAGAGCCGACTTCACGCTCTGCGAGGAAATCCTGAATATGCTGCTCGGTGAATCTAGCCACGATCTGCTGACCGCCTCTGTTCATGTCGATATAGCCGACTTGTCTCCTCCAGATCATACGCCTAACCAGCGTCTCGCTGATTTGCAGTCGCGCTGCCACTTGCTTGACAGTGAGCAGCATTTCATCAGAGAACTTTGGAGATCCAGGCAATTGAGGCACCTCTCCTTATCTACCAAAACGCGCATAGCGCGTGCTGTTCTCTAGCTCAAGCAGTTTAGGTGACGGCCCTTCGAGGGAGGAAGTCGCTTTGCGCCTTTCCACAAAACGCTGAGCTGGCCCATTCCATCAGCCCCATGCTCTTGACCCATGCAACTGCCGATAGCCTGGTGCCCACCAACCTGCGCAAATCGAAGTGACCGCTGAGCATGTATCGATCCTGCATGCGGTGATCCATGTGCTAGCGCATAGCCTGTTGCGCATTACTCCCGCTCCCTATGTGAGACAGCCAGATCATCCATGCCTCCCCGGCGCCTCGAATCGTTGCGCCTGGTTCGACTCCGTGGGAGGCTCTCTGTGCATGCCAATTCTTAGGCTGACGTCCTGCCGATTCTGAGATAGTCGGTCAGTTCGGATACTGTTAGGGATGGAGTCTGATTCATGGCCCCGCTCCTAACTGCAATACAGAGGGACCCAATCCCTCGGGAAGTCTCCATCGATATGATAGTATCGAAACGGCTACGAGTTGTCAAGCAATACGGCGATCTATGCTTGAAAATCGCCGGCGATTATGCCATACTAACGCTGAGGGAGGCGATAGCTGAATGCAACTCGGAGGCTACATAAGGTTGATGAGGAAGGAGCTCGGCCTATCCGTCACTGAGCTCGCCAAGCGTGCTAACTTGTCTCAGTCTTACCTTTCACAGATCGAATGTGGAGACAGGCGCAATCCGTCACTAGAGTCGCTGAAATCGTTGGCTGAGGCCTTGGGAACTCCGGTGGAACGGCTCGAATCGCTAGTAGAAAGTGAATCGGTTGACCGCCTACGCTTGCTTCTGCGGGACAGCCAGAAGGCAATATCTAGGCTGCCACGGCTGGTCGCCGATGCAGAGAATCTGCTCGCGCGCGCAGAACCCGAAGAAGCCATCGAGCCCATCTATCCGTGGCTTGGCGGCGAGCATGACCGAAATGCGCAACGCAGGACGAAGCACTGGACAAGGGACCTGGCCAAACTCATATCAGAGTTGAAGAACCTCAACAGCTCTATGCCGCAGCTGCTAGGCGATCTGAATACCAAGCTAGAGTCGCCGCGCTATCCCGAGCGCGCCGAGGCGTTGCTCTTGCGCGCGGATCGGCTCGGAGATAGCGGTCTAGGCTTCTTGGGTGACATGATCCTGAGCGTCGAACGACTCACTGGAGCAAAAGAATCTGGCGGTGCGAAATAGACGATTACTCTAGAGAGCGCCGCAATGAGAGGAGGTGAACAATTGTGAGATGGGATTATCGGAGGACTAGGGTTACGGCCTGGCGGTAGTTGCGGCGGCATATCCGACCATTCTATGGCTGGCACAGATGTGCACCACGCCACCATGATTGCTACCCTGCACCTTCAGGCCGTAATCCCGCCGAGAGGCGAGCCCATTACGATAGTGCAGGTGCATAGTTATGCCCAATATGCAGGAACATGCTTGCAAACGTGCTCTGGCTGCCGCCACGGAGCGCGGCATTGCGGTGGATTTGCGTTACGCCGAGGAGGTGAAAGCCGACCTAGAAGAAGATCTATCCATGCGCAGGCACAAGATCATGGCAATCTGTGGAGAGGATTTCGATCTTGACAACCGCTGGCAGCTGGGCGTAGTCCTGTTCGAGAAGCTGCGGCTCCGGCCGGTGTATCGGGCGAACTTAACATACCGAACCGACAATGAGCACCTCAAAGAGATAGAGCACCCCGTAGTAGAACACATTCTTGCCTACAGGGCGGCGGGGCGGAATCTTGGCTGGGTCGCTGCCTGCCAGCGCTTGACTATCGATCAGCGCGTGCATCCCAAGTTCAGCGCTGCGCCGATCGGGCGGATATACGCATGCCGACCTAACATCCAATCGACACCGCGCGCCCTACGACGCCTGATCATACCTGACGCCGGCTATGCCCTCATAGCTGCAGACTGGCGCGCGGCGCAGTTCCGCCTGCTTGCCAACCTTACAGGCGACCCAGAACTTGCCCAGCTATTCTCGGGCGAAGTGGATCCCTTCGTAACGCTGGCTGCCATGTTATTCGATCGCGGATTGGGCGGCGTCACAGCGGAAGATAGGGCGTCGGCCAAGGAAGCCACCTATGCTCTCCTTTACGGAGCCAAGTGCGGGTCCGTGGCAAGAAGATGTAGACTGGATGAGACGGTTGTCAAACGATATTGGAATGAGTTCGCGGATCGCTTCCAACGGACAGACCGCTGGATGAGCAGTACTACTAGATTAGCCCGCAAATACGGATACGTCGAGACCATCGGCGGACGCCGGCTTGACCTTCAGTGTAAGCGCAAGGGCCGTTTGCGCGACGGCGATATAATCAATCGGGTGATCCAGGGCAGCGAAGCCGATCTCTTCACTGACGCCATCACAGACGCGGCAAAGGCCTTGGATCCCATATCGGGTAGCGTAATGATTCCCCTTCACGACGAACTGGTGATACAGGCCCCTATCGGCGAGGTGCAGAGTGCTGCCCAGATGCTAGGAAGCGCAATGACAGACGTAAGGCCGGATCTCGCAGTGCCGATGGCAGTAAGAATCAGGTGCGGAAGCAGTTGGGGGGATCTTTATGACTGCTGAGGGGCGACGCGGCATTTGTGTCGATGGAGATGCTGATCTGCAGGCCGTCGCAAGGTGGCTGCGTGTGGTATGCCGGTCCGCAAGTCTCAAGGCAGCCCACGTCAGAGGCAGTACGATAGTCGCTTCGTGCCTCGTGAACTCCGATACGACCCCGAGCCTCTGCATCTACCGCCTATCGCCGCCTGATGGCTCCGAAACATGGGTCTATAAGTGCCATTCGTGCGGAGCTAAAGGCAGCTTAGTGCATCTCGTCTCCGAAGACGCCGGCCTTGATCGAGCGTGGGCCCGGAAGATGCTCAAGGGCTGCCTGGCACAAACGCCCGTCAAGGCGCAATCGGTCGCCGCGCAAGGCAGCATGGCCATGGATCCGATCCTACTCGAGTTGGTGGCAGACTATTGTCATCACGTCGCCTGGGACGATAACGAGCTGTATCGCAGAGCGGCCAAGGCCCAGCGCGCCTACCTTGAGGGCAGGGCTGAGATGCGCCAGGTTAGGCGCCTGCAGATGGGAGTAGGCCTGTATGGCCGGCCCCGGAAGGACGATCTGCCGCGCTTTCTCGAGTCAAGGAAGCGGAGTGATCTGCTAGAGGACGCCGAGAAGGTGTTGAGCCGTATCGCCGGCTCGATCGTCATTCCTGTCCGTGATCGATCCGGTCACACTATTGCGCTGTGTTCCAGGCGCGTGGATGGGAAAGCGAACAGGTATGCCAACTTCGGACCAACCGGAGGTGTCCTTCTCGGACTCGATACTGCGAAAGGCGCCATAGCACTACACCAGTGCGCTGTCCTTGTAGAAGGAGTATTCGATATGGCGACCCTTCGCGAGTTGGGTGCCCAGTGTATGACAAGCGTCCTCGATAATGGCAAGGATGGTGTTGGTCCCCTCGACAACACTGTGGCGGTAATGGGAGCGCATCCGACAAGGGGGCAACTGGCGGAGCTGAAGTGCTACACCGACAGGATCATCATGGTGCGAGACGGAGACAAGATGGCTGATCTGGACGGCGCCGGCGCGATAATCAAAGACGCTGCGGATGCGGGTCTTGATGCCAGGGTCATGGCCGTTCCATGCGAGATGGACCCCGACGAGTACATCAAGTCCCTGAGAAGCATCGGTATGGAACCCAAAGACATCCTAAAGGCCTTCTACGATAACGTCTTGAACTCGGGGACCGCGGTGACGGCTGCAAATTCGGACAAGGCGGCATCCTCGAGCGTTCGGAACGCATCAACGAGAGGCGAGCTCCATGTCGTCTACGGACAAGACAACAAGCTGCCGCATTTCCGGGTCGGCCGCAGAGAGCTTGCGGAAGTCCTAGCCAAATGTAACGCGTCGGAGATGCTTGTATGGATGGTTCTCAAGGCTGAGGTAGCCAGACAAAGGGCTGGGGACGGCAGATTGGTCGTCACAGGCAATAGTGTCGCCCGCAACTGCGGATGTCAATGGCGGCACGTTCGCAGGATAATGGAGCGTCTCAGAGCAATGGGGCTCATTGACTGGGACCGGCTGAGTGAGAAGACACCCTCGCAGATCACTGTGACTCCGCTGGCCAAGACCGACTACGTGAAAGTCCCTATGGACTTCGTGTGGAAAGGTCATGCTAAGAAAACCGGAACTGCATTGCCCACGCTTCTGGCCCTTAAGCGTGCTGTCATGCCAAGTAGACCTGCCACAACCGCCTCCATCGAGCGTATTGCAGACAGAGTCGGCAAATCCCCGCGTGCCGTATCAGATGATATCAAGCGCCTGGCCAAGATGGGACACTTGATGCAATGTGAAACAAATGGTCGGAAGTTGATATTCACCAGCCTCATGCCAGTGATCTGAATGACTTTTCGCGTTGGCCTTCAGGCACGTGATCGCCTGGTTTAGCAGCACAATCGTATTCTGAAATACCACTATCCTAAATATTAACGTGAGGGGATGAGGGCGCCCGGCGGTGGAGGAGAAGATAACCGCCCAGGGGGGGAAGGGGGGACCACAACCCGATGAAGGTGTCAGTATCAGTAGGCGCCGCGCCGCCCGATGTCGGAGACATCAGAGGCAAATACGGCCCGCGATGCCTGGCATGCGGGCGCAAGATTCCCGTGGGCCGGTGTGCACTACAGAACGAACCAGTTAGGCTGAGGTGATGCCTGGATGAGACGAGGGCCTCGTACTCCCGATGGGATTGCTGCCGTGACTCGCAACCTGCCACCGCCTGAGCATTCCGGGCCCCGCACTATTCGAGGGAAAGCGTCGTCGAGGTTGAATTCACTTCGGCATGGGATGTCGTCCGAAGGCTTTCTCCCGTGCAAGCATGAGCATTGCTACTTCAGGTGTGATTGCCCCCTGGTGAATAACGCGAGAGGGCGCGCGGCCCTGTATCGCATGCGCTATGGTGATCCGTGTCCACTGGAGCTTGCCTATTACCTAGATACGATAGAAATGCTTGCTCAGGCTGACATCGGTGATGCAGCCTGGAGACATGAATGGGCGATGACCGAGGTGAGGATCATGCGCAGACAGCGTATGACTGCCGTAGAGCATGCGCATCTCGACAGTGCTTGCATCAAGCGCACTCTCAGGTGGGGGTCAGTGCTCTGGCGTATGAAGCAAGAGCTACTAGTCTCGCTTACGTCATTGGCTGACTAGAACTACAAACTACACCGAGGGAAGAGCAATCGTGAGTGACCAAGAAGATCCTAAGATGCAGATGCGCCCAGTGAAGAGAGTGGCACGCCTGCGATGAGACGGTGCAGAAGGAGACAACACATCGGTCTGTCTCCCTCTGCATTCCGGCGTTCTTTTGGCAGTCCGAAAACCAAGTGAAGGGAGCCGGGCTTTCAGACTAGCATGCCTAGGGTAAGCGTTTGTGTCTTGGGGATCCCGTCGACAATAGACATGGTGTTCGGCTGGACTTCTACGCTATGGCTGGAGCCGGAGTATGCTATTGGCATTCCGGGGGGCCTCGCCGGCATTGGCATACGCATACGGAGATTCAGCGCTTCTCCCCTCATAATAGACAGAGCGCATCCTCTGGTACTTGCAGCAGATGTTCGCTTGGGATCTACAGCTGGCGTCTCGATGATCACATGATTGGTCGGCGCGACAGCGCCGGAACGGGCCCAATCCTCCCCCCAGAATGCCCTAGAAACGCCGCAAACTGTCGAGACGTCCAATCACCTTGCCCCGCCTTTTGAAGGCGCTTGTAGAGGCGAATCGCGAAAATCGCAACGCGCCTAGCTGGGCTCTTATGCCCGCACTTTCGGGGTCCCGCCCCCTAATCAGAGTCCCCTTTAGCGAGGGCGATTTGGCTTCCGCCTCCGTGCAATCGTCTGCGCGACAGGCGGAGGGGGAAGCCGCAATGGCCTCCCCCGCCACCGACACGATGCCACTTATGGCTAGCCTGCCTGAACCTTGCTCAGCCGCCGGTTGAAGCCGCTGATGGCATCCGAGGCCTCCCGCTTGGTCATGATCTCGAACCGCGCGTAGTCCTCTTTCGGCAGGCCCAATTTGTCGGCTTGGATCCTTAGCACCCTAAGTTGTGCTTCCGTTGCCTTGTCCTGGGACTGGGTCTGGGCAGAAGTACGTGCATTCGACACCTCTGTATGCGGACCGCCCAGCGCCAGCTCTTCCACTGAGCAGATCGATATACGGAGGGCGTCCCTCAAGGCCCGCGCCTTGGCCCTTGTGGCGGCGATCCTGATGGCGTGAACACTGAGCCTGGAGTCGCCGATGGATGCCGGGTTCGCATCGCCTATTTCGACATAGACCTTCTCCCGACTCCTCGTCTTGATCACTGCGGTGGCCTCGCATACGGCGGTATACCCGTTATCCCTATTGGGAGACTGGATGAGCTTGACCTGCAAGTCCTTCAGCCCAGCCCTGTGCGCTGCCTCCAATAGGCCGGCGTACTTGACATAGGGCTTTCCGTCGATACTGATGATGTGCTCCTCGTTGATTCTAGGCATGGTGTTCTCTCCTTTCCTTCAATGGGGAATCAATGCGGGTGCCAGCATAAGCGCCGGCGCCCAGCAGCGCGCTATTGGGGCATGAGGTCCTTGATGGAGCTGTAGCAGCCGTCGCCGATGACCACGTGGTCGAGAACCTCGATGCCGAGGAACTTTCCAACTCCGATGAGTCGTTTGGTGAGGGCGAAGTCCTCGGGGCTTGGGGATGGGTCTCCGCTGGGGTGGTTGTGGACGATGATGATGGATGCAGCACTCTTCACGATGGCGCTTTTGAATATCTCGCGCGGGTGACCGATGCAGGAGTTGATCGTGCCGATGGAGACTATCTCGACATCGATCACACCGTTTCTGGTGTCGAGCATGACGACCCTGATCTGCTCACGGTCGAGTCGGCCCATCTCGTGTCCGAGCAGATCGTAGATATCGCGGGCTGACTGGACGTATACCTTGCTCCGACGCTCAGTCAGGCACCGCCTGCCGAGCTCGATGGCGGCCTTCAGCGTTGCCGCCTGCTCATGGCTGAGGCCAGCAGTCTCCATGTCCTCCACCGAGGCTTCCTCTATGGCCCTCAGATTCGGGAAGCGGCTGAGTATGCTCGCGGCGTCGTTGTCCCGGAGCGTCATCGCGATTAGCTGGGACGCGCTTAGGCCGCGGAAGTCCGAATAGCATTCATTCATGGCTCGATCTCCTTCCTCGTATGGTCTCGGGGAAGCAAAAAAGGGCGACAGCCGCTCTCGCTCGCGGTGCCGCCCTCCGATACACCCGATTATGGAAACAAGAAAAGCCCCGCTACGGGGCTATCGGGGATATGCGTGTTGTCCTGACTAGCTCCTCACGGCCTTAGCCTCGACCACCACTGCTCCGCGGGCGCCTTTCACGGTGAACTTGCCCAGCCACGGGAAGCTGATGCCCTGGGCGCTCACATACCTTTGGAATCTGACCTCGTACGGGTATCCGCCTGCCGCCCGCTCCAATGCCTCGCACAGGGCATACAGGCAGATCTGTTGGTGATGTATCGTGCCTGCTGGAGTGAACCCCAGCCTGCGCACGTAGGCCAAGGCCTCATCGATGTTGGCGATCTTCTTCATGCACACACCTCCTCTGCATTGAACTTGGCTTCGATCATATCGATGAGGGAC
>Ga0255347_1005893_pt1 | contig 13648 bp, 16 predicted proteins | sample wastewater_treat_2_FD_192479 | JGI IMG/M metagenome (GOLD analysis project Ga0255347, IMG submission 192479) | Wastewater microbial communities from Lulu Island WWTP, Vancouver, Canada - plant24 | ecosystem: Engineered > WWTP > Wastewater > Unclassified | place: Canada: Vancouver, British...
CCTATTTCTTTTTATCCGCCCAAATATCCTGGTTCGTCTGCTGCTATAGTGTAGTCCGGCCAATCATGTCGGCCTTTCACGCCGACGACTGGGGTTCGAATCCCCATAGCAGCATCCCGTTCTGAGGTTCGATTCTGTTCTAGCAAGCCGGTAAGCGGGCCTGATTTCGGCGCACGCGTCAGGCTCCCGGCACGGCGTCGGGGCGCCCCGACGATGTTCGATCGCGACTACTGCCGCCAGCACCCCGAATACGTCTCACATTCCCTCGCGCGCCACCAGAAGACGCGCGTCATCGACGAGGACGACGCCGCTCTCGTCCGCGAGTATTTGGACGAGCTCAAGGCGGAGCGCGGCATCAGCCACGCCCACGCCGACCACATCGGCGGCTATCAGACGGTCCTCTCCCAGTTCCCGCTCGACCGCTTCTAGGATCCCGTCGACCTCGGCGATGCCGGCAGGCGAATCGGTGCTGTTCGAGACCCTACTCGCGCTGGCCATCGGAGCGGTTGGTCTCGCGGGCGGAGCCAGGGTCCGGTGTGAGTGATTGTTTCATCGGTCGCCGGCGCCGTTAGCGAATGTGACAGTCCCACGGCAGGACATCACGAATGCATGTACGCATAATCCTCGCCGAAGTCGCCTGGCTCTTCAACCCCCTCTGATCTCTTATCGCCCGGGTTCGGCTCAGGTCGAGCGACCAAGCTGGTCGGCGATGCGGTCCCTGAAGAATTTCCGGATGTCCCTCACCAGCAGGTCGGGTACCTCCATCGCGGGGAAATGCTGGCCCCTTTTGAACTCGCTCCAGTGACGCATGCGGTGATCAGGGTCGACGAGTTTCCTGGCGAAACTCTCAGCGGCGAAGACTGCGTAGCCGGTCGGGACGGGGCTCTCGGCGCCCCAGTCCCGTTGTGCATGCATGTTCTCGTAGATGTAATTTGCAGAGGTGACGCCGGCCCCCGTGAACCAGTATAGGCTGATGATCGTGAGCATCTGGTCGAGATCGATCTTCCGCTCGACCGGCTCGCCGGGCGGGTTCGTCCACCCCCGGAACTTCTCGACCTGCCAGGCCAGCTGCGCGACGGGTGAGTCCTGAAGGCCGTAGCCGAGCGTCTGCGGCTTGGTCGCCTGGATCTTCAGGTAGCCCATGTCCTCCTCCCACCCGGCCAAGATCTGCTTGACCCGCTCCCGCTCGCCGTCCGTCAGGAGCCGGTTGTCGACCGGGTTCTCTCCGCCCATGAACATCCCGAGCGAGATGACCAGCGTGATGGTGTCGGTCGCCAGGTGCGCCCCGATGAGCCGATCGGGATCGATCTTCCCGAGCTCGCCCAGGATGTCAGCCCCGATGTCGCTTCCGTGCGCCCCGTACCGGGAATAGCCGAGGCGGGCCATGAGCTCGCGGTACGCCTTCGCTGTCCGGACGGACTGCCACCCCACCTCGCGAACGGGGGCGGAGAGGCCGAACCCTGGGATGGTGGGGATGATGAGATGAAACGGAGGCCCTTCCTCTCCGGAGGCGCGGGGCGCGACAAGCCGGTCGATGACCCGGAGGTATTCGATTCCCGTGCTCGGCCAGCCGTGAAGGAGCAGGAGGGGTAACCCATCGGGTTCCCGGGACCGGACGTGGAAGAAATGGATGGGCTGGCCGTCGATCGTGGTCATGAACTGGTCGTAGGCATTGAGTCGGGCTTCCTCGCGGCGCCAGTTGTAGGTCCCCGACCAGTACGCTGCAAGGTCCCGCAGGTATCGGACAGGTACTCCCCGTTCCCAACCAGCACCCTCGAGCACTTCGGGCCATCGGGCGCCCTGGAGCCGGTTCTGGAGGTAGTCGAGATCAGGCTGCGGGATGGAGAGTGAGTACGCCTTGATGGTCATTCAGATCACCTGAGGTAAGGGGTGGACCCCCGCGTCGCATCTCGCTGCGTGATACCGGTGACTGCCCCGGGCCCTCGGCAAGGTCCGGAAACCGGGGGAACGTCCCGTTGACGATGGTGGAGATGACATGGGCTCGCCTTGTCGCCACTGCGTATAAATTGATGAGTTCGAGACGAGGCTCATGGGGGGCCCCCACACCAGCTCGCTTTTGCTCCTCTGATCGCGGGGGTTCCGGGTGCCAGCCAGTCGCCCGCCGGCCGAAGAGTTGCCGGTTCGATCTGGCCGCGATGAAGGACGCGACCTGAATTCCCCTGGCGATGCTGAGCCGGACCGCATTGTGCCGCCGCACGGCGATCCCGATCGCTTCGCAGGTTCCGGACAGTCCCCGACTGCCGGGAAGTGTCGGGGCATCTTTCGCATGTCACCGGGCTCCAGTGCTATCTGTATATGCGAACATTGTTCGAATGAAAATGAAAGACACGACGGAGGCGATTGAACAATGATCGAACATCGCAGATCTGTTAAGTGTCCTGAACGCAAGTTATGGTTATGGAGCCGATGCGGATCGAACTGACCGGGTACGATGTCGTGGAGAAGAGGGCGACCAGGCAGGGGAACTCTGCCCATGTCCTGATCCCGCCGTCATGGATCGGGAAACGGGTGAAGGCGATACTGCTCGAGTCGGTGGATGATACTCCTCGAGCCCGTCGATAGAAACGGCACGGTTGTCATCAAGCCGCTGGTGAAGCTGGTTCCGTGCATGGACGGCAATGCCGTGCGGGCGCGGTTCGAGATCCCGGCGGAGAAGCCCACCTTGCGGGATAGGATACATGGTCCCCGGGCGGGGTCGAACCGGGAATCACCGGTCGCAGGGCGTACGGATATCGGCTCATTCTCTCGCGCCCTCGACTCGCGCATCTCCGGAAAGTCCGGCCGCGATGCTGCAGGCGAACCGGCGTGCGATCCTGCCATCCGGATCACGTGACGGATTGAAGATGGTGATTGTGAGACCCACGGCTCGGCCCGATCGGATGGCTGCACCAAGCACGTCGGAGAGCTCAGAGAGACTCAGGCCACAGGGCATTCGATAGTCGACCGCAGGCATCACTGTATCGTCGAGCACGTCGGCATCGAGGTGGATCCAGAAGCCGAAAGGTCGTCGCAACGAGACGGGCCAGCGCCTGCGAGGCTGCTCGAGCAACGCCCAGAGCAGAGACGTGCTCGAGGCTACAGGCCCCGATGGAAGTTGCGCGGATGCTCTGGCTGCCCGCTCTCAGTGCCTCCTCCTTGTCGCGGAACCCGAAGGCAACGATGTCGGCGTCCCGGATGAGCGGACAGAGGCCGTCGATGTCGGCGAGCACCGCGGGGCCGCGGCCCGAGACGAGCGCGAGCTCCATCGACGCCACCTCGCCGTGCGGCTCGGCCTCGGGCTGGTAAAGATCGGTGTGGCCGTCGAGGAAGAAGAGCCCGTAGCGCCCCAGTCGGCGCAACGCGAGCGCAGGGCCGAGGAGGATGCTGCAGTCGCCGCCCAGTACGATGGGGAACTGCCTCTGGCTGACCAGGGGCATCACGGCGTCGGCCAGCGCCCGCGAGTAGGCCCGGATCGCGTCGCCGTTCAGCAGGAGGGTCTCCGGGTCCTGCCTGCCGTCGTATGGGGGCGGTACCACTCGTCCGGCGTTGCCGGCTCCGAGCAGGGCGGGCAGGCCTGCCGATCGGAGTGCGTTGGGCAGCCGTTCGACGCCGCTCGGCCAGAGACCCAGGTTCGAAGGCGCATCGAGTACGGCATAATCGGGCACGGGCTCGCCACTCCCCTTTCGACCGGAGACCGGACGACGATGCGCTGCAGGTCGTCCCCTCCGACTATCCGGTCGATGCCGTTCTCATGAGATAGAGCTTTCTCCCCACAACCGGGTGACCTCGCCCGAGGCCGTCGCGAAAGTGCCGGGGTCAGAGAATGAAGCCCGGTCAACCGTGGCAAGGCCGGCCGGTGAACCGGTGCCGTTCGTGAACCTGCTCGAACTGCGCCTTGGAGCGATCGGTCTTGCGGGTGTATCCCGGGTCAGACAGGTGTTACTGGCTCCCGACCGTCGTAACTTTGATTCACCCGCAGAGCGAGAGGGCGTTCTATGTGCGGCCGGTATTCGCTCATCTGCACCGATGACCTCGGCAACCGGTTCCGGGTCTACGAACCGACAATCGGTTGCCGTTCGCGGTTCAACGTGGCGCCGTCCCAGACCATGCCCGTGGTCGTGCAGCGTGAGCAGACCGAGCTCGTCCCGATGGAGTGGGGATTGCTCCTTCACTGGGCCAAGGATCCGGCGAAGGCCCGACGCCCGATCAACGCCCGGGCCGAGACCCTCGTTGAGCGACCGATGTTCCGCGGGCTGATCAAGCACAACCGCTGCCTGGTTCCGGCGAGCGGGTTCTACGAGTGGAAGAAGGACGGCGGCCATAAGGTGCCGTACTACCTCCGGCTCAAGGACGAGGAGATCTTCGCGTTCGCCGGCCTCTACGACGTCTGGCACGACCTCGACGGCGCGGCCCTCGCCACGTACACGCTGATCACCACGGCCGCGAACGAGGTCGTGGCCCCGATCCACGACCGCATGCCCGTGATCCTCAAGCGGGAAGACGAGGAGCGCTGGATCGCGAGCGATCCTCCAGGGCAGGAGGAGCTCCACGATCTCCTCGGGCAGTACCCTGCCCGCGAGATGGAGGCGTACCCGGTCTCGACACGGGTGAACAGCCCGGTGTCGGACGACCCGGCCCTGATCGAGCCGCTCGAGGAGGAATGAAACGCCGGGAATGGCCAACGCCACGACTCAAACTACCCGATCTTGAACGGCACCTCCCGCATTGCGCTTGTCCATGGCCGTCGCGCTGACGGTCACGTTCGCCCTCGGGGCTGCAGCGGGATCCTCGACCTCCGAGGGGGTGGTGAGGATCCACGGGGATACATTTATGGTGCGCCTCGTGGTCTAGAGGCCGGAGTGGATCATGTCAGACCGCACAAGCATCCAGCAATATGCAGAGCGACCTGAGGGAGCATCGGCGGGCCCGAAGGCCGGGGTCACGCGCCTCATCAGCGCACCGCGCCAGGACGTATGGAAGGCATGGACCGACCCGGAACGCCTCAAGCACTGGTGGGGTCCGCGGGGCTTCACGTCCCCCATGGCCAGGACCGACGCCCGCGTGGGCGGCAGGTACCTCTGGGGCATGCGCTCGCCCGAAGGGCAGGACTTCTACAGCACCGGCGTTTTTCGCGAGGTCGTCGAACCCGAGCGGCTTGTCCTCACCGACTCCTTCGCGGACGCCGAGGGCAACGTTGTGCCCGCCGCGCAGTACGGGATGCCCGGGGACTGGCCCGATGAGAGCGTCATGACGGTCACCTTCGACGAGCGCGACGGCGGCACGGTGGTCACCGTGAGATCCGAGGGCATACCGGAAGAGATGCGGGAGCCGAGCAAAGCCGGCATGCGCGAGTCCCTGGACAAGCTCGCCGAGTACCTCGAGACGGGGACGGTCCAGGCGACCGCTGCGCCGGACCCCCGGCTCAGGCGGCTCGACCCCTACGTCGGTACCTGGTCCCTGCAGGGAAAAGAGGCGCGCGAGTACGGCGAGATCCACGGCACGCTTCGCTTCGAGTGGATGGAGGGCGGCTACTTCCTCATGCAGCACGTCGACATCAACCACGCCGGCCAGCCGATCAAAGGGATCGAGGTGATCGGCTACGGCCGCGACTGGGACGGGACCGCCCCGGAGCACTGCACCTCGCACTTCTTCGACAACACCGGCAACCACTTCGTGTACATTTACGAGGTCGGCGAGGATGGCGCGGTCACGATCTGGGGCGGGGAGGTGGGCTCACCCGCGGCGTTCCGGGGCAGGTTCAGCGAGGACAAAAAGAGCATCACCGGCCGCTGGGACTGGCCGGGCGGCGGGTACGACGCGATCATCACTCGAACCGGGTGATCGAGACGGGGAGGGCGGGGGTTTCGGGTCGAGGGATATCATTATTACGGCTCGTCCGATCTACAGCGCGGTATGATGACGGTTCAGCCCTTTAAAGTCGATATCTCCCAGCCGATCCTCGATGATCTCCGGGAACGGCTCGCCCGGGCGCGATGGCCCGACGCGGTCGACGGGGCCGGGTGGGACTACGGCACCGACCTCGACTACCTGCGGTCCCTCGCGGACTACTGGCGGGACGGGTACGACTGGCGCGCCGAGGAGGCGAAACTGAACGAGTTCACGCAGTACCGGGCCGAGATCGACGGCGTCGGGATCCACTTCGTCCACGAGCGCGGACGCGGGCCGGACCCCCTGCCGATCGTCCTGACGCACGGATGGCCCGACTCGTTCTACCGGTACAGCAAGGTCGTCCCCCTGCTCTCCGACCCCGCCCGCTTCGGCGGCGATCCGGCCGACGCGTTCGATGTGGTCGTGCCGTCGGTCCCGGGCTTCGGTTTCTCGGACCGCCCGCACGAGCCCGGCATGACCTCGGTCCGCGTCGCGGCCCTGTGGGCGCGGCTGATGACGGACGTCCTCGGGTACGGCCGCTACGGCGCCGCGGGGGGCGACGTCGGGAGCATGGTCACGCAGTTCCTGGCGCTCGCGCACCCCGAGTCGGTCGCCGGCATCCACCTGACCGACATCGGCTTCTACTTCCTGAACGCCGGCCAGCCCGACCTCTCGGAGGCCGAGCGGGCGTACGTGGCCTCGATCCAGCAGTGGTGGATGCAGGAGGGCGCCTATGCCATGCTGCATTCGACCAGGCCGCAGACCCTCGTATACGGCCTCACCGATTCCCCGATCGGCCTGGCCGCCTGGCTGGTCGAGAAGTTCCGTTCGTGGAGCGACTGCGGCGGCGAGGTCGAGCGCCGGTTCACCCGTGACGAACTCCTGACGCAGATTATGCTCTACTGGGTGACCGGGACGATCGGATCCTCGATCCGGCTCTACTACGAGGGCAGTCATGCGCCGCCGTCGATACAGCCGGGCCAGCGGATCGAAGTGCCGGCCGGGGTCGCCGTCTTCAGGGACAACCCGATCCCCCTTCCCCGTGCGTATGCCGCGCGCCACCTGAACGTGCGGCACTGGACCGAGATGCCCCGCGGCGGGCACTTCGCCGCGTGGGAGGAGCCCGAGCTCTTCGCCGAGGACGTGCGGGCCTTCTTCCGGCCGCTCCGGTTGCGGTGAGATCCGTCACACGTCTATGCGATTGATCCGGTCGGCCCTGTGGCATTCCCCGGCGCTCCCCTCCATGGAGCGGTGTATCCTCCGGGAAGGGTTGGATCACTGGCGCCTCGACGAGCTCCCAATGGTAGGCAGGATCCGTGAGGGTCAGGAGAAACGATGGCGGATACGACACCCGTTCCACCGCCCCGCCAGGCCCCCAGATGGCGATCCGATCCCGCTCGACGGTGGTGTCGAGGATCCACATGGGACTCACCCTCTCGCATCGGCCTCGACTGTGATTCTGAGGTCGACCATCGGGCACGGAGCGTGCCCACTCATCGTTATTGCGGGTCCCGTCCGACCGCCACGCTGGTACCGGGGAAGGGTGGAGGGGCCGCATCCTTTGCTCTGCGTCATGCACATCTCCGATGCGGAGGTGCCGCCATAGCAATTGTGGCGGATGGAGAGATCCGGGACGGCGAAGGATATGAGGACTCGCGACGCGGTGTGAAAGTGATCGTGCCGCGATCGATAATCGAAAAAGGGGTACAGGTGGTTGAAGAGCCAGACGACGTCGGCGAAGTAGACCCGGCCGGTGCTGTGTGAGACGATGTCGTGCTGACGCGGTGCCCGCAGGCAGCTCCTGGATAATTGCGCGGCCCGCGGGGTCATCCGCGAGGCTCGCCTCGACCACGGCGCGGTCGACCTAACCGCCGAACCGCTGGAGCGCCGCCTTTCGACCAGAGAGGTTATCTCCTGTGCGCCCTCGAGGAGGATACATGGTAGTACAGCAGGAGACGATCATCGAACGCATTCAGGCGGACCACGAGAAGATCTTCGAGAGGATCGCAGAGCTCGAACGGCGCGGCGCCGGGCCGCGCGACGAGACGGTAAAACCGGTCCTTGCGCCGCTGAGGACGGATCTGCTCGCGCACATGGTAGCCGAGGAGGAGTACGTCTACAACTTCCTCGAGAAAGAGATGCGCTCGTGGATCGAGAACTCGAGGCGGGAGCATCAGACGATCCGCGATCACCTCGCGGCGCTCGCGGCCGGCGGGATGACTCGCGCGGCCTGGCTCGGCCGCCTCCAGGAGATGCGGCGGGTGCTTGAGGCGCACATCGCGGAGGAGAACCGTGCCGTCCTGCCTCAGTTCGAGATGGACTACGACCTGGAGCAGCTCCGCGACTTCGGCGATGAGTACGCCCAGCGGGAGAGGGAGGCACAGTAGGCGTCGCGGCGCGCCACACCCGGGAGGGCATGGAGGGGAGGGAGAAGGTAGCGATGCGGCCTGAGGGGCATCGCCCGCGCATTCAGCGGCTCCCGGGACCGCGCTCCGGGCGGCATTCTCTATAAATATGATCCCGTCGATCCCGCTCCCGATGCCGAACATTGTCGTGTACTATACAGACGCCTGCCCCTACTGCAAGATGGTCAAGGCCTTCCTCGACCGCCGCGGGGTCGGCTACAGGACGATCAACGTCGGGCGGGACCGGCATGCCGCCCGGGACATGGTCGAGCGATCGGGCCAGTACAGCGTCCCGGTCACCACTGTCGACGACGAGGTGATCGTCGGGTACGACCCCAAGCGGCTCGCCGAGCACTTCGGGGAGGACGCGGGGGCCGACGAGGTCGACGTCCTGATCGTCGGGGCCGGTCCGGCGGGGCTGACGGCCGGCGTCTACTGCGGCAGGAAGGGCCTTCGGACCCTCCTCGTCGCGGACAACATCGGCGGGCAGGCCCTCGAGTCCTGGGCCATCGAGAACTACATGGGCTACCGGATGATCAAGGGCGAGGAGCTGATGCAGAAGTTCGAGGAGCAGGTCCGAACCCAGGACGTCCGGCTCGAGCTCGACCGCGTGGCGACGGTCACCGCCGATGGCGACCGCTTCCGCGTCACGACCGGTGGAGGGCGGACCCTCACCGCGACCTCGATGGTCATCGCTTCGGGCAAGCACCCGCGCAAACTCGGGGTCGAGGGCGAGCAGAAGTACCTTGGGCGCGGCCTCTCGGTCTGCGCCACCTGCGACGGTCCCCTTTTCAAGGACAAGCGCATAGCCGTTGTCGGCGGAGGCAACATGGCCGTCCAGATGGCGATCGAGATGGCCGGCTACGCCAAGCAGGTGGACCTCATTGTCCGCTCGAAGCTGAAGGCCGACGAGGCCAACCTCGAACGGCTCGCGCAGAAGGAGAACATCAACACCCTGAAGGGCTACGAGGTCTCCGCGCTCCACGGCGTCGGATTTCTGACGGGGATGACGGTTCGGGAGAGAGCGACCGGGACGGAGGTCCGACTCGACCTCGACGGCGTCTTCGCCGAGATCGGCTGGCTCCCGAACACCGAGTTCCTCGGCGGACTCCTCATGCTAGACACTGAGGGCAGGATCCTCGTTGATCAGAACTGCCATACATCACTGCCTGCGGTGTACGCGGCCGGCGACGTCACGAGTATCAACTCGGACCAGATCATCATCGCCGCAGGCGAAGGCGCGAAGGCCGCGCTCGAGGCCTACGCCTGGGTTTCCGCGCATTGACGCGGCACCCACGACACCCCCTCCGCTATGACAGTCGAGTCCCCCGTCGTTCTGGTCTGGCGGCCCCGCTCGGCCTCGGCCGGAAGCCCCTCGTTCCACCGACAACCGGCACCCCGTGGGCTGCCCCTCTGACGAACGCATCGATAAGGGCGATGTGACGGTGCAGGTCGAAGAGACGGATGATACGACGCTCTCAGCTGCTTGTGCCGATGGACGAGCAAGAGGGTACCCTCGGGATCGTCGGATCGGAACGAGTTCCGCTGTCCGGGACCACACGGCGAGAATGATAACGGCCGGGGCCGGCATGCTCCGGGTGTCGGTGCTCGACGTCGGCCAGGGCGACTCGATCCCGATCCAGTCGCCCGCCGGCAAGACCATGCTCCTCGATGCCGGCGATGCCGATGCCGGCTCACGTGTTGCCGCCGATCTGTCAGCTCGCGGCATCACCTCGCTCGACGCTGCGGCCATCAGCCACGCCCACGCCGACCATATTGGCGGCTATCAGACAGTCCTCGCCCGATTCCCCGTCGGCCGATTCTACGACCCCGGCCACCCGCAGACGTCGTCGACGTACGAGCGGCTGCTGACGACGATCGACTAGAGTACATCCGGTATATCACGCCCACCGCCGGCTAGACCATCGCCCTGGACCCTGCGGTGCGGTCGTGGTCACCGGTACGAGATCCGGCGATCTCGACCCGCCGCCCGACGAAACGGCCGTACCGCTCTGCCGCGGCGACGGTGGCGAGCCGCTCGTCTTCGTCGGGGGGTCGAGGAAGCTGAGCGAGATCCGGATCGCATCCTTCGTGAACGTGCGTCTCCAGGTTCCTCTCACCCGGCCGTCGACAAGGATGGGCAGGGCCAAGCCGTTGACCAGGCGCACCCGCTCGAGGTCCCGGGAGTCGATCGCGTGGGTCCGGTCCCGGTACCCGAGGATATACTCGTCGTACGCCGGCAGAAGGACGGCGAACGGCGAAGCAGGGGTGGGGCTCGGGACCGCATCCGCCCGCCAGGAGACGAGGCCGCCCGCGATTTCGTGGTGGAGATCAGGGCCGGCGACTGCGATGCCCGACCGGGCGTCGGCGGCCGTCAGGCCCGACCACCAGGCGAAGTCCTGCAGCGTGGCGGGGCCGTGACTCGCGAAGTAGCGGAGGGCGAGCTGTCCCAGCGCCGTCTCCCGGGCGACCGGTCCGGACCGGGGGGCCCACTCGTCGAGGAGCACGAAGGTCTGCTGCCGGCCCTCCCTGGGCCCGAAGCAGATCACCCCGTCGAGCGCGGCCCTGCTGAGGAGGTGGTATCCGCGCTGGCCGTCGGTGGCGATCCCCGCCACCTCGAGGGACGAGAGCACGGCCCGGCGGGACAGGCGCCGCCCCCCCTCCAGCGTGCGTTCGAGGATCCGTTCGCACGCGGAAAAATCCCCTTCGTCCAGGCCGAGCTGGCGGTACCGGGAGGCGCGGCCCGCGATCACGCGGGGAGCGAGGAGGGCGAGCATCCAGCGGACGTCCACGGCGGCGACAAGGTGCAGGGTGCCCCGGAGCGCCCACGTGAGGACGATCCTCCGCCCGGCGATCGCCCGGTCGACGTCCTCCGCCCTGCTTCCCGGCAGGCGAAGGCCCACCGACCACCGGGCCCCCGCGTAGTCCTGCGCCTGGACGGCGCCCAGCCAGCTGACGACCTGCTCGGGCTCCATGAACGACGTCGACGCGATCCGCTGGTTCCGGAGGCGGGCGAGCGCGATCTCGTTCGGCGTCATCACTGTGGCGTGCCCCATGGCAGATGGCATTCCTCCGCCTTATCAGGATCGGCGGATCGTGCCGTGCGCAGGAGACGGATCCCGGTAACGGGCACGTTAGAGGATCCCCTGCCCGGTGCCCTGAAGCGCAACGCCACGGGCAGTGCCGGCACATCTACGGCGCCGGCGGGAGGCCTCGAACGCCGCGTCGCGGGCGCGAAGGGCGGCCTCAGGCGGGCCGTGGCCGACGAGAATTTCCCCCTTCGCCGGAACGGTTAACGTCCGGCCTACCGAATTTTTCTGCGATGGACCCCTCCCGTTTTCCGCTCAACGTTCCGTTCCGCCCCTCGCCGAAGTTCCGGCTCTGGTACACCATCACGGCCCTGCTTGGGGTGCTCTTCGCCGTCGTCCTCTTTGTTCCGCTCGCGCTCCTCGTCGTTCTCCCGGCGGTTGCGTACGTCGGCTTCGTCATTTTTGCGGTCGTTCTGGTCGCGATCTTCCTTGTCTGGATGCTGCTCTACTATGCCAGCATGGAGTACGAGCTCCGGGACGACGAGCTCTCGTGGCGGCGGGGGGTCTGGTTCCGGCGGACCGGGATCGTCCCGTACAACCGGATCACGAACATCGACATCCGCCAAGGGCCGGTGATGCGGGCGCTCGGGATCTCGAACCTCGCGATCCAGACGGCCGGGTACTCGGGCCAGATGACGGCCGAGATCGTCCTCGAGGCGATGGAGCATGCCGAGGACCTCCGCACGACGTTGAGAGCCCAGGTCCGCGGCGCGGCCGGCGGCGACGGGACCGGCAGCGGCCCCACGGCCCCCGCCCCCGCGCCGGCCGATACCGAGCTCCAGATCCTCGACGAGCTGCGCCGGGTACGCATTCTCCTCGAGGAGCGGCGCTGACCATGTCCATCGCCGACTAGTCGTCTACTTTCAGCACCCGGCGGAAGCGCCGCCCGCGCGCGAGGACGACGGGAAGCTCCGAGCGGCAGCTCATGCCACGCCCCCCGTCGTCGCCGTGCGCCCCGTCCGATCGCCACGCTGGTACCGGGGAAGAGTGGAGGGGGCGCGTCCGTTGCAGTCATCCATGAAGGACTGCTCCGATGCAGTGAGACCGCCATCATCGTGAAAGCGGCCAAGAAGACCCCTGCTCGGGGTCATATGATGAAAGCGATCGCGGTGTGAAAGCGCTCTGTCGAGATACAGCGGAGGTGAAGCGGGGTGCTCCACCGCGGCAGGCAGACAGAACGTGCAGGGAAACGCAGGGGATCCATCCACCACCATCGAACGCTGTGGAGGTACGCAACCGGCCCGCGCGAGGAGAGCTATCACCGCCTCCCTGGCTGCGTGAAGAGCGCGGGCCGATTCCGTCCGATCACCCGGTCCGTTGCAGAGGCTGACCGCGACGGAAGCAGGTTGCCTGTATCGTCTGCTCTGGCTGATGCTCGGCCCTCGCCCGCGTTCCCGATCACGGGGAGCGGACGGGGCCAAGCGGTCACATACCGCTCCTCGGGCATAGGCCTTCTGGTCGTACCCTCGGTGCTCTCGATGGAGTCTCGCGGCCGCCGGCGGAATGCGCAGGCGAACATGCATGGCGAGAAGAGCGGGGCGCCCCGGGCCGCGTGGGTAGCCGCCGCGCCGCTCGAGAAATATCCGTAACCAGCGCCCTGCCCGCCCCCCCTACTCTTCTGGAACGGACAGGAGCGCTGTCCCGTTTGTGCCGTGACAGGATAGCCGTTCCGAAATGCCGTGGTCACGCCTCCGGTAGGGAAAAGATGAACGTTGAGCCCTCGCCCGGCGTCGATGTTCCTGCGCACCCCTGATTGTAGTGATTGGCTCAAGGCTACAGATTGAGTGCTGGATAACACCGATATGAATGTAATTCCCTCATTTAACGCCTCTATTTGGTTTTTGTCCCCCAAGACGGGTACAGAAGAGTATTTATGACATTGAGATTCATTTCAAGTCGTAAACACAACATTGGAGGTTGGAAAATGGAAAATCCAGAGGACTTTCCAGAATCCGACCTCAGTCCTGGGTTCTCCATAGCAGCACTCCGTCACTTTTCCGGACCCTCACCCGACGGCGATCTACTTCCGAACGTTCGCGCCGGGCCAGGCCGGTCGGATCCCGGCTCATTGACCGTCATCTCGACAGGGTACGGAAAGAGAAGGGTGGTCGAATCTGCCGACCCTTCCGGGAGTCGCTGACATATGGTGCTGGATGGGGATCCTTCACCCGGGTTTGCTCACCCGTGCCCGGGATTCGAACGCCCCATGACAACCCGACTGCCTGTGAACACCGCTCCGGCAGGGCCAGCGATCCAGGTTCCCGA
>Ga0255347_1005896_pt1 | contig 13641 bp, 17 predicted proteins | sample wastewater_treat_2_FD_192479 | JGI IMG/M metagenome (GOLD analysis project Ga0255347, IMG submission 192479) | Wastewater microbial communities from Lulu Island WWTP, Vancouver, Canada - plant24 | ecosystem: Engineered > WWTP > Wastewater > Unclassified | place: Canada: Vancouver, British...
TAACGCTGTCGTTGGTGATGATAAAACCCTTTCTTTTTTGTTTTATCTGACCCGCAATATGGACATTTTTTTACTCATCTTTCAGCCTTCTGAATTTTTATCCATATATACCATTGTTATCACTAGATTATTACCCTGTTTCAGACCCCGTTTTTCCGCATTAAGCCTTTTTTTATTGGTTATTTTTACAGTATTTTTACAGAGCCACTTTACCGCCGTTCAACAAGTCGCACAAAGTAGCGACGCGACGTGAATCGATTCCGAAACGGAAAGAATCAACAACCAGCCCTCTGTTCAAATTCCGCGCCATACGGTCAAGGTAGCATCTTCAACTTAGTTTCGCGGCCATGTCTTTTTGATTTTTGGTAAATTCATCCATCGTTCGGTTGATGATTTCGGCCACGCTGGGAATATCGTGGATAATGCCCTGAACCTGACCCGAAACGTACACGCCTTTTTCCAGGTCACCTTCTTCCGTCGCTTTCTTGATAGAAACATAGGCCTGTGCCATGTGCGCAAGGTTCATTCCCATTTCCGGGCCTTTCATTATTTTTTTGAGTAACGATGCTTTCTTTTTTTGTCCGGAACCTGCTTGCTGTCCGGGAACTTTGGGCTTGTCCGATTTCTCTTTGGAACCGGATAAAATCGATGCCGCCAGCTTTGCCCAGGATAAATCCAGCGACTTGGCAATGTCGAATGAGGCCATCAGACCTTTCATCAGATTGCGGCCGTCTTTCACAGCTTTTTCGGCGGAAGGTGTTTTCATGATGCGGCAATAAAGGGCATCGAACCTGTTGGAGTAAATCGTATCTTCTATGCTCAATTCCAGTTGCTTTTTCATCGCCAGTTGATGAACGGGACTTTCTTTGCTGATCGAGAGCCGTGTTCCCATACCGACGCCTTCCGCGCCAAGTGCGAAAACAGCCGCCATGCCTCTTCCGTCGGCAATGCCGCCGATGGCGACAACCGGTATTTTTACCGCGTCCACGACTGCCGGAACAAGAACCAGTGTCGTGACATGGCTGCCATGCGCCGCGGCTTCATGTCCGGTAACCTGTAACGCGTCTGCCCCGGAATTTTGTGCGGCCAGCGCGTGCTCAACGGTTGTAACTGTCGATATCACTTTCCCGCCGTAAGCGTGAACTTTTCTTATCAGATCTTCTCCCTTACCCAGGGAAATATTCAGAACAGGGACTTTTTCTTCAATGGCAACCAGAGCGTTTTCATACGCTCCGGGCATCAAAAGAGTGGCCCCGACTGCGAAAGGCTTGTCGGTAAGCTCCCGTATCTGTTTGATGGATTCTCTTGTTCTGGCAGGGCTTAAAGGGCCGGTGGCGAGATAACCGATTCCGCCCGCGTTGCAGACAGCGGCAACAAGCTGAGGGACACTGATCCAACTCATGCCGGGAAGAATAATGGGATATTTTATTCCAAATAATTCAGTGATTTTAGTTTTCATAGCTCATCCTCTTTCCATATTTATTGTTTTTTCACGGCTTACAGGCCAGCATGTCTTTCAGCGATATTTCCGGATGATGATAGCGCCTCCTCCCGGATGTTCCTTTGCCATACTGAATGGCCTCTTCCGGGCACCATTGAATGCAGGCAAAACATTGTTCGCATTGATGCTGCCATACCGGCTTCCCGTTGTTCATTTCAATATTGTGCGCCGGACATACTTTTTCACAGATCTGGCAGCCTGTGCATTTTTCATCGGCAAAAAATGGCTTATCCATTAGGGGAACCCGATGATAGGATCCGCGGTAGATGACTGAAAAAAGTATGTTCTGCCAGAGAGGACCTTTTTCCGGTTCCCTTGTTTCCTGATCACGGATGGTCTGGGCTATCCATTTTATTTTATCTAAGGCTTGGCTGAATTTTTTCTGCTGCTTCTTATCCGATTCTGCTCCGCTCCAGGCGATATAGTTGCTCGGAAGACAGATTGAAAATCCTGAGGACAGCAAGATGCTCTTCTGCTGAAGAATTTTTTTCAGCTGAACGAGTGTTGCAGCGACCTGACCGGCATGGACAGCGATGGCAAAATAATATTTTTTCGGATCAAGATCGTCACGTTTTAAAAAATCAATAACCGGTGACGGTACTCCCCAGATATGGACGGGAAAGACAAAACCGACATTTTCCACGTCCGTACTCATCCTGCCGGTACGGTGAAGCGCTATGGGAACGAGCTCCGCTTTGCCCAGCAGTTCAGACAGCTTTCTTGCTGTCCACAAAGAATTCCCCGTTCCGGTATAGAAATAGATGACCGTTTTCATAGGGCTCACATGATTAGTCTGTCTTCAGGACCTTTTTATAGATGTTTTCAGAAAACCCGTAGATCTGGCTTTTATCGACAATGGCAAAGGGCACGTCTTCTCCATCATCAAATTCTTTTCTTTTATCTGCTGCGTTTTCGTCCGTATCCATATTATATTCAGTAAAAGATATATTCTTGGTTCTTAAGAAATCACGCGCCTTGTCACATTCAGGGCAATTATTTTTGGTGTACAGAACAACATTGGTTTTTTCTTTTGCCTTTGCTTTTGAGGATTCATCTGCCTTGTTTGAAGTTTGTTTATCCACAGGCTGGGATTTCTGAATTTGAACATCTTTAACAATGACATCTTGAGGGGGCGGATAATCTGTTATTTGCGTTTTTCCGTTTTGATCGATCCACTGATAGAAATCAGCCATAGCGGTTTGGCCCAGAAATACCGATAATACAATAATCAATGACAGATACTGTTTCATAAATTGCCCTCCGGTAATGGTAATGATAAAAATGTTTTCTTCTTTTCTTAATATACTATATATTACCCGTCATGTGTACGTTATTTATTTAATTTTTTTTCTATTTTAACAAGATAGTTGTCTTACGACAAAAAACCGACAGGAGACACCATGTTTGGCCGACCGGTAAGTCTTTTTACTTTATTTGGGTTTGAAATAAAAGTGGATATCAGCTGGCTTGTTTTGGCTGCTTTGATTACCTGGTCTTTGGCTACAGGCCTTTTTCCTGAGTACTATAAAGACCTGCCTCGTGCTGCTTATTGGTGGATGGGGCTTACCGGCGCTGTTGGACTCTTTTTGTCGATCATTTTTCACGAACTGATGCATTCGCTGGTTGCAAGGAGTTATGGGGTCTCGATGAAGGAAATAACGCTGTTTATTTTCGGCGGAGTGGCTCATATGGAGGAGGATCCCTCCCATCCAAAAGCTGAATTTATGATTGCCGTGGTTGGTCCTCTTGCCAGTTTTTTACTAGCCATTTATTCTTATTTGCTTTTCAAAATAGGTGTTTACAATAATTGGCCGGTGACAATCAACGGAGTTTTACGTTATTTGTCATGGCTGAATATGATTCTGGCTCTTTTTAATCTGATTCCTGCCTTTCCTCTTGATGGTGGAAGGATATTGCGTTCAGCTCTTTGGAAATGGAAAAAGAATTTGCACTGGTCCACGAATATTGCGTCACAAATCGGCTCCGGTTTTGGACTTGTTTTAGTCATCATGGGAATATTCTATATTGTCAGGGGAAATTTCGTCGGCGGTCTATGGTGGTTTTTAATCGGTCTTTTTGTCCGCGCGGCGGCGGAAAGTTCTTACAAGCAGATTCTGGCGCGCAGCCTTTTTCATTCTAAAAAGGTGAAGGATCTGATGGTCAGCGATCCGGTAACCGTACCGAAATCCATTTCACTCGAAGATTTTATTCGGGATTATGTATATAAATATCACTTCAAAGCGTATCCTGTGTTGTCCTTCGGCAGGCTAACCGGTTGTATTTTTCTCAAACAACTGGCATCCATTCCACGTGAAGAATGGACTCGCCATACGGTGGGAGCAGTGGCTTTGCCCTGCAGCAAAGATATAACCATCGGCGCGGAAGAAAACGCTAACAAGGCGCTGGAACTCATGAATCGGACCGGGAACAGCCGCTTACTGGTGGTTGACGGGGATGAGTTGCAGGGAATTATTTCATTGAAGGATATGCTTGCCTTGCTGTCGGTCAAGATGGAACTAAATGATCTGGAAAATAAATAATCCTCATGATTCGTGCGGTTCCGGAGTTTGATTTGCGGGGTAACAAATATCATGAACCAGACAATTATTTTGTTTAAAACTTGACTGTTTAAACGCTTTTTTCTATAAGTTGACATACTTCAAAAAAACGTTGTGCAGGACTCAAAGGGGAATATTTATGCCCGAAAAATCATTGCTTGAGCCACGCAAATTGCCTTCTCAAGAACGATCGCGAAAGACGATGGCAACTATTTATGACGCAGCGGTACAGGTTTTTACCAACACCGGGTATCCGGAAGCGACAACCGATCAAATAGCTGAAAAAGCGGGAGTTTCAATAGGAACCCTTTACCATTATTTTTCGGGTAAAGAAGCCATTTTATATGGTTTATGGGAGAGGCACAGAGCTCAAATCACAAACATAACACTACAGGTGGAACAGGAAATTCGGCTCCAGGGATTTATTGACCGCGGAATTGTTCCGTTTCTTATGAACCTCATTCTGGAGCTTGTCAGTTACAAAAATATGCAGAACCGCCTGTTCATCAGTCCGACCGGTCTGCCTGATACCATCCTTCAAAAACGAAGAGATCTCGGGGGCTTTATAGAATCAGCCATGGAGAAAGTATTTAGCGATTATACCGGTGTGCGTATTAAAAATCCTAAAATCGGTGTCCATATCATGTGGGCAATGGTACAGGCCGTCATTCACGATTACCTTCTCATGGATCCGGATGAAATCAAGGCTGATGACTTGATTGCTGAAGTATCCGATATGCTAACGCGATATATCTTTGCCGATATATAAGGTACGTCGCCTGATTGACTCATCATTTAAATTTTTTCCACCCGACACGGTACAAAGCGGTGAATCGGTGTTCCGAAATGATCCCGGTGTGTGCTTTGGGTCAGCCGGTTTACGTTTGCCCCGAATTTCTTGCCGTTATAAATCAGGCCGAAACCGTGTGGCATTGTGACGTGTCCCCTGCGTTCCGTGTCCGTGATTTCCAGTTCGATTTCCTCGCTGCCCGCTTCTGTTGTGATTCTGACCTGCTCTCCGTCTTTCAGATTCAATGATGCGGCGTCGTCCGGGTGCATCGTCAGCGTGCAGGCGCGCTTTCCCTCATTCCATGCGGGATTGCGCATCAGCGTGTTGGCATTCATGGAAAAATGTTTTCCCGCCATCAGCACAAGAGGAAATCCGGCAGGCATCGATAGCGCTGCCTCTTCTCTTTTCGCGTCAATGCTTTTCAGCTCATCCAGCAACTCCGGAATATGGAGGTTGATTTTGCCATCCGGGGTTTTGATTTGTGCGAAATTGTTTTCCTCATTCACTTTCCCAACCCAGACCCCTTCAGGATGATCCAGAATTTTTTGGAATATTTCTTCTCCAAGAGTTGCTCCCGGAGTGAATCCCGCTCTCAGCGCGTTTTCCTGAAAAGATTTAGGCGAAGCCTGTAAAAGCCCCCAAAGAGCCGCAAGATGAACGGAACCCAGCGCTGTTCCCAGTGTCTTCCCCAGAATAAACGGCATCGTCTTCATGGCTCGCGGCTCTGTTATCACATATTCCATTAGCGCTTCGCCGAAAGCCGCACGACTTTCACGGGCCGTTGCATAAAGTTTCTCCGGAATAGGCGGAATCAGGCCGAGTTTGTCCGCCAGCCGCAGATCAATTTCACCCTGCTCCAAGGGTTCTCCTTCAGGCTCCAGGATGGGGCGACGCATCTGGAAGTGAATTCCGGGGTAGGCGAAGGGGAAAAAAGTGCTGTCCCATGATTCATAACCGGAGCGGGAGGGCAGAACGTAGTGAGAAAGAGCGGCCGTTTCCGTCATGGCCAGCTCCACCGTCACCAGCAGGTCCAGACGTTGAAAAGCTTTTTCGTAGGCCGTCGTGTCCGCGTAGGAGCGCAGCGGATTCAAACCGGAAACCAAAACCGCGCGCAGTCTTTCAGGATGATCGGAGAGAATTTCTTCCGGCATGACATTGGGCGGGAAGCACCCGCAGACGGGGAAGGAGTTGGTTGTCACCGTTCGCCAGATTTTGGGGTTTCTTTCATCCGTGTTTGGACCGAAGGGCACGATGTGTCCCGGAATGATGTTGCCTCCCGGAGCGCAGAGCCTGCCGCAGATAGATTGAAGGATGACAATCAGATAGGAATTAAGTCCGCTATGTCTTCCCATGAAGATCCCGAGATCGTATCGAAGCGATGATTTACGTGTGGCATATGCCCTGGTTACCTTGTACACCTGATCATAATCCAGCTCACAGACGTTCAGGGCTGCGCGGATATCAAAATTTTCAAAGTACTTTTTCACTTCGCCGAAACCCGAGGTATGATTTTCCATGTAGGATCTATTTTCCCATCCCTCTTTCAGAATCATGGCAATCATGGATTTGAGCAGAAGAGCGTCCGTTCCGGGACGAATTTGAAGATGAATATCCGCAATCTTTGCGGTTTCGGATACCCGGGGATCAACGACAATCAGCAGCTTCTCCGGGTTTTTGGAAAGACGCTGAATGTGTCGCGGTGCCTGCGGAATCTGATGACTCTGCATTCCGTTCCAGCCGAACGCCAGAAGAACGTCAGTGTTTATGATATCGGGACCGTCGTGAAGATATTGCTTTCCATGTGTGCGTCCGCACACCCAGAACGCGCCGGCAAATTCCTGTGCCAATGCGCTGTACTGGTATTGAGAGCCGAGGCCTCTCATCAGCGCGACGCCGAACGCGACTTCAAAATGGCAGCTCTGATTACCGCCGCCCATGTAAGCAAAAGAACGGGGTCCGTACTCACCGGTAATATTTTTGAGCTGCGCGGCAATTTCATCTATGGCCTGGTCCCAGGAGATACGTTCAAAGGTATTGCCAACCTTTTTCAGAGGATATTGGAGACGGTCGGCATGATGCTGGTGATAGGCGACGTTCATCCCTTTGCGGCAGATATAGCCTTCGCTTTTGGCATTAGACGGATCTGCCTTTACTTTGACAATGCGGTTGTTTTCCACCTCGATTTCCAGGCCGCAATTCTGCGCGCACAGAACACATCCGGTTTTATGTATCGTTCCCATAAGTCATCCTCTTTTCCGGTTTGACAACCGCTTGATGCTCATCTTGTTCAGCGATGGGCGGCAAGACGGAGTTTTTTAATGATATCAAAAATACCACGTTTTTGCTCATTGGTTAAAACCTGTAAAAATTCAACATTGGCAGCCGCGATGGTCTGGATTGCTTTCCTGCCCAGCTCATTTCCTCCGGGTGTCAAGTGTATATGAATCGAGCGCCGGTCGCCTGGATTGCTTTTCCGTTCGATAAATCCCGCGGCTTCCAAACGATCCAAGATGCCCGTGAGCGTCGCACTGTCCAGCTCGGCTTTTTTGCCGAGTTCACTGGATGTAATCTGGTCTTCCGCATGCAGAAAACCGAGAACTAAAGCCTGCACAGGGGTGAGATTAAGGTCGGCCACTTTCTGGGAAAGAAACCGGTTGGCCAGTTGATTGGCTTTGGCAAGTTGAAAAAAAATACAGTCTGTTTCGGCCATGCAATGCTCGTATGCAATTTACTTGTATGCAAGTATTGATGAAATCGTGCCGGATGTCAAGATGATTTCTGCGTGCAAGTTTACTCTTTTTTCGTCACAACTTAAAATAAGCCGGTTCAGCCATAAACCTTGACAATTATGGAGCAATCCATTAGCCTAACATACCGATTTCAAGGTAAGGGCAATGGCGGTATTGTTGCTTCAGAGAAGGGGGATAATAATGTTTGGTACACTTATTACCACGCATGGTAACCTGGGGGATGAATTAATCAAATCAGCGGAATTGATCAAGGGGCCGCTGGAAGATATCATGCATATCTGTATTGACCAGACCAAGGATGTTGAAGAGCTGAAAAAAGAAATCAGCAATGCCATTAAAAAACTGGATAAGGGGAAAGGCGTTTTAATCCTGACCGATCTTTTTGGCGGGACGCCTTCCAATATATCGCTATCCTTTATGAAAGAAGGAAAGGTGGAGGTTCTCACCGGAGTCAATCTGCCGATGATGCTTAAGTTATCTGACGCGAAGGAGAATATGACGCTCAGGGAATTCGCCGCTCTTGTGAAAAGTTACGGTGAAAAAAATATCATGCTGGCCAGTGAAATACTGAGCAAGAAAGCCGCAAGGTAACACCATACTCAGTCGCATAATCAACATGTTATGTCTGCAAGGAGTTCCATTTGGCTAAGGATTTGAACATCGCTTTAGTCCGGGTTGACAGTAGATTGGTTCATGGCCAGATACTGGAAGCATGGGTTCCTTTTATCAAGGCGAGATGTATCATTGTCGTCAACGATAATGTCGCGGCAGATCCTTTTCTGGAAACGGTTATCAAAATGGCCGTGCCCAGCGACATCGATGTCATTATCAATTCCCTTGATGATTTTGTTCAGCATTATCAATTTACTCACAGCGGCCGCAAGAAGACCATTGTTCTGTTCAGCTGTATTTCGGACGCCTGTGAAGCTTTTCGTCGCGGTTTCCGTTTTGACCGATTAAACATCGGGAATGTTTACAATAATGAATATCGGGTGTGCTGTTCCGCTTCGGTATTTTTATGTGATGACGAAATCAAGCATTTGGAGAACCTGCTCAGGGAGCCAGGCGTTTTCGTCGAATTACAGGTCGTGCCGAAAGGAAGACCGGTCAATATCAGGGAAGCCCTTAAAGATTACTGGCAAAAAAAATAGATTGATATGCTTACGGAAATTATTTTGATAGCCATTTGCGGAAGCCTGTTTTGCCTGGATCGCGTTTTTATACAGGCGATGGTTTCCCGGCCCGTGGTGATCGCCCCGCTCATCGGTTTTTTTCTGAATAATCTCTACGCGGGATTAATTGTTGGGGCGCTGATCGAACTGATTTGGATTGATCGCCTGCCACTGGGCACCTACATTCCTCCGAATGATTCCATTGCAGCCGTCGTGGCCATTTCCGTGACCGGTATCGCCGGATCAATTTTGGGTCGCGTGCCGCCTGAATTGATTGCCTTCGTTGTTCTGCTGGCGATTCCCTGTGGGATGATAGCGAAAAAAATGGATGTGCTGATGATCAAATCCAATGATACGTTATCGGATCAAGCTCTGGAGGATGCGAGAGAAAATAATATGAAAGCCATCGAAATAAAAAGCTGCCTGGGATTACTGAAGGTTTTTTTATCCTACGCTCTTTTTCTCTTCGTCGCGCAAATGATCCTTACTCCTTTCGTTATCTGGATATTTCCAAAGTTTCATGAGGTTCCTTTACGGGCTCTTGCTTTCACGTATTATTTCCTGCCGCTGCTGGGAATTGCTGTCGCCATGAATATGCTTAAGCTCCGCAATACGATTCCTATTATCTGTGCCGTTATTTTGATTGCGGCGACGATTATGGAATATTTCCATGTCTGAAATATTGATTATCGTTGATCCAATGAGAAAGTCTGATCTTCCGGCCATACTGGCCATTGAGCAGGAATCGTTTCCTACGCCCTGGACCCTCGGTATGTTTAAGAGAGAATTGGAGAGCTCACATTCCCATTGTCTTTGTGCGAGAGTCGATAAGAATGATCAGAGTATTATTGCGGCGTATATCATTTTCTGGCTGGTTGCCGGTGAAGCCCATTTGCACAATCTTGCCGTTGACAAAAGATACAGGAACAAAGGCCTGGCTTTTATGCTGATGGAAATGATGAAAGAAATTGCCAGAAGAAATGAAGTTGCGGTTCAGACCCTGGAAGTTCGGGAATCCAACGCTGAAGCAATAAAGCTTTACCGAAAATGTGGTTTTGTAGTAAAAGGACTGAGACAAAATTATTATACGGATACTCATGAAAATGCCCTGATTATGTGGGCGGATGTTAACCAGGCAAGGTGAAGCATGGCCGGACATATTTACATTGGAGAAGTTCTTGAAAATGAGGAAATACAGGAAGATTGCTTCCTGATGAAGATACGCGTGGCCTCTTCCTTTGAGAATCCTGTGCCCGGTCAGTTTGTCATGATACGCATTGCCGGATTGCATGAACCGTTTCTTTCACGCCCGATCAGCATCTATTCTTTCACCCGTCATGAAATCTACTGCACCATGGAGTTGTTTTATCGTGTGGTGGGCAAGGGAACACAGATTTTGGCGGGCTTGATTGAAGGTTCTCAACTCGAAATCAACGGGCCGCTGGGAAACGGTTTTGATGTGTCGTCTGTTAAAAAGAAGGTTGTTTTCATCTCCGGTGGAATCGGCATTGCTCCTCTTTCCATGCTTATTGAAACTTTGAGAATGAGGGAGAATTTTTCATCTTCGGAGATGGTGATGTATCCGGGGTTTCAAAGCATTTCAGCCGTTGTTGGTTTGGAAAGGATGAACAAACTTTGCCGTGATGTTCATGTCTGTACGGATGATGGAACCATCGGCGAAAAAGGTTTTGTAACGCAGATTTTTAAAAAAGATTTAGAGATATTTAAACCCGAGGAAACATCGATGTTTGCCTGTGGACCGCGGGGAATGATCAAAGCTCTGGCGAACGTATTGAATCCAAGCAACTTCAATTGTCAGGTTTCGCTCGAAGAGCGGATGGCTTGCGGAACAGGCGCGTGCATGGGCTGCGTGGTAGCCATAAAAGATGAAAAAGGTACACTGAACTACAAGCGGGTCTGCACCGACGGACCGGTTTTTAAGTTGAATGATATCATCTGGGATGAAACATGAAAACGAAGTCATCTCCTGACATCGCTGTCAAAATCGGGCGGTTAAAATTAAAAAATCCGGTTATGACCGCTTCGGGTACTTTCGGTTACGGTGAGGAGTACGCCGGTTACATTGACTTAGACAACCTTGGGGCCATCGTGGTCAAAGGGCTTTCGCTTAAACCGAGACTGGGAAATCCGCCGCCGCGTATCATGGAAACGACCGGCGGCATGCTCAACGCGGTCGGCTTGCAGAATATCGGCGTCGATGCTTTTATTGACGAGAAGCTTCCCTTTTTGCGCCAATATAGCACAGCCGTTGTTGCCAATATCTACGGTGAGACCTATGATGAATATAAAAAGGTTGCCCAGCGACTCAGTGCTGCAAAAGGAGTGCACGCACTGGAAGTAAACATTTCCTGCCCCAATGTCAAAAACGGCGGATTAAGTTTTGGCTGTGATCCGGAAATTGCCGCCAGGGTCACACGTGTTGTAAAGAATGAAACCTCCCTTCCGGTTATCGTCAAACTCACTCCTAATGTGACGGATATAACAGCAATCGCCCTGGCTGTGGAAAAAGCCGGTGCTGACGCCATATCATTAATTAATACATTGACGGGAATGTCCGTTGACTTGAAAACCAGGAAGCCCCATCTTAAAAACATTACCGGTGGATTGTCAGGGCCGGCGATAAAACCGGTGGCGTTGAGGATGGTGTGGCAGGTTGTTCAGAGAGTTTCCGTGCCGGTCATCGGGATCGGCGGAATCATGACGCCTGAAGATGCGCTGGAGTTTCTGGTAGTGGGAGCGAAAGCCGTGCAGATCGGCACGGCCAACTTTATCAATCCCCTCGTCACGATGGAAATCGTTGAAGGTATAAAAGATTATCTTATCGACGGTAAGATAAAAGACGTCAATAAGATTATCGGCACATTTCAACCGTAAAGAACGCTTTTAAAAATAAAGAGATTGTCGTGATAAAAAACAGTCAGATTGTAAGAGAATTGGAGGATGCATTATCTCGCAGGGAAGGTCCGCTTGCGCCGCAGAAGGCTTTTAAAATTTTTTCCGCCATGTGGCAGGAAGCTATGGATTTGGGAATAATACCTTTTAAAGATCCTCTGGCAGGAATAGAAATTGACATTAAGATGGCAAGGGTACTTAATTCATGTTTGAAAAAATAATCTGTTCCATAAGCGCAGAACTCGACCATCGGAAGATTCCTTATATGCTCATTGGCGGGCAGGCTGTTTTACTTTATGGAGAACCACGCTTGACCCGTGATATTGATATTGCGTTGGGCGTTGATATTGACAAACTCAAAGACATTATTCTTCTTGCAAAGAACCTTCATCTTAAAATGCTCCCGAATGATGTGGAGGAGTTCGCGCGTAAGACAATGGTTCTACCTGTCATGTATGAGGAGACTGGCATAAGAATTGATTTTATTTTTTCTTTTTCTCCTTATGGGCGACAGTCGATACAAAGAGCGAGAAGGATTCAGTTGCTCGATCAAGATGTATGCTTTGCTGCGCCGGAAGATGTGATTATCCATAAAATTGTAGCAGGTAGGCCGCGCGATATTGAAGACATCAGGGGTATATTTTTAAAAATGCGTGGTATCGATATTGCTTATATCAAGCAGTGGCTTAATGATTTTTCTGATGCACCGGAAAAAGATGATATAAAAAAGCGTTTCGAAGAAATTATTAAAACATTGCATTGAAATCTTTTTACAAAATTTCCTCATGAGAAAAAATACTGAAGAAATTATCAGCGGCGTTTATTTAATCGGCGGTCCGGGCATAACGGCAGCCGATGATGCGGCGATTTATCTGATCAATTTTACCGGAGAGCTGGTTCTGATTGACGCGGGAGCCGGTAGAAGTTCATCCCAGATTGTTCGCAACATTGAAATGCTGGGATTTCATTCGGAGGCTATTTCCTCTCTGATCCTGACCCATTGCCACATCGACCACATCGGTTCGGTTCCTTTCTTTAAAAAACAATATGGAACAAAATTGATGATACACGAGCGGGATGCCGGAGCCGTGGAAAAAGGCGATTCGCGTAAAACGGCGGCCAATTGGTACGGCACGACGTTTCCGCCGACGGCAGTTGATCAAAAACTGAAAGAGGAACATGAGATATTAAAATTCGGTCAGGAGGAATTACATTGCCTGCACACGCCCGGCCATACCCCGGGTTCGATTTCTCTTTATCTGGACAGAGCGGGAAAGAGGGTACTCTTCGGTCAGGACATTCACGGGCCGTTCCACCGGGACTTTGATTCCGATGTCAATGCATGGAAAAAGTCAATGCATAAATTATTGGAATTAGAAGCCGACATTCTCTGCGAAGGCCATTTTGGAATCTTTCAACCCAAAGAACGCGTTCGCTCTTATATTGAAAGGTATTTGGAAGAATACGAATAATGAATTCCTAAAATTGCTTTCCTTTATCATATAGCGAAGGCTGGCATCCCGGTGTATTGAAAGAGTAATCAAATACTCCAGTCATCCCTGAAAAAGTCATTTTTTTCTAAAAAGTTACTGTTTCTTTATCTGCACAATCCTTTACCAGTGGCTTCACGCCATGTTGCACAATTTCCCAATTCACAAGCTTTTTGTGCATCGCGGCAGCCGGATACAGTATTATGTTGATTTAAATAAACAGCCGCTCTAGTATTGTAGGCATCCGTGTAATCATTTTTTTGGATAATGGCCTTATCAAGGTCGTTAATTGCAGCAGAATATTTTTGAGTTTTAGCATATGCAAATCCTCTATTGTAATATAGTCGTCCCTGAAAAACATTTAACATATTGATATTATTACTTGATTAACGTATTTATATGTGATATAATTGCCGGAAATTCAGGAAAAGGAGCTAAAAACCGGCAATATTATGCACCCGAAAGAC
>Ga0255347_1005899_pt1 | contig 13637 bp, 11 predicted proteins | sample wastewater_treat_2_FD_192479 | JGI IMG/M metagenome (GOLD analysis project Ga0255347, IMG submission 192479) | Wastewater microbial communities from Lulu Island WWTP, Vancouver, Canada - plant24 | ecosystem: Engineered > WWTP > Wastewater > Unclassified | place: Canada: Vancouver, British...
TACTTTGCCATGCTTCCCGCCTTTACCTGAGTCCTGCTCGTTCGATTGTATTTGTGCCATGGAATATGTTCAGGCTATTGCTTAAATGTTAGGGTTTTGCTCCAATGTAGTAACGAGGTTGAAGCGGTTTACTTTCATCTCCTGAAACACTTCAATTACTCTTTTAATCGCTGTATAGTTGGCGTTTGCATCTCCTTTAATGGCAAAACGTAATCCTTTAGTCTTATCAACCGGTGCTCCTCCTGATTTCTCAGCATCCGCTAAACGTCCGAATCGAATCCAGTCGCCTAATTGATTGTTGAGTGAGTCGTAAGGAATTCCTTGGCTCTTTTTCATAAAGTCTTTGCGCTCCATTTCATCCATCGGTATGTACTGCTTTAACTGCTGTACCGTCATTCCGAATGTTGTCATTAACGCAAATCGATTCGTTTCTTTTTCATCAAACGTAACTCCATACTTTGCTCCCATTTGTCCTAGCATTTCTTTGCGCATTTCTTTTCCTTCTAGGTTAAAGAATACACGTCCTAATGAGTCAATAGTAACAAGCATCACTTTGTCTGGAAGAATTTTTTCCGAGATTGATGATGGAGAGTCTACCACCACAGGTTCGTCGGGACGAAACTGCGTTGTTAGCATGAAGAACGTAACCAGGAGGAAGGCCAGATCCACCATGGGTGTCATATCCAGGGACGGACTATTCTTTGGCATCTTCACTTTAGGCATACTTCTCTTTTTTTATTAGTTAAAATTAAAAGATTCAATTAGTTACGTGAAGTGAATGTCTGAACGATGCTGTATCCTGCTTCGTCGATTCCGTAAGTAATCGAGTCGATTTTATTTGTGAAGTAGTTGTAGAAAATGATCGCAATTGCAGATGTACCGATACCGAATGCCGTATTGATTAGGGCCTCAGAGATACCAGTCGCAAGTGCTGTAGCATCCGGAGATCCTGCTTGTGCAAGAGCCGCGAACGCACGAATCATACCGAATACCGTTCCTAATAGTCCCATGAGGGTTGCAATAGATGCGATAGTTGAAATGATTACTAAGTTTTTCGATAACATCGGAAGCTCTAATGTTGTAGCTTCTTCAATTTCTTTCTGGATAGTAGCAACTTTGTGTTCTTTGTCAAGTCCTTTGTCGCTTTCCATTTGCTTATAAGCTTTTAATCCTGCTTGTACTACAGCTGCAATTGATCCTTTTTGTGCATCACATGCTTTTGTAGCTCCGTCGATATCACCTTTCGATAATGCTTGACGAATTGTGTGGATGAAAGAATCAACTCTCCCTGATCCTTTTGATTGACCGATCGTAATGAAACGCTCAATTACGAAAGTAATCGTGATCATTAATAACGACATCAAGATAGGTACGATGAATCCTCCTTTGTAAATAATCCCTAAGAAGTTACCCGGTAATGGGTTGAGTTCAGGGTTGTTGTCCTGGAAATTAGATGGGTTACCTAGGACGAACTTGAAGATTACGACAGAGATAACTAGAGCTGCCGGGATCACGATCGCCGCGAGCATGCCCTGGATCCCTCCTGATTTGTTCTGGCTCATAATAAGACTTAGTTTTTGTTAATTAAGTAGTTGATAAATTTTGATTTTTTTGAAGGGCACAATAATAATGATTCCTAACGAACTTAAAAACGGTGAAGTGTTAAGTATTTGTTGTGATCGCTTATTAAAGTGACGAATTATTGACATTATTAATGACAATCTCGTTGTCCGTTACCCTTACTACGGAATGTAATCTATTGATTATTAATATGTATTTCGATTTTGAACCTGCCAATCGAGGGTTTTTTTTGCCTGAAATCTTTTTTGAGACGTTTTGCCCGATTGTGAAGGTTTTTTTATGACTTAATTCCTGAAATTCGTGAATTGAAGGGGTAGATCGAACCCTCCGGCCCTCACTTTGGCTATTACCGCTTGCAAATCGTCGAGCTTCTTGCCAGTTACCCTTATTTGTTCATCCATTATCGAGGCTTGCACTTTGATGCCCGTATCTTTAATTAGTTTGATGATCTTTTTGGCGTATTCTTTGTCGATCCCTTGCTTTACTTTGATCTCTTTTTTTATCATGTTTCCCGAGGCATAAACTTCCTTTCCGAAGTCTAAGCTGCCCGATTCTAATCCTTGTTTCATCATTCGTGAAATGATAATATCTTGTACCGCTTTCACTCTCATTTCGTCTTCGGTGACTAGCGTTAAAACCATCGTTTTTTTGTCGAGTTCTAAGGTCGTTTTGGAACCGTGAAAGTCGAAGCGGTTGCTGAATTCTTTTGTGGCTACGTTGATGGCATTGTCGAGCTTCTGAGCGTCAACTTCATTTACTATGTCGAAAGATGGCATGCTAATACGTGATTTCGGGGTTATTATTTTACAAATATTCAATATTCCGATGTAATTAGCTACTTGTTGTGTAAAAATGACGCTATTTCGTGCAATTTTTATTGATGGTTATCCATATCTTTGAGTTACACATCCCAAACAAGTGCCCATTTTATGAAGAGTTTCTTATTGCTGTTCTCTTTTCTTTGCTTCTGTCAGGCAGCGAAAAGCCAGACCGGACAATTTCTGTTTGCCGACCAATCTCCGGCCGTTACCGTTAATGGTACCGCTTTGCATTACCCTTGGGCAGGTGGCATGAATAGCCCTATCCTCAATGAAATCGATTTGAATGGTGATGGGAAGTTGGATATCTTGTCGTTCGATCGCGTTGGCAACCGACTCACTACTTTCTTGAATACTTCCGTTGGTGCTACAGCTTCTTATATGTATGCCCCACAATATATTGCTCTGTTTCCTTCAATTCATGATTGGGTGCGAACTGTAGATTTTGATTGCGATGGTGATCTCGATTTGTTTACGTATACTAACAATGCAATGGGCGTTTACCGAAATGATTTTAGTAGCGGCACTGGATTGTCGTTTTCTTTGGTAACTGCGCAAGTGAATTCAGTGTATGCTTCCGGATTAACTGCTGTTTTTGTAACTCAAGTAAATATGCCCGCATTAACCGATGTTGATGGTGATGGCGATATGGATATTGTTACATTTACGAATTCAGGAAATTTTTTAGAGTATCATAAGAATTATAGCATGGACTCTTCTGGTACTTGCAACGGATTGAATTTTGCCGTTGAACCTGATTGCTGGGGACAGTTTACTTTAAGTGGATTAACGAATACAGCTTTGCTGAATCAGTCTTGTTCTACTCAACGTATGTCGTCTAACGGCGACGGATATGAGAAAGAACGACATGCCGGTTCTGTGCTCACTCCTTTCGATGAAGGTTGCGATGGAGATATCGATTTGATTAATGGAGATATCCTCGGAGAAAATCTTCTTTACTTAGAAAATGGCGGTAATCAAGGTTATGCATTGATTACGTATCAAGATACTTTATTCCCTTCTTACAATCAAAGCATCAATATGCAAAATTTACCTGCTGCATATTATATGGATGTCGATAATGATGGAATAAAAGATATGATCGTTACTCCGTTTGCAACTGTGGGTGAAGATTATAATAATGTTTACTTCTTTAAAAATACAGGTAGCAATTGCGCCAATGTGTTCTCCTATGTTTATCCTCGTTTCTTAATCGATAATATGATCGATATCGGTAGCGCTTCTTCTGTTGCGTTTTTTGATGTTGATAATGATGGAAAGAAAGATATTATTGCAGGTAATGATTATTTGTATAATCCCAATCCTCAGTTTCAAATGTCGAAGTTGTCGTATTTTAGAAATACAGGAACCGTAACTAATCCTTCGTTCGATTTAGTAACAAGCGATTGGTTAAATATTAGCTCGCTCTTGCAATTTGCTTTAACGCCTGCCTTCGGCGATATTGATAATGACGGTGATGTTGATTTGTTATTAGGAAATGCAGATGGTACTTTGATCTTGTATAAGAATACTGCCGGTGCGGGTAATACGCCAAACTTTGTTTTTAATGCACCTCAATATCAAGGTATCGATATTGGGAATAATTCAATGCCACAAATTGTTGATATTGATCGCGACGGATTAAACGATATCCTTGTAGGCGAACGAAATGGCGTACTAAACTACTATCGAAATACAGGTTCTATAAGCTCTCCAGTATTTACTTTGCTAACAAGTAATTTCGGAGGAGTGAATGTGCTTGCGCAGGGAACCATTGCAGGTTATAGCGCACCATTGTTGTTTGATACCGGTAACGGCTATGAGTTGTTAGTGGGAAGTGAAAGCGGTTCTGTTTATCATTATGCAAATATCGACGGAAATCTAACAGGGAATTTTACTTTGCAAGATTCTGCCTACCAACAAATATTCGAACCAAAACGCGTTACTATAGCAATGGCGGATATTGATGGTGATGGTAAATTTGATTTGCTAACTGGTAATACCGCCGGCGGATTTCGTCTTTATACGCAATCGCAAACTAGCGGATTAAATACCGCTGATTCGCAAGTTCCATATTTTACGGTTTTGCCTAATCCTGTTACCGATCGATTGAATTTGAAATTCGATTCGCTTTCAGATGGAAAGAGATTAATTGAAGTGAAAGACATATTAGGTCGCAATTTGATTTCTTATTATTCAATTGACAATTATTGCTCATTCGATTTTAGTAATCATACGAGCGGAATTTATTTAGTAACCGTTACAACTCACGGAAAACAATTCTCATTGCCGTTTGTAAAAAAATAAAAGCATGTTAAAAAAACTCTACCTATTTCTTGCAATCTGTTTGTTTGCAGTTAATGCAAATGCTCAAACAGTGCATCTTTATCGTGATACTACAGTTCATGTAACGGTGGCGGGACAAACACTGGCCAATGCATGGGCCGGAGGATTAAATGGTGCCGTATTTGCCGAAATGGATTTGAACGGCGACAATAAAATGGACATAATTGCTTATTGCTCTGCAAGCAATCGCATTGCTCCATTTATTAATTTGGGTATCTATAAGAAGTCGTCGTATGTTTATGCGCCCGAATATGTTTCGCGTTTTCCTATTAATCTTGAAGGATGGATAAGAACTTACGATTACGATGGTGACGGCGATTTAGATTTGTTTAGTTATGAGAATGCTGGTATTAATTGCTATCGCAATGATTATAACTCGCAAACGGGATTACATTTTACTTTAATTACAAATCAACTTACAACACATTACGGAACTTTTCCTACTAACATTTATGTTTCACGAGTAAATGTACCAGCGTTAAGTGATGTCGATAACGATGGAGATATGGATGTTCTTGCATTCTCGATTAGCGGAAGCTGGGTTGAATACCATAAAAACTATTCACTCGATTCAACAGGAAATGCGACAGGATTTTTATTCTATAATATTCCTCAGTGTTGGGGATATTTTGCATTAAGTAATGCATATAATTCAGCTGCTTTACCTCCTGTATTGCCAGCTTGCCCCTTATTGCCTGCAAATCCGATCCGAAATAATTTCGATGTTGATGCAGTAGAAGTGTCCACAGAATTGCAAGAAAAGCGACATTCAGGTTCGGTGTTATTAGCCGCTGATTTAGATGGTGATGGAGATAAAGATGTGTTGAATGGCGATGTGCTTTCTCCAAATGTATTGTACGTTCAAAACTGTGGTAATCTCGACTCAGCTTATATGTGTGTACAAGATTCAGCTTTTCCTTCATACGATCAATCGGTTTTATTAAGAGATGTAGCAGCTCCTTATTATTTCGATGGGAATAATGACGGATTTAAAGATTTTATCTCTTCCAACTTTTTTGATAGTGGAGAGGATTTTAATAATATTAAGTATTATAATAATATTACTAATAATATTACGAATGTATTTCATCATTCTAGCGATCGTTGGCTGGTAGACCAAATGGTTGAAGTTGGTACAGGTGCTCATCCTGTTTTCTTTGATGTGAATAACGATGGTAAAGATGACTTATTAATTGGAAATGATTATCGTTCGGATGCAAATGTGCTTACAGGTAAAATTGCTTATTACATGAATGTATCATCTGGCTCAAATAAAGAATATACTTTTATTACCGATGATTTTGCATCATTATCATCTACAGGTTTAATTGGCATTGCACCAACTTTCGGTGATTTAGATGGCGATGGAGATAAAGATATGTTGATTGGAGAATCGGATGGGAATTTGATGTACTATCAACAAGTATCGACTGGAAATTTCACACTTGCACAAGTAAATTATCAAAGTATAAATGTTGGCGATAATGCATCTCCGCAATTAGTTGATGTGAATGGCGATGGCTTGCTCGATTTAGTCATTGGTGAACGTGTGGGTAATTTAAACTATTATGAGAATACCGGTACTGCATCAAACCCTGTTTTCACGCTAGTGAGTATAAATTGGGGTGGAGTTAATGTGAAAAAATGGAATTCTTATGCAGGATTGAGTAATCCTTTGGTGTTTAACAATGGAAATGGTACAGAAATGTTGGTAGGCTCACTCAGTGGATATATTTATCACTACAATAATATCGACGGGAATCTAACAGGCCCATTCAATTTAGTGGATAGTATGTATCAGAATATTTTTGAACCTCAACATTGTAGCTTAGCAATGAATGACGTGGATGGCGATGGTAAATTCGATTTGGTTGTAGGTAATCAAAATGGAGGAGTGGTTCTTTATTCTCAGAATTCTGTTTTGGGATTAAATGACAATAATCAAGCAACGGATTTATTCTTTACGCTTTACCCGAATCCTGTTAATGATAAATTGTTTGTTATGTTTGAAGGCTTCAATACAAATGAGAAAGTAGAATTGTCGGTAAGAAATATTATCGGACAAGAAATCCTTCATCAAAGAATTACATCAGGAAACATATCTTTGAATACTTCTAAGTTGTCTGCAGGATCCTACATCTGTGTTCTTTCAAGTAACGGAAAGTATTATACCGAGAAATTTATCAAACAGTAAACCCAAAACACTATGATAAAGAAATTTAATTTAATTCTATTAACCGCATTAACACTTACTATCGTAGGTGGCTGTAAAAAAAAGAATGAATGCGAAGCAGGGTCGGGAGGCAGTTTGACCGTGCTTGCGAATATGATTCATCACACTCGTGCGATAAAAGGATGTAAGGTCTATGTTAAGTTTAATACTTCTGAATTTCCGGGAGAGAACCCTTCAAATTATGATCTCTCATTTAAAGCCGACGATACAACTTCCATAGCAAAGCTTACGGGATTAAATTGTGGCGATTATTATTTATACGCAACAGGTATTGATAGTTTGTTAGATCCTTCGAATAATATTGTTAAGGGAGGAACTCCATTCAGTACTAGTCAAAAGGACGGTACTCAAAGTTGGAATATTTACATTACTGAAGGAGATTAAGAAAATGAAAAAGATAGCTGCGCTGTTACTGTTGTCGTTCACTTGCGGATGTAAGTACGATGTATATGAAGAACCTTTGGTGACAAATTATCCCGATAACGTTAGTAAAATTATGACGGATAATTGTGCTACTTCAGGTTGTCATAATGCTACCAGTAAAGATGGAGCCGCTGGGCTCGATTTAAGTACTTGGGATGCTATGTTTAACGGCACGAATAACGGAGCGGTTACTATTCCTTATCGAGATGATTTTAGTACGGTGCTTTATTTTACGAATGTAGATAGCACATTGGGATTAGTAGTTCAACCTACTATGCCTGCTAATGGAAATCCGATAAGTACTGCCGATTATAAAGTTCTTCGCGATTGGATAATAAATGGAGCGCCTTCCAAAGATGGAGCGATCAAATTTCCTGAGTTGGCAACGCGCAAGAAATATTATGTATCAAACCAAGGTTGTGATGTTGTTTCAATTTTTGATGCTGAAAAGCGTGTGGTGATGCGTATGGTTGATGTAGGTGTCAATCCCGGAGCTACTCCTCCTGAATCTCCTCACAACGTTAAAATAACTGCTGATGGTAAATATTGGGTGGTAGCATTTTTGAATTCTGATATCGTTCAATTGTATAGCACGGTAACTGATCAGTTGGTGAAAACGATTCCTATTGGAAATGGAGTTGCAGGTGGATGGAATACGATTTCATTATCGAAAGATTCAAAATATGGTTATGCAGTTGATTACAATGGAGGTCGTGTGGCTTTCGTTGATTTTGATGCAGGAACATCTCAAACCTATGGTCCTTTTCCAAGCACAGGAGCCGCAATAAATTTACATGGATCTGCTCTTAACGCAACAGACGATACTTTGTATGTTACATATCAAGAGTCAAGTAAATTGGTGAAAATACCTATTGCTTCTCCCGGCGATTATGAAGATGTGAACTTAAACCCTATTGGGCCTGATTTCTCTTCTGTAGCATTAAAACCTCATGAGGTAATATTTAGTCCCGATTACAGCAAGTATTTTGTTACCTGTCAGGATGTAAATCAAGTGCGTGTATTCGATACGCATTCCGATCAACTTCTGAAAGTTATTCCCGTAGGTGTTTATCCTTTGGAATTCGGAATGGCCGCCGATCAGAATTTATTATTCGTGACGAATATGGAGGATACTTATTTCCCGAATATGCGTGGCTCGGTAAGCGCGATTGATATCGTGAATTTAACAGAGGTGAAACGAATAATTGTTGGATGGCAACCGCATGGCATCGCTGTTGATCCTGATAAAAAAATAGTGATAGTAGCGAATAGGAATTTCACCGGCGGACCAGCACCTCATCATGCTGCCTCTTGTGCAGGAAAGAATGGATATCTGAGTATCATTAATATTACTACACTAGAAAAAGATCCTTACTTCAAGCCGGAGATGTCGGTAGATCCCTATTCAGTTGCAGTAAAACGATAATCATTGTTTTGAAAAAAGCCATTATTATTTTCGACGGCTTCTGTAATTTTTGTTCGCGAACAGTCGACTTCATTCTAAAAGCCGACCACAACAATCATTTTATGTTTGTTGCATCGCAAACAGAATCTGGCAAAGCCTTGCTCGAAAAATATGGCATTAAAGAAGTGATGTCGGTTTGTTTAATTCAGAACGAACAAGTGTATTTGAAGTCGGATGCCGCTCTGGAAATAGCTAAAAAATTATCAATTCCTTATCGGTGGTTCTCGATTTTTAAAATTGTTCCTTTATCAATTCGCGACGCTATTTATTCTTTCATTGCAGCGCGACGTTACAAATGGTTTGGTAAAAGAACTAACTGCAAGGTGTATGACGAAAAAAGTAAATCAAAATTTATAGCATAAAAAAAAGGTGTCATTGAGACACCTTTTTCTATTTTAAGTCTACGGGAAATTATTTCACCGTTTCTTGCATTCTGTCTAATACGTTCATTACTTCTTTCACTGCTATTGAAGATTTGTCTAATAAATCTTTTTCATCAGCATTTAATTGAAGTTCGATGATTTCTTCGATACCATTCTTTCCTAATTTAACAGGAACTCCAAGATATACATCTTTCAATCCGTATTCTCCTTGTAACCATGCGCACACAGGGTAGATACGTTTTTGATCACGAACGATAGATTCAACCATTTGAGCTGCAGCAGCACCCGGTGCATACCAAGCAGATGTTCCCATTAAGTTTACTAATTCACCACCACCAACTTTCGTACGTTGAACGATAGCTTCTAATTTATCGGCAGCGATTAATTCAGTTACTGGAATTCCTGATACAGTAGTGTAACGAGGAAGTGGAACCATTGTATCTCCGTGTCCACCCATAAGGATAGCTTGGATATCTTTCGGTGAGCAATCTAATGCTTCAGCAAGAAAAGCGCGGTAGCGAGCAGTATCAAGGATACCAGCCATACCGAATACTTTCTTAGGGTCGTGTCCTGAAGTTAAAAATGCGCAATATGTCATTACATCAAGAGGGTTACTCACCACGATGATGATGGCATTAGGAGAATATTTAACGATGTTTTCTGTAACAGACTTCACGATGCCAGCATTTGTCGCGATAAGATCATCACGGCTCATACCTGGCTTACGTGGTAAACCTGAAGTGATAACTACAACTTCCGAACCGGCAGTAGCAGCATAATCATTCGTTACACCTTTTACGCGAGTATCGTATAAATTAATTGGCGCTGTTTGCCAGATGTCGAGTGATTTTCCTTCTGCTGTACCTTCTTTGATATCTAACAGAATTACCTCGTTGGCAAGTTCCTTGTGGGCAATTACATTGGCGCAAGTGGCTCCCACGTTGCCGGCGCCTACAACTGTAACTTTCATTGTCGTAAAGCTTTATTTTTAGTTGCGGCGAAGGTATGAAAAACAACACGTTCTATCATAAGATTTTTGTCACTAAAATTGGAAATCTTGATCAACGGGCAAAAAGCGAAGTTTAAAGGTCGATTTTCAATCCTGTTTAGGGTATTTGTAAAACAGAAAAGGCCACCCGAGGGCAGCCTTTTTCCGATATTTGAGATGCTTAAGCGTCTACTTTAGCATATTTTGCGTTTTTCTCGATGAACTCTCTGCGTGGAGGTACTTCATCGCCCATCAGCATTGAGAAGATACGGTCAGCTTCCGCAGCGCTTTCGATAGTTACTTGGCGTAATGTACGAGTGTCAGGGCGCATAGTTGTCGACCATAACTGCTCGGCGTTCATCTCTCCAAGACCTTTATAACGTTGAATACCTACGGTCGATTCTTTTCCTTCCGGAGCCATGCGTTTTACGGCTGCAATACGTTGTTCGTCGGTCCAGCAATATTCTTCTTCTTTTCCTTTTTTAACGAGGTAAAGAGGAGGTGTTGCGATGTAGATATATCCGTTTTCGATCAACTCCTTCATGTGACGGAAGAAGAACGTTAGGATAAGCGTTGTAATGTGGCTACCATCTACGTCGGCATCGGTCATGATTACGATTTTATGGTAGCGTAATTTTTCGATGTTCAAAGCTCTTTCGTCCTCAGCAGTTCCTTTGCTTACGCCCATTGCCGTAAACATATTGCGGATCTCTTCGTTGTCGAAGATTTTATGATCCATTGCTTTCTCCACATTCAAGATCTTACCTCTAAGTGGAAGGATAGCTTGGAAGTTACGGTCGCGGCCTTGCTTAGCAGTACCACCCGCGGAATCTCCCTCGACAAGGAATAATTCACATTTGTCGGCAGCTCTTTCAGAGCAATCACTCAGTTTTCCTGGTAATCCCGAGCCTGTGAAAGCGCCTTTACGTTGCACCATTTCACGTGCTTTACGCGCAGCGTGACGTGCTGTAGCAGCTAAGATTACTTTGTTAACGATAAAACGAGCTTCACGAGGATGTTCTTCGAGGTACATGCCTAACATTTCAGCTACAGCTTGGTCAACGGCACCCATAACCTCGTTATTTCCGAGTTTAGTTTTCGTTTGGCCTTCGAATTGTGGCTCCTGAACTTTAACAGAGATTACCGCTGTTAATCCTTCACGGAAGTCATCGCCGCTAATATCAAATTTTAATTTAGCTAACAAACCTTCTTTATCTGCATACGACTTAAGAGTACGCGTTAAAGCACGACGGAAACCGGCAAGGTGAGTACCACCTTCGTGGGTATTAATATTGTTAACGTAAGAGTGAACGTTCTCGTTGAAAGAAGTATTATAGCTCATCGCCACTTCTACAGGAATACCGCTTTTTTCGCCTTCCATGTAAATAACATCTTCCATTAACTTCTCACGAGTAGAATCAAGGAATTCAACGAATTCAACTAGTCCTCTTTCAGAAAAGAATTTGTCGGCATTTACAGGATTATTCTCTGCATCTAATTCACGAAGATCTGAGATGTTAATACTGATGCCCTTATTTAAATAAGAAAGCTCACGCATACGTGTAGCTAACGTATCATAAGTATAAACGGTAGTCGTGAAAATAGACTCGTCGGGTTTGAAAGTAACTTCAGTACCTGTACGATCTGTTTCTCCAATAATTTTAGCAGCGTAAAGTGGCTTACCGATGCTGAATTCTTGTTGCCAAATTTTTCCGCCACGGTGAATTACCGCACTTAAATGAGTTGATAATGCATTCACGCAACTAACACCCACCCCGTGCAATCCTCCGGAAACTTTATACGAGTCTTTGTCGAATTTACCACCGGCATGAAGAACCGTCATTACTACCTCTAAAGCAGAACGACCTTCTTTATGGTGCATATCGGTTGGGATACCGCGACCATCATCTTTTACCGTAATGCTGTTATCGGGATTGATAAATACGTCGATGTTTTTACAATGACCCGCAAGAGCCTCATCGATGGAGTTATCTACAACTTCATATACTAAATGGTGGAGTCCTTTTACACCAATATCTCCAATATACATGGCAGGACGCTTACGAACTGCCTCTAGACCTTCGAGTACTTGAATACTATCGGCCGAATAATCGTTATTTTGTGGTTCTTTTTCTAGCAATTGATCGCTCATTATCAGAATGTTATGCAATTTTTGTTAAAACTTAACAAAGATAGTAAAAAAGCCGCTTCAAAACGCAGGAAAATTTGAACTGTTGATAAGTTCAATACCTGTTAATTAATTTTTCGAAATGAAGTGGTTTTTACGGCCTCAGGCAGCATTAAAACGGCCGGTTGTCGCTTTTAGTGCTTCGGCCTCGTTAAAATACGTTAAATTAAAAATCGAAGGATTAGCGGAGTTCCTTTAATAAAGGTATAGGATGTGGTTGTTTTGGTTCCAATTCATTGTGAATTCATAATCCGGTCTATTAGCGAGGGAGCTGGCTAATGGATTTTATCCCCAATCCTTAAAATAGCAAATACTTTTATTTAATAGTGTATCGAATTGATAATCCCGCTTCGTCGGCCCAAAATCCCGAGTAACCGATTAAATTAAAAGCTGGTTTCCAGTCGAGAGCTAGGTTAAGTGGGATTTCGTCAAACGTATATTCTAAGCCTATTTGTCCGTCGAGGCCAAAAACGCCATAGTTTCTTTCATTATCCCACCAAGGATTATAACGGCCGTTCCAAAATCCAAGGTGAGCACCTGCTCCCATATAAAAGCGGAATCCCGGTTCAGGGAAAACAGGGTAATTCACTTGGTATAATCCGGTAATATTGAATCCGTGCCAACGAGTGGCCAAAATTCCCTCTACACTCGACTTATCATCAAAATTATGTTTAACAGTTATTCCCGCACCAGGAATGCAGCGCAAGCCGATGGCTGTTTTGTATTCGTGTTGAGCTTGAAGTGAGTTGCAAATGAGCAACAAAGCAATAAGGAAGGAAAAGGTTTTTTTCATGGGGCTGCAATTTTAGTTAATCTAAGCTAATCTGAATCTTAAAAAAGATGAATTTTCTAAAAATATTTCAACGGGTTCCCAAATTAATGATCCTATAACGCCAAAATTCGTCTGAATATTGAGTGTTTTCGCCGAAACTAATTTTCAACAATTCGTGTTTTTTTGTCAGTATATTTACAAATGACTGTAAATCAATGCTAAACGACTTTCAACGAAAGATGCATATCATTTTTTCAATTTGAAATAATTTGTTTCCTTTGTCCTTCTGTGAAACTGTTAACTCACGTTCCCTTATGATTAAGAAAACCTTAAGCCTGCTATTGGTCTTTTCATTGGCCATTGTATGCAGTTTTGCTGCTGACAAATCTCCAAAAACGCCAAAGTCGAAGACTCAGAAGGCAGACAAGTTTTTCAACACG
>Ga0255347_1005905_pt1 | contig 13627 bp, 13 predicted proteins | sample wastewater_treat_2_FD_192479 | JGI IMG/M metagenome (GOLD analysis project Ga0255347, IMG submission 192479) | Wastewater microbial communities from Lulu Island WWTP, Vancouver, Canada - plant24 | ecosystem: Engineered > WWTP > Wastewater > Unclassified | place: Canada: Vancouver, British...
GTTTTAAGTATTCACGCACCCGCACGCCGTTTTTATGAATATCAAGGAAAAGGGATTTACCGCCGTTGGCAAGTGGTTTTTCCCTAACATATACCGGACTTTTAGCCGCTTTTTTAATTGTTTTTTTAGGCATTTTCTTTACTTATTAAATTGACTTTATAAAGATAAAACAAAATATCAATAAAACAAAGGAAAATAATACATTTTTTTAATTTTATTTTTTATATGTTAAAATCTTAATTATCAATAAAATAAAAGTTGAAAGGGACAAAAAAGCGTAAAAAATAACATCGGGGGACAGTTTTTTTAATGGTCGGGGGACTGTTTAGGGGACAATTTTTAGTAAAAAATGGACAAAACAACAGAAAACAAAGCCAATTTATTCAGAATAAAAAAAGCCCCCAAAATAGCTATATACTTATTGTTATATACTTTTTATTTGGTTGTTGTTTTCGTGCCGTTTTTGGATTGATATTTTCTTAAAAAAAATAAAAATTAATAGGAACTTGTAATTTAATTTGTAATTTTTTATTGTATATTTGTTTCGTCAATTCTACGTCTACAAAAATTATAAAGTTCACTAAAAATATTAAACATGATAAAAAAAATATTAACGTACTTCGTCCTTTTCATTTTGTTGGTTAACACGTCAGTAAAAGCCCAAACCGAAATTAAAGTAGGTGTTTTTATGAATGATTTTATTGTAACTACTTCAGAACCTAGATTCTATGCTGATTTCTATTGGTGGTGCAAAGTACCTTTAAGCGTGGACGAGGAATTGGTTGACGATTATGCATATATAGATTTTGTAAATGCTACTGCTGATATAGTAAATGTTATAAACGAAAAAAGGGTATTTGAGGATTGTTATTACATTGCAGGCAATTGCAAGGGGTATTTTAATTATTACCCGGAATTTAAAGATTATCCAAGAGATAAACACAGAGTTCCTTTAATTATTGAAAGTGTTAATCATCCAATAGAAACAATTGTTTTAGTTCCGGACGAAATCACCTATTCAAATCAAGACTTTCAAGGATATAATGAAAGTATTAATGCTAACGAGTTCAAAGTATTGGGTGCCCATTTCCATCAATCTTCAAAAGTCTATAATACGAGCTTTGGAACTATTGATGCTGATACTAAAACTAGTTATTCCAGATTAAGTTATGATATAGAGATAAAAAGAAAATCTTTTTCCTATCAAATAAAGATAATTATTCCATGTTTGCTTTTGTCAATCATAGCCTATTTGGTGTTTTTTATTCCGGCGTCTAAATTAGAGGTGGTCGTTAGTTGTACGGTAACTTCCTTATTGGCTTGTATTGCAGTACAGTTCACAACATTAGGCGATATTCCCCGAGTCGGTTATATTACAAAATCCGATTTGATTTTTTACCTTTTCTATTCACTATTTTGCTTCGCATTAATTCAATCTGTTTATACGTATAATATGGAAAGAAAAGGAAAAGAAGAGAGAGCAAAAATTTTCAGAGTAGTTTGTAGAGTTGTATACCCCTTCTTAATTTTCTTTGGCTTATTTTCTATTTTACACTAAATAAAAAGAAAATTATTTTTTTCTTCGTCTAATGTTTAATTGGATTACGCAGTAGTCAATAAGCGGGGCGAAAATATTCATTAAAAGAATGGCGAGCATCATGCCTTCGGGATAGCCCTTGTTGGCGGTGCGTATTAAAATGGCAAAAATGCCGATTAATAGTCCGTAGATTATTTTTCCTTTTGACGTGTGTGGTGCCGTAACGGGGTCGGTAGCCATATAAACGGCGCCGAAGAGGAAGCCGCCGAGAAGTATTTGTGTGTAAGCCGGAATTAGCATAATAGGTTGTGTGCCAATAAGATTAAATATTCCACCCATTAATAATCCTCCGGTAATTACGGATAACATGATTTTGAAACTAGCGGTGCGCGTGATAATTAAAATAAAAGCCCCTATTAAAATGGCGATTTTTGATGTTTCTCCGATAGAGCCTGGGATATTTCCGATACAAAGTTCTAAAATACTTGGTATTTGCGAAAGATTATCATTCATAATATTCCCTAGCGGTGTTGCTCCTGAGTAGGCGTCTGCTTTCTCTGCAATCCAAACGTTGTCACCGGAGATTACACTTGGATAGGCAAAGAAGATGAAAACGCGTGCTAAGAGTGCCGGGTTGAGAAAATTATATCCCGTTCCGCCAAAAACCTCTTTCCCGAATATAACGGCAAAAATAGTGGCTATAGCAACAATCCATAAAGGAATGTCAGGCGGGAGTATCAAGGGAATGAGAAATCCCGTTACAAAAAATCCCTCTGCAACCTGATGTTTGCGGCGTTGCGCAAAAATAATTTCGACTGTTAATCCACTGACGTAGACCACGATAACAAGAGGTAACCATTTTAAAAATCCATAAAGGAAAGATTGCCAAATCGAAACTTCTAAACCTAAGGAGGTGAAGTGCTGGTAGCCAATATTCCATAATCCAAACAAAAGAGGTGGGAAAAGAGCAATTATGACGGTAATCATAATTCGTTTCATATCCACGGCATCGCGAATATGACACCCCTTTGTGGTTACATCCTTAGGAGTAAGAAAAAATGTATCTACTGCGTCGAAAAATGAGTGAAGAGGGTACAAGGGCTTTCCCTTCTCAAACTGTTTTCCTAATTTATTACTCCATTTTTCGAATATGTTCATAGTGCTCAAACTAATTATAAGTTTCTTGATATAGATAAGCGAGAGCGTCTTGAATTGTTTGTTGCCACTCGATTTTTGAAGGGCATATCAGTTCGCATAAAGCAAAATCTTCGGCGGTTATTTCGTAAATGCCTAAATTTTCCATTAAATCAATATCACGTGTAACACATGCCTTATATAATTCCGCCGGTAGAATGTTAAAAGGGAAAACCCTTTCGTATAGGTCATGTAACATTAACGTTCGTTTGCTTCCTTGCAAGGAGGTGTGTGGAGAGTAGTGCTTTTTTGGAAAAAGAAAAGCAAGAAAAGTGTGTGAAAAACTCCATTTCTTTAAACCCGGCAGTAGCCACCCTAAAAATTCTCGTTTTCCTCCTTCGGCAATGACCGTAATTTGTCTATCGTAAAAACCGACAAAACCGCTACAAGGTATCTGTTTTCCCGTTAAAATATTACCGCTGATAATTCTTATATTTTCCTGTTTAATGTTGTTTTTTAAACTGTTTTCAACAGATGCTCCGTAGGTCATTTCAAGGTAATGTGGCGAGATGATTTCACTACCGCACAACGGAACTATTTTTTTAAATTCTAATTTTTTATGTAAGAAAAGAGTTCCAATTAATGTAATTTGCCAAGGGTCTATATGCCAAACGATTTCACCTTTCTTAAGAGGGGCAATATGGTGAATTTGAGTGCCGATATTCCCGGCAGGATGAGGACCTTTGAAAAAATAAGTCTCTACATAAGGGCAATTTTCAAAGAATGAGTTGTTACGTGATACATCAAGGGAAAGATATATTTTTCCTTCCGTAAGATGTTGAATGATAGAGAGTCCCTTTTCAAATTCTTCGTTTTTATCTTTTAAGATATATGAATAGTTCGGAGCTAACGGAGCTGAGTCGAAGCCGGAAATAAAAATTGCTTTTGGTACATCATCAGGGTTGGGGATGCAATCAAAAGGACGCTGACGAAAAAAAGGAAACATGCCGTATTGAAGTAGCGTTTTCAAAATACTGTTTCGATTTAAGACATCGGGTAGTGCAATCTCTTCGGTTGCTTCATCTTCATTCTTTTTGATAATAATGGCTTCAATGTGTCTTTTTGCACCACGTCTAATTTCGTGAACCGTTCCGGAAATAGGTGAGACAAATTGCAAATTAGGGTTTTTGTTAGAGGTGAAAAGGGTTGTTCCAATTTTTACGTTATCGCCTTCCTGAACTTTTAAAGTAGATACAAGTAAGTTGAAATCGTCAGGTGAAACCGCATAATAATCAGAAAGTAAAGGTGAAGTTTTCAATTCGGCTTCGCCGTTTAATAAGTAATCTAAACCTTTTTTTATTCTGATAACTCTTTTCATACTTATTGTAAAATGAGTGGCAAAGATACGAAAAAGTAATAAAAAGTACTTTTTTAAAATAAATTCATTTAATTCTAATTATTCAAACCTTATCTCCTTAGCAGTGAGAATTTTGCAATAAAATAACATTTTATTTATTTATAATTAACATTTAAAGTTGTTTTGTCTTAAAAAAAAGTGTATTTTTGTCCTTCATTAAATTAAATAAAAAGTCATTATGGAAAAAGAAAAACAGAATAGTGAAAAGTTGAAAGTGCTTAATTCAACATTAGAAAAGCTTGAAAAGACGTTTGGAAAAGGAGCGATTATGCGTTTAGGCGATGCTCCGATTGATAATATAGAGGTAATTTCTACGGGTTCTATTGGTTTGGATGCGGCGTTGGGTGTGGGCGGGTTGCCTAAGGGCAGAGTGATTGAAATTTACGGACCTGAAGCGTCGGGAAAAACGACTTTGGCAATCCACGTGATAGCCGAATCGCAGAAAAAAGGTGGAATCGCCGCATTTATTGATGCTGAACATGCGTTTGACAGATTTTATGCCGAAAAATTAGGTGTCAATACCTCGGAACTGTTAGTTTCTCAACCGGACAACGGCGAGCAAGCCCTTGAGATTGCCGATAACCTTATCCGCTCGGGAGCGATAGATGTCATCGTGATTGACTCCGTTGCGGCATTAACTCCTAAAAGTGAAATCGAAGGAGATATGGGCGACTCCAAAATGGGATTACAAGCAAGATTGATGTCCCAAGCTCTTCGGAAACTGACCGCAACTATCAGCAAAACAGGTTGTTGCTGTATCTTTATTAATCAATTGCGTGATAAAATCGGAGTTATGTTCGGAAATCCGGAAACGACCACAGGAGGGAATGCTCTTAAATTTTATTCTTCTGTCCGTCTTGACATTAGACGCATGTCGCAATTGAAAGACGGCGACGTTGCTGCCGGCAATCGTGTGAAAGTTAAGGTGATTAAAAATAAAGTAGCTCCTCCATTTAGAACCGCCGAGTTCGATATTCTCTTCGGTGAAGGTATTTCTAAAACCGGTGAAATTATTGATTTAGGAGTTGAAAAGAATATTATTAAAAAATCCGGTTCGTGGTATTCTTATGGAGATAGTAGATTAGGACAAGGACGTGATGTCGTTAAACAGGTGTTAGCCGATAATCCCGAACTCTCTCTTGAACTTGAAACGAAGGTTCGCGAAGCGTTGATTGAGTCGTAAGCGAAAAAAACCGAATATCAATGAGCCTTTTGTCAAGTTGATTTTTTAAAAACACAATTGTTTGAAAAAAAAGTTTAATTTTGCATTCTTTAAAATTATATTGTATAATGAATGATCCCTTTCATGAGATAAGGCATTATAACGAAGAAGAAGCAAAATCCGCATTAAGCCAACTGCTTGATAACCCTCAGTTTTTGTCAGCAATTAAAATGTTTTCTACCGAAAATAGCTACGACGAGATTATTAATGAGTTGAAGCATGTGGATTCCATTTTTAAGCTACAATATTCGATTATTTACAGATTTGTAAACTTTATTATTCAAAATAAAACAAATGGTATCGCATTTTCGGGCATCAATAACATAAAACACGATGAAGTCTACGTCTTTGTCGGAAATCACCGCGATATCGTTCTAGATCCCGTCTTTTTACAAAAGTATTTTTTAAAGGAGAGTTTTAATACCTCTAAAATTGCCTTTGGTGATAATTTAATGACATCTAATACCTTAGAACTGTTTTTTAAATTAAATAAGATGTTTATCGTGAAAAGAGGCGGGACAATTCGTGAAAAATTAATCAATTCACAACTCCTTTCTCAATATATTCATCATAGCTTAACAGTTGAAAAAGAATCGGTTTGGATAGCACAACGTAACGGAAGAGCTAAAAATGGAATTGACAGAACGCAACAAGGTTTAGTGAAAATGTTAGTCGATTTCTCAAAAAACGATATTTTATCAGGTTTTAGAGAATTAAAAATTGTTCCTGTTTCTATTTCATACGAGTATGACCCTTGCGACAGACTAAAAGCTCGCGAACTGATTTTATCTGAAAATAACAGCTATAAAAAAAGAAAAGGGGAAGATTTTGAAAGCATGAAACAGGGCATCTTCGGCTATAAAGGCAAAGTCTCGCTCGTTATCGGCAAGCCGATTATTGATGAAATTGATAAAATTGACGATTCGCTCCGAAATAATGACAAAATCGGTGAGATGTGTAAATTGATAGATGAACAAATTCACCGCAATTTTAAGTTATATGAGAATAATTATATAGCTTACGATATGGTCGAAAATAGTTCGGAATTTGCTGCTCATTACAGCAGAGAGCAAAAAGAAGAATTTTTAAAATATATTGATAAACAGAGCGTTATAGAAGATGCTCCGAAAGATAAAATGGTTCAATGTCTCTTGAAAATGTATGCCAATCCGGTGAAAACAGCATTTGGTAAAGAGATTACAATTACAGAAGATAATAATTGGTAAATTTGAAATATAATGGATGATCAACCCCCTTCGCCGCGAAAAAAGATTTTAATTATTCGTTTTAGTGCTGTCGGTGATATTGTACTGACAAGCCCCGTTATCAGAGCAATTAAAGAACAAATTCCGAATGTAGAGGTTCACTATGTAGTCAAAAAGGAGTACGCTTCGATTATTGAAGTAAATCCTTATGTTGACAAGATTCATACCTTTTTCGGAGATTTAAAGGCAATCATCAATCAGCTTCGTGAAGAGAAATTCGATTTTATTGTCGATTTACAAAAAAATCTACGTTCCCGCAAGATTATTCGCTCACTACATATTCCGTACGGGACTTTTCCAAAACATAACATCCAAAAATGGATTTACGTTAATTTGAAAATTAATTTTCTTCCCAATATTCATATTGTTGATAGATATTTTGCTGCCACTGAAAAATTGAATGTTTTTAATGACGGGAAAGGATTGGATTTTTTTATTCCTGAGGAGAGAGAGTACGATGAAGATGATTTGCCCGCTGTTTTTGAAAATGGTTTTGTAGCGATTTCTCTTGGCAGTATCCATGCTACGAAGCGTCCGCCAACGCATAAGATTGTGGAAATTGCGAAAATTCTACACAAACCGGTTATGTTGCTCGGAGGAAAAGATGTAATTCAAGAAGGAGAGGATATAGCTATTAAATTGGGCGAAAAAGCGTATAACGGCTGCGGGAAATTTTCTCTTTTTCATTCCGCTTCAATTATTCAAAAAGCAGATTGCCTTTTAACCGGCGATACGGGACTAATGCATATTGCTGCCGTTTTTGACGTTCCCATCGCAGTTTTGTGGGGAAATACCTTGCCGGAATTCGGTATGTATCCTTATAGACCCAATAAAACGGAGAATTACCGTAATTTTGAAACGGTCGCCCTCCCTTGCCGACCATGTTCTAAATTGGGATATTCCAAATGTCCACTCCGACACTTTAAATGTATGAACCAAATATCGGTTGTCGATGTCGCCGAATGGATTAATAGATTTTAAAATGAAAGTTAAAATAACGCTTTTCTCTCTTCTTCTCTCCTTCTTAATATCTGCATGTGCCCAAAGTAGCCATGCCGATGGTAACGATTCGGTAACCGATTTCCCATTTTATTATTCAAGAACGATTACGGAAGATTCTTTAGAAAAAAGGAAGATTTATGTAACTTTCATTTTTGAAAACGGAAAAAAGCAACGAGCCGTAACCTATAGACAGGAAATTATGAAAAATAGAATAAAGTGGGACGAGAGTTGCCAAATGTCGGTGGTAAATGAAAATGACAAAGTGGAAAAAATAACGGCAAATCTATCGCCATTTGAGAAAGTTGAGTGGCAATATTCTCTTTCTGCCGAACCAAAAGAATCAATTATTCAAATTGAAAAAGCCGCATTGCTTATTATGAATGAGCAATTTGAAGTTGAAAAAATAACATTTGATGCTATTGAGTATCCATTGAAAAAATAATATTTCTCTGCATTTATAAGAGGTTGATTTTTAACACCTTGTGTTTAAAATGAGGGGGAGTTAGAATTTATTAAACTTTAATTTCGTATTTTTGTCGGAAAATTATTCTCGCATGAATAAATTATATTTTCAAAATCCCGTAACGGTCAATGGCGTGTGCTATTTTGCGTCTGATTTTCATTTCGGAGCACCGTCAGACAAATATGTAAATGAAGAGAGGGAGCAACGTGTTTTAACTTGGTTGGATACGATTATGCAAGATGCCACGCATATTTTTTTTCTCGGTGATCTTTTTGATTTTTGGTTTGAGTATAAAGACGTGGTGCCGCGGGGTTATTACCGTTTATTTAATAAATTTGCGGAACTTAAACAGAAGAACATACAAGTTTACTATTTCACCGGTAACCACGATATGTGGATTAAAAATTATTTCGAGGAAGAGTTCGGATTCATTATTCTACGAAAACCGCAAGCTTTTATCATTAATGGCAAAAAATGTTTGGTGGGGCATGGTGACGGCTTGGGTCCGAAAGATTACGGATATAAAATAATTAAAAGAATATTTGCCTTTAAACCCAATATAGTTTTCTTCGGAGCTCTGCACCCGCGAATTTCCTTCGCTATTGCTCGTTTCTTCTCACGTAAAAGCCGAGCAATGACCGCCTTTAAAAATGAATATTTTTTGGGAATTGATAAAGAGTTTTTGGTACTCTTTGCACAAGACGTCTTAGAAAGAGAAAAAATAGATTATTTTATTTTCGGACATCGTCATTTGCCGTTGCAAATACCCTTAACTGATAATGCAATATATTGGAATACAGGCGATTGGATTATTCATGACTCCTATTTGAAAATTTCCCGTAAGAATACCGTCCTCGTTACTCCAACGGTTGTCGATGATTTTTTATAATTTATCATGCAAAAAGAAGATATTCAACCACATTACGCGGGTTTTGTTAACATCTTAGGAAATCCAAATGTCGGTAAAAGTACGCTAATGAACTTGTTAGTGGGGGAGGAGCTTTCCATTATAACTGCCAAAGCTCAAACAACCCGACACCGTATAAGAGGAATTGTAAACGGGGAGAATTTTCAAATTGTCTATTCTGACCTTCCGGGTATTTTGCTACCCGCCTACCAATTACAAAATAAGATGATGGATTTTGTCGGTGAGGCAATGCGGGACGCCGATATCTTTCTTTATGTCGTAGAGTGTGGTGAAACAAAATATAATGAAGGCATTATCCGGCTACTACAGCAGACAACAAATCCTGTTTTGTTAGTTATTAATAAGATAGATGGGAAGAGTGAGGAAGATATTGCCCATTCCGTTCAACATTGGGGAGCTTTATTGCCGCAAGCGGATCCTTGCACTATTTCGGCACTGCACGGGACAAACGTAGAGCAATTACAACAGAAAATCGTTTCTAAATTGCCGGTCTCCCCTCCCTATTTTCCTAAAGATGAGCTTACTGACCGCCCAATGCGTTTTTTTGTTTCCGAGTTGATACGCGAACAAATATTGTTGCTCTATAAAAAAGAGGTGCCGTATAGTGTAGAGGTTGTCGTTGATTATTTCAAGGAAGAAGAAAACGTAACCAGAATTGGAGCCATCCTTTATGTTGAGCGGGACTCCCAAAAAGCTATCATTCTGGGAAAGCAAGGAAAAGCTATTAAGGAGTTGGGAATTAAGTCGAGGCAGGAAATTGAAAAATTTTTAGAACAACATATTTTTCTCGATTTATCGGTTAAAGTTTTGAAAAATTGGCGAAGAAATGAGAGTTATGTGAAGGGTTTTGGCTATTTTTGATTTTTTTAGCTTATGTCAATCTCTTTTTTAAAATGTGACAAAATAGATAAAGCGAAGTGGAACCAAGCGGTAGCGGCTTCACTTTACCCGACTTTGTTTGCCGACTATGATTTTCTATCAGTCGCTTCGCCGGAGTGGTGTGCCTTGATAAAAGGCGATTACGAATATATCATGCCTCTTCCCGTGCGTTCGAAGATGCACATTTCATATATTTTTACGCCTTTTCAATTTTCACGATTAGGAATCTTTTCAAAAAATAGAATTACTGCGGAAATTGTCCGTGAGTTCTTTCAGGCAATACCGTCTAATTTTAAACAAATTGATTTGCGATTAAATCACTATAACCCGAGTGAGAAAATAGCTTCCGAATCAATACAATTGGTCTCGTATAGTTTGAATTTAAAAGCCTCATATACAGAGTTATATAAAAATTTCCGTCAAAATACCAAACGCAATATAAAGGCGGCTGAAAAGGAGAATTTGCATATAACTTCCGACCTATCTTTGCGTGATATAGTGTTGCTTTATAAAGAAAACAGAGGTAAAACCAAAAAATTCAAAATAAAGGGAAAAGATTACCGATTATTTTTAAAAATTGCCACTTTTGCCCAGGAGCGTGGCTTTCTCGAATTAGTGGGCGTTAAAGATGGAGAGAATAATTTGTTAGCGGGCGCAGCTTTTCTGCATGATTATTCTACGGTTTGGTTTTGGTTTTCAGGACGTGATAATCGCTTTGCCAACAAAAGAGCCATGTTTTTCCTCATCAATGAGTATATAAAAAAATATCAAAAAACGTCCAAAATTTTGGATTTTGACGGTTCGATGAATGAGAATATTGCCCGATTTTATGCAGGTTTTGGAGCAACGCGTTACAGTTTTCCGATGCTCTATTTTTCCAGACATTTTTATCTACATAAATTGGTCGCCTTTTATAAAATAGTGCGAGGTTTGTAATGTCTTAATATTCAGTTAGATAATAATATTTTTAATTAAAATTATAAAATATATGAAAATCAATAATCTTCTCTCTATAATTTTCCACCGGAACAGAAAGTTTTAAATTAAAATCCTTACTTTTAATCTTTTTTTATTACCTTTGTAGCCGCAAAAAAATATCAATAAGGAATGTAGAATTTAGATTCTCCGCATTAAAGAAAGGAGGTTTTCATGGTTGACACCATCAGTTTCGGAGTGCTTAAATGGCATCATATAACCAATCCAACGGTTGACGATTTAGATTATTTGCGAGAGAACTTTCATTTTCACCCCCTTGACATCGAAGATTGTTCAAGTTTTGTGCAACGTCCGAAAATTGACGTTTATGATGATTATTTCTTTTTGGTGCTCCATTTTCCGTTAATGGATAAGCGTACAAATATGATTAAAACAGAGGAGACTAAGATTTTTTGGGGAAAGGATTTTCTTATTACCGTGGGAAATTCACACTATGTTGTTCAAGACCTCTTTAATTTGACGAAATTGAATCCGCAGGAATTTGAAAATGAAAAGTTGTCCGGCACCAGCGACGCGATTCTATACCACGTCCTCTATCGCATGATGAAGGAGACTTTCTTGCTGATTGAGCGACTTGGGAATGAAATTGACCTTATTAGTAGAGACCTTTTTAGTCGAAAGACCGAGAAAATTATTAAACAGATTTCACTTTTTAGAAAAAATATTATCCACGTCAACACTATTTTTAGACCGCAATTGCGTCTGTTCCATAAATTTGAGTCCGGCGAAGTGAAAGGTTTTGCGGAGGATATGGAAGACTATTGGGGAAATATTCTGGACTTTTACCAGAAAATGTGGGATATGATTGAAGATTATGGGGAGTTGGTGATTGGGCTAAACCGTACGTTCGATTCTTTGCAAGCGAATAAGACGAACGAAATTATGCGTGTACTTACGATTATCTCTACGATTGTTTTGCCGCTAACCTTTATTACAGGTTTGTACGGAATGAACGTCTATCTGCCTATGGCAGAGCATCCTGCGGCATTTTGGATGTTGCTGGGAGCCTGCTTTTTAATCGTTTTTGCTTTGCTATTTCTTTTCAGACACAAGCGTTGGATGTGATAAGGAAAACAGATGTTCGATAATCTGTTTGTCAATAGTTGTAAGTTCGATTCCTCTACGTTGGTAAACAAGTTGTGCCGTTTCCAAAACTTTCTTCAAATTATTAATTTCATAACCGTGTTGAGGTCCGCCGTAAGAGAAAGATTCGATGAAGTTTCGCATGTAGTTTGTGCCAAAAAGATTACAAGCTATGCCTACCACGGTTCCGCTATTAAACATGCTGTTGATACCACATTTTGAGTGGTCGCCCATGAAAAGTCCGCAAAATTGCGTATTTGTAACTCGCACTTTACGGGTTACGAAATCAAATATTTTTATAAAATCGTAATTGTTTTTGAGGTTGGAGCTGTTCGTGTCGGCGCCTAAATTACACCATTCGCCAATGACGGAATTGCCGAGAAAGCCGTCGTGAGCCTTGTTTGAATAACCGAACAGAACTACGTTGTTTAATTCGCCGCCGACTTTGCAGTGAGGTCCTATGGTCGTGGCGCCGTAAATCTTACAGCCCAATTTTGTTTGAGATCCTTCCAAAAGGGCAAAAGCTCCACGAATGAGCGTCCCTTCCATAATTTCGGCGTTGCTCCCGACATAAATCGGACCTGCTTCGCAGTTTAATGTGCTACCTTCAATTTTTGCCCCTTTTTCAATGAAAAGATTTTCCGAATTTCCAATTAATAGATTAGTAGGGGAGAGAGGGGCACTTTTTCTGTTTCTCACCAATAGTTTAAAATCAGCCTTGATTTCTTGCTCATTTTTTTGAAAAATATTCCAAATAGCCTCGATTTTTTCACAATTTTCAACCTTAAATGTTCTTTTTGGAGAAATATTGGGGAAGTTCTTCGCCCCTTCTTCGTTTAAGCGGGCAGCAACGATTTCTCCGTTATACGCAATAGCTTCGCTATCTTGCAGTTGCGTAATTGCCTCCAAAATAGTTTTGTTCGGTAATAGCGAGCCTGCGATGAACAGATTATCCGCTGCCGCAAAGAAAGGATATTTCTGACTTAAATAATCTTGCGTAAGAGAAAAGGAATTTGATAACGATAAATGGTTTTCCCATTTTTCTCTAATGGTTAAAATGCCCACACGAATATCGGCTACCGTACGCGTGAGCGTAAAAGGTTGCAGATTATTACGATTTTCGTCATCAAAAAATATAAGATTCATCATGCTGATTTTTTTATAAAAAAAACTGAGATTCCTCTGTAAAAAAGAATCTCAGCAAAAATACAAAATTATTTTTTGTATTAATTTTTCTTCTCTAAATATTTATTGTATTTATTGCGGAATTTATCCACACGCCCTGCTGTGTCAACTAATTTCATCTTTCCTGTAAAGAAAGGATGAGACGTATTAGAAATCTCAAGCTTAATAAGCGGGTACTCTTTCCCGTCTTCCCACACGATAGTATCTTTACTTTTTACCGTTGATTTCGATAGAAAAGCATAATCGTTTGACATATCTTTAAAAACAACAGGTCTGTATTCTTTTGGATGGATATCTTTTTTCATTGTAAAAAAACTTAATATTTTTGAGGTGCAAAGATACAATTTTTTCTAATTAAAATGACGTGCTCTCTTTTTTTTATTTTTTTATCACTATTAACCGACTAAAATGAAAAATAATCTATAATATTTACTAAGTCATTGAAAATCAATGAGAATAATTTTTCAATTTTGTTTTTTTTAAAACCTACCTACCTCTAAAAAAGAGCCATTTGTA
>Ga0255347_1005914_pt1 | contig 13613 bp, 13 predicted proteins | sample wastewater_treat_2_FD_192479 | JGI IMG/M metagenome (GOLD analysis project Ga0255347, IMG submission 192479) | Wastewater microbial communities from Lulu Island WWTP, Vancouver, Canada - plant24 | ecosystem: Engineered > WWTP > Wastewater > Unclassified | place: Canada: Vancouver, British...
CGCAGTTGCTGTTGTTGTCTGCGCCCAGACCATCTATACTCTGCCGGTGAGCCTGTTTGGAATGGCTGTCACCGCTGTTGAACTTCCCGCGATGTCCAGCGCGACAGGAAGCCGCGAGGATATTGCCTCGGCGCTGAGGCTAAGGCTGGCCGGTTCTCTTGGCCGGATAGCATTTTTTATTGTGCCGTCAGCGGCTGCTTTTCTTGTATTCGGCGATATTATAACCGCCGCACTTTATCAGACAGGCAGGTTCGATTCAACAGGTGTATATTTTGTATGGATCACGCTCTGCGGCGCGTCTTTCGGGTTGCTGGCGTCAGCATCTGCACGGCTGCTATCTTCAGCTTTTTATGCCATTCAGGATACCAGGACTCCCTTCAGGTTCGCGCTTTATCGTGTTATTACAGCCGCGCTGCTCAGTTATGTGTTTGCGGTTATACTGCCCCCTCTGTTTGGAATAGAAGTATTATACGGCACGGCAGGTTTGACGTTTGCGTCAGGTGTGGCCGGGTGGATTGAATTCTATTTTTTGCGAAGGTCTTTATTCTCTGTAATCGGTGAGTTTAATATTGAAAAAAATCTCATGGTAAAACTATGGTCTGCGGCTCTAACAGGCATTTTATGCGGGTTATGCGTAAGATTTGCCCTGCGGGCTTATACAGATTTTCATCCCGCAATTAATGCTTCTTTAGTACTTGGAGTTTACGGTTCCATATATATATTGTTATTATATATCATGGGTAATAACGAATCGAGAATAATAATTGGAAGAATAAAAACTCTGCTAAGGTTGTAATTAAAACATTAAAAGGAGATATAAATGGCTTACAGAATTAATGCCGATGAATGTACAGCATGCGGAGCGTGCGAATCGGTCTGCCCGGTATTATGTATCTCAGAGCAGGATGACGGAAAACGTAAGATTGATGAAAAGGAATGTACAAGCTGCGGATCCTGCGCTGTAGAGTGTCCCGTGGAATGTATTTCAGAGGTAAAGTGAAATTTCAGCAGAGATAATTTTTGTTATTGAGGATTTATTAACAGTTTCCTGAAAAACCCGGTTTAAGAATAAAATTAATTCAGAGTTAATTCTTTAACTGTTTTGTAGTATAGAATGTTTAATTCCCTCCGCCGCCAGAGGCGGCGGAGGGGATTAAAACAATCGTATTGCACTAATAAATATTTTCAGGAATAATTACTAAAAATAAAACAGCAGATTTGAGCATCAGGTTTTAAAACCCGGCATTTTCCGGGGCACGGTATTTCTCAGCCTTTTTTTGTCGTTATACATGTTATGGTCCGCTCTGACACGAGTTGCATGGATATCCTCATCTAAAGAAGCGTCATATTCAGCAATCCCGATCGACATGGAAAAATCATATACTCTCTTTTCAGCAATTAAATCTACATCCTTTTTTACCTGCTCTATGATCCTATTAATTTCGTCTCTATCGGCGTTTTTAACGATGACCGAAAATTCATCTCCGCCAATCCGATAAACCCTGCCGATTGTGGCAAAGTTTTTGTGCAAAACTTCATGCGTATCTATAATCGCAATGTCACCATGAGAATGACCGAAATAATCATTGATATATTTAAGCCTGTCTGTATCTGCCTGTATAATAGCGAAGCCTTCGGGTTCGGTAATATCCTCTAAATCTTTGACATACTTCGCACGATTATTCCCTCCGGTAAGCGCATCGGTATAGGCCATCTTCTCAAAGTATTCCTTATCTTCCCTGATTTTTCTTCTTTCATTATAGCCCTTAAACTGATTGAATATTGATAGAACAATATAAATGGCTGTACCGATCAGCAGATAATGGGAAGAGTCTTTTTGTCCATTTAAATAAAAAACTATTAGCTCTACAACTGCAAAGACAATGAAAATAAGAATTGCTTTTAATTCAATAGACGCCTTTTCATTCTTATAATAATAGACCTCCAGGAGAAGTATGACAATGTTATAGATAAGGAAGATTGCAATCAACATCAGAGTTATGGGAAATGTGTCCCTGAGACCCAGGATGTTGAGATACTCAAGAAACAAGCAGACAGCGGCGTTTACAATGAACAATGATATTAAAAAATTGTCACAAAAATTTTTTCCCCTCTGCGGGAGGTTTTCTCGTATATAGAGGCTAAAGGAGATTGGGCAAAGCAATGTCATCAGGAGGGTAATTTTCGTAGTATAATATGTGTTATTCGAGAAGAGTTGAAGCATTCCCGATTCACCTAAAAACCAGTTGCCGGCGATTATGGCGGAGGTGCCTAAATAAAAAAAACCTAGCTGCTTTTCTTTGTATATCCCGGTCAAAAAATATGCCAGAATCAGTATCGTTCCTAAAACAATGATGAATATGGACAAAACATTCCACAGGCCTTTTTGAAGAAAAATGTGAGCCAATATTCCTGATCCGGAAGCAATAACTATCCCGGAAGCATAACCCTGCGACGGAGGTGCATGAGAAAAAAGAGCAAGCTCGATGACCTTGCCTTTCTGTTCGGGGTAGATATCTATAACAGCCCAAAAAGTAGCAAAATCTTTTCCCAGAAATTTACCGCTATCATGCCCCATTGCATAAATTGTTTCTCCGTCAATCTTTGCCTCAACAGACTGCATATCGGATTTAAGCGCTATTTTTGCGCCATCTGGCAAATCATCAGGAATCGTATTTCTGATTATCAGGGGTTCTGATTTGCCCACATCAAAATAATGAGGCAGATGGAACTTTTTTTGATATCCGTCACCCTGCCATGTCCAGCCGTCCGAAAAAGAAATAACATTCCTGTCTACCAGATATATATTAGGCATATTCAAAATATCTGTGAAAAAAATTACTGAAAAAAGCACCACAGCGGACAAAATCAAAAAGCCGATATCATTAAATCTTCTCAAACCGTATGCCCTTCTGTCAGATATTTAACAGTTTCCTGAAACTCAATTTAAGAATAATACTGATTGGCATGAAAGTCAAAAAAAATACAAAGCAGATATGAGAGGCGACAATAAAGAATCCCGGATTTATTCAGCATCCATGATGCAGGTGCCGTTGAAGACTGATCCGCTCTCCATTACTATTTCAGGTGATATGAGGTCGGCATTGATCCTGCTTTTTTTGAACATCTCAATTTTTTTAGATGCCCTGATTTTTCCATTAACAGTTCCGCTTATTGAAACTATTGCGGCATTAACATCAGCGCTGGTCGCAGATTCCCTGCCAATTATAAGCTGGCCGTCCGATATTATCCGGCCTTCAAACCGGCCTTTTATCTTCAGTGAATTTTTAAATTTTAAAGTACCGCGGAATTCAATATCTTCGGCAATAACCGTATCAATCTTGTTCTCGTCTTCAACTATCTCTTTTATTTCTGACATTATACACTCCGTTCCCAGATTATTTGGCGTAACTTGCGAAAATTTGTATTTTAATAATTTGACAGCTAACTGAAAAATAATTAAACTGTCAGGTGTAAATTATAAGTCCTGCACATTTATTGTCAAACAAAAAGACTTGTAAGTCCTGTTGTTGTGCAAATAAATGTAAGATGATGCTTAATGAAGGCGATTATGCAATGATCTATCTCAAGTGGTGATCGGAAGCTATATATGGATAAAATTCTTGAAAAAGCAGATGAACTCGGCAGGCTCATTGCCAGTACCGAAGCTGCGAGACAGTTTCATGAAATGGAGGTACGTGTTTCTGCGGATTCAACAGCGTCACTTTTGCTGAAAAAATATAATGAATTTGCTGAAATGATCAGGATTAAACAGGAATCCGGCTTTCAGATTGAAAGCTATGAAACGGACGAATTTGCTCAAATTACTTATTCTGTTTCCTCAAACAGCCTGCTCAGGGAATATGTTGTCTCCCGGAATAAATATATGGAGATGCTCTTAAAAATTAATAACGCACTCTCTTTATAAATCTTCTGGGTCGGAGAACTTACTTTTATATTATTGAATGTATACTGGTTAAAAAGCAGATTAAAACAATAAAAACTCAACCCTTTTGTTTTTTTTTACAGGTTATTATTATATTATTACAGTAATTATTCTTGAAAATATTTATTAGTGCAATGATCGTTTTAATTCCTTTCGCCATTGTGACTGCCGGAGGGAATAGAGCATTTTTTGCTACAAAAGAGCGCTACACAACAATTAAGGAATTAACTCTGTTGTTATTAATACTCTAAATTTTCAATATCAATAAAATCCAGGAAAGGTTAAAATATGCAACCTGATTTAAACAATTTAAAAAACAAGCTGCAATCGAACAGGGACTTTATTGCCCGGATTGCTTCAGAAATTCCCGGCTTCAAAGGCTATATTGAAAAGGCCGAGAATTATGATGCCGACAGAATGATAAGGCAATTTGCAGCCGATAAAATCCTCACCGTAAAGAAAAGCCTTGCTACTCTGTCAGGCGACCTGTCGCGTGAATCTGAGCTTAATGCACTGCAGGAGATAGATTCCATTGGAAATGTACTTGAAGGCGTTTATAAAAAAGTCCAGTTTGCTGAATATGGACCAACTGGAGATTTTTCAAAATTAAAAATCTCCGAGGAGGATCAGAACAGGCTTCTTGAATTTGACTGGCGTCTTACTGGAGAATTTGACGAGGTGGTTAAACTTGTATCTGAGATTCAGAACGCCCGAGGTGAAGCATTGGAATCTATGCTGAAATCGGTCAAAACGGCTATTCTAAAGTTTGAAAAAACTTTCGATGAAAGAAAATATGTGATAATGGAGGTAATATAATGGCCTTACTTGATGTCGTGCAATGGGAAAACAAGCCGGGCGAGGTGATATTCAGGTTCGAAGAGGGAGCTATCGCCCTCGGTTCGCAACTGATAGTCAGGGAAGGGCAGGAGGCAATTTTTTTTAAAAACGGCCAGGCTCTTGATTCATACGGCCCGGGCAGACACACGCTGAGCACGGGTAATGTCCCTATTCTGGAGAAACTTATAAATCTGCCCTTTGGCGGAAAAACACCCTTTCCCGCAGAGGTTTATTTTATTAACAAGACTGAAATCCCCAATCTCAAGTGGGGCACAAAGCAGCCGATGCAGCTTATGGACCCGGTTTACAATCTGCCTGTACCTATAAGGGCATTCGGCGCATATTCAATACGCATATTCGACATAAAGCCTTTCCTTATAATGGCTACCGGCACATGGCAGGCGTTTACAACCGAAGCGATTGGAGCGGCTTTAAGGGACCAGGCTATTCTGCCTAAAACCCAGGACCTTATTTCCGAGTTTATGATAAAACAGAATATAACGATCCTTAAACTTTCGGCATATTATGACGAGATAGGCGCTGCCGGCAAGGCAAAGCTTCATGAGGATTTTTCAAGTTTCGGTATTGAACTTGTACGCTTTGCGGTGGAATCGATCAATATTCCCGATGATGACGAAAACGTCAAGAGGCTGAAAAAGGCTCTGGCAGACAAAGCCGAGATGAGCATTATGGGCGAGGATTACAAGGTCAAGCGCACTTTCGATACAATGGAAAAGGCTGCCTCAAATGAAGGCATGGCAGGCGGCATGATGGGAGCAGGTATGGGAGTCGGCATGGGCCAGCAGATGGGGCAGATGATGGGCTCTGTTATGGGTAATGCCCGGCCCGGTGCGGGGCAGGCTGGCGGACAGATAGCATGTCCAAAGTGTAATGCTGCCAATCAGGCGGGAGCAAAGTTCTGCCATTCATGCGGCGCGCAGATGGCTGCTCCGGGAATGGCATGCCCAAAGTGCAACGCTGCCAATCAGGCAGGAGCAAAGTTCTGCCATTCATGCGGCGCAAATCTTCAGGCTTCAAATTGTGTTAAATGCAACGCGCAGCTCGCGCCTGGCGCAAAATTCTGTCCTGAATGCGGCGCGCAGCAGGGGTAAGCGATGACATCTCTGAATTGCGTTTCGTGCGGCGCGTCCCTTGAAATAAAGAACAGGTTCAGCAAGGTGTTTGTCTGTGAATATTGCGGAACCCATCTTCGTGTAAAAGACGGCGGTTTTGACATAGCAGGAAAGCATCCAAAACTCGCTGATTTTCCGTCAATTTTTAATGTTGGTTCGACCGGAACAATACTCGGCAAGCCATTTACTGCTCTTGGCAGAATGCGTTACAAATACGATAACGGTCACTACGATGAATGGTTTATAGACCTTGATGGCGAAAAGGCCTGGTTTACTGAGGACGAGGGCACATTTACCCTTTATACTGATCTCTACGAAGCAGTTGATATTCCGGATATAAACAGCATAAGACCGGGACAGAACATAATGGTCGGTGATAAAAAAGTGATGGTGAAAGAGAAGGGGAGTGCTGTTGTTGAAGGGGGCGAGGGCGAACTTTTTTTCTATGTGGAACCGGGTTCTGATGTAATATATCTTGATGCAATCGCAGAGGGGAAGAAAATATCAGTTGAATATACTGAAAATGAAGTTGAGATGTTTGTCGGGAGGCCCCTGCTTAAAAGGGATATTGTGGTTAATTCATGAATAAGCCTATGACAGGGCCATGTTTTAAATAATCGGGTGATAAGATGGATACTGGTAAAGAAGAACTTGTCGCGCTGAAATGTTCATCGTGCGGCGGTGAACTGGCTAAAAGTTCGCGGACTTATTATGACGATGACGAAGAGGAGAATGTCACTATTCCCCTGGCGAAATGCGTTCAATGCGGTAAAGATTATGACCAGCGGACCACCGAATATTACCATATTTTTGCGGATAGATTCAACTTTGACAAGGATTCCACGCTCTTCAGTCTGGGACTTAAAGGTACTATAAACAATATCGAATATGAAATTATCGGAAGGCTCAGGTATCAGGAAGAGGAGGAATATGATAAATGCACATGGGATGAATGGGTAGCCGTATCGGCTGATGGAGTGTTCCATTATTTTGTCGAGGAGGATGGCGAGATATGGTCGTACGTGGAGTATATCCCGGAATCGATCGACATGGAATCTGATAAAAGCGTGATTCTTTTTGAGAATAAAAAAATCAAAAAATCATCATCCTGCTATATAGGGAGGATTGTCCTCATCGAGGGGGAACTTCCGTGGCAGCCTGAAATTGGCGAACGCTGCATCTGTTATGATTTCAAAAAAGATGGTTTTCATTATACCATTGAACAGTCAGACGATGAGGTTTCAATAACCAGAGGTGAAAAATTTACCCATGGCCAGCTTCTGAGTGCATTCAACATCGATGCCTATAAAGAGAAGTACGAGAACACAATAAAAAAACGTGCAGCCTATAGCAGAAAGGGCATTGTTTATGCTGTTGCAGCCTGTATATCACTTATGATTTCGGTCTTCAACTGTGCTTCAACAGAAGAGGTCAGGGGCGTAATGGGCAGCAAGCAGGTTTTGACTGCGAATGCGCCTGTTCAGGAGAATGGATCAAAAGTATACCAGAGCCGGGTGCTCTGGGGCCCTTTTGAAATACCAGAGGGTAACAGTTTATACGATGTAGGTTTCTCGGTTAATGAAAAGATCCAGGAGTTTTACCTCGAATGGCAGTCCATCAGGTTCATGCTGATAAGTGAAAAAAGGCTGCTTGACCAGACCGGAGACATGATAAATGATCCTGTTGAATTGAGTAACACTTTAGATGAAATAGATGCGCTTGAGGAACCGCTTGAAGCTTATATAATCACAGCCGATTTTTGGGACGAAGATGGATATGACAGTGAAGACGGTTACTGGCATGAATCTGACACAAGTTTCAGTTCCGATTTTGTACTTGATGAGGCAGGTAAATATTACGCCTACATGGAACTTTATAGCAAGAACCCGCGTCATCCTGAAGCGGTCTCAATCGCGATATCAAAGGCTGAAGGCTACAGATATTACGTTATTATAGCTGTTGTTTTTGTAATATTATTCTGGCGAAATCGATCAAAATCAAAATCATACAATGAACTCCCCTTTAGCGTGGCGGATAGATAGGAGAATGGGATGATAAAGAGTATTATTGTTGCTGTCATGCTGATATTAACTGCATATACGCTTACTTCAAGCTATACCGGGTATTCAAGAGCCGGCAAAGAATACTACACAAAGGCCAGGGAGGAAAGAAAATCCCTTCGAGCGGGAAGCGGTTATTATGCCCCTTATATGGGTGGTTCGGGAAGTTTTAAACGCGGCAAATAAAAATAAAAAAATAATTTTAAATAATACAGGAGACATAAATTATGGAATGGACAGGGATTCTTAGTGGCGTAATAGACACGATTATTTTTTCGGTTCTGGGGATTCTGCTGATGGGGCTTGGATTTCTTCTGATCAATTTTTTCAGCCCTTTTTCTATTAAAAAAGAGATCGAGGATGATCAGAATATAGCGCTTGGAATTATCATAGGCGCTGTTTTTCTCGGTATCGCGATAATTGTCGGTTCGGTTATAACTTCACCTTCCAGTTCATCAAGACCCGTCGAAAAAAATATTGAACAGCAAATCGAACAGCAGAAATAAGTGAAGATCAATCTTTCACAAAATGAACAGAGAATACTTTTATTCTCTGTTTTTATATTATCACTATGCGGAATAATCTACGAACTGGTACTTGGATCACTTGCCTCGTACCTTCTTGGGAATCCTGTAATGCAGTACTCAATAACAATAGGAGTATTCCTGAGTTCAATGGGCCTTGGCTCGTATGTGTCCAGGTTTATAGAGAAAGATCTGATCAGAACTTTCGTGCGCATAGAGATATTTCTTGGTCTTGTGGGCGGACTCTCTGTTGTTCTGCTCAATTATCTTTTTTCTTTTTCTGAATCATTTTATGCGCTTCATGTTTTTTTTCTGGTTGTCATAGGAACCCTTGTTGGTCTTGAAATTCCGCTGCTGACAAGAATACTGAAAAGTTATGGCTCGTTAAAAGAGATCATATCCAATGTTCTTTCGTTCGATTATATCGGCGGGCTTACGGGTTCTCTCTTTTTTCCGCTTCTGCTTTTCCCTTTCTTAGGAAGATTCCTGACAAGTCTTGTCGTGGGCATGGCAAACATAGCTGTAGCATTTGTCATAATACTTGTTATAGATTACGGCAGCAGAAAAAAAGATTTATTTCTTGCGGTTGTTTCACTTCTCCTCCTTTTATCACTCGCTATTAATTCAGAGTGGCTTAATGCGATTATTCAGAAAAAAATGTTTTATGATGACGTCGTCTTTACGGAAAGAACAAAGTACCAGGAAATCGTACTGACAAGAAGCGGTGATGATTTTAGGCTCTACCTTGACGGTTCACTTCAGTTTTCAAGTTCCGATGAATACAGATATCATGAAATGCTGGTGCATCCAGCGCTCAGCGCTAACCCTGAAGCGCAAAGCGTCCTTGTTCTTGGGGGCGGCGATGGACTTGCAGTCAGGGAAATACTGAAAGTTTCATCAATAAAAAAAGTTGTTCTTGTTGAACTCGATGCAAAGATGATTTCACTTGCCATGAATAATTCCACCCTGAGCTATATAAACAGGGGGGCGCTCAGGGACAGCAGGGTTCACGTAATAACCGGCGACGCCCATGATTTTTTGCGGTCAAACGCCTTCGGCTACGATATAATAATTGCGGACTTTCCCGATCCTCACGATGAAACAGTTTCAAAGCTCTACACCGTGGAATTTTTCATGCTGGTAAAAAAATCAATGTCAAAAAATGGAGTCTTCATAACGCAGTCCACATCGCCTCTGTTCGCCCGTGAAGCGTTCTGGTGCATAAACAGGACATTAAAAAAAGTTTTTAATACAGTAAGGCCTTACCATATTTTTATACCGTCATTTGGTGATTGGGGTTTTAACATGGCATCATCGGGCAGAGTACTAATTGATGATTCAGAAGCAGAAGAATTAAAGTATTATAATAAAGAAATTTTCAACGCGGCAGAAATGTTTCCGCCCGATTCCGGCGAGATTTATACTGAAATTAATACTTTCAACAAGCCGGTACTTTACAGGTATTACCTCAAGGGCTGGCGAAACTCAGATTATTAAAATGATCCTGTTAAGATACGGGGAGAGGCCTGGGCTTTGTATTGGCCTCGGTCAGGTTTTGTGGGAACTATAATAAAAAAAGCTGCTCATTGGCAGCTTTTTTCAGGATTGTCTGATTTGCAAAGGTATTACGAAACAGCTTTTGTCACATTTCCAGACCTGATGCAGCCTGTACATACATTCTTTCTGATTACCCTGTTATTTACAAGTACACGGATTCTCTGAACATTCGGACGCCAGATTTTTTTTGTCTTTCTATTAGAATGGCTTACACTATTTCCAAATTGAACTGATTTTCCGCAGATTTCACATTTAGCCATGACCTGATCCTTGAATATTGATTTCAGGCATAGTAGAAATCAATATTCATATTTTCAAGTAAATTATGTCATGAGCCGAAAAAATATGATATAATCAAGCAATTTGTTTACGCCGGATAGATGTTAAGATTTGTGTTGGATGAACCGTTTAATTGCGGATAAAATTTTGTTTACACCTCATATATCCTTTATATTTATAGTGCAGTTATTACGGTTTGAGATTTGATCAAACTGCATTCAGGATAAGCTGATATGTTTTGTGAAAGATGTAAAAAAAATGAAGCTACCATACACCTCTCCGAGGTCGTTAAAAATAATAAATCAGAGGTTCACCTTTGCGAGCAATGCGCAAGGGATGTGGGGCTTAATACCAAAATTTCGAATTTTACATTATCCCTTCCGGAGATGCTCACATTCCTTAATATTGATGAAGTTAGTGATTTCAGGGAACACAGGCGATGTCATTCATGCGGCAGCAGTTTTATGGATTACAGAAAGAACGGCAAATTAGGATGCCCGGACTGTTATAATTTTCTTTCTGAAAAACTTGCGCCTGTTCTTTTAAGTTTTTTTGCTGATAAAAGACATATCGGTAAATCACCCCGGGTATCGGAGATTCAGAAGTCGGTGCATGTTGAATTTACACGGGACAGTGTTGAACCGGATATTGAAACACTCAGATCGGAACTTGAATCAGCCGTTAATGATGAACGTTATGAAGACGCGGCCCTTCTTCGCGACAGGATCAAAGAGATATCCGGATCACTTAACGGGAGCAGCCGCTGAATATGCACGGACTTACTGATATTCTTTCCGGCGACGCAGGATTCTGGAATCACGGGGGGCCCCGGAACGATATGGTACTCTCGACAAGAGTCAGGCTTGGGCGTAATGTTTCAGGAATTCCTTTTCCTGAAACAATAGATGAAAACAGCATGGCTTTTCTTGCGGCAATCGCCGGTGAATTTTCATCCGCGTCTCCGGAGCAATCCGAAAGAATTCTCCTTGAACTTGCGCGGCTTGACCTTCATGAAAAAAGACTTCTGCGTGAAAAAAATATCATCACCAGTGAAATGGAAAGTTCAGACAATTCGGCAGTAGTACTCGATACTGTTAGAAATTTTTCTGTGCTGATTAACGATACAGATCATTTCAGAATACAGGTTATACGCTCCGGTTTTCAGCTTCACGAAGCTTTCACACTTGCAGACGCCGTAGATGATGAACTTAATACTCTGACAATGTATGCTTTTTCAGATATTTACGGTTATCTTACGCCCAATCCGGCAAATGCAGGTACCGGCCTCAAGGTTTCTGTTATAATGCATCTTCCTGTTCTTACCATTCAGAAAAGGATAAACGAGACTGTCCATCCGGTACGCGAAAGCGGATTTCAGATAACCGGTACTCTTGGCAATAGCGGCCGTATAATCGGCTGTCTTTACTTAGTCTGCAATAAAAGATACTTAGGCGTTTCTGAAATTGAAACAATCGATGTTGCCGATGATCTTGTAAACAGGATCATTAAATTAGAGGATGATGCGCGTGATGAATTTTTTACAAATTCAAAACGCGACCTTGAAGACAGCGTGTACAGGTCGCTGGGGACTCTTCTTTATGCGAGGCGGATTAATTATGCCGAAGCGCTTGAACATCTCTCACGTCTGCGTCTCGGCGTTGTCATGTCTGTGATAAAGGATACCGATGTAATGTTCATCAATGATCTTATGGTGCGTGTTCAACTGTCACACCTGCAGGAATTTTACGGCATCAGATTCCGGAGTATACTTGATAGCGATGATTTCAGGGCTATGTTTTTAAGGGATGAGCTGAAAAAAACAGGAGAGCTTAATGTTTGAATTCACCAAGAAATCAAAAAAAATAATCGAAATATCAGCGCAGAATGAAGGTAAACGGCTTAATTCCGATGTGCTCGGCCCTGAGCACATCATGTTATCCCTGATGAAAGATGAAGATTCCGTTGCAGCCCGTATACTGAAAAACCTCGGTATCAATTTCGAAAATTTAATATTTATAATAGAAAAAAATGTATCTCCCGGGTCAAATACGGTTATGCTGGGAAGGACTCCTCTCAGCCCTGCTTTTAAAAAGATTATAGATATTTCGAAGGAGGAGGCTAAGGAGCTTAAAAATTCATACATCGGCACTGAGCACCTGCTCCTCGCAATTTTTAAAGAGGGGAGCTGCGGAGGACTTGCTGAGCTCGAAAAGGGGGGTATTGTCTATGACAGTATAAAGGATGAAATACTGAGGGTTCTGGGAATGAAAGCCGGGAACAAAAATTCCGGATTAAAAGGGGAACGCAAGACCACACCTCTTGAAGATTTCACCGTGGATCTTACCGCAATGGCCGCGCGGGGGCTTCTTGATCCTGTAATTGGGCGGGATATCGAAATATCCAGGGTAATCCGGATTCTTTCCCGTAAAAGAAAAAATAATCCAATCCTTATCGGCGAAGCCGGAGTCGGCAAGACTGCTATTGTTGAGGGGCTCGCCCAGAGAATTGTTTCAAAAAGCGTGCCTGAAACTCTTTTTGATTACAGGCTTCTTGTTCTGGATTTACCGGCAATTGTAGCCGGGACCAAGTACAGGGGCGAGTTCGAAGAACGTCTGAAAAAGCTTCTTAACGAAATTGTCAGCAGGGACAAACTGATAATTTTTATCGATGAACTTCATACAATATCGGGTGCGGGCGCTGCCGAAGGCGCAATAGATGCTGCCAATATTCTTAAGCCTGTACTTGCGCGCGGCGAGCTTCAGTGCATAGGGGCTACCACGCTGAATGAATATAAACTTTATATTGAAAAAGATACTGCGCTTGTCCGCAGATTTCAGAATATCTTTGTTGATGAACCTGATGCAGGGCAGACTCTTGAGATACTCAGAGGCCTGAAAGAGACATACGAAAAGTATCATAAAGTTCTTTTTTCAGAAGAGTCCCTTGAAGAAGCCGTAATGCTTTCTGAACGATACATTACTGACAGATTTTTCCCTGATAAGGCAATAGACGTAATCGATGAATCCGGCGCGATGGCCCGCTATGATAACATTGAAAAACCTGCTGAGATTTCCGAACTTGAGGCCGAGATAGAAAGGCTTAATGAAAACAAGATAGAACTTGTGCAGGCTCAGGAATATGAACAGGCTGCGCGTATTCGGGATATTATCGCTGAAAAAAAAGAGAGGCTTGAATCCATAACCGGGGAATGGATGAATCGCGCAAATAAATATGAAATTGTTGTCAAACCGCGGCTTATTGCGAAAGTTGTAGCAGA
>Ga0255347_1005915_pt1 | contig 13610 bp, 7 predicted proteins | sample wastewater_treat_2_FD_192479 | JGI IMG/M metagenome (GOLD analysis project Ga0255347, IMG submission 192479) | Wastewater microbial communities from Lulu Island WWTP, Vancouver, Canada - plant24 | ecosystem: Engineered > WWTP > Wastewater > Unclassified | place: Canada: Vancouver, British...
AATTCATCTGTTTTTTGAGACAATGAACCTGCCCAAAAGCCCACAGCTCCAGCAACAATTGAGCTGAAAACAATTGAACAAATTAAAGTTATAAAAAATAGTTTTTTGTTTTGTTTGTCCATATGCCTTATTTTAATAAATTTTTAGAACTTTTTCAAGAACATATGTATTAATAATAAGATGATGGAGTTAATTATAGAAGTAATCTGCCCCCAAAAAGTAGATGCGAAATGGTGTCCACTTTTTGAGATATAGACATATATGACTTTTTCTTTACTGAATATAAAACTCATCATTCTTTGCATGGATCGCTTTATGCAAACTTTTATTTAAAGATTTTGTTGGCATAGATTATTTTTCTATCTCAAGTAACCATTTCCATAGTGGCTTAAATTTCACGGTCTTACCATTTTTTTTCACTTCGCGTTCATCGTCCCATGTAAGCACCGTCAAATTATCTACTTTCAACTCATCACTAGCTTCTATGAGAGATTTCACTTCTCGTTGCTCGGCATCAAGGTTTCTTACATCATAACAAACCTGAATTAATTTAGATATTTCATAGCCATTCATAATAGCAAAATCAACCTCCCGGCCATTACGAGTCTTGTAATAGAATAATTCTCTATTCGGCTCAAAACCTCTTTTTACAAATTCGGTGAAAACTAAATTCTCCATAAGTTTTCCATTGTCAGAAAAATGTTGAACAGCTTTAGAGGCAACGAAACCATTATCAACCGTATAGATCTTTTTAGGCGAGCGAAGACGTTCGCCGGCTTTGGCGGAGAAGCTGGAAAGAGAAAATATAATATATGCTTCCTCGAGATACTTCAGATATTTTTCCAATGTTACGTCACTTTTGAATTTCAAAATGTTCGCAAGCTTCCGGAAACTGTATTGGTTGGAAACATTGTTTATCAAGTACGAACCAAGCTGGTCTATCTGTTCAGAAAATCTGACTTTGTGACGCTTTACCACATCTTTGAAAAGCAATGAATCAAATAGCACGTCCAAATATCCTCGCGGATGCTGATTTTTTGTAACCACTTCGGGGAAACCACCAAACGTCATATATTGTTCCAATAATTTCAAAAGTTCAGGTTTCTGATCGAACTTAGAGAAATTTTTAGCTTTTAGAAATTCCTGGAAATCAAACGGCAATATTTCTATCGGTAAATGTCGACCGGTCAAATACGTTGCAAGCTCCACGGAAAGAAGGTTGGCATTTGAGCCGGTCAAAATAAGATTATAGCCTTGGCGGTGCAGACGGTTAGCAAATAATTCCCAACCTTTCAGATTCTGTATTTCGTCAAACAAAACAAATTTAGTATCTCCGTAAAATTTATGCAGTTCGTCAACAAGCTCATATAAATCCAGTTTTTCTCCCACTAATGCCGGATCATCAAAATTGAAGTAAAGAAAAGATTTACCCTTAAGTAACATGAGAGAAAATACCGATTTACCAGCACGGCGCGGTCCGAGCACTACCTTTATCAAAGACGAGGACATCCATTTAGGACCTTTGACCGCTTTAGTTCTGTTTACGTATTCTAAACGAGACAGGGATTCTTTTTCCTGACTTTGCTTGGCTATTACCTCTTTTATTAATCCTTTTTGCATAGTATTTTAAGTATATTAAGCATTATTTGCCTTTTTTGCTTATTACAAGTAATATAATATGCATAAGAGAGAAATGCAAGAGTTTGCAGTCTTATATGATAGCAATATAATAATGTCCTAGCAACAACTTAGTATATAAAAAGGGAAAAACTTCTTATTTGATCCATTCTTTCTTCCTTCAAGACCTCAAAGAGAAATAGATGTTCAATTAATTGCTATTACTAGAAAGAAATCAAACTGGAAACCACCAATTGATCATCCATGGAGAAAGTTTTCGTTTAATAAAGAAAGGGCATGCAAAGAGAGGAATATAACTAAAGTAGGACATTTCTAAATTGCTGGGAGGTAGGACATTTCTAAATTGCCTTTACAGATTCGGTTCTTATCTAATAATTTGGCTCCGTATTCTGAACGAAATCCGAACTTTTTTCAAAGAAAATACTAAACAAGAATGAGGTGCGTTTCCGCTTGCCTCCGCTCCGCTACGGCAAACCAAAACAGAAAAATTTTCTCTACATTTTTTAATTTTTTCGCGCGCAATTTTTTCTTTAAGGAAAAGAAAATTTTTCTGTGGCGCCTGTCCGCCGTATTGGCGGATGTTTCTCTTAATCAGAGAAAAGCGGAAACGCTCTATTCTTAATCGCAAAAGGGCAAAAATTCCTTCCCCCAGACCCCCTTCCTTTTTGCCCTTTTGCTTTTCGGGCTTCGCCCGATTGTTTTGCGGGGCTTTTATTTATAATCCTTCCTCAACCAACTCAACGGCGTCGTCTTCATCAACGCCGTATTCATCCATGGCCTCCTGAACCTGCTCGGCGGTATCTTCGTCAAGATCGTGGCTCTCCATCAACTCTTGGATTTCTTCGTCTGGCTGTTCGTCAATTGACATATTATTTAAATTGAGACACATCCTTGTAGACTTCTATAAACAAGGGCGACCCAGTAAATGATAAAGGTGATATAGGTCCGAAAAACATAAATGGATATCGGTGGTTACTGCTTGGATCAATGAATGATTTATAAAGCTGGATAGCCGACGGGTTGTTAATAATCTCACCGATTTTTCTCACTTCCTGCCCAGCAGTTAATCCATAGCCAAATGAAAAAATTCTCATTTGTCTTAATATCTCATCATCAAGCGACTCAATCGTTTGTGTTATAAACATATACCCGATGCCGTATTTTCTGGTGGTTCTTACCGATCCTATAATTTCGTTAGTCAACTCTTTAACTCTTGGATCAAATGAATCTCTGGAAATAAAGCGGTGAGCCTCATCCATTACGATTAAACAATTTGCCTTTTTATTGTCTCCGTAAAGTTTTGCCCCTTCTCTGACAATATATTCCTCGATGATTTTTACGAATAAAGCCTGCAAGTTTTCATTTTCAATTGTTCCGTCTCGTGGGCTTAGATCGAGAATAATAAAATTGCCGTTTTCGTTTACAGTTTTATCAACAATGGTCTCAACCTTAATTTTTTCGGTATCATCACTCTTTTTGGGCGAGAACAATTCAAGGGCAGATTCCCATTTGTTGATTATATCTGTCTGGCTTTCAAACTGATTCACAATCGAGGTAATTTTGCTTACCAATTCATCCCGTCTATTTTTTGGACTATACATATTCATTACGAATTTTGAATATTTTTCTTTTTCCTCGTCCGCCTTAGAAAAATTTGTGAGCATTTCTTTGAGCAAAGTTTTTCTATCTACCGAATTAAGAGAAAAGGCCGGGTGGTTACTTCGACCAACCAGATAATCAACTATTCCTGATTTTGCTACCTCAAACTTTTCTTCTGTGTATATAGGACCAAACGCTTTCTTAATAAAACCATTATTAGCGAGCAATTCTCCGAGAAGCTCAAACATGTCGCCGGGCAAACAAACGTCTTCTAATATGCTATATTTTTCGTATTTAACGCCAAAGCCCTCCACTTTTTCTTTGAAGCTGGCACCGTTTGGGAGTAATTCTGTATCAAGGCTGAATTGTCCTTGTGGATCAAGAACCAAAACGCTGATGTTATTTTTATTTTTTGCATAACCAAGTAACATAAAAGCGGCCGTCACGGTCTTGCCAGAACCAGTTTTGCCAAATACCCCAATATGATAAGCATCGTTTGCACCAAGCTCATCACCAGAAGTTTTGTCGAAATGCTTGAACCAAAAAGGCAAATCAACGTCAGTGCCATAAACTCGCCCCATATAGGTTATATGTTTTTCGTGGATTTTCATTAAAGCAGTCATCACCTCGTTATTCATTTTTTGAACATTCTCGCCAGTAGAAGGAGAAGTTCCAAGGATATAACCCTCTGGCTCATTATCGTGCAAAAGATAACAAGCTTGGACGCTTATGGTAGCTATGCGATTATCAGCAGTTCCGCTAAGGTGTGGGAGTTTGCCATGTCTTTTAATCACTCCCTTAAAAGACGGGTCTTCATGCCAGCGGTTTTTTGTTTCCACGGCAATGATTTGACCGATTACGAGAACATTTTTTCCGTCCTCATTAACTACAACATAGACCATCTGTCCTAATGCTCTCTCGGCTTTTTTTGCCTCAGTGATATCAATAACGATGTCCAGAGTCGTGCTGGGCGAGCTCGTGATACCTATAGGGCTGTTTTCCCCCTTGATCACGTCTAATATTTTTTGCGAAAAGTTTTCTGTATTTGGCATAGTTTTATAATTTTATTTGGTTCTATAATTGAATAAAAGATTAAATTTACCTCTGTCTATTTTCAAATCCGGCGACAGTCGAATTGCTTCTTGGATTGAGAATAGACCCGTAGCAATACTTTTGGCCATAAGATCGACCAGATATTGAGGATATGGCTCTCTAATTTCTGGGAATACAATTTGTTTCTTTAGACTCAATAAATATTTTTCAAATCGTGCTTGATCGGTGGCCAAAGATTTTTTTATCTCAATCCTATATGCGGGGCCATCTTTGTAGGGCTTATAATATGTAAAATAAATATCAGATTCTTTCTTTTTGCCTTTGAGGTCTTTGGTTTTAATTTTTTCCAATGTTTTTGCAAATGCCTCATTAAGATCAGCCTTTTCTTCTATGGTGTCCAAATTGCATTTAATATGTAAATCACCCCAGATTCTATTCTCATCTTTGCTCTGACCAACAGGGAGTGGTTTAAGATACTCATCTTCTTCAAGGCCCAAAGAAAAGAATGTTTTATCATCAACACAGATATCGGAGCGATTACCGAGATAGCTCTCAATAATGTCTCTTGATGAGCTGTATTTGGCCATTGCGATAATATGATCATTGCTGAAAGCGGCCGAAATGATATCGGGAATGTCTGGAATTATTTTGTCATACGTGTCCTTTAAAAATTCCGACAACGCCTCGCAATAATCCTTACCGGCGTTTTCATCTTTAGCACTAAGCATGCTGTTAACTTTTAATATGGGGGTTAAATGATTGCCGTCCATGATTCTAACCTCGTGATCAGCTTGAGCCAAAACGCTCAACTCCATTAAAAACATGATGCCCTGAATCAACCGAGCATTGGCTTCTCCATGGGGCAAAACAGTCTGGTATTGGTAATATTGATTTTTTCTTTCGCCCCACTCAACATCTTTATTCTCTGCCAATCCCTCAACACCGACTCCGATTGCAAGCAAAATATCTGTTCCTGTCATTTTTTCAACGATATTACTGCCGTCAACGGCGATAAGAGATGATGTGTGTTCTTCCGTTGATACCTTATTTATAAGGTTTTGTTTTTTTAATTCAGCAATACCCTCATTGATTGGCTCATCCTGAACGTCAAACATACGGTTCATTTTATCAACCGTATTGGGGACTTTGTCTAAAATTTTTACCAGAAGGTCGTCTGGTAAATAGGCGTAATTTTTATTGTCTTGATTGTCCATAATTATTGCAACTGCTTATATAACTTTTTGTATTTTTTTACTTCTTTGATGGTGTCTTCGATAAAGCGATCACCAGAATAATCCAGATATTCTTTATTTTTTTCTGCTCTTGGAACTGCCCAACGTTGCTTCCAAAAATCTGTGACATCAGCAATATTCCTCTTAATGCGTTTGGGAGCTCTACCTTTCCCGATGACATCTTTCAAATTGCTGGCAAATGGAAAAAGATATATAGCCCTTTTAATTCCGTGATTTGCCCCGTTGGATATGCCGAGACACTCCATGGCTTGATTTATTAATCTTAACTTTCTGGACGGACCACTGCCATAACCACGGCGGACATTATAATCACGCTTGGACAGATATTTTATAAAATCCTCGTAAAGCTCGTTCGGTATATGGAATGTGCCACTGCCGTTGGTATAACCAATAAATTCGGAGATGGGGTCTCCGTTTATTTTCAATCGAGTGTAAACACTGCTTTTGCCGTATGCTCCAGTGGTAGTAATAAACAACAACCGGGACGGTAATTTGCGTTTTTTAATGATTGTTTTTTGATCTCGGTATTTTTTCTCAAAAATTTTCCTGACATTATCCGTAGTCATTAGGGATGCAACCAGCTTGCCACCCAGAACATAATTATAGGGAGGCAAGGCACCAAGCCTTTGAGCACTCATTGATTGATTGACCCAGTAATCACGGTCCTCTTGCTTAATGCCAAGATGATTGTCTCTGACGCTCCAGCTTAAAATAGGGCTCTGCAAACCAATTAATCCAATGGGAGCGTTGTGGTATTTATCCCAAACAACAAGCCGAATCTGCCGGCCATAAGCTCTCTCATAAGGTAAGCTCCACCAAACTAAATTCCACCACCTAAAGATAGTTTCGTAATCGGTTCTCTCTTTAACCTCAATGATTTCGGGGTCAATTTTATCAATATCCAACTTTTTGCCATCGATCAAATACTTCTTAACCAGATCAATATTATTTAAAACAAACTGCTCGCTCTTGCACATCCTTTCTGCCTTAGCGAAAGTGTGTGCTTCTCTTTTAACCTCCCTTGAATCATCTTTGAGGACGAATCCGTCATTGTTAACACGGTAGCCCTGTTTTTTGAGAACCGATATGACTTTATTTTTTAAATTTGTCTTTGTTAATCGGTTCATAAATTTTGAATGATTTTGACCTCATCCTTATTTAAATTATACAACTCAAAAACCATCTTATCAATTTGCTCTTGATATTCCTGAACTTTTTTCTGCTTTGGCTGATCCTGCAAATAATCGTCAGCTTTAGTAAGAGTCAGAATTTTATCAACCAAAGTAATAATTGGTTTTTGTTTGTCCAGAGAGATGACTTTGATTGGGAGCAAATCCAGATATGTTTTTGAGACATTTACTGTTAGAGATGATCTATTTGTAAACTTCTCAATATAATAAAAGTTAATCAACTTCGAATTTAGTAATGCTAAAATATATTTTATATCTGTCTGTATTTTGTCTTTAAGCAAAATCAAATTTGTGGAAGCAAATGTATAATAATTTTCATCATCATAAGCGACATATAAAGCCTTGTTGCCTCCGCCTATCCGTCTGATTATTAATTTTTCCTTAGCTTCCCAAACATAGTCAGGACGAGGTCTGTGCAATTTTTTTCTATCAAATAGAATGTATTTGTTTTTTGTCCTGATTATATAAGAATCTATATCTTTGCCCTCTAAAAATGGCTTGTATTTTTCACTTATTTTTTTATTGGAAATGAAATCAGTCTTGCCTTTTGGAGTAACTATACCATTGATTATGTCTTTACAAAGAGACCCGAATTTTACAGAGCCATCATCCAATTTATTGAATAAAGCATTTTTACCTTCTTCAATAAAGATACTAAAGACATACTCCTCATTATTAAAATTAGATTGTTCAATTTTTCTTGATATGTTTCCGTTGTGTAGATCGTGCATCGAATCAATTATTTCTGTTTTTCCTTTAATTTCATCGTGATTAATTTCTATAATTGTGGTTGAGGCCGTTACTCCTTCAAAAATTCCTTCCTGTAAGTCAACAATCTGCTTGATCCAATAATTTTCAACAATGAATTTTCTTAATGGTTTGTAGGGCGTCGCTCTAAACAGTGTATTGGGGACAATAAATATTAAATTCCCACCATGTTTTAACAACATTAACCCTTGCTCTATAAAAAGAGAAAATAGATTTAATTTCCCAAAACCAGTTTTATAATTTTCTTTGATGGCTCTTTTGAATTCTTTTGTGAATCCCGAACCTCTTGTAAATACATATGGTGGATTAGCAATCACTATGTCAAATCCATCTCTACTCTCAAAAACATCTGCAAAATAAAGTCGCCATAAGAAAAAAGGTTTAATTCCTGACTTTTTGAATTCATCTAAAACATTCATTATTTGAGCCTGCTTGGAAAGGTTCTTTTGAAATTTCTCGGCATCTTTTTTAGTCATGCCAAGACCAGGAATAAGATAATTACCCAAACCCTTGTTTTGATAGTCCAACTGTTCAATTTCACTTTTGACACTTTGCTCAATTAAATCGGTCTCAATCCTGCCCAGCTGTTCTTTGATTTTTTTCTTAAGAGTGTGATCGCTTTCATTAAAAAAATTAATCTGCAGTTTTTTATATTTTTCCAGCAGTTTCTCTTTGCTCTCCTCGTGGATTTTTTTATCTCCCAAAGACAACCTTTCCTGAAACACTTCTTGGAATTCCTGCTTATTAACTCCACGCTTCCGGCTGGACGCTTGATTATTAAACAATTTAATACTGGTGTCTCCCAAAACCAATTCTTCCAAAAGACTGTTGCCCTGCATAATCTTATAATCCAAATTTGGGAGCAGTTCTATTTCCTCTAAGCTGTAATCAACTACCAAAGAGAGCCAGAGACGAAGCTTGGCGATTTCAACGGCTCCGGGATCAATATCAACTCCGTAGATGCAGTTTTGAATTGTTTCTTTTTTGAGGTGATATTCATCCACTTGGGAGTCATCGGTAAACATCTGCAAGACTTGGCGAGCCTTGACGATTTCCTGCAACATGCCGACAAGAAAAGCACCAGAACCGCAAGCCGGGTCAACAACTTTGATATCAGATAGAATCTTATCCAACGCTTGGGCTTCCTCTTCCCAAAAAACCAGAACTTTATCAACTGCCTTGCTTTTACTCTCTTTGCTTTTCTGGGCGTTTATAACATCCTCTTTAGTTAAAACCATATCTTTGGTGACCAGAGTCCTGATTTTCTTTTCCGGCGTTTTAGTTTCGGTAACAAGATGATTGATCAAACTTTCCTGACACATATAATGCACGATCTCTCGGGGAGTGTAGTATGTGCCTTTGCCTTTGCGGAGATTTTCCTCCAAAAGGTTCTCAAAGACCTTGCCAAGCATCTCCGGGTCAACGGCGACCTCTTTTTCCAACGGTTCGTCCTCTTTGACGGTAAAGTTATAAAGATCAAAGACATTCAGGATTTTTTCAAAAATATCGTCATCCAGATATATAAAACTGTTTTGCCAATCATACTCCGGCTCGAACAGACCACCATTCAAGAAAGGAATCCGACAATTAAAGTATTTGCTGAAAGACGGATCAGTGGTGTTTCGGCGGGGATTATTCAATGTATCGTAAAAAAGAATTTCCAAGTAATCGTTAAAAAAGTTTTTGCCTTTGGTTTTGGAATCTTCAAATAATTGCCTTAAAAAATTCCTGTCGCCATCGCCCCAGGACTGGCCGGCTTGGACTCCAAGCCACCCTTTCTTTTGCAGAAAATATAAAAAGACAATCTGGCCGAGCAATTTTTTGGTGAAATTTTCGGTGACTATGTTATTTTTTGAAGCCTCATTTTTGAAAGTGTGATTTTTATTAAGCTCCCTGACCGTAATCTCAAATAGCTCCTTATATTTGGCAAAGAATTCCTTTGTGACTTTTTCAACGCTGAAAGCGTCCTCAACCTGTTCAAGAGTGGGGTTATAATCGGTTTCCTTAACCAATGGTAGAAGCTGTTGCTGGGCGGTATGGGAGGGTTCATTTACTCCAACCAAAAAAGAATATCGCTTGGGAGGCGTCAGCTCTTCTTTAGTTTTTCCTTTGGCGTCAAATTTATATTCAATCTTAACGAACGACAATCGCCAGCTGGATGACCCGGGAGTATAAAAAGCCACCAAGGCACCGTCAAGCCAGTGATCCTTAATGTGTTTGGCGACTATATTTCTTTGAGCGGTTCGCGCGTTTTCAAGTTTGGAGTGGGTTTTTAATCGGACTTCCAAGATGTGCATCTTTTTGCCGGCAGGGTCCGCATATTCGCCGATCAACTTCAAGCTGTCGATGTGGCTGGCATAACCGGGATGAATATCAAGTTCCCTGATATTAGGCACAAGATCATTGAAAAACTCCAAAACAAACTTCTGGTAGCTTTCCGAGTCAAACTTTTTGGTTAAAGTCTCGATTAAAAATTCTTTCATAATGATTTATTTAGATAAAACTTTCCGACAAAACAATCTCTTTTTTATTGCCAGTTTGTCGGCCTTCACGCTTAGCCAGGTTTTCAAGATATTTCTCCGGGACGTGGCTTCTGATTAAATGCAAAATTTTAAGCGGTTGGTTCATGCCTTTGGTTTCCTTAACAATTTTACTGACTGATTTCTTGCTGACAGAACCCTCCTCAATGGCTTTTTGAAGCTGTGCCAAATACCATTCATCATCTTCGGTAAGTCCAGAAAAAGCACCAATAACTTTGATTGTCTTTAAAAGAGTCCTCTCGTTGCCAGTGATGCTTTTGCCAGTTTCAATGTCTTTCTCGTCTTCAATGCTTTTCTCAAATGAGTCCCTGTTGAGAGCCAACAGATCGTGATAATTTTTCGGCAAATCGGCTTTGGGAGTCTTTTCGTCTGTTTTTAGCAGTCCAGCGGCTGTAAGGAAATCAAGCTCCCGGGCTTCCTTAGGATCAGCAATAAAGAATTTTTTGAGATGACCCTTGCGAAAAAAAGTAATTGTTTGACCGGCGGTCTTTGTTTCTTTGCGCGAGCTTCGAGCTTTTTTCGGCAAACGTTTGACTTTTTCAAAGATAGCCGGCTTATTGTCTCTAATATCCCTGATCAATTTAAGGTAATAAAGCTCGCTGGAAGTGTCCTTATCCTCTTCGTCTAAAAATTCCTTTGAGTTTATGCGACTGAAAAGCTCATGAGATTTGAATTCTTCGTCTTGAGTCAAATATCTTGCATCCTCGCCGAGAGTATCGTGGAATGCCTGAATTTTGGCTACTGCCAATTTTTCTAATTTAATCTCGGACTCGGCCCGTTCAGTGGGAAAGAAGTTATAAATATAGGCAACATCGTGTTTTGTGCCAACACGATTGACACGGCCGACTCTCTGTAAAATACGGGTGGCATTCCAAGGAATGTCGTAGTTTATGATTATATTTGCCCTATGGAGATTAACACCCTCGGCCAGAATGTCGGTGGCCACCAATATTCTCACATCATCTTTTTTAACAGGGCTGGCCGGGTCGTAATTTTCTTTGGCTTTTCTGATATCTCCAGAGTCAGACTTGCCAGAGACAAACAGCACAGCGTCTTTATAAAGCTCTTTAAGATTTTTCTCCAGATACGTGCCAGTTTCTTCCGATTCCGTAAAGACGATCATCTTAAGTTTTTTGTCGTTTAAAATCTCGTCTGATTTTAAGGTCTCAATAAATTTCTCAATCTTAGGATCGTGATTTATTTTTTCCCAAGCATCAAAAAGCTCCTGCAAGAATTCACGGTCACGTTCAAGCACGGATCTGAATTCGGGAACGAAATCCTTTGAGGTATATTTAATAGCTTTGCCTTCTTCAACCAGATTCATTAATTCATCTTCAAAGCCACGTTCCAAAAAATCATAGACATCCACTTTTTTGCTGATGTAAACCGTGCCTTTATCAAACATTTTTATAAAGTCATCGTATGATTTGATAAATCTGCCGAGAGTCTGCTTGAAAGCGTAAAAACTGCTCTCCAGACGTTTGACCAAGAGAGATCGCATAAAGCCCCTGATGTTTTCCTGCGAGACAAGCTGTATCTGCAAGTCTTCGGAACTCGGAATATCCTTCAGATATTTGGCCGGGGCGTAACGAGCGTAGTTTATTTTTTTATTGATTTGCAGGGTCTTATCAAAAATTTGGTTCAACTCGTCATCAAACTGATAAAATAGCTTGGTCGGATTTTTTAAGGTCGGAAATTTAACTCCCTGATTTTTCAAATCCTCTTTATAAAATCTTTCAACTTCGGTTCTGGTTCTTCTGACCATGATGTATTTCAAAACCCGTTCTCTGATTTCAACCGAATTCTCTTTGACCACCTGCAGATATTCTTTCTTGGATAATTTACTGTCCAAGCGTTTCTCAAGATGACCAAAAAACTTTTTCAAATTTTTTAAATTTGGAATGGTGCTGTTTAATTTATTCTGGAAAAGATAAAGCTGGCTGGCGATATCCTTTGGGCGATTGTTAAGAGGAGTGGCACTGACCAGAATAACGTTTTTACCGGCACAGATTTGATGCAGAGTTTCAAAACCTTGAGTGATCTCATTTCTGAATCTGTGAGCTTCATCAACAAACACATGGTCATAGTTTTCCACGCCGTCAATAAGAACCCGATCAAGCTTGCCATGTGATTCCACTTTGGCGACCACCCCGGCTTGTCGCATGGTCTCTTCCCAATATTCCCTCAACACCGGCGGGCAAATTATAAGAGAACGACCGCCGAGTTTCTTGGCCAAGAGCGAAGCGATGTAAGTTTTACCCAAACCGACAACATCTGAAAGGAAAACACCGCCGTGCTCTTTTATTTTCAAATAAGCGTCTGCCACGGCCTCCTGCTGATATTCAAGGTCCATAAAACCTTTTGGGAGGTCGGCAAACATATCCAGATCGTAGTTTATTTTTTCCCTGAAATATTCGTAAAGGAATTTTATATAAAGCTCATAGGGGGTGATTTCATCGTTAAGCCATGTCCTGTTGATAATCGTATCAACATATTTGCCAGAAACATCAACGCCTTTTTTCCAAAGCTCTTCAAATTTTTGGAGTGCGAATTTTACGTCAACGGCGTCTTTTAGCTCAACATTGAATTCCAAATTCTCAACAAAACCAGCTCCAGAAAAATTGCTTGAGCCAGTAATAACCTGACCGAAATGCTCACTTTTTTCCTGATCCTTGCGGATTATATAAACCTTAGCGTGAATTGGATGATCCGGGTAGACTTTTATTTCCAATTTGCCTGATTTGATATACTCGATAAATTTTTTGATGCCTTCTTCAACATTAAAACTGTCTTCGGACTCTTCCATTTCTTTCTCAACCTTATCAGCAAAACCATCTTGGGCATTTTTAGTGGAAACGAATAAAGTGTCTTTGCCTTCTTTGGAAGTCTGAACCATTTGATGGGTAACCTTATCTACGTTTAGCCCGACCAGAATACGAACTTTTTCTACGCCCTCAAGAGATTTATACAACCTAAAAAATCCACTACTTCTAAAATAACCGACCAAAACATCGAAAAATTGAGTATTGTTTTTTAATGTTTTTTGAAACCTTTGAAGCAGTGTTGCTTCCGGCTCGTTGGTAAAAAATTTTAGATCAGTATTCATAAGTTTATTTTATTAAATCATCAACACCAACATTAAGCGCTTTGGCGATCTTGGATAGCGTTTCTATGGTTGGGTTAACATTCGCTCCCGATTCTATCTTGATGATCGTGTTATAGGTAACATCAGCAAGTTTTGAGAGCTTGTCTTGTGAAACACCGAGTTTATTTCGGTATTTCTTTATATTTTCTGCGATAGTGGATTTGTTTGTTGACGACATTGTAATATATTACTATAATTAAAGTAATAGCGATTTATATTGCTTAATTTATTACTATGTTATCAAATTTATTCACATTCGTAAAGACAAAAGGGAGTTCCCTGTTGCCCGCGCACGGGAGCGGTGGGGCAAGGGCAACTATAATTATAAAAGCCCCGCAAAACAATCGGGCGAAGCCCGAAAAGCAAAAGGGCAAAAAGGAAGGGGGTCTGGGGGAAGGAATTTTTGCCCTTTTGCGATTAAGAA
>Ga0255347_1005918_pt1 | contig 13607 bp, 16 predicted proteins | sample wastewater_treat_2_FD_192479 | JGI IMG/M metagenome (GOLD analysis project Ga0255347, IMG submission 192479) | Wastewater microbial communities from Lulu Island WWTP, Vancouver, Canada - plant24 | ecosystem: Engineered > WWTP > Wastewater > Unclassified | place: Canada: Vancouver, British...
TCTGCGTTGTCAATGAACTCGTAAAAGCGGGTATTCCTTCATACCCGGCAGCGGGGTCAGAGCATATTCCCGGCTCAGAGCATGTTCCCGGGGGTCAGAGCATGTTCCCGGGGGTCAGAGCATGTTCCCGGGGGTCAGAGCATGTTCCCGCGGGGAAAAGACAAATATCTTATTCTTTTCACTTTCTCCGTGTCTCAGTGTGAGAACCGTTAAGTTTATAAACCCCTTTTTGGGGGTGGCGGCTTAACATTCATGAGATAGCAACAGATTTATACCGCCGGGGGCGTTAAGCCCGTATCATCCGTAACATTAATATCCCGGTACTACGGCCGCGATGACCGCCCGCGGGGTCAGAGCCCAATACACATATTGTTTGTCATTTTTTTCTTGACTCATTCTCTATATATTTTTTATATGAGTTTTGAACTTTCAGCTGAATCATTGAATCAACGCATAAACATTTCGATAAAAATTCTTAGGGAGAATATTAATGTCCAAAGAGAAAATTTTTTGCTCAAACTGCCAGCATTGTATAGTTATCAGACAGTATGAGTCTGAGCCGGACAGGTACGTGTTAAGAGTTAAATGTCTTAAAAAGCAGTGGACCAAAAGGTCGGGCGAGGAGAAATTATATAAGTATTTCACAGTTGCAAGAAGGATAATGGAGGAGTGTGAGTATTACGAGGAATCGGGGGAACTTTTTCCGTACATAAAAAACCTCAGAAAAGAACTTCCCATAAAAGACGAGATTTATTCAACCAGGGAAATCTAAAGTGTTCCATGCTTTCAAGGGCGGCATCAGGCCGCCTCTCCGCAAAGAACTCACCAGGAACAGCAGCCTTGAAAATTTATCAGTACCGCAGCTATGTTATCTGTCTCTTAAACAGGACAGGGGGAACCCTGCTGTTCCCGTTGTAAAGGTCGGCGATTCTGTTGATGAAGGAGCGCTTGTAGCAGTCGGCGAGGGCGCGGTAAGCGCAAACATTCATGCCTCGGTGCCGGGCCGTGTTGTAGATATTGCCGCACTCCCCACAGTCTACGGCGTACAGCCGGTCATTATAATCGAAGCCGGAGGAGCGTTCGGGAAAACCGGGAGGGCTGTCAATGCCGGTTTATGGGAAAACCTTTCGCGCGATGAACTTTTTAAAAAAGTCAGGGACGCGGGGCTTGTAAGATTCTCGGGTGATGGCTGCGCCTGCGACCTGGATGGTACGCGCAGGCCTGATAAAAAAACTGATACACTGATAATCAACTGTACAGCGGTTGAACCATATATCACCTCCGATGAAATTCTCATAAAAACCCATGCAGAGGAGATTATTGAAGGCATATTAATAGCTCTGAAGATACTCGATGCGGACAAAGCCGTTATAGCAGTTAATGACAGGAACAGCGATGCGGCATCGGCAATCGCAGGCGCGCTCGGTAAAAGAGGCCCAGCCTCTGCTATCACCATCAAAAAAATTAAAAATCGCTATCCGGCCGGTGCGGAAAAACAGATAGTCTTCAGCACGCTGGGCCGTGTAATAAAAGCGGGCCAGGCTGGCGCAGATGCCGGGGTATCAGTGCATGACGCTGCGACAATTTTCGCGCTCAGGGAGGCGGTTGTTTTTGACAAACCGCTTATTGAAAGATACATAACAGTATCGGGCGGTATGATCGGGATTCCAGGCAATTACAAGGTTCGCATAGGAACCAGGATAGGGGATATTGCCGAGGAGTGCGGCGGGCTGAAGGCTAAGGCATCAAGAATAATAATGGGCGGCGCCCTGACCGGTACCGCGGTAACTGACATGAACGTCCCGGTAGTCAAGGGGACCGGCGCTATTCTGTTTTTGTCGGACGACGAGGCATACGCTGGTGATTCCGGGACATGCATAAGATGCGGAAGGTGCATAAGGGGATGTCCCATGGGCCTTATGCCATGCAGAATCGCCTCTGCGTTTTTTAGGGGGGATATGGCCGGCGTTTCCGGGTTTCACCCTGAGATGTGCATAATGTGCGGCAGTTGCTCGTATATCTGCCCGTCGCGCATACCCCTTGCGCATCTGATTAACAGGTTTAACATTAAAGATTATGAGATTAATCCAGGCGCGGTATGATGTCAGATAGTTCATCAGAAACAAAAAACAACCTGTACGCTCCTCATATAATGTCCGGGGATTCCACCTGTAGCATTATGTGGACAGTGGCGGCAGCCATGTTTCCCGCGCTTGTTTATTCATCATTTATACACGGCATAAATACTCTGTTGCTTATACTGGTCTGTGTTGCCTCTGCGGTTGCGGCAGAGACACTGTTCCAGCTTGCAACCGGCCGCGGAATTACAGTTGCCGACGGATCTGCCGTTGTAACCGGCCTTGTTCTTGCGATGACGCTTCCGCCTCTGCTTCCGCTGTGGATGGCAGCGGCAGGCAGTTGTTTTGCCATAATAGCGGCAAAGCAGCTCTTCGGGGGACTTGGGCGCAATCTGTTTAATCCGGCGCTTGCAGGCAGGGCGCTGCTCTTCGTAATATGGTCAGGGTCAATGCGCATCGCGTGGAGCCTTACAGATGCGGGCAATATCAATGCTGAAGGGCTTACCTCTTACGGCACAATCCCTCAGCAGGCGCTTGATATTATCACTCGCACACCGCCGGGCGAGGGTATGTACAACGCGGTTACTGTGATTCCCTGGTTCACTGAATCGTCCGCCGCCTTCTATGATTTTATGATCGGGCGGAACATATTGAAAGCTCTTTTCGCGGGGAATTCCGGCGGTCTTACGGGCGAGGCTGCCGCAATACTAATACTGGCAGGGGGTATTTTTCTTTTATGGCGCGGAGTGATTACCTGGCATATACCTTTTTCATTTTTAATTTCACTTTCGCTCGCGTCGTACTTTTTTTATTTATTCACAGGATCAGCCTCGCCGGGATTTATCACCTTCATTCATGTCATGTCGGGCGGCCTTATACCCGCGGCTTTCTTCATGGCTGCTGATCCCGTCACCTCGCCGCTTACGGGGCGTGGAATGGTTCTTTTTGGAACCGGGTGCGGATTTTTTACATTTATTATAAGGGGAGCAGGATTTTACCCCGAGGGCGCCTTCTGGGCCGTATTATTAATGAACGCGGCAGTACCGCTGATAGACAGAATAACAAAATCACCGGTGTTCGGTTTAACCCGGAGTTCAAAGTAGAATTTCAGGCATCACAGGAGGATATATGGAGATACATAAACCGGAAGTATCACTTCTTGCCATAACGCCATTACCAGAGAAGCTCATAGAAGAGGCCGGGCGCACATGTTATCTTTCGCTTTCAAAAATGACCGACGAGAGCGAAAAAAATTTTATAAGAAGCGCTATCAGACGCGGCCATCATTCAATACTTGAGCACGCGAGCGCATCATTCAGAATACTTGGGGCATCCAGGGCGTTCACTCACCAGCTTGTACGCCACAGGATAGCCAGTTATTCCCAGCAGTCGCAGAGATACGTTGACGAGGCTGAATTCAACTATATAGTGCCCGATGACATAAACGCAAACGCGAAGGCTATTGCTGTTTACAGGGAACACATGGAGTACACGCGCCAGGCCTATATAAAACTGAGGGAACTTGGTATAAAAAAAGAGGATGCCAGGTTCCTTCTGCCCAATGCCCTTGAGAGCCAGATAGTCTTCAGCGCCAACTTCAGGGAATTGCGCTCGGTATTCAACCTGAGGCTTGACAAAAGCGCGCAGTGGGAAATACGCCGCGTCTGCATGCAGATGCTTAAAATATTGCAGAAAGAAGCGCCCTCGGTTTTTGGCGACTATGTGATCAATGAAGCCGACTGTACTGCGGCTTCAAACCTTGTATAATAAATGCGGGTTAAACTGCTGCTGTTATTTAAGGGCTATGTTCATCTCTAACTGTCCCATGGGGCTGTAGAGCGTGATTCCCAGTGTAGTCTGCTTGATCATTGTTATGTTAAAGTTTTTGCCTTCTATTACAGTAGGCGTAGTCATGTCAATTACTTTACCGGTAGATGCGAAAAGGTTCATGGCGTTACCGGTTATCATGTTCGCCAGTTCGCCGACTATATCCTTGTATTCGTTCATCATCTGTTCTTCTGAAAGTCCCGGCATCAGCACCTCTGCAATTTTGTATACCATAGGGAAACTCATGCTGTAAACAATATCTCCTGTTACGCCGCCTGTTATTCCTATAAGTATGGCAACGTCAAGTGAGGGGATGGGGGTCTCTTTTATAATGAGCTTGCCCCTTCTGAGATCTACGTTAAGGATCGATTTAAACACTACGCTTGCAGCCTCAAGAAAAGGATTAATATATTCAGCATTTATACTCATCAGAACAGAACTCCTATACTATTTTCAATTATATAATATTTAAATAATTATTCAATAGCAATCAGTTTTTGGAACTTTTTATAATTTTTGATCCCTGCAACATGTCGAGGAGCATATTTCGGACTACCGTGTTAAATGCCGTAGTTGTCAGCTCCTCGCGTGTTTTGTCAAGCGCTGCTTCATCTGTGACGGTTCCGGGCAGTTTCTTCAATACAGGTGTAAAAATATAGAGTCCTGAAGCGCTATTTATTACTGGTGATGTGACATTGTTCCCCATGACAAGAAGCCTGTCAGTAAAAATGCCCGACCCGCTGATAGCCACGAGGCTTGCGGGTTCTTTGCCTTCTGGGCGGGGCTCTTCACCTATTTTAAAAGGCGCGGATTTTCCGGTCGTACCCTTGAGTATGGCAGCCGCTGTGTCAAACGAGGCGTTTGAAGACGCAAGGGAATTTATCTTTTCAATAATGTCATTTTTAAGCTTATCAAGTTTTTTGTCTTCAAGCTCTTTCCTGATGCGTTCCCTGTCCGTGTTGGGATCGGATATTTTAACATTCAGCGAGGCGATTTCACTGTCGATCTCCGCATCAGTTACTGCCACATCTTTTTCATGCCTTTTTCTCAGAACATCATTTGAAAGGAATGCGTACTTTATCTGAATCTTTGTCTCGCTTACAAAACTGCTGAATTTAAGCTCGTCAGAAGATACCGCGTTCCCCCTGCCTATGTAGAAGAAGAGTTCATCGCCTGCCGCGTTTCTGCGGAATATCTTTTCAAATTCAGGGAGCGTCATATTGTTGGCCTTCAGCATCATCTGGAAATAGGCGGAATCAAACTTTCCAGTTGCCGGGTTGGTGTATTCCGGCCTTTTCTTTATTATATCCGACAGCCTCTGGTCGCTGAACTCAATCCCCTCATCCTCTGCCTTCTGTTGTATAAGGACTTCACGCACAAAGAGCTGGAAGAAGTACTCGCTCATCTGTTCGTTCCTGGGAGCTGAACCCATTATCATGCGCTGGTACTTGTAGAATTCTATCGGGTTGAATTTCTGGCCGTTTATCTGAACCTTCATGTACGGGTCCTCTCCGCAGTTAAGGCCAAGATCGGGGAGTCCGAATGAAAGGATTATTATTATCAGGAAAAATCCTATGAGAATATATCCTGCGTATTTTTTTATGGCGCTTTTGGCTTCGAACATATAAGATCCTCTGTTTATTAAAAAATTAGTACGCGCGGATTATACTATCCGTCACCTTGAGGGTTTTTCAGCTTCATCTACAAGCATTACGGGTATACCCTCTTTTACAGGATATTTAAGACCGCATTGTGTGCAGATTATCTTTTCATTGCGGGCGTCATATTCAACATCCCCCCTGCATGCGGGGCAGGCAAGTATTTCGAGCAGTTTTGTGTCAATCATTCAAATACTCCGTAATGTGCGGGACTAAACAATTCCCGTTATCTGTTATGGGCCCCGGTAAAAATCGGGCGAGCAGGAAATGGCATCAGGTTCATGTTTTTTGAAGAATTTCCTTAAAAATAAGATATAAAAGGGAGTATTTTTGAGTCAACCAAAATACTGAAAACGTATATAATATGAGGAGCGGGCAGCAGATTGTTGCCCGGGGCAGTCGAGAGACTAATGCTAAGAGGTTAATTTTATGCTGAAAATGCTGCATACTGTTTTAGACATCATTTTTCCATGTTTCTGCATAAACTGCGGGGTCAGGGTCCGGGGAAGGGATTATCACATCTGCCCGCGCTGCCTGGAGGAACTCAAACCCGCAGAGAACAGTTGCCCTGTATGCGGCGGACTGGTCAATTCCGGGGACTGCATTATATGCAGCAGCCGAAAGGTCTATATGAGCGGAAATATTCCGGTGTACGAGTACTCAGGGAGTGTTAAAAAATTGCTGCACGGCCTTAAATTCCGCTCCCTGCGAAATGCATACAGAATTTTTGTACCTGAAATGGCTGCCGCAGTAGCATCTATGGCTGTAAAGCCCGATTTAATAACGCCGGTTCCCATGAGCAGGAGAAAGCTGGCAAAGAGGGGCTACAACCAGTCCTTTCTGATTGCAGCAGCCCTTGGCAGGGAACTGGGCATACCCTGCGTGCAACTGCTCAAGGAGAGGCCGGGATTCAGATCTCAAAGGGGCCTGGGCAGGCTGGAAAGGTATATTAATGTAATTGACAGATATAAAGCACATGATATAAATAAGTTCAACGGAAGGACCGTTTTGCTTGTCGATGATGTTTTCACCACCGGTTCTACAATAAACGAATGCTCAAGACAGTTGCTTCGTTGCGGCGCCTATGCGGTGTATTCTATAACAGTGGCCAGGGCGGATCCGGATAAATTAACAATATAAATGAATATAGCGGAGCTTGAAATGGAAAGAATTTCCAGTGAAAACTACGAACTTATTGTCCTGCAGGGACGAATAGACCAGAATGAATCTGAAGAGCTCGAAGCGCTTTTAAATGAGTGCGTAGAAGACGATAAAGTACGCATCTGCATAGATCTGACCGGTGTAAAACATATATGCAGCTCGGCGCTGGGCGTTCTTGTGGCGGTTAAGCGCAGGATCAGGGAGAACGATGGGGATATCAAGCTGATAATCTCGAGCGACAACCTGATCAAACTTTTCGAGACCACAATGCTTGACAAGGTTTTTGAAATATTCGAATCAAAGCGCGAATGCTTGGGGACTTTTGACTGATTATACATGGGCATGGATATAAAACAGATACTTTCCCCGCTTGCTACTGAACTGGAACAGGTTGACAGAATAATAGCCTCAAACCTTGAAACAGGGGTTCCCGTTATTGACAGAAGCGCGATGCATCTTTTCTATTCCGGTTCCGGCGGTAAAAAGATCAGGGCGTCGCTTGTTCTGCTTTCATCCGGATTGCGCGGGCCGGCGCCCGAGGGAGTAATAGACCTTGCCGCAGCAGTCGAGATTCTTCATGCCGCCTCACTGGTGCACGATGATATCATAGACAAATCATATATGAGGCGCGGCAACATTTCAGTGCCTGGCAAGTACGGCAACAAGGTTGCGGTACTCGCAGGGGACTACATGTATTCCACGGCAGTTAATATTGCCATCAGGGATAGCGACAGCAGAATTTTTGAGGCAATGGCAGACGCCACCAAAGAGATGGTCAAGGGTGAACTCTACCAGATAGAGTACTCAAGCCTGAACAGCATAACAGAAGAACGCTATTACGCCATAATTGAACGGAAGACCGCCAGGCTCATGGCTGCCAGTTGCCGTATCGGCGGGCTCAAGGCCGGTTACAGCGAGGAAGAGTGCCGGGCGCTGCATGAAGCAGGGCTGAACATGGGCTACGCATTCCAGATTGTTGACGATACATTTGATTTTGCAGAGAGCAGCGATGTAACCGGCAAGGACGTGGGTAATGATTTTAAGGACGGGAAAATTACCCTTCCGTTTATATATATCCTTGAAAAAGGGACCGCGGCGCAGAAAGAGGCTCTTGGCCGTTTTGCCGCGGATCCCGATTCGGCTGACTGGGGCGGCGTAAAGGATCTTGTACACAGCTCGGGGGCTTTTGAGTATTCCGTAGGGGCCGCGGTAAAATTCGCCGGTGTTGCCAGGGACAAACTCAATATATTCGCAGAGAGTTCATACCTTGATATTATTCGCGGTATAATAGATTTTATTGTTGAAAGAAATTATTAATAAGATACTTTCGTGGCATCAGAGAATCTGTCCGGAGGGAGTATGATCACAAAGGAGAAAGAGGAGCTTTTAAAATACTACAACCAGGGCCTTGCCGCGTTCAAGCAGCGCAAATGGGATGATGCCATAAATCTTTTTGAAATGGCGCTCAGGGTTGTTCCCGGAGACGGGCCTTCTGAACTTTATCTTGAAAGGGCCAGGGAATTCAAGGTGTCTCCGCCGCCCCCGGACTGGGATGGCGTAACTACGATGACGACAAAATAGCTATAAAAAAAATACAGGTAACGGCAAATGGCAAAGAAAGTAATTCAGGTTAACAAGAATCCCGTTTATGACATAGGGATGATTACTACGGTTTTTAACAAAAACACCGAGTTTTACGGCGACCTTTCGTTCAAAAAGTCCCTGCAGATAAACGGTAAATTTGAAGGAGAGATATCTTCCGGCAATTATCTTGTTGTTGGCGAAGAGGCTGTTATAAAGGCAAACATAAAGGCTGATACAGTTATTATCAAGGGCACGGTTTACGGGAACATTGAGGCTGTGACCAGGCTGGAAATCCACACCAACGGGAAGCTTTACGGAAACATAAGAACCAGGAAACTCGTTATATCTGACGGTGTGGTGTTCGAGGGGAAGTGTGAAATGATCAAGCCCAATGAGAAGAAAAAGGGCAAGGGTGACGAGGCGGGTGATGCTGCTGCCGAGGCTGCCTCAACTGTTGCGGCAACCACAGCGTAGTATTATTTTCCAGCGATCATTCTGATCGAGATGTAGAGCAGGACAAAGCCGAATATTCTTTTCAGCATTACGGGATTTATTCTTATTGCGAGTTTACTCCCGACCCAGGCGCCGATGATAAAAACAGCAGCTATAATAGCTGCTGTTTTTATGTCCGCGTATCCCGCCCTGTAGTATTCAAATGCGGCAAGTATGCCTATGGGGGGTACCATGGCGCAGAGAGTCGTACCCTGGGCTGTATGCTGGTCAAATCCTGCGAGAAAAATAAGCGCGGGGATCATTATGACTGCGCCTCCAATGCCGAGCATCCCGCTGGCGATGCCGCCCGCAATGCCTATAGTAACAATCAGCAGTATATCCATTTTGCACCCCGCAGTTATTAAAAGTTGCCCCGTAAATATAAAATAGATACAATTTAAGTCAAGAATGAATTTAGTGTTAAGGCAAGTCTGCCGGAGGTGTTATGAAACATAAAGAGGCGATGTTCTACACGCGGGATAATGAAACTGCTCACTGCGCGCTCTGTCACCATAACTGCACAATACATGAAGGGAAAACAGGCGTCTGCGGTTCAAGGCGTAATATAAAGGGCGCGCTCCGCGCTGAAAATTACGGCCAGGTTACGTCCATGGCCCTGGACCCCATAGAGAAGAAACCGCTCTACCATTTTTATCCCGGAACTGAAATATTCTCAATAGGCACACGGGGCTGCAACCTTAAATGCCCCTATTGCCAGAACTGGACAATCTCGCAGGATCCGGATGCCATGGCGCGTTACCACAGCCCGGAAGATATTGCGCGCATGGCCGCGTCCGCCGGGTCAATAGGAGCGGCATACACATATTCGGAACCGGTTGTATGGTATGAATTTGTTGCTGATACCGCCCTCCTGATAAGAGAGCGCGGACTTAAAAATGTTCTTGTTACAAACGGCTGCATAAACAGGGAACCGCTGGAGGGGATTATCGGGCTTATAGACGCGATGAACATTGACCTGAAATGCTACGACTCTGAAAAGTACCGCAGGGTGCACAGGGGGAATCTTGATACAGTAAAAGATACAATACGGATCTCGCATGACAGGGGATGCCATGTTGAGGTGACCACTCTTGTGGTGCCGGGCATAAATGACAGTCTTGACGAGATGATAAGCCTTGCTGAATTTATAGCATCTGTTGATAAAAAGATACCCTGGCATATTTCAAGGTATCATCACGCGTATAAATATGACAGGGAGCCGACCAGTATAGATTATATAAACGAGGTGTGGGAGGCCGGGAGCGGTATCCTCGACTATGTGTTCACCGGAAATATTATTGCGTCAAGATCACACAGCGATACCATTTGCCCTTCATGCCATGCAGTTGTAATCAGCAGGAGCGGTTATAACACTATAATAAAGGATGCCGCGGCAGGTAAATGCAGGCAGTGCGGCCATGACCTTGGAATAATTCAGTGAAAATCTGGTTGACTCTGAACAGTTTATATAAGAGATAAACCTATCCCCGGGGCGGCATGGTAATGCAGTCTTATTAATTGTTCAATGGATTTCAATAGATAAAAAACAGACTCTGTGCCCCGGTGCCTCCGGCGAAGCGCGCGGTGAATTTTTTTGATTCAGGCTGCGGCGGGCCGATGTAAAGTACAGAGTGCAAAAACAGATACAGGAATAAATATTGATGAAAATACTTGTGACAGGAACAGCGGGATTTATAGGGTCATATACGGTTACGGCGCTGCTTGAAAACGGCCACCAGGTTGTAGGGCTTGACTCAATAAATGATTACTATGATCCTGAACTTAAATACGCGCGGCTTGCACAGGCCGGAATTGACCGTGATGACATAGAATACGGGAGCATTGCCCGGAGCGAGCTGCACCCGGGTTATTCATTTATACAGCTTAAACTTGAAGACCGGGAGGGTATTGATTCGCTCTTTATGAAGCAGAATTTCGACAGGGTCTGTCACCTGGCGGCGCAGGCAGGAGTGCGCTATTCGCTGGAAAATCCCCGGGCATATACCGAATCGAACATAACCGGATTCATGAACATACTTGAACCGTGCAGGGAGCATGGGATAGAACACCTTGTCTTTGCCAGCAGCTCTTCGGTCTACGGGCTCAATGAAAAGATGCCATTCTCGACAACTGACAACGTGGATCACCCCGTAAGCCTTTACGCGGCTACCAAAAAAAGCAACGAACTGATGGCGCACGCCTACAGCTATCTGTATAATATGCCCGTTACAGGCTTAAGGTTTTTCACGGTCTACGGCCCCTGGGGCAGGCCCGATATGGCATACTTCAGGTTTACAAAGGCCATAGCAGAGGGGAGGGCGATCGACGTTTACAATAACGGCGACATGATGCGCGACTTTACCTATATCGACGATATTGTCAGGGGTGTTGTCAGGGTGATCGACCTCGTTCCTACGGCAAACAGTTCATGGGACGGAATGTCGCCCGATCCCGGAAGCTCAAAGGCTCCTTACAAAATATACAATATAGGCAACAACAGTCCAGTGAAGCTGCTTGAATTTATCAAGGCGCTGGAAGATGAACTGGGGATCGAGGCCAAAAAGAATTTTCTGCCCATGCAGCCTGGCGATGTTTACGCAACGTACGCGGATGTTGATGACCTCGCGGCGGATACCGGATACAGGCCGTCAACTCCTATTAGTGAGGGATTAAAGCGTTTTGTTTCATGGTACAGGGAGTATTATGGAGTCAAACCTTAGCCTGATTTTAACAGGATTTATTATCGGCAATAAATTAACTGCTGGAGAACTGGTTAAAAAAGCCGGGTCGTGCGGTTTTAAGAAAATTGTTCAGTAATTAATGTATACGTGGAATAAAACTTGACGTTAAGTCATAAAACATAAAGAAAGAATATAATCACTGTTTTAAAATATCGCAGAGGGAATAAATGAGCAAACTAAACGTAAATCATGTATTCACTTCAGAATCTGTAAGTGAAGGACATCCCGACAAGGTGTGCGACCAGATTTCTGACGCCATACTGGACGCATGCATCAAAATAGACCCTGCAAGCCGTGTCGCATGCGAAACAGCCACTTCGACTAATTTTGTGCTTAACATCGGTGAAATAACATGTTCAGGATGGGATAAAATAGATTCCGAGAAAATAGCGCGCGACGTTGTAAAAAAGATCGGCTATGATAAACCCGAATATGAATTCTGCAGCAGCACATTTGAGTACCTGTGCCGTATTCACGGACAGTCCGCTGACATAGCTATGGGTGTCGATGAATCAGATGGCCGCGAGCAGGGCGCGGGCGATCAGGGTATGATGTTCGGCTACGCGTCAAAGGCTACGCCCGAGCTTATGCCCGCGCCAATATTATACAGCCATAAGCTGCTTGACCGTCTGCAGGCTGTACGCAAGAGTAAAGAGATTCCCTACCTGCGGCCCGACGCGAAGTCACAGGTTTCTGTGCGCCATGTAAACGGTAAACCCGCGGAGATTACAGCCGTGGTAGTTTCGCATCAGACCGATGACGTCCCTCTTGAAAAAATAAGCGCGGATATAATTGAAGTGATCAATAATACGCTCGGATACACGGGCCTGCTTAACGCGAATACACAGTACTATGTTAATCCCACCGGGCGCTTTGTTATTGGCGGGCCGCATGGTGACGCGGGGCTCACTGGCCGCAAGATTATCGTGGATTCATACGGCGGTGTCGGCTCCCATGGCGGCGGCGCTTTTTCAGGCAAAGACCCGTCCAAGGTGGACAGATCTGCCGCGTATTACTCCAGGTATGTCGCGAAAAATATTGTGGCAGCAGGAATTGCCGATAAATGCGAAATCCAGGTCGCGTACGCAATAGGCGTGGCAAAACCGATGAGCATAAATGTGAGTACCTTTGGCACATCAAAGGTTGATGAAACAAAAATTCAAAAATTCCTTGAATCCGAAGAGATCTTCAACTTCCGCCCCGCGCAGATCATAAAGTCTCTCGGGCTTCTTTCCCCGTCAGGGTGGCGCTATCAGGACACCGCGGCTTATGGCCATTTCGGCCGCGAAATATTCCCCTGGGAAAAGACCGATAAGGTTGATGATCTGAAAAAGGTTTTTAAGATGTAACCCACTGGTGACGGACCTTAAAATCAGGGAATATTTGCATAGGGTGAATATACAGGCTGCCTGTGGGGAATCCGCCGGCAGCTTTTTTAATTGATTGTAGATTAAAAGGCCTGAGTCCGGCAAAAGCCTTAATGCGTTTAAATAATAAACAGCTTGACATGGATTAGATCCCCGTGAAACCGTTAGTATCCGCATAAATCAGAGTTTTTTAGTATGACTTTATTATTATAGAACCCGGGACATTTTAATGGCAAAAAAGGCAATTATTACTGGAATAAGAGGTCAGGACGGAGCGTACCTGGCAAAAAACCTCCTTGAGAAGGGATATGAAGTTTATGGTGCAGACAGGAGAAGCGGTGATACCACTTTCAGGCGTCTGAATGAATTCGGCATTCATAAAGATGTTAAAATACTCTATATGGACCTTCTTGAACTGACCAATATATATCGCACAATAGAGAGGATTAAACCTGATGAGGTGTATAACCTCGCGGCGCAGAGCTTTGTGGGAACCTCGTTCGACCAGCCCATAATAACTTCAGATATAAATGCCATGGGGGTAATACGGCTGCTCGAGGTTATACGTCTGGTTAATCCTGAAATAAAATTCTACCAGGCCTCGACCAGTGAAATGTTCGGCAAGGTAAGACAGATTCCCCAGAACGAGGATACGCCGTTCCATCCCCGCAGCCCGTATGGTGTGGCAAAACTTTACGC
>Ga0255347_1005920_pt1 | contig 13606 bp, 12 predicted proteins | sample wastewater_treat_2_FD_192479 | JGI IMG/M metagenome (GOLD analysis project Ga0255347, IMG submission 192479) | Wastewater microbial communities from Lulu Island WWTP, Vancouver, Canada - plant24 | ecosystem: Engineered > WWTP > Wastewater > Unclassified | place: Canada: Vancouver, British...
CGCCTCCGACAACGGCCACCCGGTCACCGAGGTTCACTTTTTCGCCCAGGTTGACTTTCATCAGGTAATCAACACCGTGCACCACTCCCTGCATGTCTTCGCCGGGAATGTTGAGTTTGCTGCTTTTCATCGTGCCGCAGCCGATGAAAACCGCGTTGTAGTCGCTTTTGAGTTTATCGAAGGAAATGTCCTTACCCACGCGGGTATTGAGATGGATTTTCACCCCCAGGTCCTTAATGACCTGGATTTCCGCATTGAGGACATCTTTGGGCAGGCGATACTCAGGAATACCGACCGAGAGCCATCCGCCCGCCACGGGCAGAGCCTCGAAAACATCGACATCATAGCCTTCAATGGCCAGATAATAAGCGCAGGTAAGGCCGGACGGACCGGCCCCCACTACCGCCACCTTCTGTCCTTTGGCCGGTTTCTTCTCCGGGATATAGCGGGTTTCACTGTTGAGATCGAGGTCTGCGACAAAGCGTTTGAGGTGCATGATGTCGATCGGATCATCAACCTTGCCGCGCATACATTCTGTTTCGCAGGGGTGGTTGCAGACGCGGCCACACACTATGGGAAAGGGGTTGTCCTGCTTGATGAGCTTGAGCGCTTCCTTGAACTGACCCTGCGCAATGAGCGCCACATAGCCCTGGACACTGATGTGTGTGGGACAATAGGCTTTACACGGAGCGGTGCCGAGCTTGTCGATGGCAAAGCCGCTGGGTATCGCCTGTGGAAAGTGACGATAAATCGCCTGCCTTTCGCTTAAATCGCCGTTAAACTCCGCCTTGACATTAATCGGGCACACTTTGGCGCAATCGCCGCAACCGGTGCATTTGTCCAGATCGACGTAGCGGGGCGCCGAAAGAAGTTTTACTTTGAACTTGCCCGGCTCGCCCTCGACCAACTCCACCGTGCGGCGGGTTTTAATCGTCACGTTCGGGTGGCGGCCAACTTCAACAAGTTTCGGGGAGAGAATACAGGCGGAGCAGTCGTTGGTGGGAAAAGTTTTATCCAGCTGCGCCATCACGCCGCCGATACTGATTCCGTCTTCGACAAGATAGACTTTCATTCCGGAATTGGCTAAATCAAGGGAGGCCTGAATACCGGCGATTCCCGCCCCGACCACCATTACCGCACCGACTTTTTCGTCATCTTTAACCACGTGATTACACCTCGTAAGTGATATATTTAAAATGTGAAATGAGCCTTCACGAAAATGCCTCTGAAGCGTTGTGCTTAAGCGCTCGTCGGCTATCATAATTTAATTACCGTGTCAAGCAGGCCTCATGGACAACAGAGGCATTTTTCGTCCAAGTAATTGATATTTCTGAATATTATATTTTGACTGTCGTTCACCATTTTTATCCCAGATTACGCAATAGAGCATTAAATCCCGGAAAGATCATCATTACGAGCGAAGAGCAGCAACCTAAGTCATTGATTATATGAGATTACTTCGTCACTTTGCCCCCCGCAATGACTGTTTTTTTGTAAATTATTTTTCTATTGCGTAATCTGGGTTTATCTGTTTTTTCCGTCGTAAAAGGCCCGCTTCTCGCGTGATGTTTTTCATTTTTAATATCAACCGCTTGCCGGCAGGAGATGCCGGTTATTGTGAAAGTTGCGGTCATTTATTCCAATGTCATAAAAGCCTGCCCGGACGCCTCCGTTCCCTTGAATTACAAAAAATCCGGGATTGTAAATTCTGTCTTTTCGCGTGGCAGCTTCGAGGCGCCCCCCGGTAGTGAAAATAACCAGAAAAGAAAAAAATTTCGGTTAAATGAGCCGATAAAAAGCCGGTACGTCTTCTGCCGCATTGCCTTTGTTTAGTATTTTCATGTTAAAAACCAGGTCCAACCGCAGTAATAAAAGATCAAAAACATCGTATTAGTAAACAATTGCAACACGTTAAATACAGCCCCCCTTTTGGGGAGACAAAAAAAGTCCTTTTTGGCACGACAATTGATTAAGCGAAACAGTGTCTGCATAAAATTAATTATAAATACAGTAAAGCAAACTGGAGGAGATGATGAGAATTCAAAAATCGAAATCTTTAAGATCCACAACCGACGGACGCGCAAGCCGCAGCCGTATGCTGGCGGGTCACGAAGTCAACGAGGATGAGTACTTCTGTGGTAAGAAAAAATTCCATAATTTGCTCAACATTGAGAAAATGCGCTCCGAAAGGTCACAAAAACCACTTACATTAATGATCATAGACATATTCTCCCTCATGAAAGGACAGCATCCCCGGGATATACAAAGACAAATCAAGTCCGCACTGGATGCATCGCTTGAGGAGTCGGACATCCGGGGCTGGTATAACTACAATGAAAAAATCGGCATTATTTTTGACGGAACAACCAAAGTGGATTCGGGGCAAATCGGTGCAATTATCGAACAAATAAATGACAATTTATCAAAGACAATAGATTCCGGTTTGATAAACAAAATCAGTTTTTCTTTTCATGTCTACCCGAGTATGTAGGCAATCGTGCGGGATTGGCGGGCAAGCTTCAGTCATCTGTAGCTTTCCGGAGGGTTTTCAGATGTTCCCCGATAAAGCGCCAGATATCCTCTTTCCCTTTTCGCGTAATTGCGGAAAAAAGAATCATTTCCGTGTTTGGCGGCAGCGCCTTCCCGATTCGGGCACGTCTTGAGCTTATCTGGTTATTGGAGAGCTTGTCGGTTTTGGTGAGGATGCATAAGTAAGGCAGCCGGTAATGTCCCAGCCACTCAAGAAGCGACAAGTCATCGTCGCTGGGATCGCGGCGGATATCGAGAACAACAATGACCAGCGCAAGGTTTTGCCGCTCGTGCAGATAGCTCTCGATCATTTCCCCCCATTGTTTTTTCGTGGAGCGTGAAACACGGGCAAAGCCGTATCCCGGCAAATCGACAAACGATATCGCGTCATTCACGGAGAAAAAATTTATCAGCTGCGTCCGACCGGGCGTATTGCTGGTTTTTGCCAGCGCCCTGCGGTCCAGAAGCGCGTTTATCAGAGATGACTTGCCGACATTGGAGCGACCGGCAAACGCTATCTCCGGCATTACCGCCGGCGGGTACTGATCAGGCCACACGGCGCTTTTGATGAACATGGCATTCATTATTTTCATGGCGTCATCGCCGGAAGCGGAAACCCCCCGAAATATCGCAAGGCACGTTTTTTAAACGGCTTCTTTAATCCCTCTCAAATGAAATTCCGTACTTGTCCAGCTTCCTTTCCAGCGTCGGCCTCGACACACCGAGTATTTCGCAGACTTCCCCTTTGTTTTTATCAGTTTCCCTGATGATCTTGCGGATATATCTTTCTTCCACCTGATCAAGTGTCAAAAATTTCCCCGGCTCGGGATGCTCGAAAATATCTGCCGTTGCTTCATCCGAGGAGGACGCAGACGGGTCATCTTTCCCGAGCTCCGGGAAATCATTGACCCCCAGCACCTGCCCCTTGGCCACGACAGCGGCTCGCACCAGCACGTTTTCCAGCTCCCGGACGTTGCCGGGCCATTGGTAATCCATGAATTTATCCATCATTTCCGCGGAAACGCCGATAATTTTCTTGTGCAGCTCGAGGTTGATTTTCGACAGCAGGTAATCAATGAGCGGCGGGATATCCTGGCGGCGGTCTCTGAGCGGCGGCAGGTTGATGGCGACGATGTTCAGGCGGTAGTAAAGATCATCGCGGAATTTTCCTTCTTTAACCAGGGCTTTGAGGTCTTTGTTTGTCGCGGCCATAATGCGGGCGTGCACTTTCACCCGGTCTTTTCCGCCGACCCTCTCGAATTCCATCTCCTGCAAAACGCGCAGCAGCTTGGCCTGCAGATTGAAGGACATCTCTGAAATCTCATCCAGAAACACTGTGCCGTACCTGGCCAGTTCAAATTTTCCCAGTTTACGGGCGACCGCCCCGGTAAAAGAGCCTTTCTCGTGGCCGAACAATTCAGACTCCAGGAGGGTCTCGACGATGGCCGAACAATTCACGGCGATATAAGGTTCATCCGGCGACGTGTTATTGTGGATCACTTTGGCGATAAGCTCTTTTCCCGTGCCGCTTTCGCCATGGATTAAAACGGTGGTGCGGCTTTTGGAAACAACCCCGATCGTCTTGAATATTTCACGCATTTCGTTGCCGGTGCCGATAATATCCCCGACGCGGAAACTGCGGGACGGCTCCATCAAAAGGCCGTCAATTTTCTTTTCCATCTCCAGTGACTTGAGGGCTTTTTTAATCGCGATATCCAGCTCGTCCACATTCACCGGCTTATGGATATAGTCAAACGCACCTCCCTTCATGGCGTTGATGGTCGTTTCCATATCATGAAAGGCGGTGATCATGATGACCTTGACATTCTCATTCTCTTCCTTGAGTTCTTCCAAAACGGTGAATCCGTCCACATCGGGCAAACGGATATCCAAAATGACCACATCCGAAGGCTCCTGCACGTACGAGTTCAGGCCGTCCGTGCCGGTGAGCGCCGTTCTGACCTGATAACCCTCCTCGGTCAGATACAGATCAAGCGTTTCCACAATGGATGCGTCGTCATCGATAACCAGAATACTTGCCATAGACATAACCTCTGTGATTTAGTCCTCCTGCGGCTTATCATTCCCCTGCGGCTTTTGGCCCGCTTTTTAAAGAGTGATGCGTCACAACTGCCCGGCCGGCAAAAAACATCTTCCGCCAAATATGAAATCATCACTCATTACAGGGCAAAGTTATGCAGACTTTTGTACCCTTATCCTTTTCGCTGATAATTTCAAGCTTGCCATGGTGTATTTCCACAATTTTCAGTACTTGTGAAAGCCCCAGACCCGTCCCGTACTTTTTTCTGGTAAAAAAAGGATTGAACAGGTGAGGCATATCCGCTTCTTCAATACCGCAACCATTGTCTTCCACAACGACAAGCACCGCCGGCGGCACACTGCCGATAGTGCGCGCATATATGCGAATATGTCCCCCCGCCTCCAGCGCTTCCACGGCATTGCGGATAATGTTGACAAAGGTGTCGGTAACCATTGCCACATCGACGTTAACCGGGGGAATATCCCGCGCTTCGAGCTTAATATCGATCTGTTTATCCTTGATTATTTTCTCGGACAGAGCCAGCGCCTGTTCCAGAATTCTGTTAATATCGACAGATTCAATTTTCGGCTCCATCGGTTTGGCAAACACCAGGACATTGTTTACCAGCTCCTCCAGGTGCTCAACCTCTTTTTGCGCGATTTTAAATCGCTTCAAATCATTGCCTTCCGGGTTCATCCGTTTTTCCAGTATCTGGAGGCTCATCTTGATCGAGGAAAGAGGATTGCGGACCTCATGGGCGATGCCGGCGGAAAGCTGGCCGAGCGCGGCAAGTTTCTGGCTGTCGTATAATTTCTTCTCCAGATTCTTGAATTCGGTGATATCGCGCTGCACCAGAATATAATGATCGGAGCCGACAACGGGCGAAGTCGTGATGAGCAGATTAACCTTGCGACCGTCTCTGGCTGTGGCCTCGATTTCATAGGGCTTGTAAATTCCTCTTTTGGCATCCTCCCACTTCGACATGAGAAACTCTTCATTTTCCGGCGCCACCAATTCCAGAAAGTGTTTGCCTCTTAATTCGCTGCGCGTGCCCTTCGTGCCGGGGCTGACAAAGGTGACAATGCCGTCCTTATCGATTTCATAAATTATTTCCGGCAGACTCTTGATGATCGATTGCAGGTAATTATAAAGCCCTTCGATTTCCCGCCTCAGTTCGATGTTTTCAGCCAGTTCATTTTGGAGCGTCTCCGCGTATTCGCGCAGACTTCTGGCCAGGTCCTCTTCCCTGGAGACATCCTGCAGCGTTTCCATGGCGGCAATGATATTGCCATCTTCATCATAAATCGGGGCGGCAAGGAAATACATGAAACGGCTCCGGCCGCCGAGATTATCGAAGTAGTCATACGCCTCGTAAGCGCCCAGCACTTTTTCTGATTTCTTGACCCTCTTCGTTCCGTAAAATTGATTGAGGCCGTCAATATCGTTGTCCACAATCAGGTCCACCACCATCGGCCTTTTGACCGAATAAAAGGATTTGTAATGCAGATCCGTCCCCAGCATCTCCTCCGCCGAGCAGCCGGTCAGCTCCACACAGGCCCTGTTCCATAAAATAATTTGATGATCTCTGTTAATGACAAAGCTGGGTATGGGAGAACCTTCGATAATTCCATCAATGGTTTTCTTCTCCCTCAGGAGTTTTTCCTGCCAGTCCTCTCTTTCCTTGAGTCTTTGCATCTCTTCCTGCATCCTTATTTTCTTGCCCTCACGAAAAGCAAAGGAAATACCCAGAATAACCAGGGCCAGCATCAGGATAAACGCACTGAACGTGGTGTATAAAAACGTGGCACGTACCGGCGCGATCACATCGCTGTAGGGCGATTTTACCAGCACAAACCATTTTCTGTCTGCAATTTCAAAAGGATAGTAGGAGATGACACTTCTTTGGATCTTATTGTCACGCCGCACAACCCGGGCATTGAAGTTTCGGCCGCCTTCGGCGTGAAACACGATGACATTGCCCAGATGATCAAAAACCAGATCATTGACATTCCGGCCGATGAAGGGGGCATAGGGATGCATGACAATTCTGCCTTCTTCATTAACCAGCCACATATCTCCGAGCTGGTTCTCTCTGATTTGTTTTTCGCCCGTGCCGACCAGTTCCGACAGGGAAAAAGCCACCATCCAGGCGCCGGCAAAGACATTATTGGCGCGCCAGTACGGGTATCCCCAGATCAGATGCCATTGCTCGCTTTGCGGTGATGTGTCTCCGGTGGGTTTTTCCGAACGGGCCAGACTCAAATACTGCCTTTGCTGCCTTTTTAATATTCTGAAATGGCCGGCCAGATCGACACCGGCCTCGCCGTTTAAGGGCATGACGCGCCTTGACCTTTCCTGGTCATCGAACACCGTCACCGCTTCGATTGTTTTTCCCCATACTCCATAGAGGATTTCCATCTCCTGATAATCAATGCTGGCCAGGAATCTGCCCTGCGGATCGAAATGAGAAAACAAAATAATATTTCGTTCAATCTGCGCCAGAACTTCCGTCATCCTCGAGGCGGCGCTTTGTGCGGACGCCAGCTGCTGGCGGCTGAACAGATCGGCCGTATCCTTTTCGCGGGCGTTATTCACGGTCAGAGCCAAGAGAAGAATCAGAAGTATCACAAGAATGCTTGCCAGCCAGATACGGATATTCAGAAGCTGATTGAGAAACAAGTATGCTCTGCGCAGGAAGTTCACTTAATTACTGTCATCCTTTTCCTCGCCTTTTTTTGACTGCCGGATACCGATTAAAACATAAACAAGGACGGCCGCAGTCAGCGAAATCAAGAGCTTTGCCAAACCGCTTTCAATTTTTAAAACATAGGTGCAGATCAGCCAGACAACCGGGTAAGCAATAACAGTGAAAATTTCCTGCATGATAATCCTCTGTAACATGAACTCTTGATATTGCAAAACTTTGCCAAGCCTCGCGATCGTAGCGGCATTACTGCAAAATTTCAACTTAAATATAAATACCGCACCCCTGCATTACCCAATCGTCTAATCGAAAACAGCGCAACATTCATTGATGATAACCGACTTTTCTTTACGGCAGGCTTGCTTATACCGCTTGCAAAGAACCTCAAAATACTCTTCCTTGGCCTGGGGACTCATAAATATACCTCCGTTTCCGAACCGTTCTTCGATAACATTTTATTTGAGGCAATTCGATATCCTTGATATCTGTTTGATTACTGTTTTGTGCTTTTATAATTTACACTTTTTATTGAATCTTGGTGTATGATAATGAAACGCCTATGAGAGAATACAGCCCACTAAATTTCATCAATTGTCCCTCGCCTAACCGTAAAACATTCGCAGCGACATTTGTAGCGATCTTCATTGTTTTAATAATTATTTATTCCAACAGCTTCCATAATGCATGGCACTTTGATGATCATGCTAATATTGTCAATAATCACCACATACACATCAAGTCTTTCTCCTGGGATGAGATCAAAAATTCTTTCTTCGGATTGAAACAGGAGCGACTTTCCCGGCCACTTTCCTATTTCAGCTTCGCCGTTAACCACTATTTTGGCGGCACAAATGTTTTTGGCTACCATGTTGTCAACTTTATCATTCACTATCTGGCGACCGTTTTCTTGTTTTTGTTTGTTTTCAACATGCTGAAAACTCCTGTACTACGCGAAAAGTACGAACACATTGCTTATCCGGTAGCCCTTCTGACGACATTTTTTTGGTCCATAAATCCCATCCAAGTAAGCTCCGTCACCTATATTGTTCAGCGGATGTCATCCATGGCAGGGCTGTTTTATGTCATGTCCATGTTTTTTTATCTCAAAGGACGCGCAACCCGATATCCTCAATCCATTTATTTTTATGTATTGTCCGGCTTTGCCGGTTTGGCGGCCATGCTTTCCAAGGAAAATGCGGTGATGCTCCCTGTGAGCATCATGCTGTTTGATTTATTTTTCATTCAGGGCATCACCAAGGAAAGCATCAGGAAACTGATCAAGTTCATAATTTTCCCCCTAATAGTCATCCTTCTTGCTGGACTCATTTATACAGGCGGCTTTTCCAAGCTTGTATCAGGGTATGAAATCCGTGACTTCACTCTCATACAGAGGCTTTTGACTGAACCCCGCGTCATCATATTCTATATATCGCTTCTATTTTTCCCCCTAACCTCACGCCTGGCTCTACTTTATGACGTGGATATTTCCCGTTCCCTCATAGAGCCCTGGACGACCATGCCCGCAATAATCTTAATCCTGTTTGCAGTAGGTTTTTCCATTTTCATCGCAAAAAGACATACTCTTATTTCATTTTGCATCATTTTCTTTTTTTTAAACCATCTGATCGAGGCGTCCTTTCTCAATCTTGAATTAATATACGAACATCGAAACTATATCCCGTCGATGCTGGTCTTTCTTCCGGCAGCATTATTTGCTGTGACCGCCATTAACCATGGGAAAAGATTTACACAGATTATCGCCATTGTTATTGTTGCGACGTTGTTAATCGGGCTTGGAGGGCTGACCTATCGTCGCAATTCGATATTTTTTGATGCCTTCACTTTGTGGCCTGATAATATCAAAAAGTATCCTCTTCTCAGCCGGCCGCACTTTGAACTGGGCACAGCTTATCTGAACAAAAAAGACCAGCAGAGAGACAAAGGCTTGCAGGAATATCTCCTGGCTATGGAGCTCAACAATTTCGGCAACAAAATTATGCGGGCGAAACTCAACCTTAATCTTGGCTTATATTACTATGAGGAGGGAAATTATTCCGAGTCATGGAAATACCTGGAAGCTGCTTATAAATTTTCTCACTTCAACCTTGCTGTTCCGCTTTATATGGCCAGGATAAAATTGCAGGAAAACGAACTTGTGGAAGCCCGGCGCATCATTGAAGATCAGCGCAAAGTTTTTCCGCAAAGTAAAAAACTGGCTGAAATGCTGACATTTATCTTATTCAAAGAGGGACAATGCGATCGTGCTGCTGCACTGGCCGATGCCGCTCTCAAAAGTGAAATATCGAGTGGGTTTTACCTGGCTATTTTGGCGGAAATTGCAAGAGCGCAAGGCGACATGAAGAAAGCTATCGAGTTATGGGAGATAAACCAGCATTACTTCCCGAAAGATCCTTATGCAAATCTGGCGTTGATTGAGTTGTATTTTCAGGAAGGCAATGAAGAGGCGATCACACTTCAGATCGAAAAGCTGCATTATTTTAAAGGCGGACAAGCTCTATCATCTTACATTGAAACATTGTCTCGGGATAAAAACCTTCTCACATATATTCCGGATTTAAACAAGATAGAAATAATCGTTTATAACAAGGCGATGACCGATTAACATATATAAAGGGGGGTTGCCCCCCCTTTATTTACCTACATCATTATTTTAAATTTGACTTTTACTGAACCTGAAGAGTGTCGTCTACTGATCCAGAAGGTTCATAAACAATTGTGCCAGATACGTTATTAGTATCCAGATGTGACCCTGTTACTTGACCGGTATTAGTAATCACAATATGCACACCTTTCGATACCCTTATTCCTGTATAGCCTGGTAATGCCATCGGCTCGTCTACTGCTGAAACATTTGCTGCAGGAACTGTCGGCGACCCGGGATGATCTGCCAAGTAAGCCTGCACTCCGGTATAAGCATTCCTTGCATCCGCCTTGACAGTGGCGACATAGCCTCTGGCGCGATATTTCATGAACTGCGGGATGGCGATGGCCGCCAGGATGCCGATAATCGCGATAACGATCATCAATTCAATCAACGTGAAACCTTTTTGTCCTTCTTTTTTACTGAAAGCTTTTAACATAATAATCCTCCTTAATTTTAGAAATTCTTCTATCTGTTTGTTTTTTGTTTAGTTGTCTTTTGCACATTTGGGTTTTTTTTGCAATCACCAGCTTTCTTTTTTTCACCTCCTGACAGTTTTCTCAAAAATTCTCACTTTTGTTTCGCTTTCTTTGAAGCAACGATTATGCCAATTAGCGCCTCAAAATTTTCACGTATCATATCCGTCGTTTATGAAATTGTCTGTGACATTCATCACCTCATGCTCGCCTGGTAAAATCAAAATGACCGGTCATTTTCACCATTTGGACGTTGATTTTCCCGAATCTATGCTTGCCTCCCCTGAAAAACATGTCATTAAAACCGGCGGCCGTGAGCTTTTATCGGCAAAACCGGGGCTTTAGTTTAGCGATATTTTAAATTTGCGCGCCAAATATCCGTTTGCCGCAACCGCTGGACGTCCGGGTATTGACACCTGCCATTATCTAACCGTTCATGTTTGACAAAAACATTCTTGACATGATGTCATTATGACGTTATATGGTGTTTCATCATGACAAATTATCACGCACGTGAAATAACTTTACGCTTGAAGCGCGTTTTGCAGCAGGTACCGGTTGCGGTTCTCTCAGGCTTGCGGCAAACCGGCAAGAGCACACTTTTACAAAACGAGGCCGGTATCGCCCGGGAATATGCTTATCAGACCCTGGATGATTTTGCTGTTCTGGCCGCGGCAAAGGCCAATCCCGACTCGCTGCTTAAGGAGAATCTAATCCTCGACGAGGTGCAACGCTGTCCGGAACTGCTTATAGCCATCAAAAGAAATGTTGACCAAAAGCGTCTGCCCGGGCGGTTCATACTTTCCGGATCGGCAAATCTGGCGCTTCTTGGTCATGTTTCAGAAACGCTTGCGGGACGGGCGGTTTATCTGACCTTACACCCCATGACACGACGGGAAAGAAAAGGGAACATAAAGAATTCCCCCTTCCTCATAAAGTTTATGAACAATCAGCATGATCTGTCAGGCAAGGCTAAACCTGTTTCTGACACAGAGGTATTGACGGGCGGATTGCCGCCTGTTTGTCTGAGGCCGGCAGAGGATGTTTCAGAATGGTTCCGGGGCTATATACAGACTTATGTGGATCGTGACGTGAGGCAATTGTCTCAGATTACGGATCTTGTGGCATTTCACACCCTGGCTCAACTGGCGGCGCTGCGAACGGGACAGGTTCTCTCTGTAAGCTCTCTGGCACGCGACGCCAAGCTTAACACCGTCACTGCTGGGCGCTACCTCAATCTTCTTGAGACATCATTTCTCGTGCGCAGACTGCCGCCGTTTTTGAAGAACCGCAGTTCCCGGCTCGTCAAATCACCCAAGCTGCACTTTACCGACAGCGGTCTGGCGGCTCACATTGCGGGCATCGACGCCATAGAACCGGGGCATGATGAGCGGCTCAGGGGAGCGCTTTTCGAAACATTCATCGGGCAAAATCTGGCCGCCATACTGGAAGCCCACCTGCCCGATGCGCAATTGAGCTATTGGCACGAGCAGGGCCGTTATGAAGTGGATTTTGTAATCGAGAAAAGCCGCAGTGTTATGGCAATCGAAGTAAAGGCGGCAACACAGTGGGGCGAAAGCGATTTGGTCGGGTTGAAGGCGTTTTTACAGCGGACACCCGCATGCACCGCGGCAGTGCTCGCTTATAACGGTGAGGAATCTGTGATGCTGGAGGATCGGTTGTGGGCTATCCCCATGGGAAAACTTTTGGAATGACGAAATAAAAACATCAGCGTATCAACGCCGTGATGCGTCCCGCTATTGACACATTTTTGTATTTGACGGATAAGGGGCTGAAAACCGCCCCTGCCGGGGGCTCATTTTGAAAGGTGAAAAAATGTACGAGGTAACGATTATAAAATCATTTTCGGCCGCCCACAGGCTTTTGGATATCGGCGGGAAGTGCGAAGAGCTGCACGGCCATAATTTTAAGGTCGAGGTGACCGTGGGGGCGGACAAACTAAATTCCGAAGGAATCGCCATTGATTTCCGGCTGGTAAAAAAGTGGCTGAAAGATATATTAAATGAAATGGATCACCAGGACTTAAACGAGCTTGCTTTTTTTGCCGGCACGAGCCCCTCGTCGGAAAACATCGCCCGCCACATCTACCACGAGATGGCGCCAAAAACCCCTGAAGCAGGGGTGAAAATGTTACGTGTCAAGGTGTGTGAATCAGAAAATGCGGCAGTCACTTACAGCCAGGAGAAAGGATAAAGGCCAAAGGTTCAAGGAGTAAGAAAGTGAGAAAGTGAGAAAGCTGGTAGCGCATGGCGGATGAGAAGCCGAAAACATCAAGTCCACCCCCGCCCCGATGAATCGGGGCACCCCGCCAGCGGTGGACAGTATGGATGCGCTTCGCGCTTTTCATTAAAGTGTTTTTTCAACCCTGCCGACGTGCAGGGACAGTATCGTCAGACTGGCGAAGGCCGGTATCCAGAACATAATGAGCTCATAGCTGATAGTTCATGGTTGGTGGTTGATGGAAAGAAGCTCGTGGCTCATGGCCTAAGAAAGACTTCCGCTCTTGTCCCCTGCTGGCGGGGGTGGCCCGAAAGGCCGGGGGTGGAAGAAGAAGCAAATAGCGCATGGTGGATGGTATCTCCGCCGGTAGAAAACAAATATGGAACCTTTTGTGCAATGATCGACATTCAAAGCCAGAAAGATTTTCGCAATATCGACATTAAAAAAGTCGGGGTGAAAAATATCAAATACCCGATTACGGTGCTCGACCGCGAGCGCGGCACCCAGCCGGTCGGAGCCACCATTAATATGTATGTCAATCTGCCCCACCATTTCAAAGGCACGCACATGAGCCGCTTTGTGGAGGTGCTCAACGATTTTCGCGGGCAGGTCAACATCAAAACCTTTCAAACCATTTTGGAAAAAATCCGCCAGAAGCTGCGTGCCCAGTCCGCTCACATGGAAATAGAGTTCCCCTATTTCATGAAGAAAACAGCCCCCGTATCCAAAGCCAGAAGCATGATGGAGTATCACTGCCTGTTTGCGGGGGAAAACAGCGCGGAAAAAAATGATTTCTGGGTGGGTGTGGTGGTGCCGGTGACCACCCTTTGCCCCTGCTCCAAAGAGATCAGCGCCTTCGGCGCCCACAACCAGCGCAGCATCGTCACGGTCAAGGTGCGCTTCAGGAAATTCTTCTGGATTGAGGATCTGATAAAAGTCGTTGAAGACTCGGC
>Ga0255347_1005923_pt1 | contig 13605 bp, 11 predicted proteins | sample wastewater_treat_2_FD_192479 | JGI IMG/M metagenome (GOLD analysis project Ga0255347, IMG submission 192479) | Wastewater microbial communities from Lulu Island WWTP, Vancouver, Canada - plant24 | ecosystem: Engineered > WWTP > Wastewater > Unclassified | place: Canada: Vancouver, British...
CCCCGCCTCGCGGATGTCATGCGTGATGAAGCGACGGCAGAAGCGGAGCGTCTCAAGCTGGATGATCGTGGCAAGCGTGAAAGAGTGCAACTTGCGGAAACCGCCGCTTTTGTCGAAGAGTTCAGACATGGTGTTCTCCTGGTTTGGGGTTAGGTTAAGGGACCGGATTGACCCGATTGACAGTAAAAATAACAAGCCCCGTCCATCAGGTCAACCCGGTCATCTCACAAACCGCCCGAAAAGGCCTGATGCAAGGCGGTTCGCCCCAGTTGACAACAAAAGTAACAGTTCCGTCAATCGCGTCAATCAGGTCAACCCGGTCATCTCACAAACCGCCCGAAAAGGCCTGATGCAAGAATGATTTCTTGAGGGCATCAAGCGCGTCGAGTTTCTGCTGGTAGAGGGATTCGAGGCGGTGGGTTTCGGCTGCCAGTGTTTCGAGTTTAAGTGATGCTTTCTTTTGTTGCCTTAGCGGAACTTTCGGAACGACAATATTCCGCAACAACCTGAGAGACACAGTTTTTTGCGCAGTTCCTGTAGCCCCCTCATGTGCCTGTCTAAAAACTTGGGGCGAAAGAAGTAGAAAATAGAGCCAACTGCTGTGTATGTCTGGCTTCGGCCGAACAAGAGCAATGTGGCGTTGAAAGCAGAACCTTACGTCTTCGGTGATCATCACGGGAATGCCATACGATCCCGTGACGGTGTAGAGAACATCTCCAAGTTTGGGCTTCTTGTAGGGCCTCAAGGTATTGTAGTAATCATCAGGCACCATAAAAGTGTCGGTGAAGTCAATACGCCGTGTTGCTTTGACAATGTTACCTATGGTAATAAACGGAACACCGGACAGTGCTTTGGGTGGCGGTTGGTGATCGCCGTCGGTAATATCGGTCGCCAAGTCAGATAGTGTGACCTTGTCCGACTGTTGCCACGCTTCCTCAAACACGGCGTTCAGGTGGCTCTCGAACAGTTCGCGGGTGTTTTGGAGATTCTTCTCGGCGTTTGCTTCGGCAACGGCGATACCCTCAAACGCCTCGTCCAAAATACCGACGATCCGCTTCTTCTCGGGAAGCGGTGGAAGCGGGATCGGAAGCGACTTTATAAATGGCAACGTGACACCCTGCACAGTCGCTCCCTTTCCCGCAGCAGTGATAGTGTCTGTGATGCTTTTGAACCACCAAAACAAGAATCGCACCAAGAGGACACTGGAATCAATCGGCAGGATACCGCGAAGATCCTGATTGATGGCCGTGTCTTGAGCTAGTAGGCAGACCTTGCCCAATCCCACTCGTGTTGCAATGACAACATTATCCTTTGGAATTACATTGGTGGAGCTTTGTTTGACGGCATCTTTAGTGATCCTGAATTCCGTTTCAGTTATAACCTCGGACCGCATATCGCGAACTGTCGCCCAAGGAATATCCCCAGCGTAGTAGGCTGGGTTGTTCTTGGGAGGAGTGCCACCGCCAACCACGCGGCACACATCCCCCAGCCTCTTTATCTCCCACCCCTTCTTCATCCCAGCAGTCTCCGCACCTTCTTCAGCACGGCGGCGCTTTCGGCATCGAGCCGGGCGATCTCGTCCATGATCTCCTGCGGCGGGCGGTGTTTCACTTCCTTAACTGCGTTCGGGTTTTTGACCGACAAGTCAAAAGTCTCCTGATCCACCGTCTTGGCATCCACCGTCCACGATTGCGCCGAGGCCGCGCGCGTCCGTTGCTTGTCAATGAAGTCAATCAGGTCATCATCGGTCAACGGGTTTGTCTTACCCAGATTCCTGCCGGGATCAAGCTGGTAGAACCAGATCTTGCGCGTCGGCGCTCCCTTCTCGAAGAAGAGCACCACCGTCTTGACGCCCGCCCCTTGAAAAGTACCGCCGGGACAGTCCAGCACGGTGTGCAAATTGCAAGACTCCAGCAAAAGCTTCCGCAGGCTGATGGCGGCGTTGTCGGTGTTGGAAAGAAAGGTGTTCTTGATGACCACACCCGCCCGACCGCCTGCCTTGAGCATCTTGATGAAGTGCTGGAGAAAAAGAAACGCCGTCTCGCCGGTGCGGATCGGGAAGTTCTGCTGCACCTCCTTGCGCTCCTTGCCGCCGAAGGGCGGATTGGCGAGGATCACATCGAAGCGGTCCCGCTCCTGAATGTCGGCGAGGTTCTCGGTCAGCGTGTTGGTGCGCTGGATGTTCGGGGCTTCGATCCCGTGGAGGATCATGTTCATGATGGCGATGACGTACGCCAGTGACTTCTTCTCCTTGCCGTAGAAGGTTTGGGTCTGAAGCGTGGTCAGGTCGCTGGTCGTGAGCTTGCCCTTCGACGTCAGATAGTCGAACGCCTCGCACAGGAACCCTGCCGAACCGCAAGCGCCGTCGTAGATGCGTTCACCGATCTTGGGCTGGACCACCTGTACGATGGCGCGGATCAGCGGACGCGGCGTGTAGTATTCGCCGCCGTTCCGGCCGGCATTGCCCATGCGGTGGATCTTCTCCTCATAGAGGGCGGAGAGTTCGTGCTTCTCGGTCTGAGAGCGGAACTGCAGTCCGTCGATCTGGTCGATGATCTCGCGGAGGTTGTAGCCGCTTTGGATCTTGTTCTTTAGCTCCCCGAAGATCTCGCCGATCTTGTACTCTATGGTGTCCGAACCGCTGGCACGTTGCTTGAAATCGCGCAGGTATGGGAACAGCTTCTGGTTCACGAAGTCGCACAGGTCGTCACCCGACAGCGCGGCGTTGTGATCCAGTTTGCCGTCCTTGCCCTTGGGGGCGGCCCAGACGTCCCAACGATAAGGCCCGTCGAGGATGTAGGCGTAGCGCCTGCCTTCCAGAGCGGCTTGGTCGGCACGATCCTGCTCAAGACCGTCGAGATACTTCAGGAACAAGAGCCAAGAAGTTTGCTCGATATAGTCAAGCTCGGTGGTGCAGCCCGCCTCTTTCCAGAGGACATCATCAATATTTCTGAACGCCTGTTCAAACATAAGAGCTGGTTTCTATCGTGGATCGTTCCCTATGGGTGCCCTACTAACTTCCATCGACCACATTTGTTGGCAAACACATCATGACGGCGCGTGAAGCGGATCAAGCGCCCCACTTCTTCGCCGCGTTCTCACGAATCCAAGCGTGGGAGACATTCACCGCGTCAAGATTCATATCCACAAGCGGGGTGCAATGGAAAATCAACCCATTGATCGCCCGAGTTGAAAGCAGTCGCGAGGCCTGCGCGAGTTGGTTTTCCATCACCGCGCCCGGCATTTGCTTGCGGTCTCCGAAGTCGTACATATACTGGCCGAGCAGGATCGGCTTCTCCGATCCAATCAAGTCCCGGAGTTTCCCGACCCGCGCTGCAATAGTTCCGACGTTCTTGCCTTGCCAGAACCAGAACGTGACTTCGTCACAAAGGTCAAGAACGGTTTTGAACTCGGGTTTGATATCGTTCGCATCGGAATATAGCACGACACCAAGCTTCATGCCGCGCTGTCTGGTGCCTTGCTTCACCTCGCGGATAGTATCGAGCGAAATCCCATAGCCCTTGTTGCTAAAGAAGTCGTCCATGATGAGCGTCGTCAGGTTCGGCATCTTGTCGGCATACTCGAAACCAAGCCTGACCTTTTCATCAAAACTCTCTGCCGCGCTGTCGGTGATTGAAAAACCAATCCGCTTAGTGTCACGGAACTGCTTCATGTACTCCGGCAACTCCGCCTTTTTCGGATTGTTCGTCCAGCGGACGACAAAACATCCCGGAATGCCCATAGACTTACAGGCATCGGCCATGTCGATGCGCGTGTCGTAGGGGAGGTTGTACTGTTCCTTCCTGCCCTTAAGCGCCTTGAATGAATCGCGGTGATGACCCCACATCCACAAACGATCCCCGATCGTATCCCCGTATGGCACACGCTCTTTATTCCCGCACCCGCAAAACATCCGGCATCCGCCGAGCATTGCCGCCGCACCCGCGAAGGCTGACACTTTCATGAATTCTTTTCTGTTCATTCCCTCCGTCTCCTTGCTTGCCTATAACTTGAGCGCTGAGTGTTTTTCCGCTCTTCACTCTCTATCGATCCCGATAGCGATAGCGATGCCTCAGACCGGGAGGGGCAAGCGTCTGCTTGCCCGGACGAGCAGACGCTCGTCCCTCCCAAAAACTCTGCGCCCTCTGCGTAATCTGCTGTTAAAAACACCCGAGCAGTGCCAAAACAAACTAACGCACTAATTAACTAATGAACTTCTTCCACCTTCGTACCCTTCGTGTGATAAATAACTTGCTTTTTATAGCGCTTGTTGAGCCGTAAGGCACTAATGGCCTCTCAAACCTTGATGTAGATGTTGCGCTTGTAAAGGAAGTAAAGCGGTATCCAGCGAAGCGCGAGCTCCGTGACGGCGAGAATTAACGCGCCGACCGCAGGCGAGAACAGCCCCGGCACGTTCCCCAGGAACCATTCAGCCATCGCCGGGAATTTCACAAAGCACTGTCCGAAATAGATGGCGAGCGCATTCGCGCCGATGACGCGGAAATAGAGCGACCAAGCAACATATCCCTTCACATCGATGATCCAGTAGAGAATCGCGAACAGAATCGCCCCGATGCCGCAGGCGATAACCGAATAGGTCGACGAATAAACGTTCTTCACGATCGGCAGGCTGAACGGACCCAAACAGAAAGCACCTATGAGCCCGATCACAATCGCCGCCGCGCCCGCGCCCGCCAAGGTGAGGCAGATGCGCCCGCCGGACAATTTCCCGTGCGCCTGACGGAGATAGGCCCCGACAAACATCCCCATCAGGACGAGCGGCGGCATCGCGAGCGTCGCGAGACCGCCTTCATGGCGACGAGCCGTGGTCAAGAAGTGCGTGTCCACCCAAGATCCGATGCAGTAAGCGCCGTCCGACATGGGGTTCACGCCCGCCGGCGCGTCCGGTGAAGGCACAGCCAGAATAAACACCCACCAGCCGATGAGCACCGACACCGTAATAATGACGGATGTCCTGAGCGAACAGAACGTGAAGATGAGCGCCGCGACGCCCCAAGCGATACCGACACGCCCGATCACGCTCCACACGCGGAAGCGCTCCCAATCGAACCTCAAAATCCGGCTGATGAACAGTCCGATCACAATCAGGCTGAGCGTCCGCGTGAATATATGGAGCACAATCGCCCTGTCCGTCGCCCCTTTTGCCCGACGACTCGCAAGCGAGAAGGGCCAAGAGATACCCGCAATGAAAAGGAACAACGGGAAGATGAGGTCGATGACACGCAGACCAATCCACGGCACATGCGTCATCTGGGTGGCAAAGAAGTTATCCTCTGAGCCGGTCAGCCAGACGCCGATCGCCTTCAAAAGCACACTGCCGCCCGTAATGAACCACATGTCTATGCCGCGCAGGGCATCCAATGAGAGAATTCTTTTCATATCACCGAATGTAGATAAATGTCGCTAAAAACACACACACGAACGAAGGCTATCGATCATCAACCGCATCGCAATAAACATATCACACATCGGAGTTAGGCCTCAATGTATAAAGCTAAAAAAGCTCGCCCGGACGTTGGCAGAAGATGCGGACGTCAGCGATGTCGGCGGCATCGCAAACCAGCATCACCAGACGGTCCACGCCCAAAGCGATCCCGCCGCAGGGCGGCATGCCTTTTTCCAACGCTTGCAGGAATGGTTCGTCCAAGGGATAAACCTCTTTGCCAAGGTCGCGGCGTTCCGCCGCCGCCGCATTGAAGCGGGCGCGCTGGGCAGCCGGATCGCACAGTTCGCTGTAAGCGTTGGCGATCTCAAGCCCGCCGATATAAAGCTCCCAGCGTTCGGCCACTGCATCGTGGCCGGACTTGACACGCGCCAATGCGGCGGCTTCAACCGGATAATCGGTCAGCACGCAGGGGCGGTCACGCGGCAGGGCTGGCTCGATCTTGGCATCCATATCGTCATTGAAGCGGTCAGCGTCCCAGTCGGCCACAGGGTCCCAACCAGCCCATTGCAAGTAAGCCGTGCGAACCGTGATACGCGGCCATGGCGTGGCAAGGTTGACGGGTTGCCCTTGGTAATGGAATTCGGTAGAGCCTTTGACAGCCAGAAAGACATGCGCGAGCAACGCTTCGGTATCGGCAAGAATGCCGTTATAATCGGCATGGGCACGGTACCACTCCAGCATAGTGAACTCCGGATTGTGGCGGCGGCCGCACTCACCGGAGCGGAAACAGGAACCGATCTGGAAGATGCGCTCTGCGCCCGCGCACAACAGCCGCTTCATGTGAAGTTCGGGCGAGGTGCGCAGCCATGCGCGTCCGGACGGTGGCGCGTCGATGTGGGTCTCCATGGCGGGCACAGGAACGCGCACAGGCGTTTCGACCTCGACGAAGCCATTACGGCAGAAGAAATCCCGCACGGCCTGCAACACGCGCGCGCGTATCTGGAGGTTGGCCAGATTCATGCGCGCGTCAGTAAACCTTCTCGTATTCGCCCTTGCCCAGGCGCTTGAGTTTGGTGAATCCGGCTGACTTGGCGCGATCGTCCAGCATGGATTTGGAGCGGCCGATGATCGGAGCGGTGATGATACGGCGCACGGGCGCGCCGCACTGCGGACAGGCGCTCAGGCGCGGGTCGTGCATGGACTGCACTGTCTCGAAGCCGCCGACGCAGTGCCGGCAACTTTTTGAGGCCTCAATCGCCTCGTAAACGTATACAGGCATGTTTGGCTTGATCCTTTAAGTTAGCTTATCGCTGGCGGTAAAACATGATGGTGCCGACGGTCAGGAACACGACATTGGCGAACCAGGCGGCGGGGATCGCAGGCACCAGCGCATTCTTGGCAAGAATCATGGCGAGTATCGAAAGGGCATAAAAACCGAAAAACATGGCTATCGCGCTGATTACGCCCTTGAAGACGCTCTGGCGGCCTGTGGCCAGCCCGGCGGGGATCGCAAAGAGGGTTATGATCAGACATGAAAAGGGCGCGGCCAGATGGGCATGGATGTCGAAGGTTTTGGATGCGACCTCCTCGTCGGTCAGGTGCGGGTGGGTGCGCAGGTAGTGGATCATATCGCGCACGGAGTAGAACTCCCATGACTTGTTCATCAGCATGAAATCGCGCGGCGACTCGTTCAGGTCAGGGAAGGCCCGCAACGGCAACCCGGACAAAACCGGCAACGGGTTCTCGACCGGCATGTTGAACTCATCGAAATACTGGTATTGCGGGTAGAAAAACCACCACATACCGTCAAGGTACTCGGCCTTGCGGCAGGTGATGTCCATCATGCGGCTGCCGTCCGGGCGGTCGAAAGAGACGCGCACGCCCTCGATCACATTTGGGTTGTCCGACGACATGCGGTTTATGCGCCAGACACGGTTGGCCGGCTGGTTGTAGTAAGGAACGTTCTCGAAGATAACACCCGGTTGCTCCTTAAACCGCGCGTCCCGGTAATCCCGGGCCCGTTCAGCCGCCCACGGGGCGTAAAACTCATTGATGGCGGCAACGGCCAGCGCCATGACCACGGCGACTGCCAACAGCGGGCGCACGATAACCAAGAAGCCTATGCCGCTGGCGCGCATGGCGGTGATCTCGCTATGGCGGCAGAAGTTCCACATGGTGTACAGAGCGCCGAGCAGAAGCGCCGCCGGGATCAGCCATTCGAGATACGGCGATACATATCCCGCGAAGAAACCAACGATCTGCGTAAAAGAGGGACGCGCCTCCATGATGCGGTTGAAAGAGTCGAACAGCTCAAACACCACATAAATGCCCAAAAACCCGGCCATGCAATAGGTCAGGGGCACCATGAACTCGCGCAAGACATAACGTGTTAAGATTCGCATAAACAGGTGTAAAGTATAAGATAAGGCATCTGTTCACGACAATGCATTTCTTACCTATAACTTGGACATGGGTGCGATTCAATAAAGTTGAATCGCAAAAGGTCAAAGGGTTCAGGGGGGGGGAGACGATGTAAGTGGTGAATGGTGAGGGGTGGGGAGTCGGGAACGCGGGCGTTTTGCCCGCTGGCAGGTGTTAAGGCTGTGAGGCAGTAAGGGAGGGGCAAGCGTCTGCTTGCCCGGATGAGCAGACGCTCGTCCCTCCCAAAAAACTCCGCGCATAGAGCGGTAAAGCACAGGCGGACGTCTCGGACGCCCGGGGGTTGATAAAATTACCAAGCAAATCGCGCGCGTTCAGAACTTGCACTGGAGGGCGACCTCAAGAGTGCGGGGCTCTCCGGGAAAACCCTGATAGTAGTGGCGGCTGGATTCGATGTAGCGCTCGTCAAAGATATTCTTGAGGGCGAGCGAGAGGGTGGTGTTCTTGGGCCCGCCGAATTTGCGCAGCGGGATATCTGCCGAGCAGTCGAAGACGTGCGAGTCATCTATATAGAAATTGTCGCCGACATACTCGCCGCGCATGGTGGCATCGTAGCGGTGGCGGTAGCGGTAACCGAAGCCCAGCACGATGTCATCCAGCGGCCCGCCAGCCAGACGGTAGGATGTGGACAGCGTCGTCGCGTGCGGCGGGTAGCGGTCGAAGCGCTTTTTCTGCTGCTTGTCCTCGTATTCGTTGTAGGCGTATGAGGCATAAACCGACCACCTGTCGCTTATGTTACCGGTGAGCGAGACCTCCACGCCCTGCGATTCGTTGGCCCCCTCTTCGGTGTAGCGGGTGCGGTCTTCAGGCAGGGCGATGGGAGTGTTATCCTGGTCGATGCGGTAGAGCGCGGCAGAGAGCCAAAGGGTCTTAACCGGCGCGACGCGGAAACCGGTCTCGTACTGGGTGGCCTCCCATGTGGAGGTCAGCTCGCGGTTGTCTTTGCCGTTGTAACCGAAGTTCGGCGCTTCCGTGTAAGAGACGTTTGCGAAGAAAACCAGCCAGTCGGTCGGCAGGAACGAGATGCCGCCACGCGGGCAGAAAGCGTTGGCGGAGTTGCCTTGGTCGCTTTCGTGATAATCAAAACGTCCGCCGCCCAGCACACGTAATTTCCACCAAGAAAGATAATCCTGCGCGAGGAAACCATATTTGTCCAGCTCGGTATTCTGATAGTTGGCCGCCACCCAGCGGTGTACGGCATCGGGCTTCGCGACAGACTCGAAATAGCTGCGGCCTTTAGATATTTTGCGCGAGAAATCACCTTGAAAAACCGTCTGGTGCCCGACCGGGCCGGTGTCGAAAACCGCCGTGGCGCGCTGGTAGGCGTTGTAACGGCGGTACAGCATGTCGCTCTCCTGATGATCATAGGGCTTGGCGAGCGGCAGCGGCAGCAACGCGCCGGTGGAGGCATTCGCGAACGCGGCGGGGCCGAGATGCTCAAACTCGATATCGGCCTGTGCGACGCCAGCGCCACTGCGCAAGGTCCAGACATGCGAAGCATCCCATTCCACATAGGCGTCAAGGGTATGGCCGATGTAGGTGTCGCGCATGTGCGACAGCGCGGGGTTGGAATCCCAGTCATATCCGGCGTAGGGCTTGCCCTTGTAGACCGGTATGCCCTGATAAGCGGGCTGGTCGGTGTACTGGATCGAGAGATTAGCGCCTATGCGTAGATCATCACGCACCGCCATGAGCACGGAGGGCGCAAGATAGTACGATTCGCGCCAGTCATAGCCGCTGGAGAGCCAGAACGGATGGCCGTACTCGACATTGCCGGGCAGGCGCACGGTCAGGCGGTCTTCAATCACGCGCTCGTTGATATCAAACGGGAGGCGGTAACGCTGACTGTGCTCGCCGAGGGAGGCGCGGGGTTTCAGATGGATAAAGTCTTGGTCGTCACGCGGTTGTTTCATGACCAAATTCACCGAGCCGCCCGCGCCATAGGGTCCGAGCGTGGAGCTGGCGCCGCCGACCGTCGAACCGACCGGCCCCTTGACGACCTCGATGCGTTCGAAGGCCGAGGGGTCCATGAATATGCCCATGGGCCCGGCCAGGCCGAGCATGCCGTTGAGCATGACATCGCTGCCGGACATGCCGCGCAGCGTGTATTGTCCGGAAGTGCGGTCCAGCATGGACTTGCCGCCAGTATAGACACCGGCCTGATGGCGCAGCATGTCGTGCAGGTCGGTGGGGTTCATCTCGCTGATGAAGTCTTCAGTCAGCACATCTACTGTCTGCGGCAGCTCTTCCGGTTTCGCGTCGGCGAAAGTGGCGGTCGAAACAGTCTCGACCCGGTACTTCGATATCGGGGTGCCCTCCACGACTACGACAATGCCGGGATCTTCAGGCAGGGCGTTAGTCTGCGACAGCCCCGGCAAGACGACAAATGCAAAACATACCAAAAACAAAAAAAACATGCGCACTTCCAAGGAGTTCTTTAGCGTGTGTCGCTGCTCCGTTGCGTTGTTGAATGATTAAACGCAGATGCGCAGGAGAGGGTTCACGGTCGCGGCGAGGAAGATAGAGTTTTTATTTGGGCAAAACGAGACGGCAGGAACGCTCTGCGTTCAATTTATAACCAGGCGCAGGAGAGTGCGCAGATTTTGGGCAAATGCCCTTAAGAGGCAGTAGCAGTAGGCAGTGGGCAATAAGCTTTGGTGCGCAAAATTTGGAGTGCGGTGACAAGAACCGCGCTGTGCGCGGGTCGCGGCACCGCTTTCCGGCCTGTCCGCACTAAAGCGGCGTCGCGCGGGATACCGCTTGCCGCCGCACTCCAAATCCGGTCGCCAGACCCGCGGAGCATCGGTATCGAAATCAACTGTCTTGAAAGTTCAAGTGCTCTTTTTAGGTTAAACGCAGATGCGCAGGAGGGGGTTCAAAAGGAAAAAAGGAAAGAGCGCGGGCGTTCAATTTATAACCAGGCGCAGGAGAGTGCGCAGAGACCGTAAAGGCAGGCGGTTTCGGCACGCAGCACATGCGGGCCGAGGCTGACAGGGATCGCCTCCGCGTCCAGCAGACTTTGCAGTTCGGCAGGCGTGAAGTCACCCTCGGGGCCGACAAACCAACCGGCTCTGGCAGGCGGCGCGCCGTAATCTGCCAGCGCTTGACGCAGCGGGGTCGCGCTAGGCGTCAACGCGGCCACGAACACCGGCGCGGTTTCTTCAACCAGACGCAGGCTTTCCGCAAACGTCACCGGCGCGTGTACTTCCGGCAGCCAGACGGCTTGGCACTGGCGGGCGGCCTCCTCTGCCACGCGGCTCCAGCGTCCGGCCTTGGCAACACCTTCCCCGGCATCATCCAACCGCACGACAGTGCGCTCCGAGATTACGGGCACGATGCTGAATGCGCCGAGCTCAACAGCTTTCTCGACCGTCCAGTCCATGCGCCCGCCTTTGCTGACACACGCGAAAAGAGTGATGCGGCAGGGCGGCGGCGGCCATGTGCGGACAGGTTCGAGCGCGGAAAAAACGAGGCTGTCCTTGGAGAGCGCCGCAACAACAACAATACGGGTGCGGCCATGACCGTCGAAAAGTGTCACGTTCGCGCCGGGCTTGATCCGCAACACGGTTTTCAGGTGGCGCGCCTCGTCGCGGCCAAGTGCGCAGGTCTCGGCCAGCAGTTGTTCGGTGGTGACAAGGCAGCGGTGCATTGGGTTTATCTGCCGGTGTGTTTACGCAAAGCGTCGCGCCGGGCATAAAAAGTATCTACGGCCTTGGCGCGTTTGGCTGCTTCGGGGTAGTTGGAACTTGAGGTGAGGCTTTCAAACTCTTCCAGAACCTGTTTCTGTTTGGAGGAAAGATTCGCGGGCACCTCGATCTCCACGCGGACATGCAGATCGCCGCAACCGCCGTTCAGGTTGGGCATGCCCTTGCCGCGCAACCGGAAGATTTTACCGTTTGGCGTGCCAGCCGGGAGCTTGATGCGGGCGTGGCCGTCAGGCGTGGGCACATCGACATTACCGCCCAAAGCCGCGCGCGGGGGCGACACTTGCACGGTGCAGGCGAGATCATCATCTTCGCGCTGGAAAATTTCATGTTCGCGCACATACAGGACGACATAAAGGTCGCCGGGAGGCCCGCCGCGCATGCCGCTCTCGCCTTTGCCGGAGAGGCGCAGACGCGAGCCGGTCTCCACGCCCTTTGGGATGCGCAAAGCAATGTGACGCGGGGTCTTGACGCGTCCGGAGCCGTTGCATTTTTTACAGGGGTTACGTATGATCGTGCCCTGCCCTTTGCAGACCGGGCAAGTCTGGCGCATCTGGATGAAACCGCCCCCCACCACCACCACGCCGTGTCCGCCGCACTGCTGGCAGGTCTCACGCTTGGATCCCGGCGCCGAGCCGGAGCCTTTGCAGGAAGGACAGGTATCATTGACATTGAGGTCAACCTCACGCTCAGAACCAAAGATAGCCTCCTCAAGGTCGATCTCAAGGTCGAAACGCAGGTCATCGCCACGCTGGGCAGCATCGGGGTTGCGCGAACGGCGCCGTCCACCGCCGCCGAAAATATCGCCGAACCCGCCGCCGCCAAAAAAAGAGCCTAAAATGTCCTGCAGGTCGATATCCTGCATGTGGCTGAAATCGCGGCTGAAATCGAATCCGCCGGGGCCGAAAGCCGACTTCATACCCGCATGGCCGAACTGGTCATAACGCTGGCGTTTTTCCTTATCGCTCAAAACCTCGTAAGCTTCGCACAACTCTTTGAATTTTTCCGCCGCCTCCTTGTTGTCAGGGTTGTGGTCGGGGTGGTACTGCATGGCGAGTTTGCGGTACGCTTTTTTGATTTCGTCTGCTGTGGCGTTTTTCGACACCCCCAGCACTTCATAATAATCGCGTTTGTTTGCCATATAAAATCACATGCATGTCAGCGTTCGAGCCGACCGGGTTTATATCACGCTGATGGCTGCTCGTCAGCGGTATCCGCAGCGGCGGATGCCGCTTCCGGCTGGCCTGATGAAACAATCACTTGCGCTGGCCGCAGGAGTTTCTCGGCCAGCAGCCACCCCCGGCGGAACTGCTCGACAACGATGTTGGCGGGCACCGTCTCCGAGGGCACTTGGGAAAGCGCCTCGTGATAAGCTGGGTCGAATGGCTCCCCGAGCGCGTCCAGCGGCAGCATATCATACTTTTCCAGCAACGTTATAAACTGGTCGTACACCAGCCTGACCCCTGTGACAAATGGGTCTGTCGGCTCAACCGCTTTGGCGAGAGCTAGTTCCAGATGATCCAAAACCGGCAGCAGGTCGCTTAGCAGGCCACTGTTGGCACGTTTGACCCACTCCTCCCGGTCGCGCAACTGCCGCTTGCGGTAGTTGTCGAAATCCGCCAACAGGCGGGCGTGGCGATCCTTGAGCGCGGCCAGCTCTTCGGCCTCAGTCTCTGGTTGCGTCTGCTCTTCGGCATCTTGGGGCGGCATATCGTTTGATTCTTGCGCCGCCTCAGCGGGCTCAGTGCTTGCCGTATCCGGCTGCGACTGCTCGGCGTCATGATCGGGTTTAACGTCAGAACAATGTTTTTTCTTTTTTGTACGTAAAGACATATAGCGGAATCTCTTTTCAGAAGGTCTGCGGCACAACTGCAGAAATGCCGAAATTTTCTTCGGTTCCGCGAAACGAACCGAGTTAGCAGTGAACCAAACCTGACCGCCTTCGTCAAGGGCGCGGAACTGCGGCGGTCACTAAAGGTGCGGTTTTACTTCGTTGCACCGCACCTAGGATTCAGGAGCCAGGGTTCAGTTGGAAAGGGTGAGAGACATGATTGA
>Ga0255347_1005926_pt1 | contig 13599 bp, 9 predicted proteins | sample wastewater_treat_2_FD_192479 | JGI IMG/M metagenome (GOLD analysis project Ga0255347, IMG submission 192479) | Wastewater microbial communities from Lulu Island WWTP, Vancouver, Canada - plant24 | ecosystem: Engineered > WWTP > Wastewater > Unclassified | place: Canada: Vancouver, British...
CGGGCCATTAAGTTCAGACCCAGACGGGGGCGCTGTCGGATGTGGGTTAAACCCTTTTTAACTAACATCCGGTTTTCACCTGTCAATGGCGCCATGTCGGCAACTGTGCCGATAGCCACCAGGTCCAGCCAATCTTCGGGGTCTACATCAGGTTGAGGGTGTGCTGTAAGATAAGCCTGAGCCAGTTTATAGGCCAAACCCACACCCGCCAGATCTTTTTCGGGGTAAGGATCGCCAAGTTGCTTGGGGTTGATCACCGCCAGAGCCGGTGGCAGTTCTTTGCCGGGTTGATGATGATCTGTAATAATCATGTCCATTCCGAGATCCTTTGCCAGGGTCACCTCAGAAATGGAACGAATGCCGCAATCGACTGTTATTATCAGATCAATACTCATTTCAACCAGATAATGAATTGCCTCCTCGTTCAATCCATATCCCTCATCGAACCTGTTGGGAATGTAAATCAGCGGTTCTACAGCCAGGCTGTGGAGAAAATTAAACATTAGGGCAGTGGCTGTAACCCCGTCGGCGTCGTAGTCACCATAAATGGCAATTTTTTCGCCAGCGAATATGGCAGTATGTATCCGCTCTACAGCAGTATGCATATCCTTAATCTGAAATGGATCGTTTGAAAAAGGAAGCTCACCATTAATGAAACTGGCAGCCGATTCAGCATTAAAAATTCCACGATTGTAAAGCAATTGTCTTAAAAGCGGGGGGAAATCACGCAATGCCAGGTCGATATCGTGTGGAATTTTTGGTTGGATACGCCAGTATCGGTTGTGGTTGGGTTGTGTGGTGTTTTCAGTCATGAATCATATACGACATTTCTAATAATCTTTAAGTATAAAGATTATAACCTTAATCTTCTGGGAGTTAGCGAAGGTCAGCCTGGATAATAGTTGCCATAATTCCCGAGCAGCACACAGGCAAAGATCAGCGAAATATTCTCAACTTCGTCTCACAAAGTGACCAAATCCCATTACAATAAAGTCAATATGACAGAAAACAAGCCAGGTCTTCCCCTCAATCAGGTTTTGGTCGGTGACTGCCGCGAGATTCTCCCAACGCTGCCCGAAAATTCCGTCGACCTGGTATTTGCCGATCCGCCATATAATTTACAACTTGAGGGCGAGCTGTGGCGACCAGACCAAACCCTGGTTGACCCGGTTGACGATGACTGGGATCGCTTCGACAATTTTGCACAATACGACCAGTTCACACGCGAATGGTTGTCTGCCTGCCGTCGCGTCCTCAAGCCCACGGGCACCCTGTGGGTGATTGGTTCTTATCACAATATCTACCGTGTTGGTGCTATCCTCCAGAACCTTGATTTTTGGATCCTCAACGACGTTGTCTGGATAAAAACCAACCCGATGCCAAATTTCCAGGGAATGCGTTTTACCAACGCCCATGAAACTTTGCTGTGGGCTCAAAAAGATAAACACCAGAAATACATCTTTAATTACCATGCTATGAAGGCATTAAACGATGATCTGCAAATGCGCAGCGATTGGGAGATCCCGATCTGCACCGGAGCTGAGCGGCAAAAGGGTTCTAATGGCGAAAAAGCCCATTCCACCCAGAAACCGGAAGCCTTGCTCTACCGGGTGCTCATGGCTGGCTCTAACCCAGGGGATGTGATTTTGGATCCTTTTTTCGGTACAGGAACAACAGGTGCTGTTGCTCGAAGGCTGCATCGTTATTTCATCGGTGTTGAGATAAACCCATCTTACGCACAACTGGCTGTCAAACGAATTGAATCTATTGCTATGCATTCTTATGAAACTGCATTGTTTAAAACGCCCAATCCCCGACGGGAAAAGCGGGTTCCCTTTGGCAACCTTGTAGAAAATGGCTTGCTAAATCCTGGTCAAATCCTGTATTTTGGAGGAAAAAGTGATGTTACTGCCAGGATATTAGCTGATGGCCACCTCAGTTATGATGGTCAGCGTGGTTCCATTCACCAAATTGCTCGATTAATCCGTAATGGGCCTTCCAATGGCTGGCAACTCTGGTATTATCTAAACCAGGAAACCGGTCAACGTGAACCGATTGATCAATTACGAAAACAATTTAGAAGAGATAAAAATTTATAACCCAAACCTCATCATTTTCGCATGAAGTTATCTTTCGTCAGACACAAATAAAAGGATATGATTTATGACCCCTTCAAAAACTTATAACCAATCTGCATGGAGCCTGGAAGACCTCTTTCAGGGATTTGATGACCCCGCTTACGAAGCAACTTTTGAAGAAATTCGTAACGGCGCCGGAAAATTTCAAGCTTATCGTGAACAATTGACCCCGGATATTACCGAAGATCTTTTCATCAACATCATCACGGAATACGAGTATTTCACCCGGCTTATAAGCCGCCTCTATGGTTTTAGCCAGCTCGCTTTTGCTGCCAACACACAAGATCAGACTGCCCAGGCACAGGTAGCACGTGCCAACCAGTTTTATGCAGAGGTTAGCAACCAGGCCCTGTTTTTTGATCTGTGGTGGAAAGCCCTTGATGATGATAATGCTGAACGCTTGCTAAAAGCCTCTGGTGATTATCATTACTGGCTGGTTGCTATGCGTAATTTTAAAGATTTTACGCTCAGCGAACCTGAAGAAAAAATTATCAACATCAAGGATGTGACCGGTGTAAATGCGCTCAATTTGCTCTATGAATCGATCACGAATCGCTACACCTTTAAAATCCAGGTTAATGGCGAGGACAAGGAGTTAACCCGTGGTGAGGTAACTGCTCTGGTCAGAGAAACTGACCCCGACCTGCGTCAACGCGCCTACCAGACCTTGTTCAAAGTTTACGAAGAAGACGCCCCCATTCTAGGTCAGATCTATCAAGCAATAGTGCGCGACTGGCGCAATGAAAACCTTGACTTACGAAAATTTCAACAACCGATTTCTGTGCGCAACCTGGTCAACGACATCCCCGATCCGGTGGTAGAGATTCTGTTAGATGTCACCCGACAAAACACAAAACACTTCCAGCGTTTTTTCAAGCTGAAAGCTAAACGAATCGGAATGGAAAAATTGCGCCGATATGATATCTACGCACCCGTTGAAAAATCGGATAAGAAATATGCGTTTAACCAGGCAGCAGAGATTGTTTTGGAATCCTTCTATGAATTTGATCCAAAATTTGGCGACCTCGCCAGGGAGATTTTTGACGCCAACCATATCGACAGCGAAGTGCGCAAAGGTAAGATGAGTGGTGCTTTCTGTGCAACCATCACACCCGACCTGGCCCCCTGGGTTTTGCTGAACTATCAAGGAAAACCCGACGATGTAGCCACCATGGCACATGAATTAGGGCACGGTATCCATGCTCTGATGGCTCGGGAACATTCTGCTTTCACCCAGCATGCCTGCCTGCCGCTAGCAGAAACAGCATCAACCTTTGGCGAGATGATGTTGATTGACAAGCTTTTGGCCCAGGAAAGCGATCAGGCGGTACGGCGCGATTTGCTTTTCCGCCAAATGGATGATGCTTTCGCCACCATTTTGCGGCAGAATTACTTCTCGTTATTCGAACAAACAGCTCACGAGCTTATTGCCCAGGGCGCCCAGGTTGATGATTTAGCCAACGCCTATCTGGAAAACCTGAAAGAGGAATTTGGCGATTCGGTTGATATTGCCGATGAATTTCGTTGGGAATGGGTAATGATCCCCCATATTTATGGAGTTCCCTTTTATGTGTATGCCTATGCCTTTGGGCAACTGCTGGTGCTATCTCTGTATAAACAATACCAGGCAGAAGGCAACGCTTTCAAACCGCGCTACATGAACATCCTAGCTGCAGGCGGCTCTGTTGCACCGATTGAATTACTTGCGCGGGCAGGCATCGATGTAACGCAAGCAGAATTCTGGCAAGGCGGATTTGATGTCATCGATGAGATGGTAACAACTCTGGAAAATTTAGACTGATCATAATTAAATAATAGCGTTATTGTTTCAAGAAAAGGTCTGCTTAGATTGCAAGCAGACCTTTTTAAATTTCAGTCAGTGTAATACATTGGTTTTAAAATTAACTTTTTTCTTCAAAGACATTTGTTAGAACAAGGGGATCTTGGGCTTGTTGTTTGGAATTAAATGCTATCGCCAATAACACCAGGCCAATGACGCCTAAAATGATGTTCAGAACCCATACTGAACGGATCCCAAACCACTCCATAACCAAACCCGCCAGATAAACACCCATAGCAACCCCGACCCCATTGTAGGCGGTTGAATAAATCCCCTGAACGGTTGCACGCCATCTGGGATTGATCAATTGATCAATAAAACTGATACCAACTACTTGAGAACTTACGATTGCGATCCCATGGATGATCTGAAATGGGGCAATCCAGCCCGGTATTTGAATAATTAAATAAAAAACCCATCGAAACACTAGTAACAAAGTGGCTGTGAAGATGAACCAGCGCTGCGAACATCGTTTCATAATATAGGGTGTTACCCACATTAACAACACTTCAATAAAGGCTTGCAAAGAAATTATCAGCCCAATCAGCCAATCCTGCGTATTCAGGAATTCAAGAAATAGCGAGATGGTATTATTGTAAATACCCAGAGTCGCCCCAATAAACACACTCCCAAGCAAGTAAAATATCAACTTCGGATTACCTTTGAGGGTCTGATTCGGCTTTTCCTTTGTATGGATCGTCTTTACTCGTTTTTCCGGCAAAAAGACGCTGAGGATGCCTAAAAAGAAATATAATCCGCCAGCTAACCAGGTTAGAGAGTTAATATATTGTCCAAGCAAAAAGCTGCCCACCAGCAAACTGATAATACCGAACCCAAGCGAACCCCATAATCTGAACAGACTGTATTTCCCTACCTCATCGGTTTCTTCCAAGAATTCCAAAAGCATCGCTGCGCTTATGGGATTGATAGGAGCCCAAAAGGCAGAGAACAAAATAAACCATAGCATTACGAAGGTAAAGGAACTTGCCAGACCCACGCCGGTAATCGTAAGACCCATACCGATGCAGCTAATCAGTAGAATTGTTTTTCGGGTGTTCAGCCGGTCACTCAAAAAACTCCAAACAGGTTGTAAGCCTATCACCACGATGGGCATTGTGCCTAAAAGAGCACCAATTTGGTAGCCAGAAAAACCACGCTGGCTAAAAAATACGGGAAGGTAGAACGCCCATACACCCATTATCCCGAATTGAAAAAACTGAAAAGCCTTGAATTTTATTTTAATATTATTCATTTTAATCCCACACAAGTATACCTTCATATTTTCCTGTAAATGCTATACAATTAATTGAGTCTCTCATACAAGGAGTAAAAGTGAATGTCAGAATCAATTGTTCGCGATCTGGGTGATGGCCTCGTTATACGCCGCTCAACCGCTGCCGATACCCAGGCGCTGGTTAAATTTAATGTTCAGATTCACAGTGAGGATGATTGGGATGCAAAAGGAATAGAGGATTGGGTCCTGGATTTAATCAGCGGGGAATCTCCAAATTTTAATACAGATGACTTTTTGATCGTGGAAGATACCCACAATGGTGAGATTATCTCATCGAGCTGCCTCATTTCACAAACCTGGTCTTATGCTGGAATTCCTTTTAAAGTTGGCCGCCCAGAGTTGTTTGGCACAAAAAATGAATTTCGCCAGCGCGGCCTCGTCCGGGCACAGATGGAAATTCTCCACCAGTGGAGTGCCGCGCGAGGTGAACTTGTTCAGACGATTACCGGAATACCCTTTTATTACCGTCAATTTGGATACGAAATGGCACTCAACCTTCATGGCGGGCGTTCGGGTTTCAGAGCCCATGTTCCCAATCTAAAAGAAGGGGAAGCGGAGCCCTACAATTTTCGTAAGGCAATGGGCGAAGATATCCCCTTTTTAATGGCGATATATAACCACGGGTGCCGACGCTCAATGGTGAATGCGGTTTGGTGTAAATACAATTGGCAAAATGAACTGTTGAATAAGCGTCAATACAATACAAATCGCCGCGAGATTTTCATCATAGAAAACTTGGCGGGAGAACCTGTTGGCTTTCTCGGCGTTCCTACCCTCAAATGGGGTGACAACTCGGTTCTGACAGTTTACGAGCTCGCCCCAGGCCAGCCCTGGTCAGCTGTAACGCCAAGTGTCGCCCGTTTTTTGTGGAAACACGGTGAGATGCTGGCAGAAAATCAAGATTCACAACAGGAAAAGTTTGGGTTTATGTTGGGAGAATCTCACCCGGCTTATGATGTGATTGCTTCTTGCTTACCAAATATCCATAACGTTTACGCATTTTATATACGGGTGCCAGATTTGCTGGCATTTCTTCAAGAAGTTACACCAGCGCTTGAAACACATCTAACAAACACGCCTTTTAACAATTACACCGGCGTGGTCAAACTGGGTTTTTATACTGATGGCATTAAACTGGTATTCGAAAATGGGCATCTGGATGAAATAGAAAGATTCATCCCCGAATCATCACAGGATACAACCGCCAACTTCCCGGGGTTGACCTTTTTACAGCTTCTTTTCGGATATCGAAATATGGACGAGTTGAATAAGGCCTTCGCCGATTGCTATGCCAATAAAGCAGAATATAAAAACTTACTCGACGTCCTTTTTCCAAAAAATTATTCGGATATCTGGCCAATTTCTTGAACAATCCGGATATCTGCTATAAAAACTCTCCGATTTTATTCAGTATTGGGAGATTAATTATTGGTTGATCGTCTTGAAGGTATCTCCGTGGGTTTCATCCATGGCCAACGCTCCTCTGCACTGCGTTCCACAGCAGGGGGTGCGGTTGTTTCTAACTCAACCTGTTCGGGCACCTGGAAATTTAAAACTGGTGCAGCCGGCTGGTTCCCCAGGTTGCCATTCATCCCAATTTGAATGCGCTGATATTCGGCTGTACGGGCAAATTTTCGCAGTTCATTGATGCGTCGAATGAGCATGGGATGCGTTTGGAATACCTCAGCAAGGCGATTGGAAGCTTGATCATCTTCTGTATCAATTAAAGCCAGTGCCCTTTCAAAATCTCCTTGAGTACGAATTTGCGGCGCAGCCAATTTAACCAGGGCGGAAATTGCTATATTAATATCGCCGCAAGCTAAAAGCCCGGCTCGATCGGCTGAAAATTCACACATGCGGTTCCACCAACGAAAGGCGGTGTATAGTAGCACAGAAGCGCCAAAAGGAGCAGGGATGCCCGCCATACCCCCGATGATAGTGTTCAACCAGGTGTGCCCTAAAACGACATGGCCCATTTCATGCCCAATAATAAATTTTAGCTCGTCACCATTCATCGCCTGAAGGAGGGGCGTATACAAAACCAGTACTTTCGGATCACGGATCCCAAAAGTATAGGCATTTACCTGTTTCTGATTGATTAAAAATACATCAACCGGTCCGGGCTGAAGTTTGCGACCGCATTCTATTACCCAGTTCGTCAATTCTGGTGTGCGCCCCCTGTCAACATGTATCGCGTGTCGCATCAATGCCTGGTGATGCGTACGGATCATCATCGCACTGACCAGAAACATACCCAGGATAAAAACACCGCTCAGACAAAATGTGGCTGTTGATGTGAGGATGATCACCGCCAATACCAACAGGAGCGTCAGAGCCAGGACAACCTGTTCATTTTCATAGCGGAAAGAACGAGTGCGATACATATTGATTCTCAGCTGACAGTACCCGTCTCATTTAAAAAAGCTCGTACGCGAGCAATCTGTTCAGCGGGCAAACGCTCGGTCTCTTCCCAGTGTTTTAAAAGTTGCGACAGGGTAAATAACGCATGCATCTGGTACCCGGCAGCTGCCAGAGCTTCTTTGGCACCGGATTCCCGGTCGATTAAAACCACCACATCGCGAACGATCAGACCTGCATCGGTCAATTTTTCAATGGCTTCAAACTTACTGCCTCCGGTGGTCGCCAGATCATCGACAACTGCAACTGTTTCACCGGGATGGTAGATGCCCTCAATCGCCATTGCTGTGCCATAATCTTTGACATCTTTTCGAGGGTAGATCAACGGGTAGTTGCCCTGCAGGCTGATAGCGGTTGCAATCGGCAGAGCAGCATAAGGCAGTCCAGCAATGCGATCAAACTTCAATCGTGTCAGCTGGCGGATATACGCATCTGCTATCTGTGTCATCCACCCCGGAAAAGCCACCAAACGCCGCAAGTCAATATAGATTGGTGAAATCATTCCCGATTTAAGGGTAAATTCACCAAATTGAATACATCCCATTGAGAGTAAGCCTTCCGCCAAAGGGGCAATCAACGATGGCGTTGTTTCTTCTTGCCCCACCTGCTGGCGAGTGATTTTCTGCTGTGCCGCGCGGAAACTTTCCACCAAGTCACGTGCCGCTCGACCTGGGTCATCCGCCTGAGAGATCCCGCGACTTACATTAATTAATAACCCCAGCCCATCCTCTCGCAAGCCTGCCTGCAGAACCGCCACCAAATCCGCACCCTGGGCGCCCAAACCCGGTGCAAGGATCCACTGATCGGGTGCATGCTGACGTACCCGACACAGGGCTTCAGGAAAAGTAGCGCCAACCACCAGACCCAGGCAGCAATTCGTCCCCCACTCCGTCGCTAAGCCAGCCACTTTTTCATATACAGTCATCAAACGATAATGCCCACCCAAAGCCAGATCTTGCAGATCAACCGATCCTGGATTGCTGGTTTTACAGAGCAAAAAAATGCCTTTTTCGAGGTTTGCCATGAAAGGTGTAAGCGAATCATAGCCGAGGTATGGGCTAAGGGTGATGGCATCTGCGCCCAGGTATTCAAAGGCTGAGCGGGCATATGCCTGTCCCGTTGACGAGATATCGCCGCGTTTTGCATCTAAAATTACTGGAATGCCTTCCGGTACAGCCTGGATTACCCGGTGGAGTGCCGCCCAACCTTCTGATCCGAGGGCTTCAAAAAAAGCAGCATTCGGTTTAAAAGCCAGAGCATATTCATGGGTAGCTTTAATAATTCGCATACAAAAAGCTTCAGCAGCCTCTGCGGTTTGTTCCGGCAGCTCCTCAGGGTGTGGATCTAAGCCCACACACAATAAGGAGTTGATTGTTTTTGCGCGCTGGTTGAGTTTTTCAAAGAAAGTGGGCATGGGCACCTCCAATAATTCAGACAGTCTTCATCTTATTGTAATATGAAATGAACCAGCTGTCCGTTAAAACAATGTATTGAATTTTGTTCTGAGGAGATTGTCGCAGATCAGGCTTTCCCCAACACCATCGCCAATAATGCCATGCGGATATATTGCCCATATTCCATTTGTCGAAAATAGGCTGCACGCGGATCTTCGTCCACAGCCATATCAATCTCCCAGACACGGGGAAAGGGGTGCATGAGGATCATCTTGTCTTTTGCCTGTCTCATTGTTTCAGGGGTGATGATGTAGCTGCCTTTAAGGGCTTCGTGCTGCGAGGGATCATCAAAATATTCTTTCTGCACACGGGTTACATAAAGCACATCCGTTTCATGCAAAACTGTCATCAAATCCAAAAAACATTCTTGCGGAATACCTTTGGCAGCAATTTCATCCTGGATCTCAACTGGCATACAAAGGCTTTCTGGTGCAACGTAATTCAATTTGACATCATACAGACTTAATAAGCGTGCCAACGAATGCACCGTACGCCCGTATTTAAGATCGCCCATCATGGTGATGGTCAGGCCGTCTATTTGTTCCAGTTCTTCGTGGATTGTGAACAAATCCAGAAGTGCCTGTGTGGGGTGTTCGCCAATACCATCACCGGCATTGATGATCGGTTTCTTGGCATATTTTGCAGCCAAAGCCGAAGAACCAACCTCCGGGTGGCGCAGTACAATCACATCCGCAAACGCTTCCAGGGTGCGAATAGTATCGGGCAACGATTCGCCTTTAGTAACCGATGAGTAGCTGACGTTATTAATTGGGATTACGCTGCCGCCCAAACGTTCCATCGCCGAGGTAAAAGATGAAGAAGTACGCGTGGACGGTTGATAAAAAAGGTTAGCCAGGATCTTGCCCTTTAACAGGTCAAAAGAGCCCACCCGGGAGACCATTTCATACATTTCGTGAGCAACTTCAAAAATATAGACCAATTGCTCGCGATCAAACTGGTTTACAGTTATGATATCAATGCCGTAAAAGGGTGAGTTTTGCATATCACCAAAGGGCAAGTGGGAGTTAGTCGATGGCAACCGGGGGGTTAATTTGGGCATAATATTTCTCCGCAATTCTTTTTTAACGAATTTGTTTCAAAGAAGAGCAATTCGGGAAACTTTTACTTTCATCACCAAAAACTCTTCCTTTGTTCTTTTTCACATTTTTCCAATTTTCTGCATAATCTGCCGACCAAACCCGGGTTGAGCGAGCACCTGGCCGTCCTCAAAAACTGTTTTGCCGCGCAGCACTACCTGTTGGACGGCGCCATATACCTGCCAGCCTTCAAAAGGTGTCCAACCTGCTTTGCTGTACATACCTTCAGCTGTCAGGGTGTGCTTTTTATCCGGATCTACCTTTACCCAGGTCTCAGGCTGATTTGGAATTTTAAAAATCTTGCGAACGTTTAGGCACATGCGGTTAATAAGGTCTTCCTGGGTCAGGCGGCCCTCACGCACGGCATTTAAGAATAAAGGCAATGCAGTTTCCAGTCCGGGGAAGCCCGGTGGAGGGTTAACGCTTGCTTTTTCAGCCGCAGTGTGCGGTGCATGGTCCGTAGCAAAGCAATCGATGATTTCCATGTTCTCCCAGAGTGCATCCACATCTACCCTGCTTGCCAGCTTAGGGCGGACTTCTCCCCATCCGCCTGGCAGATCAGCGGCGGTCAGGAACAAATGATGCGGTGTCACCTCGCAGGAAATTTTTAGCCCATGCTCCTTAGCAGCGCGCACCAACAGAATTTCTTCGCGAGTGGCAACATGGGCAATATGCAGGTGTCGGCCCGTCAATGCCGCCATCAAGATGGCTCCTGCCATGGTGCGCCCTTCTGCATGAACCACCAGGGGGCGCTTTGCAGGCCAGCTTTGCATGTGTGCTTTCCACAAAGACATATCATCCAGCCGCAGAGGCCCGTAGGTTTGATCCAAATAAAGTTTTAACCCTGCTGCGCGGTCAGCCAATTCCGCCGTCGCATCCAGGTTTTCAACGCTGGCACCTAAAAAAAGTCCGAAATCGCAGCGGGCGCCCCTGAAAGCGAGCTCCTTCGTTGCATTTAGAGTTGAAGAGCCCAAAACCGGCGGATCGGTATTGGGCATGGCCAGCACCTGAGTAAAACCACCCGCCAGGGCTGCCGCCGTCCCACTGGCCCAATCTTCTTTATGAACAGCACCAGGCTCGCGCATATGGACATGGGGGTCAATTAAACCAGGGATACGCATGAGATTGCTCTCCTCGTGTAAAAAAAGAGAGCCGATTAAGGCTCTCTTTGAATGGATTGAATATCACCGCAGAAGGCATGTAGAACTGCTCGAAATGAATTGAGGTTAATGCCGTCATTTTTTATACTGGCACAATTCTATGCTTTTTTTTTCTTATGTCAAGGGAAATTATTAAAAAACGAATAATCCATTCAGCAAAAACATAAGTCAGGGCAAACATTATCAAAATTCGATATTTTTGGCTTTTTTAAAACTTCTCCGCCACCAGGTCCCAGAAACAGATATAATCTAATTAAAAGCACACACCTTGAATATTTGGAGGTCCCCTATGTCTTTACCCCGACCGGTACGTGCCCCGCGTGGTACACAGCTCACCTGTAAATCCTGGCTGACCGAAGCAGCCTATCGCATGATTCAGAACAACCTCGATCCCGAAGTTGCTGAGCGACCAGAAGACCTGGTCGTCTATGGCGGCCGCGGTCAGGCTGCCCGTTCCTGGGAGGCATTTGATGCTATTTTAGAGGCTTTAAAAAACCTTGAAAACGATGAGACCTTGTTGGTTCAATCCGGTAAACCGGTAGTCGTCTTCAAAACACATCCGGACGCTCCGCGGGTTTTGATCGCCAATTCCAACCTCGTCCCTCACTGGGCTACACAAGAACATTTTGACGAATTAGCCGCAAAGGGTTTGATCATGTTTGGACAAATGACCGCTGGCTCCTGGATCTACATCGGCACCCAGGGTATTGTGCAGGGTACCTACGAGACCCTCGGCTCTTTGGCCCGCCAACGGGGTTGGGCTTCCCTCAAAGGCAGGTTTGTCCTTACCGCAGGTCTGGGTGGCATGGGCGGGGCTCAACCCCTGGCAATTACCATGAACGAGGGGGTTGGCTTAATTGTGGAAGTTGATCCACAACGCGCTCAGCGCCGATTGGAGATTGGCTACGTAGATGCAGTGGTCGATACGCTTGAAGAAGCGATGACCCTGGTTGAAGAAGCACTGGAGAACGAGATTCCCAAATCCATCGGATTGATCGGCAATGCCGCAGAAATTTTTGCCGAACTGGTCATTCGCGGGGTGATCCCGGACGTGGTCACCGATCAAACCCCCGCTCATGACCTTCTGAGTTATATCCCCGCTGGCCTTTCTTTATCTGAAGCAGATGAATTGCGTCAACGTGACCCCGAGGAATTTGCCAGGCGGTCACAAGCATCGATGGCGCAGCATGTCCAGGCCATGCTTGACCTTCAGAAAGCGGGTTCGGAAGTGTTCGATTACGGCAATAACCTGCGTCAGCGCGCCTTTGATTACGGCGTTAAAGACGCGTTCAACTTCCCAGGGTTTGTCCCTGCGTATATCCGCCCTTTATTCTGTGAAGGCAAAGGCCCCTTCCGCTGGGTGGCGCTTTCTGGCGACCCGCAAGATATATACGCCACTGACCGAGCCATTAAAGAACTTTTCCCAAACGATGCCCATTTGCACCGCTGGCTGGATATGGCCAGGGAGAAAGTGCCCTTCCAGGGATTGCCTTCCCGCATTTGCTGGCTGGGTTATGGAGAACGCGCAAAGGCTGGTCTGGTCTTTAACAAACTGGTGGCAGAAGGCGCCGTTTCGGCTCCGATCGTTATCGGCCGCGACCATCTCGATTCTGGCTCTGTCGCCTCCCCAAATCGGGAAACTGAGAGCATGCTGGATGGCACTGACGCGGTCAGCGATTGGGCTATTTTGAATGCGCTCATCAACGCCGTCAACGGTGCCACCTGGGTCTCCTTCCATCATGGGGGCGGAGTGGGCATCGGTTTCAGTCAACATGCTGGACAGGTGATCGTCGCAGATGGCACGCCCGAAGCCGCCCAACGGCTGGAACGTGTATTGACCGTCGACCCTGGCATGGGTATTGCTCGCCATGCTGATGCCGGCTACCCGGAGGCAATCCAAGCCGCCAAACGTCATGGCCTACATATCCCTATGCTGAAGGAAGATTGAATTGAAAAGACGGGGCTGGCGTTATTTGTTTTTTACCCTGGCAATACTGGCGGGTTTTTCCGCCGGGTTGACCTATGGCTGGGTTATCAACCCCGTCCGACACGCCAGCATCAACCCTGTATCTCTGGGGATGGCCTATAAAACCGACTTTGTGCTTATGACCGCAGAACTTTACGATGCAGATGGTGACCTGGCAATGGCTTTAGTCCGTCTGAATTTTCTCGGGGAGATGGGCCCGCTGACCTTCGTC
>Ga0255347_1005932_pt1 | contig 13584 bp, 9 predicted proteins | sample wastewater_treat_2_FD_192479 | JGI IMG/M metagenome (GOLD analysis project Ga0255347, IMG submission 192479) | Wastewater microbial communities from Lulu Island WWTP, Vancouver, Canada - plant24 | ecosystem: Engineered > WWTP > Wastewater > Unclassified | place: Canada: Vancouver, British...
GTCGTCAGCGCCGACGTTTTTCACCAGCAATTCGTGCCCTTCGAGCGCGTGCGGCGCTGCGTGGAAACCGCCCGCACCGTGCTCGGCCCGGGACGCGTCCGCGTGCGCTGGTGGGATTTCTACAACGCCCCGCTGGACCTCACGCGAGCGGGCGAGGCTGAAAGACGGCAAGCGTTCGACGCGGCCCTGCGCCGGCACCAGGACCGCCTGACCGGGCGGGCCGCACTCCGGTTGCCCCAATTCTTGCCCCGCTACCCGGCGGCCCAGTTCCGCGGCGAAACTTGCGCCAAGGCCATCCTCGGCAGCCGGCACGTACACATCGACGGCCACGGCAATATCTTCCCCGGCGTGTGCAGCGGAATCATTCTGGGCAACGCCGTCCACGCGACCGTGCAAGAGGTCTGGCAGGACGTGGCGCAGCATTGGCAGGATAATCCGGTCGTTGCGGCGCTTGTCTGCGGCGGAAGCTACGAACTGCTGCGCCGCGCGCAGGCCCACGGCTTCCAGGAATCGCCCGGCGGCTACGCCAACAAGTGCCACCTGTGTGCCTGCGTTCGGCAGTTCTTGTTCGAAAGGCATATCTGGCCGGAGGTCATTGGGCCGGCGGAGTGCTATGCCGACCAGGCCGAGCAGCGGGCCGCCGACGCCTCGACCGGCGTGTGACCGCGCTGTATTCTGCCGCAATGGGCATTATTGACACGACCAAGCTGATGGATGGGCGGCGGTTGGCGCGCACCATTCTGGCCGCCGCCCAGGAAAGCGTGCAGCGCATTCGTTCCAGCACCGGCGTACAGCCGACCCTGGCGACCGTACTGGTGGGCGACGATCCGGCCTCGGCCACTTACGTGCGCATGAAGCGCAAACGTTGCGACGAGGTCGGCATGGCCTCGATCGCGGTCGAGCTGCCGGCCGGCATCAACACGGAGGACCTCGTCGAGCGTATCCAGCGACTGGGGCGCGATCCGGCCGTTCACGGAATCCTGGTGCAGCACCCCGTGCCGGCCCCCATCGACCGCCGGGCGGTATTCGAGGCCATTCCACTGGAAAAGGACGTTGACGGCGTGACGGCCTGCACGCTGGGCCGCGCCATCCTGGGCATGCCGGCGTTCGTGCCCTGCACGCCGGCCGGCATCATGCGTCTGATGATGGAGTACAAGGTCCAGCTCAAGGGCGTACATGCGGTAGTCATTGGGCGCAGCCCGATCCTGGGCCGGCCGATGGCGTCGTTGCTGATCAACGCGCACGCCACGGTGACGCTGTGTCATTCGCACACGCGCAATCTGGCGAACATAGTCGCCGGGGCGGACGTGGTGATTGCCGCATGTGGGCAGCCGCGCTTCGTGCGAGGAAACTGGATCAAGCCCGGCGCCGTAGTCATCGATGCCGGTTACAACGAGGGCGTGGTCGGGGATGTGGACTTCGAGCCGGCGGCGAAGCGCGCGTCATTGATTACACCGGTGCCGGGCGGCGTTGGGCCGATGACGATCGCGGTGCTGATCCAGCACACCGCCGAAGCGGCCGCACGGCAACTCGATGTTGACCTGAACGACTGAGCCGTGGCGTTTTGTCAGTGCTCAGTGCTCAAGTGGGCATAGTCCGGGCGACCATCGCCGCTCCGATGATGCCGGCCTGGCCACCTAGCGTCGAAAACGCGATTCCAGTCACGCGCTTGGTCAATCTCCAGCGCAGCTTCTCGTAGTACTCCTGCACCGGACGCAGCAACAAATCGCCGGCCCCGATCAGTCCGCCTGCCAGAACGATCAAGTCCGGCGCGAGCATGCGCTCAATCGTGATGCAACCCAGCGCCAGGTAATAGCAGGTTTCATCCCAAATTCGCGTAGCCAGCGCATCACCCGCTTCCATCGCGCGTTGAACGGCCAGAGCGTCCACTTCGCCGCCGGCTCTGACTTGCGCAGCGAGCATGGAGTCTTCGCCGGCTTCGATTGCTTCGACGAAGCGCACCCCGATCGCGTTAGCCGAGCAGTAACGCTCGAAGCAGCCGGCTTGGCCGCACGGGCACGGCCGGCCGCCCGGGACGAGCATGGTGTGTCCCATCTCGCCGGCCGAATCGTCGGCGCCGTGCCACACCTGGCCGTCGAGTACGATTCCCCCGCCGACTCCTGTTCCGAGCGTCAAGAGCACAAGGCTGTGAGCGCCGCGGCCCGCGCCGGCAATGAGTTCCGCGAAAGCCGCGGCGTTCGCATCGTTTTCAAGGACGACCGGGAGGCCTGTAGCGTCGCTCAGGCGCTGGCGCAACGGAACGTTCACCCAGCCGGGCAGGTTGGGCGCGTTGTAGATCAAACCCGCGGCGCGCGAGAGCGGCCCCGGAGCACCCACGCCGATGGCTGAGATTTCAGTTCGGCGCTTGCCGCTCATCTCGACCAACTCATCGACGAGCGCGACCATGCGCGCTAGCACACCTTTGAACCCCAACTCAGCTTTCGTTTCGATGGCGTGCTGTGCGACAAGCGAGCCCTGCGCGTCACAAATGCCGGCCTTCAGATTGGTGCCGCCCAGGTCAATCCCCAAGGTGAAGCGTTCAACCATAATGAACTCTCTCCGCCGTAAGACAAATTTCTAGCGAGTCTCGGGCCGCTCCGCGCTCGCCCGATTATGCACGCAATGCGAGTACAGTTGCAAATGGCAAGCGCACGCCGTTGATCAGGCGCAGACCGCTAGCCGGTCCTTTATCAGGTATGCGGAAAAAAAGGTCGGAGCAGGCGGCGACGACCGGGGTGTTCGGGCCGAAGGGAGGGGGGTCGCCGCTTGGGGTGCCTGCTCCGCTACGGTCACTCGTAATTATAGCGAAGGGCGCAGGTGGGGCAATTGAATTCCGAGCCCTGACGTAGGTTTTTTGACCGTAATCCACCAAACAGACTGGGACGTACCCTGCCCGTTTATATTGGACGTGCAGCCGGTCCCGACGCGCTTGAATTCCGGGCTGACATAGCGTAATGTTGTGGCCGGCGGGGGTAGGACCGCCGATGTAGCTCAATGGCAGAGCACGGCTTTCGTAAAGCCGGGGTTGTGGGTTCAACTCCCACCATCGGCTGTTTCCAGCCTGGAGGGTCAAACGAGCGGGGAGGTCCTGCGCCTAGATCGGGATACTTGCCTCCTACCGCCCTTGTAGCCGCAATCATGCCCGCGCCTGGCTAGGAAAAACAATTGAAGGCGGCGGCGCGCCAACGTTTTACGCATTCCTGAGTTCAAGTGTCGCGTTTTGTCCCAGGTGTCGTGCAAGTCATCGACGTCTGGGAACACAAATCGCGATTAGTGCGGTCGCGTCCGCAAGCAGTGCAACTCACTGGTCATTTGGCGCTAGCACGCTCGATTTACGTTTGAAGCGTTTGGGGTTGTGATCTGCTGTTCGCCAGAGATTTGTGCTTGCATCGACCCGACCTTGTCGACTTGCATCCACGGATCGAGTTTCGTCCCGCGGCAGCTTGGATAGGAGAGCAGGTGTGAGCCCACCTTCCCACATTCCCACGTTCCCACTTTCTCACACGTGCAATGGGGAGCAATGCTGCTAGCGCGGCTCAATTTGCTTGCTCGAGATCTTGCAAGTCGCGCATGATAGCGTCGCGGCACTTCTCCGGTGTTACGCCCAGCATCGCCAGCGCCTTCTGGGCGATGGTGCCCGTTTCTCGCAGCAGCGCCAGGAGTAGATGCTCGCTGCCGATCAGTTTGGCCTCGAGCTGGTTCGCTTCTTCGATCGCCGATTCGATCACTTTGCGGTAGTGCGGCGAGCCTGGCAGCCGTCCGAAAACCCAGGTGTCTTCCTTCGATCTTTGAACCAGGTGATCGACTGCCCGGCGGGCGTTTTCCTCCGCCACTCCCAGCTCGCGCAGCACGCGTGCTCCCAAGCCCTGGTTGTGCCGCAGGATGGCGAGCAGGATGTGCTCGGTGCCGACGTAGTCCAGCTCGTACTCGTGGGCGATGTCGTCCGCCAGGTCAACGATCGCCCTGGCATTCGAGTCCAGGTGCCGCATTGGCATTTTTGCCGCCCTTTCCTGCAAATCCATGCTCCGCCCTGCTTATACCCGAGCGCCGCACCGCCGACAACCCGCAGCAACATCGCGCCAAACTCATGACGTGATAAGGCGAACTCATGACGTGATAGGGTAATAAGTGATAGGGTGGTAAAGGACGATCCGTGGAACCCCTTTATCACCCTATCACCCTATCACTTTATCACTCTGGCGCCGGCAAACCCTCAAACAGCGCGCTGCCGACACGCACCAGCGTCGCGCCCTCCTCGATCGCCACCGTGTAATCCTGCGTCATCCCCATCGACAGGTGTACGAATTCCGGGCCCACCACGCCGCGCTGTCTCAGACCGGCGGCCATCTCGCGCAACTCGGCAAAAAACGGCCGCGCATGTTCCGGGTCGGGGTCAAACGGCGCCATCGTCATCAAGCCGCGCAGCCGAATCCGCGGCCGGTCGCGCAGCCCCTCGATCAACGCTTCCGCTTCCGCCGCCGGAACCCCGGACTTGCTCTGTTCGCCGGATACGTTCACTTCCACCAGGGCATCGACGCGGGCATCGAGCTCGGCCGCCACCCGGTCCACCTCGGCCGCCAAACGCAGCGAGTCGAGCGAGTGAATAATGCGCACGTGCCGCAGCACCTGCCTGACCTTGTTCCGCTGCAGGTGGCCGATCATGTGCCAGCGCGGCGCCGGCGGCGCAGGGGCCGTGCCGGAGCCGCCGGCCGCCGCAACCGGCTCAGGCCAGCCATCCAAGCGGGCTCCGAGCGCCTCGGCGCGCCGGCTAAGCTGCTGAACGCGGTTTTCGCCCAAATCGGCGACGCCCGCCAGCAGGAGTTCCCGGATGATCGGCAGGTCAACGTACTTGGTTACGGCCACCAGGCAGATTTCGCTCGGCTGGCGGCCTACGCGCGCACAGGCTGCGGCGATATTCTGTCGCACCTGGGCCAAGTTATGGTGCAGCCGGGCGCTCCACTCCCGCTGCCCCGTGTTTGCCGGTAAGGGTCGGTTGTCGCCGTCCAATTAAGAACCTCGGTCCGCGTCCTTTGACTACATGGAGTCACCGCGGGTCTCATTCTATACTGTGAGCGCATGTTCGACATGACGTTCGTCAAATCGGTCGGCGGATTGCGGGCCATCGTTGCTGACCCCGCCGTCGTAATCGTCGAACTGGTCTTGATCGGGCTGTCGGTCAACTGGATCGCCAGCGTGCTCCAGGGCACGCGCGGTACACGCCCGTTGCGCGGCGTGCTGACCGTGCTGGTCGTCGCCGCGCTGGTGATCAACGTGCTGGCCGAGCGCTCCGGGTGGGAGCGGCTGTCGCTGCTTTACGAATACTTCCTGTTCGGGCTGGCGTTCATCGCCCTGGTCGCTTTTCAGCCGGAATTGCGGCGGGCGGTGATCCGCGCCGGGGACGTTCGCTTTCTGCGGCGCGGCACGCCGCAGTCCAAGGTGGTCGCGGCCCTGGTGCAATCGGCGCGCTACCTGTCGCGCAACCGCTACGGCGGGCTGGTGGCAATCCAGCGGGCGGTCGACCTGAGCAGTTGGGCCGAGAAGGGGACAATTTTGAATGCCGAGGTGTCGGCGAACCTGCTCGACTCCATCTTCTTCCCCAATTCGCCCTTGCACGATCTGGGCGTGATCATCGCGGGCAAAAAGGTCCTGGCGGCAAACTGCCAGTTCCCGCTGGCCGAAAGCGACGAAGTGGACGCGGCGGTCGGCAGCCGCCACCTGGCGGCGGTGGGTATGAGCTACGAAACGGACGCCCTGGTCCTGGTGGTGTCCGAGGAGACGGGCACGATCTCGCTGGCGGACGGCGGCCGGCTGACGCGCTTCCTGTCGCTGGATGACCTGGCGGACGAGCTGAGCGCGCGGCTCGCGGGCCAGACGCTGCAAGCCGGGGGAAAAAGCGGCGGGCTGCCGCCCCTGAGTCATTTTTGGCGCTTCGCGCGGCGCGCCCTGGTGGTCGTGCCGTTGACCTTGGTGATCTGGGTTTTGGCGAACCAGGCCAGTCAGACCGAGATTGACGGCGTAGACGTCGAATTGGCTTTGCGGCCGCGCGTGCTAGGTTACGTTGTGGACCTGGAGGAACCCCCGGCCGGCTTGCTGAAGGCGAAGTTCCGCGGCTCGGCCCGGGCAATCGAGCGTCTGCGGGAACGGACGACGAATCAACCGCTGCGCGTGAGCTGGGAGCTGTCTGAGCGAGACTTGGCTGGGCCGCGCGAGCGTGGGGCGCTGGAGTTGCTCAACAATCTGGAGGAAATCCGCACGCTGCGAGTCAGCGTCGAGGAAGTACAGCCCGAGAAGTTCGCGTTCGTCGTGGACGAAGTGGCGAACGTGACCATGGGCCTGAAGGTCGATACCGGCACGGTGCAGACCGCGGAACAGCAGTTCGAGCCGGCCCAGGTTCGCGTGCTGATGCGCGCCAGGCACGTAAACCCGCGCACCGGCGGATTACCGGAGAGTCAGCGCGTCCTGGAGCTGCCGCTGGAAGACCGCGTGCGGCGCGCCGCGCCGGGGGAAGTGATTACGTTGGAGGAGGTGCCGGTTCCGGACCACGTCGGCAATCTGCCCATCATCAGCAAGGACCCGCGCACGGTGCGCGTGACGCTGCGCGTCGGAGGGCAGCGCGTTGCGCGGCAGGTTCCGCACGTCCCGGTCTGGATCAATATCAGCCCGGAGCTGCTTCAGGTGTACGAAGTCGAACGCCTGGACCCCCAGGAGTGGCTGATCGAAGTGGAGCTGGAGGGCGAAAAGAGCCAAGTCGATGCCCTGCGCGCACAGGACCTGCGCGCCTACGTCGCCATCAGCAGCGAACTGCTGAACCCCGCCCCGGAACTGCGGCTGGAAGTCAAGATCGATGCCCCGCAGGGCGTCCGAGTGACGGGCAACAAGCATTATGTGCAGCTACGGCTAACTCGCCGCGCGGAGCGCACGTCCTGATGTCAGAACGTAGCAGGTCAGAACGCGGTGCAGCTCTTGCACTCGAGGTCCTCTTCCTGGATGACGATCTGGCCGTCGTAGCCAAGCCGGCCGGCATGCCTTCCGTGCCCGGGCGAAATACGCCGCCCAGCGCGATCGAACTACTGAGCCGGCAGCCCGAATTATCCGGTCACGGCGGCCTGCGGGTAGTGCACCGCCTGGATCGCGGGGCTAGCGGAGTGCTGGTGTTCGCCCGCACGCTTGCGGCCCAGCGCGGCCTGGTGCAACAGTTCATGGAGCGCCGCATCGAGAAAGTCTATCTCGCGCTGGTCAGCGGCTACGTCGCGGAGGACGGCGAAATCGATCTGCCGCTGTATTTCAACTCGCGCATGCAGCGGGCCGAGGTCAACCACAGTAAAGGCAAGCCTTCGCTTACGCGCTATCACATCGTCGAGCGCCTGGCCGGCCACACGGTGCTGGAGTGCCGCCCGATCACCGGCCGCATGCACCAAATACGCGCTCATTTGGCAGCGATCGGCCACCCGTTGGGCGTCGATCCGGCCTACGGCGGGCGCGAGTTCATTTTGCTCTCAGAATTCAAGCCGGATTACCGCGTGAATCGCAGCGGTCAGGAACGGCCGCTGATTGAACGTTTGACATTGCACGCCGCGCGAATCTCGTTCGAGCACCCGATCAGCGGCGCCGCCATTAGCTGCGAAGCCCCCCTACCCAAGGACATGCGGGCCACAATCCGGCAACTTGCCCGCCTCGCCTAACCCGACGCCACCTCGCCCGTGTGCCACTGAATGAAGCGCAAGCTTCAAGCAGTGCTAGCCAATTGTGTGGTGTCGGTCGAGTGTGTGTCACCGCCCCGCCGCGCCGCCCAGATCAACGCAACACACACGATCACAAACCACACCGTCAACCCAAGCCCCAGCACACTCCACGGTCCCGCCACTGGCATGCAGATGTAGTGTATGAGCACCAGCGCTGCCAACGTTCCCGCGCTCAACTTCGCCAACCGTCGCCGTCCGCGAAGCAGGCACCAAGCCGGCACCAGCAACCCGGCCGGAAACAGCAGGACGAAGTGATGTCCCCACGAAATCGGCGAAATCAGCAGCGAGGCCGCGCAGCCCAGCCCAAAGGCCGCCGCCAATCCGGACAAATCCGCAGCGCGCCAAAGTCGTACCGCGGCCGCAAGCAGCAATACCAGCAGCCCGATTCGCCCCGCGCTAATTGGGGTCTGCCAGTCCGCCGCGCTTCGTGGCGGAAAGGGCGTCAGCCGCACACCTGCCGAGCCTACCTGTTCGGCTCGCAGTGGCGGCGGAAACCCATGTTGCGCAATCTCCCCGAGGCGGAACAGAGCTACCTCGAGGCTCTGGTTGCTCCAAGACAGTGGATTAATGCCGCGGTCGCTGACAAGCATTTCGTTGGCGGCGACTGTGTCACGCCAGCGGGCCAACAAGCGCAAATTCTCGTCCCAGCCCACAACCGCGCCGGGAATGCCGACCCAGAACAGCGCGGTTCCCGCAACCAGCCCGCCCCATGCCGCAGCTCCTCGCCAGCGCGGGCCGGTGGTGCCCAGGAGGACTGCGTACAGCAGTACAGGCAGTGCGGGCGTTATCTTGATTGCGGCCGGCAACGCCAAAAGCACCCCGCCGCCCGCAACCTGCAATGCACTCTCGCGTGTCAGCGTCAGTCTCAGGCCGAGCATTAAGGAGAGCAGAATCAGTACCCCCACCTGACCGCGTTGCAGGCATTCGAGCAGCGGCAGCAGGACAGTGACAAACGCCACAATGCCCACCCACGCCGGCGGCTGCATTACCTGCGCACTGGGCAGCTCCGCGCAGCGCTTCCAAAGCCAGAGCCCAATTCGGCGCCCTTCCGACAAACAGCCATACGCCAGTCCGACGCTAATCGCGAACCAGATCACGACCTGCCACTGCGAATCCAGATGCCGCAACGGTGACACCAGCAGCGCAAAAAGCGGCGGATAGAGATAGTACCACCCGCGCGGCCCCGGGACGGCATACGGGTCGCCCCCGCTCAGCAGTACGTCAGCGGCATTAGTGTAGACCGTGAAATCCGTCCGATGCAGCTCGGGCGCATCGGGGCGGAACTGCCCGCGCCAGCGAATGTCCGTCAGGCCCCAGACGGCCAAGCCCAGCAGCGCTGCGACTGCCATCCAGTACCGACGCCACCAACGCACGCGCGCTCCTTTGTCTACGGCGCGCTTGACCTCCCGCCCGTCAAGTTTACCCCCTACCCGAGCGCCTCCGCCAATCTGACTATCCGCAGCGCCCGCTTCACCACCGGCGGATCAATCATCTTGCTGCCGAGCGACACCACACCGAGGCCTTTCTCTTCGGCTTCTTTGAACGCCGCAACGATCTTTTGCGCCTTCTCAAGCTCGGCCGGTGCCGGAGCGAAAGCCTCGTGAATCGGCCTGATCTGGCGCGGATGGATACAGCCCTTACCCTCGAATCCCAGTCCCTTCGCCTCCAGCACGCTGGCCCGCAGGCCCTCCATGTCCGACACGTCAGAGAACACCGTGTCGATCGGCTGCACGCCCGCCGCCCGCGCCGCGTTCACCACTTGCGACCGCGCCCAGAAACTCTCGCGGCCTTCGTTCGTCCGCTGCGCGCCGATGTCGGCCGTGTAGTCCTCCAGGCCGATCGTCAATGCAATCACGTGCGGCGAGGCAGTCGCGATTTCGTACGCCTTAATCGCCCCCAGCGCACTTTCAACGATCGGCATCAGGAACGGCCGGCGACCGGCGGCGTCGCCATGGCGCTTTGAAGCGAGGATGCGATCGATCCGCCCATCCACGGCGCGCACCTGCTCCGGACTTTCCACCTTCGGAATGAGCACCACGTGCAGGTTGTGCGGTACGAGGAAGTCCAGATCGACCAAGCCGCGCTCGCCCTGATTGATGCGCACCATCCGCTCCGAGCCGCGGAAATCAATGCTGCGCAGCGCGTTCCGCACGATCAGCCGAGCTTCGTCCTTCACCGCCGGCGCAACGCTGTCCTCCAGGTCAAGGATCACGCCGTCCGGCTGGTGCAGCCCCGCGTTCAGCATGAACTTCGGCTCGTTACCCGGCAAGTACAGCCGCGATCGCCGGAAGCGCTCGCGCTCGGTCGGATATTGCGCCCCGGCCACAAACTCCGGCAGGCATTCCGGCACCGCCATGATGTCCGTCACGCCGCGCCCGTCGAGCCGGCGCACGGCCGCCTCAATCCGCGCCAGCATGACCCACGGCAGCGCCCCCGCGTCCTCGATTTCAACGCGGGCGTTCGTGACGCCGAGTGCGGCCAGCGCCTCGTGCACCAGCTTGCGCGTCGCCTGGCCGTACATGACCTCGACCTTGGTTTTCAACTGCAGATCGATCCCGCCGCTTTCGGCCAGCGTAATCTGAACCCAGCAATCCGAGCGCACATCAGTCCCGCGCCGCCCGGCGGCCGCAATGCGAGCCGCAGAATTCGCAATCTCAGTCATGGTTTCCCTGCTCGTAGCTGTCCGCGGGGTGCGTCCGCGACGCACCCGTTATCCGCAGGGTGCGTTCTCAACGCAGGTGACGTTTTCGGCAACCAGCCACGGTGCATCGAGGGCGCACTCTGCATCCGCCGCGCCGATTCGGGCGGATTTAGCGCAGTATACCGAGGTACTGCCCCTTTGCGAACACAGCCGTCAGGACTTCAAGGCCGGCTTCGGTAACCGAGTGGTTGGGTTTGTTCGATACCGAGAAACGGCTCGCTGGCGCCTGCCGCGTGAAGGCATGCGTCGCACGAAACCCCTTTGCACCCCCTTCGAAACGAAGCGGCCGGGAACAATATCCCGGCCGCTTCTCGGAGTTAAGGAAACGTCACTCAGTCCAACTACTATTCCGTCAGCAAAAGCACGAACGGATCAATGTCAAACGCGTTGATCGAGCCATCCTCGTTAACGTCGCCCGCGTAAATGTTGCAGTCCGGGTGGACGGCCGCATAAGCGTCCGCATCGGTTATCGCCAGCACGAATGGGTCGATATCGAAGGCGTTCACGATGCCGTCGCAATTCATGTCGCCCGGCATCAGTCCGGGCCCACAGGCGTTATCGTAAAGCCAAATGCTATCCACCGCCGCCTCAGTCACTGAGTTGTTGGGCGTATCGTTAGCCGTGAAGCGCATCCTGAATTGCGTGGTCAACGGGACGAAGTTGTTAACGACGATATCGCGCTCGACCCACTTGTCACGAGACGGGATGTGGTCCGCCAACACCCAGGTCTGGCCGTTGTCGCTGGAGAATTCCACGTCCAGATAATCCCGGTCCGGCGGCAACGCATCGTCGCAGTGCATCCAGGCCGCGAAGCGCACGTGTACCTCCTGCATGCGGCTGATGTCTACCATTGGCGAGATCAGGTGCGTCGGGCCGCCGTCCACGTCATAGTTTCCGACGCGGTTATCCGTTACAAAGCACCTGCCTGAGCCGTCGTAGTCTGCAGGCGGTGCTCCCGTTTGGCCGGCTCCAGGCGGAATGCCGCGGTCCCAGGCGCCGGTCGTCAGGCTGGGATCGGTTTCGACCGTCCAGCCATCGGCGCTTTCGAAATCCTCGGCCAACAGGGTGGTAATCACTGCAACGGATGAAGACAAAACGTGCACCGGCGCGTTGTCCGGCAAGCAAGCTGTTCCGCCCCTGTCCCCGGTAGCGCAGAAGTAATATTCCGGAGTAGCATCGCAGCCCGGAGCGGGCAGCGTGCCCTGGTAAAGAGAGCCGCCCAGAGGCTCCAGCGGGACCGTCAGCCAGTCACCTTTGTCGTACCGGTAGTGCAACATCCCCGAACCGGGTACGTACAGCTCACTTGCATCATTGATGCGCACCCTGATCGTCGTCGGGACATCCGGCGCGATGAACTCTGGCGTCCCGTCCGGCAACAACAGGTCCAGGGCCCGGAACGGCAGCCGCAGGGCCGGATCACCCAGCAACACCATCTCCTCGAAAATATTGCGGGTGTGGTCATGGGCCGGGCCGAAGTCCGGATCAGCCAGAATCTTCCATAGCGCCGCCTGCCAGGCCGGGCCGACCTCCCAGATGTTGTCCACAAAGAACGACTGGAAGAAGTAGCGTTCCATGCGCCGCGACGACTCCCAGGAGCCCGACGAACCCCACCACACGTAATTCGAGGCCGACAAGTAGGCCGCTGAGCCCTTGTGCGCGGCCCGCAGCCACGTCTCGCCGAAACACTCGTCGTAATCGTAGTGGGCCGTGTTGCACGACCAGCCCATCGTCAATCCGTATTTCCCGTCGTTCGTCAGCGCGTTCACGTTCGACTGGCTGAAGCCCGGCGAGGACCAGCCGGTCGAGCCGCTGTGCCCAAAATAAACCGTAAACAGCACGCCCGCGTTCACCGCGGCCGAAATATGAGACGAACCGCCGCCCGAGCTGGCGTAGACGCGCGTGGCGGTGAAGCCGGCCGGCTCCAGGTATTGGCTGATGATCGAATCATGCAGGGCCGGGGCTGCGGCGGTCGAATCATCCGTTGCCAACATTACCGCGCGCCGCGCATAGTCCGGATCGGCGAACCCGCCGGATTCGACGCAGATTGTTTTGTCCACCACGTTCTGCAGCATGGCCACGCTGGTGACCGAGAATCGCCCGAGGTACATGTCCGGGTACCAATCGCCGCCGCCATCCATGCAGGCATACGGCAGATCGGTTGTGGCTTGCCGGCTGCCGCCACCGACCCAGTGCGGGATGGTGGTGGCGGTCGAGGTGCTGCCGCTGGTGTCGCCTACGATCAGCAAATACTCGGGTTGATTCGCTGTTCCCCACAGACTCTGAATATACCCCTTGATGCTATCGCGGCTCGTTCCGGCCGGGACGCTGTAAACCATTACGTTAAAGCCTCGGGCGGTGCGGTGATTGATGAACTGCGTCAGGGGCGCACTGCCCACGTAACTCGACGCGGACACGATTAAGTAGTTCTTGTCCGCCACAGCGCTGGCCGCCAGCGCGAGCGTCAAGGCCGCCGCCACCCAGCCTCTATAACTACAGTTGGCTCGCGAAGCCTTCATTCCGGATCTCCTCACCCCGTTTGTTGAAGTTACACGATTACCTGTGCCTTCACCTCCGACGCGGTCAGCCGGCGCACACGAGAACGTGCCCCCTGCCGTCCGCGGCGTCACCGTAAAATAACACACGCGGCACGCAAAAAGCAATCTAAAAATCCCACGGGTGGTTTGTGCCCCCTGACTCCCGAGTTCCATTCTAGTATATTAAGACCCGCGTATATTAAGACCCACGTGGAGACAAACGATGCCCCTATCCCCCTTCTTCGCGATCGGCCTGCTGCTTACCTCCCCGCCCCAGCCTGAGCCGACCCTGAGCGCGGACGCCGTAGCCCGATTCGCAAACCTGGCACTCGCATGTGTCCATAAAGACTATCCCTACAAGATCGCACATGTCCTCAACTCCGACGCCGACGTCGCCCCGCCCCGCGAGCTAACTCCAGTATTCTGCGGATGTTATGATTGGCACTCCTCTGTGCACGGACACTGGCTCCTGGTCCGGCTGTGCCGCATGTACCCACAGGCGGACTTCGTGCCTCGCGCCCGAGCCGCCCTGGCCGAGAGCTTCCTCCCAGAAAAAGTGGCTGATGAGCTGAATTACCTTCGCGGCCCCGGGCGCAAGAGCTTCGAG
>Ga0255347_1005936_pt1 | contig 13577 bp, 8 predicted proteins | sample wastewater_treat_2_FD_192479 | JGI IMG/M metagenome (GOLD analysis project Ga0255347, IMG submission 192479) | Wastewater microbial communities from Lulu Island WWTP, Vancouver, Canada - plant24 | ecosystem: Engineered > WWTP > Wastewater > Unclassified | place: Canada: Vancouver, British...
TGAGCTTGACGCTTTTCGAAAAAGAAACACTATATCAAACACTTTCAAATATCAGCTACATAAAACAAGAGGACCATATCAGCAACCAATTGAATCTATTCGATTAACGTTGGGACAGCAGTGATCTGAAAACACTTTTGACAGATCTTCATGCAAGCCCCAGATAGACGCCAAAGCCCCTCGGGATACGACCATGGTGGTACATTTCTAAAAGTGCCTGTTTCAGGCTCCCATCCCATCCTGCGGGCGGTGTGAAATTTCTTTCCGACAACAGCTGTTGTGCCCGCGTGATGATTTCTTCCTTTAACTGCTCAGGGACGTCCTGCCAGATCTTCTTTGACTTGACGCCTTCCGGCAGGGTTTTGATTAATTCTGTAACAGATGCAACTTGAAGCCTACCGGCCTGGTAAATATTTCTTGCCGGCACACTAGGCCTTCTTATCGGTTCTTCGGTATTGGTTTCATGCGAATGACTTAATTGCGCTGGGATTGCGGCCACCGGCTGCAGAATCGTAGTAATTGTTTCTGTGTCCCTTGGGATATTAGGGTGCAACAACGGTTTAGGTTTCAAAACAGCAATCTTTTTGTTTCTTGCTTTCAACCTTTCCCATCTTCTTTTGCGTCGTCTCTTCAATTCTTTCCTTCGCTCAATAAGATGTGACATATTCCCTCCTAAACGGTTCCATCACCATAAAACAGATCAAAAAACCAAAGACACTGCGTTACGATAAAAGGAAGGAATTCGCAGGCTTCAACAGGAAAATCGGGAAAAGCTGCGGCGAATTCGCTTTGTGAGAAACCTTCGAACTGCCTGCTTGTTTCGTCGAATTTGCCGAACCAGTATTCAAAAATGGTGTCGGCATTATCCAACGAAACCGCCATGCCTGCCGGAAGTGCATCAGCCAAATCCTTTTCTATCAGCGGCTTGATGTGCGGCTCATCTATGACAAACCAATGTCCGGTTACATTCGTCAGGGACCAGTTGGCTAGCTTGGGTCCGATGCCATAAATGCTTCGAAGATAAGTTCTTATCTCTCTTTCAGATTTCATGTCCTTTAGAAAGTCGGAAATAAAGGAATTTTCGCTTCGGTGATACAGGTCCCGAATGATCTTCAGACAGGCAAGAAGCTGATTAGTTCCATCATCCCCTGGAATTGAAGGTGCGAGCCTGCGATAAGCTGGACTTTGCTTGGAGATCTCTCTTAGAAGCGTTTCATCGACAAGCGCTCGTCTAATATCTCCCGTAGCCTTTACCAGTGGTCCCTCCGCCTCTTCCCAGCAGCGGAGGAGGTCTTTTTTGAATGTCCTGTGGGTGTTGCGAAAGGCCTGGACGATTTTATCTTCCACATTTCGGTCGAGAAGGGCTGTTAGAAAGAAGAGGTCTTTATCCTCGCGATTCGCATGAATGACGCGTTCCTTCAATTGCGCCGTGACATGAGCAACGATTGATGCATGTTTCGGTGAATGGAATTCATAGGTAATCTTCTTCCCGCCGATCGCTTTTAGGTAGGTGGCAACTTTTTCTGCAACATTATCTCCGGCAATGGTCGAAGTCATCGTCGGATTACTCATTCTTGGTCGGCGGATAACCTTTTCCGGCTTGTCTGACGGTATGATGTCACAAGAAGTAAAATAAAACTGCTTTCCGTATTCCGGACGGCGTGGATTAACTCGCCAATTTCCAACTAACCGAACCTTATTACTTTCGTAGGGTGGATTTGAAGAATCAATGGTGCCTTGACACCACAACTCACGCCCATCTATCGCGTGCAGTAAAAAAATCCGGTAGTCGCTCGTAAAGGGCCTGAAACGTACGATAGATCCTCTGACTTCCTCCTGATGCTCGGTTGACGCCTCTTTGGCCGGAGAACTCGTTACAGCCGGTGTCTTATGAGTGGCCTTATCAATCGCGGACAGCAATACATAATCTGAAAAATTGAATTGTTCTCCCATGCTCTTGTATTTTGGATTATTGCTGACCCCCCATTTACCAAAGAGCTTAACATTCGCACCAGTTGTAAGATCACGGAAATCTTTCCCAGGCGCGGCGTTGCCTCTACAAAAACACTTTTCTCCATTGGATAATTCAAACTCCAAGTATTTGACGCCTGGCTTTTCGAAAGTGATTCTTAACACCTTTCCGTCAATCGCATCTTTTCTTAGATTTGAAGCGATTACCATTTTCTTCCTCCCGTGGCCCAAGTTTAAAAAGATTACTCAAGCAGGACGCTTTGGCTTTTCTTAAAAGCGTCTTTCAATTTGCCCCAAAAGTCGCCGAATGTTGCAGCCGGCCATCGGCTTAAATCGGCTGTCATCGCCATGTAGTCCACATACTTCACTTTTAGGTATTGCCAGGTGACGCCGGTTAATTTCGAGGCATCGCTGCACCATTCCGCCGCGCGCGCATCCTTTAATGGGACATCCGCCTGCTCCCATCCTTTGGTTTCGATAAGCCACATGACTGTTTTGCCGCCATCATTTTGCGCGGCCACAAAATCAGGATAATAGGTTGAAATAGCGCCCTTGTGATTCAGGTATTCAATGGAAAATTTTGTGTAGGATTCGGCAAGCTTTGCAAATCGCTCGATGTCACCCGATTGGTCCAGAAATTGGGCAAAGTGCTTTTCAAAGTTGTTGAAACATGGCGTGATATTAAAAACGGTTTTGTCCAACTCGCACCAGTCCCGCCGCCAGTAAAAGCCGTCCAGCTCCAACAGGGAAAGCGGTTCGGATTTTAATGTTGAAGTGATTTTGGAAATGCTTTTATCGCCGATGGCTTTCGCCAGCGTTGATATGATGTGATCCCGATTTTCAGCATGAGACAGCAAGCGTCTGATTTCTTCCGTATCCAGTTCTACCTCCTGGCCAAAAAATACTTCCCGCACATATTTTCGCACAATAGGATAAACAACGGCAAATTGGCCGTCGATTCTCGCCTCTTTGCAAATCCGGTTCGTCAGGTGAGTGAGTATTTCGTTGATTTCCGGCAAGCCCGTATCAATCGTTACCTGTTTCTGGCCAACCGTCTTTTGAGTAACCGTTTCCACCAGCGTAACTTTCACACTGCTTTTGCCCGCAGGCGTCAGGCCCCTTGGATTGGCAGGCAACCCCTTAATGACCGAATCGTCCAACCCTTTAAATTCCCGGGTATGCACGGGGGTTAGTATCGGAATCTCGATATTGAAATCCGTCTTGATCTTAACGGGATAGATATGGACGCCCAGGGGTGGCGGATCTACCGTTCGGCCCACACCGACTCCTTCGACTTCCAGATTCTGGACGAATTCTTCAAACTTCTGCGTTCCAACAATTTCCACAATCTGAACATAATTCGGACCGACGTCTCTCATCAGGCGCAGTCCACGGCCAACAGCCTGCTCCGGCAGGATATTCGCCTTCGCCGTAAACGGGCGAAGTCCGAGAATGACTGAAACATTTCGGACATCCCAACCTTCTCGAAGCATCATGACGCTGATGATCGCCCGAATCTTATTTTTTGGCAGATCAATAGAACGGGCTGCTTCCCGCGCTGTCTCCAAATCCTTCTTGCTTACTTCACCGGTCTTATCCGTATGAATGAGGAGAAGTTGCCCCGCGCCATTAAACTCTGCCTTCCCCTTCAAGAAATCAAAAATATCGTCGGCGTCTCTCGTGTTTTCCGCCATAATAAAAAGCACCGGCCGCTTGCCCACCTTACTGTAAGCCGTAAAGTGATCCTGCCATCGGGAAATGGCAATGTTGATCCATTCCGCGTAGGCGACACTTGCCTTGGAATACTTGTCGGGATCGGCCTTATCCGTTTTGTGAACGATTAGCGGCGCTTTTACAATACGGTCTTCAATGGCTTGCGCCAGCGGATAGTCGCAGATAATCCAGGGGAAAAAGGTGCCGTTTTGATCCTTTGGTGTCGCCGTAAAATCCAGTTGAATGGATAGGCGCGCGCCGAATTTCTTCTTCAGATTCTCATGCAGATTGAGAATGACCTTATACCATTCCAGATCGGTATCGTGGACATGGTGGGCCTCGTCGTTGATGATAATCAAGTCCTTGTGTTTGCGCACCCGCTCCAGAATATCCTCTTCCCACGAACCGGTCGCGTCCTTAGGTTTCGGTCCCAGAAGACGGGTGACCGGATCATCCTTTTGATTATTGCCTTTATCCTCATAGAGCTGGTGAATGTTGGTGAGATAAAGTGTTCCTTCCGTTGTCGTCTTTCGCGATTCACCGCGCAGGATGAAAGACATCTGCCAGTCGTGGCGCCATTCCGACGGTACAAGATCCCAGTCATTGAAGATTTTCCCGTTTTCAAAATCCTCCCGCAGCCGCTCGAAAACGATGATGTTGGGGGCAATGACCAGAAATGTCCGGCTGAGGGAAGAGCCCTTTTCCATTTTTTTATGAAAAAAGGACCAGACAACAGCCATCGCCATAACCAGAGTCTTTCCCGACCCTGTTGCCATTTTCAGCGCGAAGCGGCAATGGTCAGACTGCGGTAGCTCCTGCTGCGCCACAAGCCCCGTCTCCGGGACGACGCGGGTGAGGATGCGCTTATTACGGATGGTCTGTTCAATGTTTGTTTTCCGCGTAAAAAGGTCTTCCTTGTAGGCTTTGGGATCCATATATTTGAGGATCATGTCCGCCACATCGCGGTAACCCTTGACTTCATAGAGATAGATAATCGTCTCGATTGCTTCCCGCTGGGCAAAATAATATTGGAAGGCCTCGCCGTTTTCGAAACGATGGCTCTCATCAAACCACCATTCCAGAAGGCGTTTGGATGTGGGAGATATTCCGGCCGGCATTTGGTAATCCCTGTTGCGCCATTGATCGACTTCTTCCCGAATCTGATCCACAAGAAGGGTCTTACTGGGGCGACGGAACTTCTCAACAAGGTAGCCGCCCTTGTTATCCTTGACAAGGTGCTGCGTGGGTAGCGCGTAGGGGTCGCGACCCGGCACTTCGGGAAGTTTCTGTTCCAGCGCAATGATGGGCTTTGATTTTTCAGTCTTGGCTTTTGCTTTTCTGGCCATCAGGATTTCACCTCCAGCACTTTTGTCGTGTCGTTGCCGAAGATGTCAATCACCTTAACCATAATCAAATGCCGCCCTTTTGTTTCATAGGCGTGGGCATCTGTTTTCAACTCAAGTTTTCGCTCTTTTCTTGTGCGGTAGGATTGCCACATATTGTGGAAAGTATCTTCATTCCAGTCCCAGTCCACAGCCCAGTAATCGATGTAATCGGACCACTTCTTGACAATCTTCCTAACCTCCTGAGGGATGAGATCAAGATTGGGAATGGCAAAATCCTTTAGCGCCACGACGAACCGGCCTGCCTTATCCTGCTGGGCTTCCACATCCAGATAGGCCAATTCATAGAAAGTGATTTCACCTTTCTCAACGGCGCGGTCGTCCATCACATCCCGGGGGATACTGAAAAGCCGCAGGTGAACACCGCTTGCCTTGGCGGCCTTTTCGACTACGTCATGAAGACCCATTTCCCATTCCCAGCCAAGGATATCGAGCGAGTCCTGGCCGGCCTTTTTTGTCTCCGCGATGGCTTCCTGGATTTCTGCGAAAGTAACCGGGGCGTCCACGGCGCCGATATGAATGAGCCGTTTGCCCTTCCGGCCGTGAAGGTGGAGCATCCCGGCCAGAGGCTCGGCTTTATAGAGTTTCAGAATGAATTCTATGTATTCATAAAGGGGAATTTGTTCGTCGGATCTTTTCTTGAACGTCACGCCTTGCCAATACTGACGCTCGTACTTACCGAGGTTCTGAACGACAAAAGGTTTGCACCCTTCGATGCCGAGGAGGCGCTTGCGAGTCGTATGGATAGCGAAACGACCAAGATCAGCCATGATCCAGCGACGCCCGAGCTTCTCCGCCACGGCGCCGGTCGTACCAGAGCCACAGAAGAAGTCTGCGACGAGACTATCAGAATCGGTGGATGTTTCGATAATTCTCTGAATTAGACCTTCAGGTTTTTGAGTTTCATAGCCAAGTTTTTCTTCTTCCTGTTCAAGCCATTTAACATCTTCGTCAATGCACTCATCTGTCCCATAAAGAACGCCCTTCGTGTTCGGCTGATAAGCCCACACATCTTGGTGAGGTACTCCCTCATTGAGATATTGTCTGTACATTGGTTGCCCGCCTTCTTTTTTCGGAATAACAAGTAACTCTGCTTTCAGGCACTCGTCGAGGATCTCTTGAGTGGTCATTGCTGAGGTGTCTATGTTGAGAAGTTCTCGTAATTTCGCAGGAATAGCCCAGTGGCGACCTACTCTTGTTGGATCGAATCCATGCCAAGGCATCCCACTTTCGCCTTTTCTCGTGCCAGGGCCAGTCAGATAATTTGGCTGATAAATACCGTGATTGTCTCGGTACTTAAACCGCTCTTCGATGTAACCACGAGAAAAAGGTCGGGTTGTTGGATGAAACGTGAATGCCGATGTTTTACTAAAGAAGAAGATAACGTCATGGATCGGACCGTATTGATCCGTAAGCTTGTTGTGAGAGTTGCTTCGCCGCCATACAATCTCGCTGTGATAGTTGTCCATTCCAAAGACATCGTCAAGAACTACTTTTATGTAATGGCTTACGTTTGGCCCAACATGTACATAAATACTTGCATTCTCGCTCAACAACTCCCGCATTAAGACGAGCCGCTCGTACATCATTTGCAGGTATGAATCGAGTCCTCGGCCCCATGTGTCACGATAGGCTTTATCCTCAATAGCGGAAGGTTCCTTAGTCCAGGATGCGTCGCCGATCTCCATCTTGACGGAAAAATCCGCCCCCGTAGCAAACGGTGGATCGATGTAGATGAGGTCGATCTTTCCGGCAAACTCCGGTAAGAGCGAGGCCATGACGTATTTGTTGTCACCCCAAATAAGACGGTTATGCCAGTTGGCATTCGCTTCCTCCTTGAACATATCCGCTCCGGTTTTCTTTTCCTTTTCCCGCGTCGCCCGGCTTTCGTTGATTGTTTCAATGGTCTGGAAAGGCAAAACAATCCTATCAACTTCAGTCTTTTTACCCTGCCAGTAAAGGCCCGTAGGCATGGTTTTGATTTCTTCCGTCATTTTTACTGTCTCCATTTTTCATAGTTCATTTTTCTCATATCGATTAATAATCAGATGGCCTCAGCTTAAAAATCCGTTCTGCCGATAACTGTAAAAGCCGTCGGAAGCGACAATCACATGCTCCTGAAGACTGATGCCGACGGTTCTCAAGGCTTTGGCAATTTCCTCTGTAATCGCATTGTCGTTGTCGGAAGGCTCTTGCAGACCGCCCGGATGGTTGTGTCCGATGATCACCGTTGTCGCCCCATATTTGATGGCGCCTTCAACAATCCGCCGCGGAAAGGCGACAGCTTCCGACACGGTCCCTTCACTTAGATTCTCTGCATCAATCAGCATGTTCTTGCTGTTTAAGTAAAGGATGCGCAGCACCTCGTTGGGCTTGCCGCCTATGGTGGCCTGAAAATAATCAACCAATTGCTCCAGGCTGGTAAACTGGAAATCTTCCTGCTTGGTCTTTTCATCAAAATAGAAGCTGATGGATGCGCCGATTGCTTTTAAGTAATGCGCGGCATGGGAACCGATGCCTTCAATCTTCTGCAATTCCCGGTTATCAGCATGGATGACGCCAATAAAATTATGAAATCGTTTCAAAAGTTTTTTGGCAATCGGTTTGGTATCTTTACGGGGCAGCACAAAATAAAGCAGAAACTCCAGAACCTCATAATCCTGAAAACCGTGAAAGCCGGTTTGTTCAAAGCGCGCTTTAAGCCTTTGCCGATGTCCAAAATAATCCGGCTGTTCTATTTTTTCTTCTGCGGGCATATTTTCTCCCAGTCGCAGGTGAGGCATGATTTTGGACTTCGCGGATTTCTTTGAAAGCGCCGCGTGGTGATGCCCTGAACGGCATCCGACAGTGTTCGCATTGCCATGTCCAACTGCTTCGGCGTTGTCAGCACCTCCATCCGAGGTTGTTTCTGATCGTCTAAAAAGTGGACATAAGCTTTCTGAACATTCAAATCCAGCGCCTCCCTGGCCGCGATGGTGTAGAGCTGCACCTGGAGATCCAGCGCTTCTCTATCCTTGCGGTCGTTGCCGGTCTTAAAATCGATAATTTCCAGAATATTGCTGTCACCGTTTTCCCGCTTGAGCAGATCAATCGTGCCGGTGAGCAGCGCGTTTTTAAGATCCATTTCGAAAGAGCGCTCTGTCTTGATGGAAAGGGAAAAATCTTCCCGCCACATATTCAGATAACGCAGAATGCTGCGCAGGGCGCTTCTTTTGAGCGTTTCTTCCTGCTCGCTTGCCGCATAGCGTAAAGAAAAATGCTCCTGCAAAAGTTTTGCCGCCTCTTCCTCCAGCGGTACCTGCCCGGTCTGCTGCGCAATCTTGTGCAGCAGATTTAAAAGATTATGCACCTGATTGCCGTACCCGAGCGCCTGAACAATGATGGGATTAAACCCGTAAACATAGCGCATCTTGTAATCGTATTCACAGCGGATGTAGTCGCTGAGCTCCGAGTAACTTGTGGGGAAACGGTATTCTTCCAAAGACGGCTGCGGCGGCAGACGCTTTCTTTTTGTCGGATCAGCATCCGGCGTTGTCATGCAAGACTGATCCGCCAGTTCTGTAAAGTATTGCAGCGGTTTTTTTTGCCGCACTTTGCCGACCGGCTGCCGGGATGTCGTCACATAGAGGTACTTCTTTGCCCGTGTGAGTCCAACATAAAACAGGCGGCGTTCATCTTCAACGCTTCCATTGTAGCGGGAAAAGTTGAATGCTTCCGGATTGAGGAAACCGGGCGGTGTGTGGCGGTGTGGACGTTCAATGCAATAAGGCATAAAAACAATCGGAAATCCAAGCCCTTTAGCCCCATGCAATGTCATTACCTGAACGGCATTAATGACGCGTGTCGGATCTTCACCAGCGCCGGCATCGTAGGCGCCCTCTGCATAGTGTCGTATAAACCAGCAAAAGCGCTCAATATCTTTAAAAGTGCAGTAGCTGCGGGTGCCTTCATAATCCGAAATCGCCTGACTCAAGCGACCCAGATTGTACATCTCGATCTCGTGTTCGTCTGTATGGAATTCATCGTCATCCACGCGAAGAAGTTTCAAGATATTTCCATAGAGCCCCTGTAAATTTAAACGGCGCTGGCTTTGATGTTCATCGTGAAGACTCTCAAGTTCTTTGGTGAACTGGTGCTTTGTCGGCAGGTGAAAAATCTCCGCCGCATGATCATAAATTTCGTGTGGTTCCGGCGATTCACCTGTTTTGGCATAAGAATCCCAGTTCTTTTTGAAACCGCCCAGATAGGCAAAGATGCTGAAGATCACATCCACTTCTTCTGCTTCGAAAAGACCGCCAATGCCGGATACAGCATAGGGTATTCCGGCTTCGTCCATGGCATCCAGATAGGGTTGTCCATCGTATTTTACGGATCGGAAAAAAATAGCCATGTCGGAATAGGCGAGTCCTCTTTTATGGCCATTGTTTTCTTCCCATTGCACCCCAAGAAGATGTTGAATTCTTTCAATGATGAATCTTACTTCTTCGGCCTGTGCGGGAAAGTCAACTTTATAAAGGTCGCCTTTTTCTGATTTTTTGCCGGAATCTCCCATTTTCTTGGAGAGACGTTTTTTGTTTTTTTGAATCAGATCAGAACCACAAAATATTATCTGGTTTGTCGAACGGAAATTGACGGGCAGATGATGGATAAATACATTTTTATATCTTTTGGGGAAGGTCAAAATGTTATCCACTGTCGAACCTCTCCACTGGTAAATGGCCTGATCGTCATCGCCGACGACGCAGAGATTGGTTTCGGATCCAGTTAAAAGACGGATAAGACGTTCCTGTATAGGGTTGATATCCTGATACTCATCAACCGTAATATGCGTAAAGCGTTTTCTGACTTCCGCAAGCAGTTTCTTGTCTGTTTCCAGATTTCGCACGGCAATAGCCATCATGGAACTAAAATCAAGAAATCTGTGTTCCTGAAGTATTTCTTCATATTTTTGAAAGGCGGTAACAAAATCAGAGCATTGCGAAATCTTTTCCGGAGGCATCATTTCTTCTCTGGCAATATCGACGCCGCGAATGAAAGTGTTCATTACCCAGGTTACGGGCATCATTCCGAAAGGCTGACGCATGTTTTCTGATTCGAGCCATTCTTTTAACTTCTTATAGCCAAGTTCGGCACGGTGGGCATTGATAAACGCAAACCTCTTTCCTTCATCCAGAACTTCAAAGACACGGTAGCCGGGCACAAATTCTTTGAGCAGCTCATAACAGAAACTGTGAATGGTGCCGACATAGAGATCGCCAATATCCGGTTGATGGCCGATCAATTCTCTGATTTTGCTTCTGATACGGAATTTAAGCTCCTGGGCGGCCCTTTCTGTAAAGGTGAATGCCACGATGTTTTCCGGTTTGGCTAACCCTTCAGCAATCAGATAGGCAACGCGCATGGATACAAATTCAGTCTTGCCGGAACCAGCGCAGGCTATGATCTGCAGATTTTGCCTCGACAGGCCTGGCTCAGATTTTAACAGTTTAAGCATGGCACCTCATTATTCAGTTTTTTCCGGTTTATTCCATGTCATTCATGATGTTGCCGCCACGATTCGTTCTCATATTCCGTCAGTGTCAAATCGTGAATGTGTGGAATGTACAGCCTCTCCCTTGCCCGTGTAATCGCCACGTAAGTCAGGTTCTTGATTTGTTCCTCCGTCCAACGGTCTCCTTGCAGCCAGTCCAGACCGATGACAAAGACACAGGCATAGTCAAATCCCTTGACACTGTGGATGGTAGAGATCGTCACGCTTTGAGTTGTTACATCGTAAGAGCGCTTGGCACGGTAATCCTCGGCAATCCAGTTGCAGTAAATGCCATACTTTTCCAGGGCATATATCATCAAGTGGGGGAAATGAACGCCGGTTAAGGAATCCGGCGATTTCTGTGTATAGATAATGGCGATTTCGGAAAGAGGATAATTCTCATCGTGATGAAGGTGGCTGATTTGGCGGGCAACACTGCCGATCAATTCATTCAAGTCAGGAAATTGACGGATTTCCGGCGCCGTCCCTGCGGGGGACAGGAAATTTTGGAAGAGTTCCATCTGAGGTGGCCTGTGCTCGGGCTTTTCTTCTTTTTCATTGAGAAATTTCCGGGCAAAGTCGGCTATGGCGCTGGTGTTCCGGTAAACCCAGGATAATCGGTGGACACGCCCACGGACCTGAATGCCAAGGTCTTTCCATGTCTGCTTTCTGCGATAGATGTTCTGATTGTCGTCAAGGGCGATGGCCAGATGATTGGTTGCCGGATTCAGAAGGGAAACGACGATGGAGTACATGTCGTCGGAAAAATCCTGGCCTTCGTCCACCAGAACGGCATCATACTTTTCGGGATAATCCTTTACTTTCTTCAGCGTCTCTTCAATGACCAGGTCGTAATAAGCCGGTTCTTCCTTCTCCCAGGTTACGGATTCGCCCAAAATCTTTGCACACAACTCAAAAAAATGAACAACTTCTATGCCGTTTTCGCCCAGGGGAACCTGTTTCTCGGAAAGGAGCCTTTTAATGAAATTCACCAGGGTGATGTTGTAGCAGACAAAAAGGATGCGCTTGACGGCGGGATTGTATTGTTGAAGGAGGGCTGCCCTGTGAACCAGAACAAGTGTCTTCCCCGAACCGGACGGGCCGGTAATAATCCGGTGGCCGCCGTCAAATTTACGGGCAATCGATTCCTGATGATGATCCAGCAGCCTGATCCTGTCCTTCTCCCTCTGCCGTTGTGCTTTAGAGGTACGATCGGGCAGTTCAATACGGATCATGGGAAACAGGAGCTGGCGGAGATGCTGCATTTCATCCGGTGTCAGGTTGAAATGAAAAGGTGCGGCATATTTCTTCTGCAGGGCCGTGGAAAAGCACTGGCCGGACAGGTCGCGGCAAATATCCGATTCCGGGTGCAGATCATCCCAGAAAAAGATTTGTTCCGAATGGATGACTTTGTCAAAGGCTTTCTGGATGTATTCGTACTTGTTGATATTGGGAAACACGACGCCTTCATGGATGGGGATCTTAGGGTTTTTCGCATGCTGGGGATCTTTAGAAAGCAGGCGGCGGTCATCGCGGATCTTGTCCATAAGGATATGACAATAGGTTCTCGCCTGCTTTAAGGGGCTTTCTCTTTCCTCGTTATGGCCATTGATTGTTAAAGTGAAATTCTGGGGATTTGCTGCCTGGATTTGATGGAGCGCCCAGTCTTTGACTTCAAAGATGATGAGACCGGTGTCTTTGCAGAACAGGATGAAATCGGGTTCACGGCCATTGATGTCCGGCAGGTACCAGGCCAGATATTTGCTATCGGGTTTAGCGGCAGTTTTCAGAAATCCGTAGAAGTGACGTTCACCTTCCGTGCAGAAGTCCTGAACATCATCCGGGATCATAACAGCCATTACGTCTTCTCCTGATGTTTCGACAGGTAATGTCACCCTGTGCCGGCAGAAAGATCATGATTCGACAGTGCCCGTTCTGAGTTTATCGAAGGGCTCCGTATGACCACGTCTATTTATGGTGCGCGACAACGTTTTTCTTCACTTCACAACCTCCCACCGTCCCGCCTTTTTGCCGCCTGTGCGCCGCAATATACCTTTACTCTTAAGTTTGCTGGTATTATAGCGGATACCGATTTCTGTCAGTTTTAATTGTTTTGCCATCTCTTTTTGTGTGATCGACGGATTAGTTGCAATCAGCTTAATGACAGTTTTTTCCGTAATGGATAGATCTTTATCGATAGTCTTATCGATAGCCTCTCCCGCAGCCTTATCCGCGAATTTAGGGTCTTGAAATATCCTTCCTTTTCATCCTGCTTATTTCCAATCTCTTTGCTATTTTTATCTTCCTGTCCCCGGCATGGACATGTTATCGGGAGATCAGATTATAAATCTCCACATTGAGATATAAAACTTCCTTTGCGAATCCATCCGGATCATAAATAATCATGCCTGTTTCTTGCGCATACCGTATGCGCTCTGGGTTGGATTCAACTTCCGCCATATATCCGCCATTCTCCTTTTTTAGCAGACCCTATGCGCTCAAGAATGCTCATGGATTTTAATTTGGCAATATTTTCTTCGATTTTTCTTTGTGATATACCAATCAAACTAGAGAGTTCCCTTGCTGAAATTGACGGCTTCTTCTTTATATGCTCAATTATTTTTTGCTGGTTTAATGAAAGTTTTTCTCCGACCCTATCTCCGACCTTCTTCTCCGACTTTCTCTTGCGGAAAAATACGGAAAGCCCCCCGAACTCTTCTTTAAATTCCGGTTCCGGCAATCCTGCCTTTTTGCATTCGTCCACAATCTTGACGGTGCCGCGTCCCCAGGCTTCAATCATGCCCGCTTTGAAAAAGACGTCGGCCAATAATTCATTGCGGGGGCGGGATAAGTGCCATTTCTTTAAATCAGCCACGCCGATGTCCGGCGGCAGGCCGCCTTCATTCCAGAGATTGAGGCTTTCGGGATCAATCCGCAGTTGGGTGTGCGCGCCCACGTAA
>Ga0255347_1005939_pt1 | contig 13576 bp, 15 predicted proteins | sample wastewater_treat_2_FD_192479 | JGI IMG/M metagenome (GOLD analysis project Ga0255347, IMG submission 192479) | Wastewater microbial communities from Lulu Island WWTP, Vancouver, Canada - plant24 | ecosystem: Engineered > WWTP > Wastewater > Unclassified | place: Canada: Vancouver, British...
GGTCGTCATCGGCGGCGGCTTCATCGGGCTGGAGGTGGCAGAAAACCTGAGTGAGAGCGGCATCCATGTTAGCCTGGTGGAGATGCTCAACCAGGTGATGGCTCCTGTCGATTACGAAATGGCGTCGGAGGTGCATGAACACCTGGCACTGCATGGGATCAATCTCGTTTTGGGGGATGGGTTGAAGGCGATTGAGAAAGTTGAAAACGCTGACAGCCTGAAAGTCCAAACCGCCAGCGGCAGGGAACTGGAAACTGATCTGGTTGTTCTGGCGATTGGCGTGCGCCCCAACACAAAGCTGGCAAAGGAAAGCGGCATCGAAGTGACCCAGAGGGGGCACATCGTCACCAACGAACGCATGCAGACCTCGGACCCGGATATCTACGCGGTGGGGGACGTGGTGCAGGTGAAATCCGCGATCACCGGTCTGCCCACGACCCTCGCGCTGGCGGGGCCTGCGAGCCGGCAGGGGAGGGTGGCGGCTGATAACATCGCCGGCAGGGATATGACCTTCAAGGGCGTGAGAGGCACCTCCGTGGTAAAAGTTTTCGACCTGACAGTCGCTGCCACGGGTATGAATACCCGCCAGCTTCAGCAGGCAGGATTGGAGTTTGAATCAGTAGCGACCCATAACAACAATCATGCCGGCTATTATCCGGGCGCAGCCCCGATCCATCTGAAATTGCTGTTTGGACCAGAAGGACAGATTTATGGCGCCCAGGCGGTTGGCACAACGGGCGTGGAGAAGCGCATCGACGTGATCGCGACAGCCATGCATGGAAAGTTAACCGTTTTTGACTTGGAAGACCTGGAGCTCAGTTACGCGCCGCCTTTTGGCTCTTCGAGAGATCCAGTGAACAACATCGGTTTTACTGCGGCGAACGTGCTCAGAGGAGACAGCCCTGTGAAACACTGGGATGAGGTGGCATCGCTAAATCCGGATGAATGGTATCGGTTGGATGTGAGAGAGCAAGAAGAGCAGGCTGTAGGGGGGATTGACGGTGCTCATAACATCCCGCTGGCACAACTTCGCAGCCGATTGGCAGAGCTACCCAGGGACAAAAAGATTCTTGTCAATTGTGCGAGCGGACAGCGTTCCTATTTTGCTACCAGACTGCTGCGACAAAAAGGTTTTAACGCTTACAACCTTTCCGGTGGATTTAAGACTTACAAATTAGGGGTCACAGTGCATTCGGAACCCAAACTGATGGAGGTAAAACCTGTGGTGAATACTGAAGTTGACCCGGTGAAAGTTGCTGAAGTGGGCAAGAATTATCAAGTGGATGCGTGCGGGTTGCAGTGCCCGGGACCTATTATGAAGCTTTACACGAAAGTCAAAGAAATAGCAGATGGCGACCAGGTGACCGTCAGAGCAACCGATTTGGGCTTCGCCAGAGATGTGGAAGCCTGGGCGAAGTCAACGGGCAACCGTCTGCTCTCGCTCGAGACAAAAGCAGGCGAAATCACCGCTGTTGTCCAGAAAGGCACCGCAGAAGCAGTGCAACTGAACGCGGTGCAGGCGCCAAAACACACCGCCGGGCAGGACCTTACCATGGTAGTGTTCTCCGGCGACCTGGATAAGGCGATTGCGGCGTTCATCATCGCCAACGGTTTCGCTTCTCTCGGGCAGCAGGCGACCCTGTTCTTCACATTCTGGGGGCTCAACGTCCTGAAGAAACCGCAGGCACCCGCCCTGAAAAAGACCTTTATCGAGAAAATGTTCGGCTGGATGCTTCCGCGCGGTGCCAATAAGCTCAAACTCTCACAGATGCACATGATGGGTGCTGGCACCGCGATGATCAAAGGAATCATGCGCAAATACAATGTCGATTCCCTGCCCGAGATGATTAAAACCGCTCAGGCAAACGGGGTGAAACTACTGGCTTGCCAGATGTCCATGGAACTGATGGGCATTCGGCAGGAAGAACTGATCGACGGCGTCGAACTGGCTGGCGTGGCGACGATGGCCGCAGCCGCGAGCAACTCGAACACGCACTACTTTATCTGATATTCCGAAAACCAGAAACACAAAGACCCCAGCCCGGGGTCTTTGTGGGTTAATTCGGGAATACTCAGCGGCGGGATCTCCGCGGGATGTCCTTGACGCCTGTCATCATCAAGGCGGAAACCGCAATGAATACGATTGAGACGATGAACATGACCGTGTAGCCGTAGCGGGCGACCAGCGAGCCTGCCAACACCGGTGCGAGCAGCAAAAACGAACCGGTGAGCGTGCGTCCCATCCCCAGGTAGGTGGGTCTGAGCGACTCCTCGCCCAGTTCCATAATAAGCATACTATCGCCAACGCCCACCCCGGATTGATAAAGACCAAAAAGCACAAAAACCAGGTAGTAGACCCAGATGAGTTTACTGAAAATCGCGAAGAGAAGCGCTAAAAACCAGCAAACAAATGATAGAACCATAATTTTCTTAGGTCCGATGCGGTCTCCGACAGCCCCCCAGAGCGCGTAGCCGATGACGCCGCTGGCGAGAATAACGCCGGTGAAAACCGCCGCTTGCTCATCCGGGAGCTGAAAAGCCTTGATGGCATAGACAGCGATAAAAGCGGTTGCCATGTTGCCGATGAAAGAAATTGAACGGGCAATCAGGTAGAGACGGAAATTGCTGTCCTCTTTTATTATCCGCCCAAACATGCCGAAATCGATCACGGATTTCTGGGATTCCCGTACGTTGGGTTCGTCAGCGGGAGAAGCGACATTTTCTGGTTCGGGCTCCCTGTTCTGGATATAACTGGCGAAGGAAAACCACTGGATAATGACCGCGATGGCAAAGCCGAGGGCATAGTTGCCTGGATAGCTCAGGTTGGCGAGAATGATCCCGCTGAGCACTGAACCGAGGATTCCGGCTGCCTGCCCGAACACACGGGAAAAACCAAAAAAACGCGCGCGGTGGCTTAGAGGTATCACGCGCGCCATCACCTCCTGCCAGGGCAGCGCTGACATGCCACCAGCGATCCCGCGCCAGGTCATCAGCAGGATGAGGAGCGTAAGGGAAAGTGTTTTGGGGATGTGCGGGATGGCAAGCGCAAGCGCGGGAAAAAGCACGTAGGGTATGCGTTCTAAAATGCCCATACGGATTGAAAAAGGCAGAATCTTAGGAGTGCGGCTGAGCCTGGAAGCCATAAACATCTGCGGCAGGAACCAACCAGCGTTGACGATGGCGGGCATCAGTCCGATAATGAAAGGGTTTTCGGTGAGGGTGGCGGCAAAGACCGGCATAATGGTGTTGATATTCCAGAAGCTGTCTGCCATGAAGAAGAAACTGATGTCCAGCGTGTTGATAATGGCATTGTGGCGGAAATGCCGTGCGACCGCCACTGGGACATTATCTTCTGGGCGGATGCGGAATAAGTTCGAGAAGAGGAAGCGAATGCGTTTGTGCATAGTCAATTCGTTACCATTATAAAGTGGAATTAGGAAACAGCGCCTTATCAGCATCGTTACGCAAGCCTTAGTTGGCATTATTACACAGTTGTGACCTTCTCACAGAAACTAAAAACAAATTGCGTTTGACTAGAATCATTTGTCATGTTAACATGAAAATGTTTTCATAAAAGGAAAAAACGATACCGATGGCTAATCAAAGAAAGATACCCACGATCATAGATGTTGCTAACCTCGCAGGCGTGAGCATCTCAACAGTTTCTCGGGTTATGAACAATCCTGAAAAAGTGAAATTAGAAACCCGACAAAAGGTGTATCAGGCTATCGATGTTTTAAACTTTGTTCCCCAGGCTGACGCACGTGCTCGAGCATTACATGGCAAAGGGAGAATTGGAGTGATAACGCCATTTTTTACTGCGCCGTCCTTTGTACAACGGTTGCGGGGTATCGCGGCTACTTTATCAAAAGAGAATTTCGATCTGATCATCTACACAGTTGATTCGAACAATCGCTTACAAAGCTATCTCACAACTTTGCCGTTAACAGGCAATCTGGACGGTTTGGTCATCGTTTCACTGCCTGTGGCTGAAGCGGATGTAGATCGACTGCTTAAACACAGTCTACCCACCGTATTGATCGAATTTCCGCATCCCCTTCTGAACAGCGTCGAAATCGACGATGAAAAAGGCGGGATGATGGTAGCTGAGTACTTGATTAATAAAGGACATAATAGAATAGCGTTTCTTGGAGATACAGATTTACCCGAGTATGCAATACATCCAATCAGCCTGCGATTAAAAGGATTCAGGCGAGCCTTAAGCGCGGCGAAAGTGGATATCCCGAAAGAATTTGTCAGACTGGCGCCATACAATCAGGAGCAGGCACAGATTATTGCAAACGAACTTCTTACAGGGAACAACTCACCCACCGCGATTTTCGCTGCTACTGATCTTCAGGCGCTGGCGGTTATAAAAGCCGCGCGTAAATTGAACATAAAAATTCCCGAAGAGTTAGCTGTAATCGGATTTGACGACCTAGATATGGCTGAGTATGCGGATCTTACAACAATCAGACAACACTTGGATGAGTCAGGTCGTATTGCAATTGAGCTTTTGCTATCACACATCGCTGACCCTTCACGTCCCGTAAAACATATTACTTTGCCATTAAATTTGATAGAGCGGTTATCAGCGTAAAAGTATTGCATTCTGAGAATTCCTATGCTATACTCACTTATGAAAGTGTTTTCATGTAAACCATTTACACTGTTCAGAAGTATTGTTTTCTCGCATTTCAATTGCAGGAGGTGGTGAATTTTCAGAGAGAAATATAAGCTTCATCTAAGTTTCAAAACATTTCAAGAATACACGAGGAGAAAATGAAAAGAAATTCCTATCGCTTAATAGCTATAATGATGCTAGTGATGCTGATCGCAGCTTGCACACCAGCACCAACGACTAGCCCATCCGAACCTGTTGAGATTCCAGTCCAAACTGGCCCTCCAACCTGTGGAACGGAACCTGTAGTATTGAATGCTTACTTCGAAACGGGCTTTGATATTCCCTTCAAATTAGCTGAAGAATTTACTAAACAATACCCCAATGTAACCTGGGATATCAAACAAGATCAATTCGCCAATCTCATTACAACGACACCACTTCTACTGTCAGGGGACAACGCTCCTGATTTACTTCGTCTGCCAACAATGGTATCCTTCGCGAAGGACGGTCTGCTGATGAATCTTGATGGTTATGCTGCAGATTTTGGATGGGATAAATGGCCAGTGCCTCAACTCGATCAAAACCGAGTAGCGGAAGATGGAACACGTGGATCAGGATCACTTTACGCCATGGGACTGAATTACAGTCTGACTGGTGTTTTCTATAACAAAGAGCTGGCAGCACAAATCGGAATGACTGAACCTCCTAAGACATTGGCCGAACTTGACGCATTGCTCGCTGCAGCAAAAGAGGCTGGCTTGCAGCCAATCATGATGTGGGGAAGTGCGAAGAGTGGTATGGGACTTGCCTTCCCGTTGCAACAACTCATGGCAGTATATGGACCTGTTGGTCCGATTAATGATTGGATCTTCAACAAGCCTGGTGCCACCATTGACACGCCAGAAAATTTACTCGCCGCTCAACACCTCGAGAGATGGATACAGGCAGGATACTTCCCCGCTGATATTAATGCCATTGAATACACTGATGCAGCTGCCCGCTTTGGCGCCGGTGAAGGGGTGTTCACATTCAACGGTGACTGGCAAAACACTGGATATGACACAGATTTGCCAGGTAATGTCGGCTTCTTCTTGATGCCTCCATTGGAAGCTGGTGGTGCACCTGCCGCCATGTCTGCCCCCTTAACTTATGGAATTGCGACCAAAGCCAAAAATGCAGATTGTGCCGCGTTCTTCTTTAATTGGGTAGCGACGAACGACGAAGCTCGCAAGATTAACGTCGCTATTGGTGGTTCAAACCCAGGTGGTCCGCTAGGTGCGATGATGCCCGCTGCTGCACCTGGTTCTGTCACCAATGAAACATTGGCTGCTGGGCCGGTTGTTGGTGCCGCTGGAAATTCGATGGATTTCATTGCCAATGCTACCAGTGCCATTTTTGCTCAAGGTTGGACACCGGAGCTTCAGAAGATGGTTGGTGGTGAACAAGATGCGGCTGGATTATTAAAAGCCGTCCAAGCTGAATATTTACGAGAACTTGCTCAATAGGTAATGAAGTCGCGTGAACATCTTTGAAATGAAGAATTTGACAAGACATGCCTTCTTCTGAATTAGAAAGTAAGACCGCGGCTCAAAAGCTTCATCGACGGATCTTCTCTTGTGAGGAGATCCGTCGAGAAGTGTTGATAAGTTGGGCGCTCGTGTTGCCTGCATTGCTCCTGCATTTGCAAGACTTGACGAAAGCTTCTTCATACCCTCGTTGATACCAGCTGCGTCCAGTCTTGTCTTGATTCTTACTTCACCAGCGTAAGTGGTCATAGGCGCTCTCCCTTACTCAGTAAGTCGAATAGATCAACGTTCTCACTGTCTGCTTCAGTGAGCGCGTCTTCCGGGTCCGTAACAATAAAGGCATCCCCGAGCTTCAGCGCATATTGCCGCTCCTCTTTGCTTGCTTCCCCGCTGTTCACGCGTCGGCGTAGGTTTACAAGGTTACAAAAGCCCGTATCCGCGCCCAGATCCTGAAACAATGCTAAGAATTGCCACCAGTGAAGGTCGACCTTTTGCAGATCTATCCCATGAGTTTGTTGGAACGCCGCGTAGATCAGTGCTGAGTCTTTTTCAAACGAGTACAACCGTTTGTTGTCCGCAAAGGGATTTTCTTCTTCCGGGGGTTCTTTCCCACCGTCAAGAAATTTGACCGCAAGTTTGAGCGCTGTCTCTACATCGTCTGGAATTGTCTCTCCGTAAATGCGTCTCAGTAATAAAATGGCTTTTTCCTCGTCGGTAAGTTCGCTGCTTTCCATATCAAGAATGCAAGCCAGCCCAGAACGAAAGTCAAAATTAACCGCGTATTCAACGCCGTTGATTTCGATTGCTTCAGGGAGCTCGTCAAGAAGAATGTTCATGAACCTAATTCATTACCTTTTTCTTAGCAACACTTTTACTGAGCCGCTGATTGATTTTGTCAGTACTCACTGACTCAAACTTGCCAGTCGCAAAGTTGATAAACATTGTCGCGGTCTCAAAGTCAAACCCATCAACAAAGACAATTCTGCTGGTCCCTACTCCAAATACTTCATCAATTCCCGTCATTACATAATCCGCGAGCTCCAACATCAACGAGATCATTTGCTCGGAATTATTCGGTAAGCCGTCTGAATCCGTGCCTTCGACTTTTTCAATCTCAGTAATCCGTGCTTCGGTTTCCCGCTGTTTCTTCTGTGCGTCTTTGGCAAACGCAAACAGGCGTGCCCGCAGCTTCACATCTTCCGGGTTAAAGGTGATAATGCGTTCCGGATCATCATCAATCATGACCTCAATGCGCTTAGTTTTGAGCTTTAGTGATTCCATACCGTTGGTGCCTTTCTGCCCCCGGTTGTTCCAGGGGCATAATTGAGTAATTTCTAAGCATCAGGAGTGAAAGTTCCCGCAACGGGCTCAAACATTCCTTTTACTGGATCCCCGGCATCGTACAACGTGTATTTGATCTTTGCGACCGTCGCGCCTTCACCACCAAAGGTTTCAATTCCCACATTGACAGGAACTTTCTCAGCCGGCCATGTGCTCACCTCGGCTGGAGGCTCACCTGTGACAGTGGGCGCTAAATAAGCCCAAACATGCAGGAGATCAGCCTTGAGATCATCAAGCACAGCCATATCCCGGCGCATTCCGTCAATCAGGTCAAAGACTGGATCACCTGGGTAAACCACACCTTCAATGGCGAAAGACCGGGCATAACCAGTAATATCCGTAACCTTGGTATCCATGGTGATGTCCGCGGTTTCTTCCGTTTGCGGGTTGTAGGCGATTTCAGCCGCGCCTACGGCGTTTCCCAACCGGCTCCAGGTGGGAGTTTCAGTGGCACTGGTATCCAAATAGTGCCGGATAGTTGATCGTTTTGCTTTAGTTGCAGTCATTGTTATTCCTCACATTTCATAAACTAACTTACAGAGGATCTGAAATACCCCTGTTTTTTCAGCGCGCTCGATGATCGTTGCTGTATCAAGCGCTTCAATTGAGATAGCAGTTTTGCCAGTATCTAACGTTGGCAAGTTGCCCGATTCCGTTTGTTCATCCAACCAGTCAGCAAATGCTTCGTAAAATTCAGCCGCCAGAAGCGCGCTGTTATCTGCGATCACCTCTACCGCGCCAAATCCAAAGGGATAGCTGACAGTCTTGTTTCCAATAATGTCTTCTTCCACCTGTTTACCAGGTACCAGAAAGACGGTATAACTCAGCGGTTCTTCACCCAGCATTTCCACCCACACGGGGCGATCGTCTTCGAGGCTCTGATAGCTCAGTAAAAAGTCCTGAACGGCTTTGATATCGCTCATAAACCCCTCACGATCAGCGCTTTTGTACGCGCCTTGATTTGTTCACCATTTACAGCCCATGCCCGATCAAACCAGTAAGGACCACCATTGGGGTTGATATTCTGGGTCGTCTTCCGATTCACCAGGTGATATTGCCTCCATGCGTAAGGAGCGATCCAGGCTACTTCACCAGTGCCGGCTTCAGTACCCAAAACGCCGGACTTCACCAACATTGAGGTAACAACTGGCGCAAACTTATTGGAGGTGCGCAATACCTCACTGTCTAAAAACACTTGCGCGCGGTTGTGATTTTGATTTAGCATCGGCGCAAATTCAGGGTTCCATTTCAGCTCAGTAGTGACTTTACCGCCCTCTGTGACCTTATGTTTTATCCACCCTCGGGGCGTTTCAATAAATGCGATCCCAGCCATTACGCGCCACCGATCTGAATGTGTTTCATATTCGCGGCTCCATAGTCCTTCAGATCTACGGAAGTTACCTTGACCGCGTCATATTTCTTGATCAACGCAGTAATGGGGAAATTCGTGGTTATTTCATCTTTCACAATTCCCTTCACCAGATAATCACCAGTCTTTATACTGAGCGCTTCCCGTTCAGATCCGTCACTCAGTAAAGAAGGGATGTAAATATTGGCTTTATCCGCGCCCAGATTCCCCGACTTGATGACGTTGGTCGCCTTGCTCGCTTGCCACATGACCTCATTAATCTCGTGTCGTGTGTAGGTCTGGGCGTTGTTCACAAGACGACCTTCGTACCAAGTTAAAGAATGCGGAGCGTACATATCACCAAACCCCTGGATACATCAAACCAGTGTGGCCAAGATACATCTCAACCATTGATTGCACCGCTTGAGCTTCGTGTGAGCGCAGTTCTTCACTTCCTCGATATTGCACCGAGTGATCACCCACTTTTTCGCTTTGAATGCCTAAATTCGCTTGACTTACTGAGCATTCCTTCATCACATCAGCGACTGCCATCGTTGCCCGCTTGATACGGTCAATGAGCGGCAAATTCGTGCCCGCTGTGATGATTGCCTCCGCCCTTTCGAGCGTGAGGTGATCCACCTGGTAACTCGCGCGCGTGGCATATCTGTCGAATTCAGAAGCAGAGATGGACATACCACCGTTACCTGTGTAATAGAGATAGTCGATAAATGCGTCCATCCTCTGATTCCTTTACTCAGTAGCTGAGATTAGGATCCAATTACATCAGCTGTAACGGTTAGGTAAGAAACCTTAACCGCGGCAGATGAAACGAAATCCACAACCTCGATGATGTCACCGACTGCAGTGGTAGGCTGAGTAGAAATTGCAGTGAATCCGGTGTCGTTTTGCCCATAAACAACGCGGGTAGCGGGATTCAGGCGGTATTTTGCGGTACCGGTTGCGCCTGAGGCGGTAATAGCAGTTTTGCCACTGGTGCCCGCGGCAAGTGTGGCTCCTAATTCCGCCGGTGAATACATACACCGGATTGCGGTCGCTCTGGTTACCTTGTGGGCATAAACCATGCGCCCCTGAACAGCGGATGCACCGATATAGGCGTTAGTCAGATCCTTCAATCCGATTGGCACGCTCCATTCATTCACACGAGTTGCCCATCTGGGATGACCGGCAATTGCTTGCAGACCAGGGGTCGCGTCGTTCCATTCATACAGCGTAAATCCGGCGATCTTACCAACCGCGCCAGTTTGAACAACTGCATCACCAAGATCACTTGCCTTGATGAATTCCGGCGATTTCAAAATCAGGGCATAAAAATCGGGGGTGACAAGCGCATAACGGCCAGCCAACGGAATTTTTGCCTTGCTCATTTTTGTCCTCAGGTCGACCATTGCCGCATAAGCGTTCGCAGCAGTCACCTGGGCAACATTTTCGACCGTGCCATTTGCGAGCAGCTCGGTAGCACCGTCAGAGTCAAGCTGCAGTCCCAAAGAGTAGGCAGCAGAATCCAGTCGATCCGCGATCAAACCATCAGGCACTGATGCAGCCTCATAGCCATCAATCAGCTCATTGACGGCCTTATCCTTGTTCACAAGGATATCCAGGTACGTAGTCGAGCCCTGGGCAACTGATTTTCCAGTGGCAACATCATAGTCACCAACAGCAACCTCGGTATCGCGCACAGGGATACGCACTTTTCCAGCAACCGGATCACCCTCGTAATCGTTGTTAAATACAATCCCGTCCTTCAGGACAAGATCATTTCTCAATTTCGCAAGCACCAGCTTGGAATAGCGGTCTTGCGCGGTATGTGTTTTTGCCATTTTCTTTTAATCCTCCATAGTAGTTATTCCACCTTCAACCCTGGGTTTCGCTTCAAAAACGCGGCTTCAACACCGTCTTCGCCTCCAGAGAGTGGTGGCTTATGTTTCATCCCTTCAACCGTTGCGGTCTCGGGCTCGGTATACTTCGTGTTCTCAGCCAGAAAAGCCTTCAGATTGTCGGCAAACTCGCCTTCCATCTTTCCAACTTTGAAAAGTACATACTCAGCGTCTTCAGCTTTCACACCCGCTTTGAGTACCGCAAGCTCACGTTGGAGCTCAGTATTGCGGGCAGCTGCCGCCTGGTATTCTTTTTCCCGTTCAGCGGCTTTCTCCGCCTCGGTCTGTTGAGATTTCTGCCATTCCTCGAAGGCTTTCAGCTTGTCCTGGGGTGGCATCTTGGCGCGTTCCCGTGCCAGTCTGTCAGCAATCACCTTGTCAAGCTCTGCCTGGGTGAATGTCTTTTCCAGCTTTTCAGCCGTAGAATTGTCCTCGTTCTGAGTAGTAGTGTCCTGATCTTTATCAGTAGTGTTGGCTTCTTCTGCCATGGTATTCCTCCGTATGTTGCTCGTCAGCATGTGTTATGGGCTTTGGGGAGTTAAAACAAAAAACCCAAGACACTGGCCACTATTTCAAGTGACGTGTCTCGGGCGGGAAACTCCGAAAACCCTATTTGGTTGTGCTTTTATTATATCACATTTTTATTTATGCAAGTCAATTAAAGCAAAACGCCCCTGTGTAAGAGGCGTTTGCTCATAGCTTAGTGGATTGATTCATTCGCAACGGCGTACCTGTATTATACACCAGTATTTATTTCGCCTTCACCGCCCTAAACCCACTCACACTCATCCGTTCCCGTTGTAATGGCAACCCGAACGTCTTGCTCAGGTCAACAATCTCGGTTGCATCTGCGCTTCGGCTATCCGGCGTTCGGCTATGGCGAAATATTCAGGCGATATTTCAATGCCTACAAAGTTTCTGCCAGTGTTGATACATGCGACTCCAGTAGTACCGCTCCCCATAAAAGGATCGAGGATAGTGTCACCCTCGTTTGTGTAGTTAATTAGAATCCACTCCATAAGCCCTACTGGTTTTTGCGTAGGATGTTCTCTATTCCAACCATTTCGCATACTTCGATATTGCTTTGCTGGTCTATCAAAATTAGTCCAAGCTAACTCCATGTCAGCCATGCTTGGCATTGTATTAATCTTGCTCCATGAAAGCCAACATCGTGACGGCGGTAAGGTGTAATAATTGCCCCCAAAAATAACTGTTGGCAATCCCATCTCTAAAATCTTGTCAATAATGTCTTGTTTTGGCTCGGTATCCCATTCCGCCTTAAAATCTGCCCAAACGCCTCGTGTATGCCAAGTTCCACCCTTTGTGAGCTTATCGCCAAGCCCGTAAGGTGGATCGGTGATTACAGCGTTGATAGAGTCGGGCAACGTTGCCAGAACTTGCAGACAGTCGCCTAAGTAAAGCTCAATCGTCAATGTTTCCTCCAAATTTTGCTTTTCATCCAGAATGTGCTATACTGTGGTCAGAAAGTAAACCGTCTGAAGTAGAGAATCTGTCGTCTACACCCCCTCGTGGGCAAAAGAGATGTTGGGAATGGCAGTCCAACCAGACGGTTATTTTTTTGCCCATTTGACCCTCCCTATTCTCCTCATTTTTTCGACCTCTTTCTCAGTGGCAATTCTAAAAGACATAATTGAATGTTTTTTTTCATTCGACACTTCCTGTAAAAGAACTGCAACACGCATGTAATGATCATTGTCAACTTTGCGGTAAAAAAGAGCCATCATTGCGTCTTTTGCGTTTCTGTGTACCTCATCTGGACTTAATACCGTGTCCAGAATAAAAGGCTCAAGTTTTGTCATTTCTGGATGCCTATCGAGATAATGAATGCGCTGTTTTCCGGTTAGGGCTAATTCAAGATTATTGTCAGTAGAAGCAGTCCATTTGCTTACAACATTAGGATTCAAGTTGCCTAAAATGATTGCCTGATCTGGAGACAAACCCTGTATTTTTCTAATCAGAGCAGCCCTCTTTGAAGTATTCACAGCAACCTGTCTAAACCCACTAACCGCCATTCGGTCCCGTGAATCCGGCAATCCAAACCCCCTACTGAGTAAAGAATACTTATCCTGTAGTTGATTGATTCTCAATTGCTCAACGCGTCGTGTCAGATCGTCCCCGGATGCCTTCGCAATGATCGCTCGGTCCTTACTTTGCCTTACTAAGGTCTCAATACGTCTCTGCAGCTGGGTGGCTTCATAACGTGTGTATTCCTTACCCTCGAATTCGATCTTTTCGGTCGATTGCTCTTTCATCGCTTGTCGTTCATCCTCAGTATAGAGAGGTTCACTGAGGCCTAATATAATCGCGTGAACTGTATGTCGGCAGTTCCACATTTCAAACTGTCGCGGCAAGCTATTCTGAATATCCTCAAATTCCTTGTTTGTAAATTGCCTTCCCTGGTACGGAAGGTGATCCGGCGCGCAGTAGTTGTGAGCGTCAATTTCCACGCCATCCGCGCCAAATTCTTCACCCGTGCGCATTGAAACTTCGTGAGCGATGTCTTTTACTCCGTCCAAAACGTTCTGTCTTATCGCTGAATCTAATCGCCGTGAATAGCCACTCTCGTAATCAAGTACCCTGATTCCACTGTCAGCAGTTTGTTTGAGAGCATTACGAATCGCGCTGTTGTAGCTTGTTTGGCCTGATGGCTTCAACTTGTTTGGACGCCACCTGACCTTCGGCTTGACAGTTGAACGGTTGTGGTTTGCAGTGGCGCAGTTGATGCGCATTCTGTCCATTTCCCTGGTGTTCATTATGATCCCCTATACGATGGATTCACGCGCCTACGGAGTTACCTTCCGCAAACTTGGTTTGCCAGATC
>Ga0255347_1005945_pt1 | contig 13558 bp, 12 predicted proteins | sample wastewater_treat_2_FD_192479 | JGI IMG/M metagenome (GOLD analysis project Ga0255347, IMG submission 192479) | Wastewater microbial communities from Lulu Island WWTP, Vancouver, Canada - plant24 | ecosystem: Engineered > WWTP > Wastewater > Unclassified | place: Canada: Vancouver, British...
GTTTCGTGGCCGTCTCGGCCCCGCGCCCCGGTACCAACCTCATGGACGTGGAGACCCTTGAGATACTGGCCCGGTCGGCGTCCGCCGCCCTGCCCGGACGCGAGTGGGAGTCCTCCCGTCCGGGGAATCCGGAGTAGCCGCCCCTCCGGGCGAATAATGTACGTGTCAAAGAAAGGAGAAAAGACCATGATGAAAAGAGCATTGAGCGACCGCGTGCAGATGATGGGAGCGGTGGACTGGAACAGGCGCCTGTTCGACTCGCTTATCCCGCTGCCGGAGGGGACCAGCTACAACTCCTACCTCGTGAAGGGCAGCGAGAAGACGGCCCTGATCGACACCGCCGATCCGTCCCTGGCGCATATCCTCATGCGGCAGCTGGAGGACGTGGAGCGCATCGACTACATAATATCGCTTCACACCGAGCAGGATCACTCCGGCCTGATCCCGAGGCTGCTCCAGATGTACCCCGGGGCGAGGGTGGTCTGCTCGACGAAGGCGAAGGAGCTTCTGATGGACCACCTTCACCTCGACGAGTCGGTCCTGGACGCCATGGACGACGGCTCGGCCCTGTCGCTGGGCGACAGGAGCTTCACCTTCATCCATACTCCGTGGGTGCACTGGCCGGAGACGATGTGCGCCTACCTCGAGGAGGAGAAGATCCTCTTCTCGTGCGACTTCTTCGGGTCGCACCTGGCCACCACGGACATGTTCGCCGGCGAGGATCCACTGATCTACGAGGGGGCCAAGCGATACTTCGCGGAGATAATGATGCCCTTCCGCTCCATCGTCAAGACGAACATGAAGAAGGTCGAGGCGTACGACATCTCGATGATCGCGCCGAGCCACGGCCCGGTCTACGACAAGCCCGCCTTCATAATGGACGCCTACCGCGACTGGACCTCGGACAGGGTGGAGAACTCGGTGGTGATCCCGTACATCTCGATGCACGGCAGCACGGAGATGATGGTCGACCGCCTGCTGGCGTCGCTTGTCGAGCGCGGGGTCAAGGTGCGCAAGTACGACCTCAGCGTCACGGACATAGGCAAGCTGGCGATAGACCTAGTGGACGCGGCCACGGTCGTGATAGCCACCCCGACGGTGCACTTCGGACCCCACCCCGTCGTCTATTCGGCCACGCACCTGGCCAACGCCCTGCGCCCGAAGGTGAAGTTCGCGGCCATAATAGGCTCATACGGGTGGGGCACCAAGGCGGTGGAGCAGATCTCCGGGCTGATTCCCAACCTGAAGGTGGAGGTGCTCGGGACGGTGATGTGCAAGGGGCTCCCGCGCGAGGACGACCTGAAGGCGCTCGACGACCTGGCCGAGGCCATAGCGGCTAAGCACGCCTCGCTGGGGTTGTAGATCGATCGGCGCCCGAGGCTCTGGAGTTGGCGGCCCGGGCTCCCTTCGGCCTCCTACTTCAGAGTGTACAGCTCTGGGCGCCTGTCGCCGAAGACCGTGATCTCCCCCCTGGCCTCGTCGACATCGTCGAGCTCGATCGTGGCGAAGCCCGCCTCCTCCCCGTCGCGCCCCTCGTAGTAGACCTCGCCCCTCGGGCCGATTATCATGGAGCTGCCGGGGAACGCGGTCTTTCCCGACACTCCGCACCTGTTGCACGCCACCACGTACATCTGGTTCTCGATCGCCCTGGCCCGCAGCAGGGTCCTCCAGTGGTCCACCCTGGCCGAGGGCCACTGGGCGCTGACGAACAGCAGCTTGACCCCCTTCAGCGCATAGGTGCGGACCCACTCGACGAAGCGTATGTCGTAGCATATCACGCACCCGGCGGCGACGCCGTCGAGGTCGAACACGCACTCCTTCTTGCCGCCGGTGAAGTGCTCGTCCTCCTTCATCAGGCGGAAGAGGTGGGCCTTGTCGTACTTGGCCGCTAGCTTCCCCCCCGGGTTGATCACCTGGGCCCGATTGACGAGCTTCTTCCTCGTCGATGCCAGCACCGAGCCGCCAGCGAACCAGACCCCGTACTTCCTGGCCAGCTCCCCCAGGAAGGACGCGGCCCCGGTCCCCTCCGCGTCCGCCAGCTCCTGCGCCCGGTCCAGGGCGTAGCCCGTGTTCCAAAGCTCGGGCAGGACGACGGCGGTCGTCAAGTCGGACGGCACGTAGAAGGACGCCATCCAGTCCTCGATGTTCCTGTAGTTGTAATCCCTGTCGCCAATTTTTATATCAAGCTGCAGCACTCCCACCCGAAGCTTCATCCCTTACCTCCCCGTTCTCGGGCCTGTGTCGATCCGGCCGTTTTGTGGCTGACTTCGAGATATTTTCTTTTCTTTGCATATAAATAGTCCACAATACCTTGCTTGTCAAGTGGCAAGACGGATATATTCTCGCCACCGAAGGTGTCGGACAGAAAAGGGCTGAATTGCGAGGAGGCGGGGAGGAGGCTCCGCGGGTTGATCCGACGAAATATAAACTCTATAACATCCTGCGGTCGATCATCAAAAAGCTGCCTGCTTCTTGCTTGGCCCTGTTTTTCAGTTCCGCGCACATGTCGCAGACCTGCAGGACATTGGTGTAGTTGCGCAGGGACAGGTCCACGCCTGCGATGCTGATGGACATCAATGGAAAGCTGGTCTCCTCGCCCTTTCTGTTCTTCGAGGCTATATAGCCGTTGGCGCGGTCTCGATCGTTGTAGAACTCCCCGATCTCCTGATCGAATCTCTCGATGACCCGGTATGCGTAGCCTAGCGCCCTGTCCCTTTCCACTATCAGCACGAAGTCGTCTCCGCCGACGTGGCCCGTGAAGCCGTCCGCAATTCCAACCTCCTTCATGACGCTTTGCAGCAGGTTCGCGGTGTAGAGGATGACCCTGTCGCCATTCGCAAAGCCGTAGGCGTCGTTGTAAGCCTTGAAGTTGTCCAAATCAGCATAAAAAACATAGGCTTGCTGGTTGGTCTCGATCGCGGCGGTGATCGCGTTTTTAATGCTGTTGTTCCCGGGCAGACCTGTAATGGGGTTCGCATCGAGGGCGAGATTGTACAAACGTTTGAGCTCCATCAACGCCTCGGTCAGTTTAATCTGGTTTCGGATCCTGGCCAGCACCACGATCGGAACGAAAGGTTTTGTTATATAGTCCGCGCCGCCGATATTGAATGCCTGCGCCTCGTCCATGGATTCCGAGACGGCCGTGAGAAATATGACCGGGATCTCCGCCGTCTCGCCGTCCTTCTTCAATAATTTGCACACCTCGTAGCCGTTGATGGTATCCATCATGATATCCAGCAGTATTAAATCCGGCTTTTTCTCCCTGGCCTGCTCGATGCCTTTGAAGCCATCGGTCGCAAAAAACACGGTGTACTCCGGCGACAGGAGCTTGATCAGGATTTTGATCGCGTCGGCGGAATCGTCGATGATCAGAATCTTGCTCTTTTGCATGCTCATTCAATTCCCTCCGGGGACAACCCCATGATCTCCGTGGTCAAAGCAAGCTGCTGCAGCGCCGAATCAAACTGCAGATCATCGACAAGCGATCTTATCGCGCGCCATCTTTCCTTTTCCTCTTCCGGACTCATCTTCACTATCATTTCAATTGTATCGATAGCTTCCGAGTTGTAAGATTCAAGTTGATGATACAGGGAGCCTATCTCTTTTTCCAGCTGTCCGGGATCGGAACTGATCGTCTCCTCCTCCGGCGGCCGATAGCTGCTCAAAAAGTCTTGGATGCCGTTCAGTGCCGCGTCAAGGTCCCTTGAGAAGTCGGCGAGATCCGATTCAGAGGCAGTGCGGTTTCTGTAGCCCTCCTCCAGTTTCGCGGCGGACCGGTACAGCTCTTTCGCCCCGAGCGTTCCGCTGTTGCCCTTGATCGTATGCACGAGGCGCTCGTTCACGTCGAGACGCCCGGCCTCGGTGTTGGAGGCTATCTGATCCATGGCGTCGGAGTACAGCCTGCGGAAGGACCTTAAAAGGTCGATATACATCTGCTCGTCGTTCAATACGCGTTTCATGCCCTCTTCCACGTCAATTCCGGCGATTCGAATGGAAGTGCCGCTCGTAGTTTTAGTCGGAACCAGATCCTGCAAAAAGAGCCGCTTTTCACCAGCGCCCTTCGGAGGAATATGCTTGATCAATGCTGCAAACAGGTCCCCGATCTCGATCGGCTTGTTAACCTGGTCGTTCATTCCGCTGGCCAGGTTTTTTTCGATCTCCGTGCTGATCGCATGGGCCGTCATGGCGACGATCGGAATATCTCTGTACGGACTGTCCATCTCGCGGATTTTCATGGTGGCGGTCCGTCCGTCCATTACCGGCATCTGAACGTCCATCAGGATCAGGTCGTATCTTTTATCGTTGGAGGATGCGAGGAGCTCCAGCACTTCCATTCCATTGTTCGCGATTGTGACGGTCAATCCGGCTTGAGTCAGCAGTTCATACGCAACCTGCTGGTTGATCTCGTTGTCCTCGGCCAGTATGATCTCCGCTCCCTGAATGCAGCCGACGTCCACCAGTGTTTCAGCCTTGGCAATGCCGCTTGCTCTCTGGCTTTGGAACCCGAAGATCTCCATGATCGTGTCGAACAGGTAAGACGGATTAACGGGCTTGTCCAGGAACTTCTCGACGCCCAGGTGTTTGGCGTCGAGCTTGACATCCTCCTTGGCAAAGGCGGACAGCATCATGATTTCCGGGACTTCTACCGAAACTCCGGATTCTCTGAGGCTTTTGATTGTCTCCAATCCATTCATCCCGGGCATCATGTAGTCCATAACGATCAGCTGCGGCGCAACTTCTTCGCTCTCAAGCATGCGGAGGGCCTCGTCGCCGGACTCCGCTTCGTACACGGTGAAACGGAACGACTCCAGCATGTTCCGAAGAATGTCCCTTGCGGTTTCGTTGTCGTCGACAATCAGGACCTTCAGCCCTTGCAGCTCCGGAGTCGAGATCAATGCGTTCGGATGCTGGTCGTCGTAGGTCATAAGGACATCGAAACAGAATGAACTCCCTCTTCCTGGCTCGCTTGTGACGGAGATCGTGCCGCCCATCATCTCGACGAGCTGTTTACTGATGGTGAGTCCGAGTCCCGTGCCTCCGAACTGCCTGCTTATCGAGGAATCAGCCTGGGTAAAGGGCTTGAATAGCTTATGCATCTGCTCTTGCGTCATCCCTATTCCAGTATCCCGGACCTCGAATTTCAGCCTGAGCCTTTTGGAATCCAACTCTTCCGATCGTATGGAAAGTATGATGTGCCCTTTTTCAGTGAATTTCATCGCGTTGTTCGTCAAGTTTACAATTACCTGGCTCAATCGAAGCTGGTCGCCGATCAGTTGATGCGGCATTGTTGCTTCGACGTCGAATAGAAACTCCAGGCCCTTTTCCTCTGCCTTAAGCGAAAAAATATTGGACAGATTGTGAAGCACTTCGTTCAGGTCGAATGGTTGATTGTCCAATCCCATCTCCTTCGCCTCGATTTTCGAGTAGTCGAGGATGTCGTTGATGAGTCCCAGAAGGTGTTTTGCGGAGCTGACGATCTTCTTTACGTAGTCCTTCTGCTTGGAGGACAGGTCGGTATTCTCCATCAGCTGCGAAAGCCCTATGATGGCGTTCATGGGCGTCCGGATTTCATGGCTCATATGCGCCAGAAATTCGCCCTTAGCAGCATTGGCGTTGTCGGCGTTTTTCTCCATTTCTTTCGAGAGTGCCAGCGCGCACTGCAGTTCCTCCCTTAAAGAAAGGAGTCGCATCATAAAGAACATTGCCAGGACGATGCCGATGTTTAGAATCAGCAGGAACCATTTGTACTGGATCACGATGTCCTTGATCGTGATCCGGCCGTAGTTCTCGTAAGGCCTTATCCTCAGGGCTTTCAGGGTGTTGCTGAGTTCGACGTAATTCTGCGGCACCGTCCATCCCGCGATATTGGCCGTCCTCGCCGCCCGGTCGTCCGGCTTCATCTGCATCATCGCCAGGGCGACCTCGTGCGCCAGGTCGTCATTCACATGTGCCAGTCTTGCGACGGGCCACTCCGGATAGATCTGCGTGGAGTGCAGGAACGGGAATCCGCAACCGGCGCATCTATTGATGATCTTGATGTCCGATATGTTGACCTTGCCGTCCCATGCCATCTGCTCCAGGATGCCTGTCCTTGTGGCGCCCGCGTCGTACTCGCCGTTCAGCACGCTGTAGACTGTCTTATCCTGAGTGCCTGCGAAATCGATCTTTGCGAAGTCTTTGTGCGGGTCTATGCCGTGGTCGAGGAACTCCTTCCATTGCATCTGCCATCCGCCTAAAGACTCCTTGTCGACCGCGACGAAGCTCTTGCCCTTCAAGTCCTCCAGCGTGTTCACCGCGATGTTGTCTGCTCTCGCGAAGATCACGCCGCCGAAATGGACCATCTCCTCCCCGAGAAGTTGGCTTTTCAACGTGATCAGCCTGCTGACTCCGTACTTGACTTCGAGCTCGACGTACATCGAGGGGTTGACCAGCACGAAGTCCACTTCTCTTTTCTCCACCGAGTCGTTGATCTCGTCGAAAGCCAGCGGGATAATAAAAAATTCGTGATGCGGAATTTTGTCATTCAAGTACTCGGCGGTTGCCCCCCATGATTTAATGCACTGTTCATAGCCGAGGTTGGCCAGCACTCCGATTTTTACTTCATAGCCGCCCTTTGACTGCGCATAGAAATGCTGCTTTGTATCAGTAATTATTGGTTCATTATGTACCGAAATAATGAGCGCACTTAGTACGACCATCATAATAGCTGTGAAATAAAAATAATACTTATAATTCTTCGTTTGCATTTTCATGTCCTTTGTGCAGAATATTTGTGTTTAATTGAGGCGGCTCATTTATGCACATGTCATGACAAGCATTATATAACATCTCGTTTCAATCTCGATACCTTGAGGTGAATCCATGGATTGTCTTCAGCTGCGGCGACCCGCACTGCGGCTATGTCAAGGGACAGGGAAAACGTCCGCACCCCAGGACATTTTCCCTGTCCCGTAATAAAAACCGCGCGCGGCTGTTGACAGTCGCGCGAACGTGTGATACTGTTTGCCGCAATCGAAGCCGGGAGGTTTTTCCCATGGTACGGATCAAAATGACTGCAATGTGGTCGTGGCGGGCTTGAATGCCTGCCACCGACGACCTTTGAAGCTCGCGGAACAGCAATAACGCGCGTTTTCTTGGCCGTGGAGGCAGGTCCCTTTAGGGATCCGACTCCGCGGCCTTTTTTTATTTTTCCCCCTGCGGGGGAGAGAGGCCGAAAAGGTTTCTCTCCCCCGCATATTTTTTGAAGAAGAGGAGGCAGCGTCATGTTTGCGAGGACTCTCTCGAAAGTGATGGATCGCAAGGACCTTGAGTACGAGGAGATGGAGGAGGCGATGGACGCCCTGGTCGGGGGCGATGTCCCCTCCGAGCAGTCGGCGGCGTTTCTGGCGGCTTTGAGGACGAAGGGGGAGACCAGGTCCGAGATAGGCGGGGCGGCGCGGGCTCTGCTGAAAAAGGCCCGGGCGGTCCCCGGGAGCCGTCCGCTGCTGGTGGACAACTGCGGCACGGGGGGCGACTGCAAGGGCACGTTCAACATCTCGACCGCCGCCGCGTTCGTCGTGGCCGGGGGCGGCATCCCCGTGGCGAAGCACGGCAACCGCTCCGTGTCCAGCAGGTGCGGCAGCGCGGACGTGGCCGAGGCTCTTCGCGCGGAGATGCCGGACACCCCGGAGAGGGCTCTCTCCTGCCTGGACGAATCGGGGATGGTGCTGCTGTTTGCGCCGCACTTCCATCCCGTGCTCAAGTGCCTTGCCCCGGTCAGGAAGAGCCTCGGCGTGCGGACGATGTTCAACGTCCTCGGTCCGCTGCTCAACCCGGCTGCTATCACGCACCAGGTGATGGGCGTGTTCGACCCTGGCGTCGCGCCCCTGCTGGCCGACGTGCTGCTGTCGCTTGGCAGAAAGGGGGGGATGGTCGTATCGGGCCACGGCGGCTTCGACGAGCTTTCGCTCAGCGGCGAGAACCGGGTCGTCCTCTTCTCCGAGGAGGGCGTAAGGGAGACGCTGGTGGCCCCGGAGGACGCGGGGCTGGCCCGCCGGGGCGGCGACGAGCTCACCGGCGGGGATGCGGGCAGGAACGCCTCGATAATCGAGGCGGTCCTGTCCGGGAGGAGGGGAGCGGCGCGCGACGCCGTGATACTGAACGCCGCGGCGGTCTTCCTGGCCTCGGGGGCGGCGACGGACTGGAGGGAGGGTGCGGCGCTCGCCGGGGAGAGCATCGACTCGGGAAGGGCGGCGGCGGTGCTGGAGAGGATCCGCAGGTTCTCGGAAAACGGGCGGGCCGTCCCGCGGTCCGCATAATACGAAGGGGAGGTAGAGGACATGATAATGCGGCAGATTCTGAGGCAGAAGGCGGTCGAGGTGGCGGAGATGAAGTCCCCGCGCAGGAGTTTGTCCGGGGCGCTGAAGGGCGACGGACTATCCGTCGTGGCGGAGATCAAGAGGGCTTCCCCGAGCGGGGGGACGATCAACGGAGACCTGGACGTTGCCGCGCAGCTTTCCGCGTACGAGAGGGGGGGCGCGAACGCCGTCTCCGTGCTGACGGACCAGGTGTTCTTCGGCGGCGGCCCGGAGGACCTGCGACGCCTCAGGGCCAGGACGAGGCTTCCGATGCTGAGGAAGGACTTCATAGTGAGCGAGGTGCAGGTGTACGAGAGCCTCTTTCTGGGGGCGGACGCGCTGCTGCTGATCGCGTCTGCGCTAGACAGGAAGAAGCTCTGCGAGCTCGCGGCGCTGACCGCTTCTCTCGGCATGGAGGCGATGATCGAGGTCCACGACGAGGAGGAGTTGCACGCGGCGCTGGAGGCGGACCCGCGGATCCTGGGCATAAACAACCGCAACCTGAACGACTTCACGGTCGACCTGCGCACGACGGAGCGCCTGATGGAGGCGCTGCGAGCGGCCGAGGGCGAGGGGGTGCGCACGGTGGTCGCGGAGAGCGGGATCAAGGACGTGGAGGACGCCCGCTTCCTCGCCGGAGCCGGGGTGGACGCGATCCTGGTCGGGGAGGCACTGATGCGCGCGTGCGACCCGGCGGGCGCGATACGCTCGCTCAAGGAGGGGAGGCGCGCCGCGTGACATTCATCAAGGTCTGCGGGGTTACCAGGCGGCAGGACGTGGACGCCGCCGCGGGGCTCGGCGTCGACGCGCTGGGGTTCATCCTGGTCGAGGGCAGCCCCCGGCGCGTACCCCTGGAGGAGGCCGTCTCGCTGGCCGGAAGTGTCCCTGCCGGGATTCGGCGCGTCGCCGTGATGATGAACCCGTCCCCCGGCGAGTTGGCGGAGGCAGCGGCGTGCGGGGCGTTCGATCTCCTTCAGCTTCACGGGGAGGAGACGCCGGAGATGGTGGAGGGCGCGGGGATCGACGTGATCAAGGGTCTATCCGTCTCCGGCCCCGCAGACCTTGAGAGGGCGGCGGCATACGGCGCGGCGAGGTACTTCCTGTTCGACAGCCGCAAGAGGGAGATGGCGAAGGGAAGTGTTTTCGACCACGAGCTGCTGTCCGGCAGGACGTTCGCGAGGCCCTTCATACTGGCGGGGGGACTTGGGCCGGACAACCTGGGGGATGCCCTCGTCGCCGTTCGCCCCTTCGGCGTGGACCTGAACAGCGGGGTGGAGGATTCGCCGGGGGTGAAGGATATCGGCAGGCTTGAGAAGGCCGTGGCCGTCGTGCGAGGATTCGACGAAACCGAAAGGGGAGAGCGGAGATGAAGACTTCAGTGTACTTCGGCGTGTTCGGCGGGCAGTACGTCCCCGAGACGCTGGTCCCGGCGCTGGACGAGCTGGAGGCGGCGCACCTGGCCTCGCTGGAGGACGAGTCCTTCAACGCCGAGCTGAACGCCCTGCTGAGGGACTACAGCGGGCGTCCCACTCCGCTCTGGCACGCGCGCGGCATAAGCGAGTCGCTGGGCGATGTGAAGGTCTACCTCAAGAGGGAGGACCTGAACCACACCGGGGCGCACAAGATAAACAACGCGCTCGGGCAGGTGCTGCTGGCGTCGAAGATGGGCAAGAGGCGCATCATCGCCGAGACAGGCGCGGGGCAGCACGGAGTGGCGGTGGCGACCGCATCTGCGCTTTTCGGGCTCGAGTGCGTGGTCTACATGGGGGAGGAGGACATCCGCAGGCAGTCGCCCAACGTGGCGCGGATGGAGCTGCTCGGGACGGAGGTCGTCCCGGTGCTCTCCGGCACCCGCACCCTGAAGGACGCGGTCAACGAGGCGATCCGCGACTGGGTGACCAACGTGGAGGACTCCTTCTACGTCATAGGGTCGGTGATGGGGCCGCACCCGTACCCCCTGATGGTGCGCAACTTCCAGAGGATCATAGGGGTGGAGGCGCGCGCTCAGATGCTGGAGCGGGAGGGGAGGCTCCCGGACCAGGTGGTCGCCTGCGTGGGGGGCGGAAGCAACGCCATAGGCATCTTTCACGCCTTCCTGGACGACCCGGTGGCCCTGGTCGGCGTGGAGGCGGCAGGCAGGGGGCTGGAGACCGGCCTGCACGCGGCGGCGGTCAGCGGCGGAAGGCCGGGCGTGCTGCACGGGTCGTACTCCTACGCCCTGTACGACGAGGACGGACAGATTCTACCGGCTCACTCGATATCGGCTGGGCTGGACTACCCGGGCGTCGGGCCGGAGCACAGCATGCTTGCCGACTCCGGCAGGGCGACCTACGTGTCCGCCACGGACGACGAGGCGGTCGACGCCTTCAGGCTCACCTGCCGCCTGGAGGGGATAATCCCCGCGCTGGAGAGCTCGCACGCGCTGGCCTACGTCTACCGGACGGCGGCGTCCCTTCCGAGTGGAAGCATAGTGCTGGTGAACCTGTCCGGACGCGGCGACAAGGACATGGACACCATTCTGTCGGTTGAAAGGAGCGTGCGGACATGACACGGATATCGAGGGCCTTCGAGGACAGGAAGGCGCTGGTCACATACATCACCGCAGGCGACCCGGACCTGGAGACCACGGCCTTCCTGATGAGGTTGCTCGACGAGTGCGGGGTCGACATCCTAGAGGTGGGGATACCCTTCTCGGATCCCCTGGCCGACGGACCGGTCATTCAGCGGGCGGGGCAGCGGGCGCTGCAGGGCGGAACGACGCTGAAGAGGATCCTCGACATGCTGAAGTCCCTGAAAGGGGAGCTCAAAGCCCCACTGGTCCTGATGGGCTACATGAACAACATAATTGCCTACGGCGCGGAGGCATTTGCGCGGGACGCGGCCGCCGCCGGGGTAGAGGGAGTCATAGTGCCCGACCTCCCCTTTCACCAGTGCGACGAGGTGGCCGGAGCCCTGCGCTCGCAAGGGGTCGAGTTCATATTGATGGTCACGCCGAACAGCACCGACGAGCGGATAAAGGCGATAGCCGACAGGGCCTCCGGGTTTCTCTACTGCGTCTCACTGCTGGGCGTGACTGGCAACGAAGAGAAGGGGAGCGCGCCGCTGGAGAACTACATCGGGAGATTGAGGGGCTTCACGGATTTGCCGCTGGCCGTAGGGTTCGGCGTGAGCACGCCGGAGAGGGCCAGGGCGGCGGCTCGAGCAGCGGACGGCGTGATAGTGGGCAGCGCCCTGATAAACCGCCTGGAACCGTGCGGCGCGGACAGGGAGTGTTTGAGGGCGAGCGCGACGGAGTTCATAGGGGCTTTTCGAGCCGCCGTGGACTCGGCGGGGTAGGAAATCGCAAGAGCAGGCCGGATCCCTCGCTCCGCTCGGGATGACCGTACTGTCGTCCCGAACGAGCGCAGCGAGGAGGGACCCAGCCAAGGAGCCGCCCTTGAATAGGAGGCCGCCCCGTAGCAGGATCCCTCACGTTCGTTCGGGATGACGTGAAACCGCCTCGGGATGGCAGTACTGCTTCACTTGGGATGACCGTATCGTCGTCCCGAACGAGCGCAGCGAGGTAAGCAGGCGACCGAACGGGCGGGTTTCCCGTTCGCGTCGTTCGCTATCCCGAGGAGCAAAGCGTCGAGGGGAGGGACCTGGGGAGGGTGCCGCCACGCCGCCCAGATCCCTTGGCGATGTGAGTGAGAGTCGCCCGTGGCGCCACCCCCTTGCGGTCTGCAACGCAAACCATGTCCTCCGGTTATCAAGGGAGGCTTCCCAAAGCTTCATGTGGCCAATTCGAGCGAGCGATGGTACAATTCGGAAAAGACCATGAGCGGCGCAGCTACGGCCGGGGTACTTCGAAGGAAGGAGGGGCGACTATGAGGATTCGTGAACCGGTCAAGGACAAGGGATTAGTTTTTGATGGCCTTGACAGAGCAAGAGAAGACCTGGCGGCGCTCGGAGTCATCTCGGTCGGTCTGTTCGGATCCTTCGCAAGGGGCGATCAGAACGACGACAGTGATGTCGACCTTCTCGTGGAGTTCGCCGAAGGGAAGAGGACCTTCGACAACTTTATGGAGCTTTCCTTTCTTCTGGAGGACCTCCTGGGCAGGAGGGTCGAGGTAGTCACGCGAGAAGGGATGAGCCCTCACATTCTGCCCAGGGTGCTGGAGGAAGTCGAGAGCTTCTATGTCGCATCGTGAGTAGGGAATACGGAGTGGACTACAGGATAGTGTGGAATGTTGCGGTCAACAAACTCCCGACGTTGAAAAGCGAAATAGCAAGATTGTTGACCGAATGAAATCGTAGACGGGCTTAAACCGAGATCCTTCGCGTTCGCTCGGGAAGACGAGAATCGGCAGCGGACCTCATAATGACGTTATTGTCGTCCCGAACCGAAGGGAGTGACCTCGCTTTGTTACTGCATCGTGGAGCACTTTCTGCGGTTCCATATCCCAGAGTACAATTCCTATGAAGGGGGGAGGTCACCATGAGATTATCGGCAAACGTAAAATCGGTGGGATATCTACAGGAAAATACAGACGAGATTATTCGCACCCTAAGTGAGCGAGGCGAGCCGCTTATAATTACCCGCGAGGGCGAGGCAAAGGCCGTGGTGCAAGATATAGCCGAATACGAGCGGACGCAGCAGACGCTCGCGCTCCTTAAAATTCTCTCTTTGGGCAGGCGTCAGATCGAAGAAGGAAGGGTCCGCCCGGCGGCAGAGGTTGTTTCATCCATTCGGGAAGGCCTCTGAAAGTGTCGGTGGCGTACGAGGTCTTGGTAACGGACGACGCTTATCACGACCTTGCGGACATCTGCCGCTTTATTGCTCGGAACGAAAGCACAGCGAAAGCGGAATACGTACTTGCGCAAATTGAAGACGCTTTCGGTCGACTCGCCGCATTTCCGTTCAGGGGTGCCACTCCATCCGAGCTGGTGGAGATTGGAGTGGTCGATTATCGCGAGGTGTTCTTCAAACCGTACCGGATTTTCTACACGGTAATCGAGAAAAGGGTCTATGTCGTCGCGGTAATTGATGGACGTCGTGATCTGCGGTCATTTTTGTTCAGCCGTGTTCTAAAGAATCGAGCGTAATCCCCTGTGTGCCGCTCGCTCTACCGCCCCTCGCACAACGAGATCAGCCGGTCGATCTGGTCAGCCATGAAGAGCGGGATGTTCAGCGTGTCGCCGTCCAGCTTAAGATTGCGCAACGAGAAGCGAATGCGAAGCGG